>Ga0214923_10000004_pt1 | contig 327552 bp, 297 predicted proteins | sample LL1510_MetaG_FD_177993 | JGI IMG/M metagenome (GOLD analysis project Ga0214923, IMG submission 177993) | Freshwater microbial communities from Lake Lanier, Atlanta, Georgia, United States - LL-1510 | ecosystem: Environmental > Aquatic > Freshwater > Lake | place: USA: Georgia | collected... | reverse complement strand
TCAACTTTCCCAAACTGGCTGGGGCGTATGACCTCTTTGGACATTAATGACTCCTGGGGAGAAAAATAACCCGTTATTTCAAGAACTGAAAAGGCGGGGTTAAGGGTTTGTAAAAAGATAACAATGGCTCAAAAGTACCATGATTGCGGCTATTAGGCAAACTGGCAGAGGTTTTTTGGGGGCGGATAGGCTCAAGTAGGCTGTGGAGGTTAGGATACCCGTTTGACAAAACCCAATTATAAGTTACTATTTGAATATATTTACCCTCATAAAAATGGAGTTTTACCATGAAGAAATTAACAATAACTTTTCTTTTATCGTCAGTAGTAGGTTTGAACGCAGGGGAGACGTCTCTGCAGCAGCTTTTCAGCAATAGCAATGGCATAACCCGGCAAATGCAAGCTGAAGCATCTAAGCGCGCAGTGGCAAGGTTTGTTGTTGGGACAGATGCAAAAATTCGACAGGCAGCGTGTGCTCTTAAGGATGCAGCCCTTAAAGCAAAAGATGTAGCAGAGCAAGTAAGAGCAGCAGAAGAGGGAACGTTTATCAGACCAGCAGTTTCCGCTGCTTATGCATTCGCAGGTACAACCATCTTAATAAGGGCACTGAGCGTGTGGGGAACTTACCTTCTGAACAAGTAATTCTTGCACATTGTTGATGAGCAGGGCGAAAACATTCTTGCTTCTGTCGATCATGTGAACTCGATTACAAGGCTTCGCCCTCAAAAGCGAGGCCTTTTTATGGTCATGTGGACGATGACGAATGCTTTTTCGGCTCCGGCAGCCGCGCAATTCTGCGCATCATGCGTCGCACAACAAGATAGTGAGACAGAGAGAGAAGTGGGGGTACAAACGAGAGTACTGGGTAGCAAAGCATAATCAGGCCTCGGATTTCATCGAGGAGTGGTGCAATTTTGAGAGGCGCCAACGGAAGCTTGAAGAACGCCACTGTGCGGGCGATAAATCCAGCGCTTTGCTTGATTACTTCCCCAGCAGGAGAAAGTGTCGTTGAACCACTGGGCCAGATACTTGCCTGGAAGTGAGCGATCGTATTTTTCAATGCAAAAGAGAGAACGATGCCTGCAATGCTGAGAATTGCTAGCGTGTATACAATAATGTGGAAGTTAATGGGAAAGCTGAGACATGCCATGCGCTTCCAAAAGTCCTTACCATCCCCCTTTTTATTCTCTCGATAGCACAAGTAGATTCCCGTAAAGCTGATAATGACGGTGAGAAAACTCATACTGATCGACCAGATGTTGTAGTACATCATGTAGGGATGATCTCCCCCCAGCCAGCCTCGAAATGAATATTCGATAATTTGGTGACTAAACAGCAGAAAGCCGAAAAAAAGTCCGCTTGAGATACTCAGCAGGGGGCTGAGAAAGCAGTAGACCGTCACTTCAGTCGTGCTCAGTTTTCCGTAGCGAATTTTGTGCGCAAGTCCACGAATGTCCCACAAAAGCATCATGGAATAATCTTTCCCGTTACGATGAAAAACTTATTTTTAGAAGATCGGGCGTAAAAGGACCCGTTGGTTTTTGCTGGGTATAATTGAACAAAGCGGTGCGGACAATGGTCGTAACGGTGGTGGTCATCATTGACACTAAGATCAAAGGCACAATGAAGGCCATAAGTCCCAAGATGATAAGAAAGATTACCGTTCCTGCAGGGGTGGGGTGTCCCAAGAAATATTTGCAATATACGGTGAAAGGCCCAAAGAATACGAGGTACCATGTGAGGAGCCATCCCAGTCCCAAAAATCCAATATTGAACGTTGCGCCTGCTGCAGGCCCCCAGGTCTTTTTGATCGTCTCCGATGATTTAGTAATAGCCGGGATCACCGACAGATTTTCAGAAGCGATAATGGGAATCACAAAAAAGGTGAATACATTCCATCCTAGTTGAATCGCGGCACCCACGATATTGCTCAAGATGTTGAACAAGATCCCGTCGTTTTTGTCTTTTGTGCGCAACATTTTCACCAATGTCCCGATCACGCTATCAACGAATGCCCATTGGGTGATGGCCCAAAGGCGGGAAAACGCATGGCCCAGGCTGCTTAAAACGCCAATCGGACTATTCTCAAAGATTGACTCAGCATAAATGCTTAGAGAAACCTTCATGAGGGTGGAGAAGATCGTGGTTAAGAAAAGGAAAAAGAAAGATAAGATCCAGTGGCTCGAGAGGCTATGTTCAGCAACTGACACTCCGATGAAGGGCAAAATAAAAAAGAAGAACGTCAAAATGTACAAGCATCCTGAAAAAAAACTGAAAATAAGCGTTGCTTTGTGAGCCCGTATAAAACTGAACCCTATGGATCCAAGCTGCCAACCAACTTTTGCATTCGCTAGCGTTTGATTTGCCATACCACCCTCTTCTTTTTTGAGATTATATGGCCTATTCTACGCGGTGAAAGCCGAAAAAAGCAATAACGAACTTACGATAAGGGTTGCGCAATGGGGAAATCCTGCCTATCCTAGCGTGTCTCAAAAACTGCTCATCAGAAAGGGCACCATGATGAAAAGACTAATCATGCTTATGTTGCTGTGTACAACCCCAGTTGAAGCTCTATTAGGTTTGTCTATTTGCCGAGCTAGCAGTTTCCGTACGTTGACGAGGGCTTCTCTGTCTCGTTTTCCACAACAGCGAAGTCTGAGGGTAACGCATAAGCCTGCCAATTCTTGTGCCGGTGTGCAGCGGCAGGAACTGGTGCGAGCTGCCCAAACTATAAGCAGGGATGTGAAAGAGCTTGATCGAAAAGTTTCTCATGCATCTTGGGTCGTTGTGGGGACGCAACTTGCGTTGATGCTTACTATTGCAGGATCAGGGCGGTAAAAAATGCAAGAAAAAAAAGAGGCGCCAGAGTATGGCGCCTCTTTTTTTGATGGTGAGGGCTTATTGATTATAGCATTCCTACCCCACCATAACTTTGATTAAAGCTTTGTAGTGTGAGTGGATTAGTGAGGCGAGCAGCAATCAGATAGGTATGAGCAACTCCTGTATCATTACAAACCCCTACAATTTTATTATCGGCCTGTAGCATAACTCCGTTGGCAGCTCCTACGAGTGCGGCAGGAATTACAACGACATTACTTCCGTTTGGCCCAAAAGTTGTATCGAGTGATCCATCGGTATTGTAGCGAGCTGCTAATGCCCCGGCTGCAGCGCTTCCACCGACGACTACAATTTTTCCATCAGGCTGAAGGGCAACTCCTTTTGCAGGGGCAGTGTTATTTTGAATGACTGGGCTTCCACCATTGAAGGTTTGATCAACAGATCCATTAGTGTTGTAACGAACAATACAGAATTTGTTATTGGTAGTGTCGGTGCCGACGGCTATGATTTTTCCATCAGGCTGTAAGGCTGCTCCGTAAATAGTCCCGGTGTTTGCAGTTGTTACGATGTTATTGTTGCCCACTAAGCCAAATGACGTATCAACAGAGCCATCGCTGTTGTAGCGAACCAGTGTGAAGTTCGGTGTGGCGTTATTGCCAAGGGCCACTATCTTTCCATCGGATTGCAATACGGCGGCATAGGCAGTGTTTGCGCCAGTAGTATTGATGGCAACTCCCCCGTTGAACGAAGGATCGATGCTGCCTGAAGAAAGATAGCGAACTAGAGTGAATTTAGCAACGCCACCGACGTTGTTGTTTCCTACTGCTACTATAGAACCATTTGGCTGTAACAAGAGCGCATACAAAGTATTGGTTGCAGCTGTCACTACGGGATTTCCATTGTTGAAACTGGTATCGATTGTTCCATCGGAATTATAGCGCTGGAGGCAGAAGATTGAGTTAAGGTTAAGTCCAGTTCCAGGTATTTGATTACCACCAATATAGGTAGTGCCACCCCCAACGATAATTTTTCCATCTGGCTGCACCACAATGGCCTGGGTTGCCCCTGCAGGACCGGTGGCAGCATTGTAGTTTCCTGTGATGGGAGTCCCATTATTAAAAGAACTATCTGGAGATCCATCTGAATTTATGCGCGTAAAAACGAAATTACCGTTGGTGGCTCCCGTTCTTCCATCTGAAGAACCTCCCACCAATATTTTGCCATCCGGTTGAAGAGCGCCGCACATAGTTGCTGGATTTGTTCCGACACCTGGAATAGCAATTCCTGAAGCTCCAGGATTTCTCCCATAACAGAAGGTTTTATCAATCAGGCCATCTGTATTAATTGCTTGAGTGTAAGCGGCAAGAACGGTGGGGTAATTTTTGGGTGTCAAGACAATGTTGGTTGAGCAATGGGCTGCTGTCGCCATACCTAGTGTGGCGAGGAGGATTTTAAAAACGGTGTCTATCATGTCATTTCCTTATTTTATGGATCACATTTCTTTCTCTAACTGGTCTTATAGCATTCCTATCCCACCATAACTTTGATTAAAGCTTTGTAGTGTGAGTGGATTAATGAGACGAGCAGCAATCAGATAGGTATGAGAAACTGCTGTATCATTACAAACCCCTACAATTTTATTATCGGCCTGTAGCATAACTCCGTTGGCAGCTCCTAAGAGTGCGGCAGGAATTACAACGACATTACTTCCGTTTGGCCCAAAAGTTGTATCGAGTGATCCATCGGTATTGTAGCGAGCTGCTAATGCCCCGGCTGCAGCGCTTCCACCGACGACTACAATTTTTCCATCAGGCTGAAGGGCAACTCCTTTTGCAGGGGCAGTGTTATTTTGAATGACTGGGCTTCCACCATTGAAGGTTTGATCAACAGATCCATTAGTGTTGTAACGAACAATACAGAATTTGTTATTGGTAGTGTCGGTGCCGACGGCTATGATTTTTCCATCAGGCTGTAAGGCTGCTCCGTAAATAGTCCCGGTGTTTGCAGTTGTTACGATGTTATTGTTGCCCACTAAGCCAAATGACGTATCAACAGAGCCATCGCTGTTGTAGCGAACCAGTGTGAAGTTCGGTGTGGCGTTATTGCCAAGGGCCACTATCTTTCCATCGGATTGCAATACGGCAGCATAGGCGGTTTTTGTGTTTGATGTATTGATAGCATGTCCGCCATTGAACGAAGGATCGACAGCTCCCGTTGGTAGATAGCGCACAAGTGTGAAGACGAGACCAGTTCCTCCTCCTCCCAAGTCATTGTTTCCTACAGCGACGATGCAGCCGTTAGGTTGAAGAAGCAATGCATAAATGCTGTTGGTGGTCAATGTGACAACAGGATTTCCATTATTAAAGGTCGTATCTATGCTTCCATTAGAGTTGTAACGCTGTACGCAAAAAATGGCATTGTTGTTCCAACCATTAGCACTGGCTGTATAAGTAGTCCCCCCTCCAATAACTATTTTCCCATCTGGTTGTACCACTACCGCCTGAGTTACTCCCGCGGGGCCTGTAAGGTTATTTGATGTAGCGGTAATAGGTGTGCCACCATTAAAAGATATATCAGGCGAACCATCTGTATTTATTCGTGTAAAAACGAAATTGCCATTTATGTTGGTGGTTCCTCCCACCAATATTTTGCCATCCGGTTGAAGAGCGCCGCACATAGTTGCTGGATTTGCTCCGACACCTGGAATAGCAATTCCTGAAGCTCCAGGATTGCTGCTATAGCAGAAGGTTTTATCAAGCAGACCAGCTGTATTAATTGCTTGGGTGTAGGTGGCCAGGACAGAGGTGTAATTTTTAGGGGTAAGAACAAGGTTTGCTGGCTGCATTGGCCACGAAATGATGAATGACATGATAAGGGATAGAGTGAGCACTTTTTTTCTCATTGAGACTCCTTTTTTATGAATTACAACAGTAATGCTCATCCTAATCAAACGATTCGAGGGATCAAAGAGTTTAGGGGTGGTTATTGTTTTTGCAGATGTTCGACTACCAATCGGCTCCAGTTTTCTAACGTGCGTTCTTGGCAGACAGAAAGGGGTACCAACTCCCCACTTTGCAATTCTGATTTTATACGAATGTGTGGAGAATTACCTTCCAAAAGGAATACAAAGCCAATGTGGACCTGATCAACTGGAGTTTCTTCCCAGTTGAGAAGACCAAGTGGGGTGATGGTGACCGACCCTTGGTAGTCGATTTCTTCATCAAATTCCCGTTGTGCCCACCCGATAATGGATGAACCTTTGAGGTCTTCTTCTCGTAGATGGCCGCCGATACCCAGCGAATATTTGCTTGCCAGGCGCTGCTCTGAAGCCGAGCCTTTACGCTGCATCAAAAAGTAAAGGTTATCGTGTCGGAAAACGAGATAGGGGATGATTTGTTTATACCGTACATCATCTTCTGCCAGCCCTCGTGGCATAAACTCGCCATAGCGCTGAATGAGAGTAAGGTAGTGGTCAAAATCGACCTGTTTCATGCCGGTCCAGATTCCGTCGGGAAAGAGCCTTTTTGTTTTTACAACGAGAATAGATTCGTTAAATTTATGCATGGGCAGAGAAGTTTTTGCACTTACCATTTGTTTCATGTGGGAAACCTGCTACTTTCAGAGACTAAGAAAAGAGTTAAGGAAAAACATACCACAATGATTACTCTTAGCCAGGAAGGCATATATGAAAAACTTTATTATTTTGGCAATCACCCTTTTTTGTTGTTTCGATCGCTTTGCTACTGGGTCAGCGCTCACCTGTGAAATGTTGGACAGACAATTACCTCTCGGCGCTTCTGGGAGGGTCATGAGCATGCGTGATCAAATAGGTCTTATCGCGCTCAATGCGTTGTCTGTGGACGGCCAGGTAGCGTTGGGAAGATCTAGCTTATTCTACAATGGGCTGCGTGCATTGGCCGAAAGATGTAAGCAAACCCCCTTGTCCAACGACGAGAAAAGGCTCCTGGACCAGTTTATAGCTACGTGCGAAAAAGCTGATAAGTTCTGGAGTTGGCATGTAGGGATGACACAAGAAGAAGCGCGAGGTCAAAGTGCAGGATATCGGGGTATGATGCTCGATCTTTTGCATCAAGAGTTGTCGCTTTTGCCTGGGATGACACCCGCTCATTTTGAATGGATTCAGGACCACAAATCGGAACCTAAAGTGCTACGTGAACTTGGCGAACTTATTGCCGCGTATCGTTGGGGAGATGATGAGGTAGTGGATCAGATTTTTGCATATCTTTCCGCAAAGCTACAGGCAGATCAGGGTTAGGGCCAGGACGTTTTGACGCTTTTTGTGCTGTAGGTACACTGAAAAGCCTAGTCATAGGCCTTTTTAAGTTATTAGAGGATCTAAAGCATGCAGTATAACGTAGCCGAAGTTGAAAAGAAGTGGCAGAAGCGCTGGGCCCAAGACCCTGACGCTCGGGCAAGGCAGGATAGAACCGGTAAGAAATTCTATTGTCTTGATATGTTCCCTTACCCTTCTGGTTCTGGACTGCATGTGGGCCACTGGCGGGGCTACGTTCTTTCTGACGTGTATGCGCGTATGAAGTGGTTGCAAGGCTACAACGTACTCCATCCCATGGGGTGGGACGCATTCGGGCTGCCTGCCGAAAACGATGCGATCAAAAAAGGTATTCATCCGCGCATTTCTACTGACAAAAATATTGCGACATTTAAACAGCAATTGGAGGAAGTTGGTGCCCTGTATGACTGGACTAAAGAGCTCGACACTACCGACCCAAACTACTACAAATGGACCCAATGGATTTTCTTGGTGATGTTCAAGCGTGGATTGGCCTACCAATCGTTCATGCCGATTAACTGGTGTCCTTCTTGCAAAACAGGTTTGGCAAATGAAGAGGTAGTCAACGGAGGGTGTGAGCGCTGTGGCACGGTGGTGACCAAAAAGAATGTTCCGCAATGGGTGCTGAGAATCACCGAGTACGCGGAAAAGTTACTCAACGATCTTGATGAGCTTGACTGGCCAGAAAAAGTAAAACTGATGCAAAAAAACTGGATCGGTAAAAGTGAAGGGCTTACATTCACTTCTCCTGTCAAAGGGATGGATCTTGAGCTCAAATCTTATTCCGCTCATTTTGAATCGTGCTACGCAGATACGTATGTAGTTATTGCACCTGACCATTCGTTACTTCCGGCCTTGCTTGAAGGAATAGAAAACAAGCAGGAAATTTTCGATTTCTGTACACGAATCATCGAAAAACGCATTGCTGCTGGCAATGACGGTGAAAAGGAAATGGAAGGGATTTTTACCGGTCGATACGTCATTAACCCGCTTGATGGCAAAGAACTGCCTGTGTGGGTTGCTAGTTTTGCTATTGCCGACTATGGAACGGGGATTGTGAAATGTTCTGCCCATGATGAGCGTGATTTTGCTTTTGCCAAAAAATATAACATTCCACTTACTATCGGCCTTGTTCCTGCGCATGATGAAGAACTCAAGAAAAAAGTAGTTGCCCAAGAAGTGTGCTACACCGACATGAAAGACGGCATTCTGTTGTTGCCGGAAGCATTTGCAGGTAGACGTGCCGGTGATGTCAGTGAGCAAATTAAGGATTATCTTGAAGAACGTGGTCTTGCAAAGCGAACCACAACCTATCGCCTGCGTGATTGGATCTTCTCCCGTCAACGCTACTGGGGTGAGCCAATTCCTTTGGTGCATTGTCAGAAGTGTGGAGTGGTGCCAGTACCTGAAAATCAGTTGCCAGTCTTATTGCCGCAAGTTGAAAAATACGAACCAACGGGTACTGGTGAATCGCCACTGGCGGGCATTGCTGACTGGGTCAATACGACCTGCCCTCAATGTGATGGACCAGCGAAACGCGAAACAAACACCATGCCACAATGGGCTGGGTCGTGCTGGTATTTCTTGCGCTATCCGAACCCACAATTTTCAGCAGCAGCGTTTGATAATGCAGATTTGGACTACTGGCTGCCGGTTGATCTCTATGTGGGCGGTATTGAACACGCGATTTTGCATCTGCTCTATTCCCGTTTTTACGTCAAAGTTCTGCACGATGCCGGCTTTGTTCCGTTCAAAGAACCATTCACGCGTTTGTTCAACCAAGGAATGGTCTGCAAACTTTCTGAAAAAAGTGGCCTGGTTGAGAAAATGTCGAAATCAAAGGGTAATGTTGTCAATCCTGATGAGATCGTAAAACAGTACGGGTCTGATGTGTTGCGCATGTACATGCTGTTTATGGGGCCTCCAGAACTGGATTGCGAATGGCAAGATGCTGGGCTTGAAGGAGTACGTCGATTTTCTCAACGATTTGTCGCCTATCTGTCCGGTAATGCAATCGTTGCTGATGATGCCGAAAACCGTGATGTCAAAGCACGCGTCCATCAGTTTTTAAAGGCATATCAAGAACGCTTGGAGCAGTTTAAACCAAATACCGCGCTTGCAGCAGCCATGGAGCTGTTGAATGATCTGACGCAAAACAAAATGAAACTGGGAAAAACCTCAGCGGAACAGCTTATAGTATCGCTTTCGGTGCTTGCGCCACATATGGCAAGCGAGCTGCTTGAACAATTGTTTAGCAAGAAACTGCGTGACTGTATCTGGCCAGCTTATGATCCAGCACTTGCTGCGCAAACAGCCGTTGAAATTGCCATTCAGGTAAACGGCAAAGTACGTGCTCAGTTACAGGTGCCGATAAACAGCTCAGAAGAAGCCATTAGGCCGCAAGCAGAGCAACTTGTTGCTCGTTGGCTAGAGGGCAAAAAGATCGTCAAAGTTATTTGGGTGGCAAATAGGTTATTTAGTTTTGTGGCGAACTAATCTTAGTGCTGCTGGGTACACAAACGAGGAATAATAAAAGCCCCGCCGTAAAAAGTCGGGGCTTTTATTATTTTTAAACTGGTGGCGTCTGGTTTTGAGAGCCACCTTTTTTGCAATACTGTGTTTCCTCAACGGTGAAGTGCTTTTCCCCAGCTTACTCCAAGAAGCATTCACACACCTCAACTGTATTGGAGCAGATAGCTCCCATTCCACAGCGTGCAGCGTTAGCAGCATTTCGCGCCATGCATTTCCCACAAAGATTGTCGCCATATTTTATGATAGCGTCTGCGTAAGCTTTATTTTCTGCCGCTTCTAAATCTTTGCCTGTTGCTCGGGTGAATGTGCCGGGGGATGGGCGTTTTGTTGCAAGGCGTGCACAGTTTACACCAGCCAGCATTCCTCGAGCGGCGGCCGCAGCGTTTTCACCCATACATCTGCCGTATGCATTGTCGCCATACTGTTTGATTGCGTCCGCATAAGCCTTATGTGCTGCTTCATCGTTCGCCTTATCGCTTGCCCGTCGACCAGCAGAAGTTGGGCTTCCTTCTCTTCCTTCGCATGAGTAAGCAACCATAGGGCATGGTCCACCCATTTGGCAGTAGACTGCTGCTCGAGCCTTACCTGCCATACATTTGCCATACTCCGTGTTGCCGTATTTTTTGAGGGCATCATCGTAGGCTTGGTTGGCGGCACTATTCATATCTTGAGTGTGCTTCTGATGGGCTGGTGATGACTCGTAAGCCCTCGCCGCCTGTTCTGCTTTGGCAACTTCCGCTTTCCATTCAGGAGAGCCTGGTTGATAGAGTGTCGAGCCTGCCATTGCGTTGGTCATGGCGGCTGCAAGCAAGAAAAATGATATTTTTTTCATAGAAAACCTCCTTTTTTTAGATTTCTTATCATTCAGAATACAGACGCGGAGCTATTTTATGCAAGGGTTGACAGGGGTTTTGCCTATCAGAGGATATTTTCACGGTACAATGAACTGGTACGCGCTGGCCAGTCGCGCTCTAACTCCGCTTACTATGGTTGAGATAAGGCTGGATTGTGGTCCTTCAACAGGTAGAGTGACTGTGCTTAACCCTTGTCGTAGGTCTGCTTGATCAGCTTCACCTTGAGGTGCCATCATTAAAAGATCATTAATCTTCTGAACGTTATCTGTGGTGAAGCCAAATTCAGTAAGAGCTTCCCGATACTGTTGAACGGTTCTCTCAAAAGGTTCTTTGCCTCGTTGAAATGCTTTATAGAATTCAAGACCATAGGGTTCGCGGGTCAGATAATCACTTTGACGTAAGATCGATAAAATCTGTTTGAGAGCAGGTTCTGCTGTTTCAGCTTTTTCAAGTGCCTGCATAAAATCATCATGGCTCATGGTGCTAAAAACGTTGGTACTGCGTTGGGCAGCAGCAAGCCGATTGTAGAGAGCGATGAATTCTTTTTTCACGTGTGTAAATAGGGCGTGATCAACAGCGAGTCTTTCTCTCGTTAGGCCGCCTTCTCCTGCGTCAAGGAATTCTTGAAAGGATGTAATACGACTTTGTGATAAGTCTTCAGGATCAGTAAGACCGAGCGTCACATGCAGAGGAGGCACTGCAGTAAGCTTGCAGCGGCGGTAGTTCTCCTCGTGATTTTTTTCAAACTTCTCGAAGGTGTAGTCTCCCGCGAGGAGGCCAGCCAAGTTGTGCCATGAGCAACGAGCTGCTTCACAATCTGCCTTATAGCGTTGCCTATCGGCAGGTAGCTTAAGGGCGATTTGCAGGAGTGTCTGCGTTGTTGTGCTCAAAGCTACTACTTCAGTAAAAGGATCGAGCTGATCACAGTTAGCGTTGCCTGTGCGGCAAAGTTCGGCATCCGCAGCTTCTGCTGCTGGCAGGAAGGTGCACTGGAATGCAGCAAGGGTGGTGAGGAGGAGGATTTTTTTCATGATTGCCCTTTCAAAGTTTCTATAAGAATAAAAAACAAGGTTTACATAGTCAAATAAGCACTTTTGTTTGTATGTAAATTCCTACTGAATTGTGTAAAAAGGCATTTCTGTTACCTTCAGAAGAACATCCTTTTTACTGTAGGAGGCGTTGTATGGCTGTTTTTAAGCTTCATTCTCCGTTTCAACCGGCAGGGAGTCAGCCTGCTGCTATCAAGCAGTTGCTGGAAAAACGATCTCATGGTGAGAGTGATCAGTCCACGTTGTTAGGCGTCACCGGTTCAGGTAAAACGTTCACGATGGCCAATGTCATCGCTCAACAAGATCGGCCGGTATTGGTTCTTTCGCATAACAAAACGCTAGCTGCTCAGCTCTATGAAGAGTTCTGCCTGTTCTTTCCAGAAAACAAAGTGTGCTATTTCGTGAGCTATTATGATTATTACCAACCTGAGTCATACATTCCCTCGCAAGATATCTACATTCCCAAAGAAACTAAGGTGAATAGTGAGATTGAGCGCTTGCGTATTGAAGCAACTGCTTCGCTTATAAACCGAGCTGACACTATCGTGGTGGCCTCCGTCTCAGCTATTTACTCGCTGGGCAATCCGTATGATTACCGTGAATTGGCGTTTTCACTTAAAGTGGGGCAAAAAATTAAACGCGCAGAGTTGATTAGCAGCCTCATTCGCATTCAGTATGTACGTAATGATATGGAGCGTAGCCATGGCACTTTTCAGGTCATTGGTAACACCATTGAGATACACTTGCCGTATCAACGCGAGCGTTTGCGCATCGAACTGTTTGGCGATGAGATTGAAGGGCTGCAATGGCTGAGCAAGGATAACAACCAAGTGCTGGCTAATCTCGATAATACGCTCATTTTTCCCGCAAAACATTTTGTTACTACTGATGAGAAAAAGCATGCTGCGGTGCGATCCATCCGTGAAGAACTGCATGCGTACTTACCAATGGTGGAAAACGAACTGATTCGGGAGCGCTTGCGTCAACGAGTTTCGCACGATTTGGAAATGATCCAAGAATTTGGCTACTGCAACGGTATTGAAAACTATTCAGCCCACTTTGAACAACGCCCAGCAGGCGACCCCCCTTTTTCTTTATTCGATTTTTTCCCCAAGGATTTTCTGTGCATTATCGATGAATCGCACGTGACCTTGCCCCAATTGCGTGGTATGTATGCCGGAGACCGTTCACGTAAAAAAGTGCTTATCGATTTTGGATTTCGTTTACCATCTGCTTACGATAATCGGCCTTTGCAGTTCAGCGAAATTAACAAATACTTGCACGATGTAATCTTTGTTTCTGCGACTCCCGGGGAGTATGAGCTTGATCATTCACGCCAGGTGGTTGAACAGATTATTCGACCTACCGGCTTAGTGGATCCTGTTATCGAAGTGGTGCCGCGTGTCGGCCAGATGGACCATCTGGTTGAACAGATCAAAAACGTTACGGCTAAGGATCAGCGTACATTGGTTACGGTGCTGACCAAAAAAATGGCTGAGGAGTTGGCTCGCTATTTGGAAGAGCGACGGCTCAAGGTTTGCTATCTGCACAGTGATATTAAGACTCCTCAACGAACAGAACTGTTGCAAAAGCTAAGGTTGGGGGTCTTTGACTGCTTGGTAGGAGTGAACCTTTTACGGGAAGGGTTGGATTTACCCGAAGTTGCTTTAGTGGCGATTATGGACGCTGATATCGAAAGCTTTTTGCGAGATAAACGTTCGCTGATTCAGACTATTGGTCGAGCTGCACGTAACGTTGATGCCCGTGTGTTGATGTATGCTGATACCATCACCGGTTCCATGCAGGCAGCCATCGATGAGACCGAACGACGTAGAACTTTGCAACTTGCTTATAATGCTGAGCATGGCATTACGCCGCTTTCGGTAAAACGGGAGGTTACCAAAAGCATCACGAACTTGCAGCAGGCGATTGCTCAGGCATCTAAGGGTAAAAAGAAAAAAGAGGAGCCCACACTTTCAGAGCCAGAATTACAAAAGAAGCTCGCTGATCTTGAATACGAGATGAAAAAAGCAGCTGAAGAGCTTGATTTCGAAAAAGCAATTAGCCTACGTGAACAATGGCTTGCCTTACAGAGTGCTCAAAAATAGAAGCGACGGCATGAACTTATTCTTCCCCATTAGGTATAGGGAGAAATACCGGAATTTCAAATTCGGTGTGAGGTGTTCTCATGAGTGCTTGTCTGAACAGTTGCGCCAAAACATCACTGTCTTTTTCGTCAGCGAAGGTTGCAAGAACCGCAGCGACGTTTTGCGCAGTGATCAGTAGCTCGTTAGGAGGTGAGCATTGATCCGATGCGGGAGCAGAATGGGGTCTCGCGTTTTCCTTCTCGTTTACAAGGGCTCGTTTGAGGATAGCTTCGGCATACTGATGTAAAGTGTGGGTGGCGTCGGGGCCAGGTGTATGTATGTATTGTCTGAGTGCGCCAGCAAATCTCTGTGCTTGATGCGTTATGCATTCTGTCCGTTGTGCGTCGTAGTCTTGCTTTGCGTATTCCGATGCTGAGCAGAACAAAACTGCTCCCACCAAAGTACAGAGGGCCATTACTTTTTTCATGTTTGTTTCCACTGTTTGTAATAATTACTGTTTTTGCTTTGTGTTAAGAGTGTGCTATTTTAGCATCTGCTGATTCAGTGGGCAAATTCGGGCTGTGGCCTGTTTTAAAAAGAAGTAGATGGTGTATGGTAAAAGGTAGGAAAAGACGGTGAAGATACTGGCAAAAAGAGTGCTTTTACCTGTGGTGATTGGTGGTGCTATTGGACTTCTCATGGCACGAAAAATTCCACTGGCACAATGTGTAATGACAAAGGAAAATAGAGTGGTCAACTACGATCAATGCGGATACCGAGAAATCAATTCAATTGCAGATACATGTGCGATCTATCCCAAAACTGCTCAAGAAGTCTCTGAGCGCTCGGCGGCCGTTCAAAAGAGAGTGCTGGAAAGAATAAAAGAATTAACTGCGTTACCGGTTCAACAGTACAACCAAAAGACAGTGCTACAGGCGTTTGATGCCCTCCGTTCAGATGTAGGGTCTGAGATGGCCGCCTTTTACCTTATAAAATCGGTTTCTCCAGATGAAAAACTTCTTGAAGCGGCTGAGAAAGAGTCGGTTGCATTGGGCCAGTTCTTGATTGAGCATGTCGATAGTAATAAAGCTCTTTACTACGTTATGAAAACGTATGCTGAGGAAGCGGCACAGGATGAGCAACTGTCCGAAGAAGATCGTTACTTCCTTCGCAAAGTGATTGAAAACTTTGAGTTGCAAGGTCTTAATCTTCCCGATGACAAACAAAAAGAGCTGCTGGTGCTCAAAAAACGTTGCACTGAATTGGAGTCTGAGTTCCATCGGTTGATCGATCAAGACGCAACGACATTGAAACTCTCTGAAGAAGCATTGGCTGGTGTGCACGACGATTTCAAAAAGGAGCTGCAACAGGAAGGTGATTTGTATGTCTTACATCTTAACTATCCTACGCATTCAGCAGTAATGAACTATTGCACCGTAGAAGATACGCGTAATCAGTATTTCAAAGCGTTTCAGAATCGCGGCTATCCGGGAAATGAGCCGGTGCTACAGGAACTCATTCGAAAGCGGGATGAGTGTGCAAAGCTTCTCGGTTTTGAAAGTTATGCAGCGTACGATCTGACCCAGCAGATGATACGTACGCCAGAACATGCATGGGAGTTTGAGCGTGAGCTGCAAGGACGCGCGCGTGCTCTTGCTGATCAAGATTTTAAAAAATTGATCAGTGATTTGCCCGAAGGGATTACACTTACCGCTGACGGGAAAATGAAGCCATGGGACAGTGCATACATCATGACCCACTTCAAGAAGAAGCATTACTCGATTGATGAGCGTCACTTTGCAGAATATTTCCCGATGGAAAAGACAGTCGCTGGGCTCATTCACATTTACGAGCAGTTTTTCAGCCTCAGAATTCAACCGGTTTCCGTAAAAGGCATGTGGCATGACGATGTAAGCCTTCTGCAGGTAAAAGACAAAGCATCAGATAAAGTTCTTGGGTACGTATTCTTGGATATGTTTCCTCGCCCTAAAAAATATGGGCATGCAGCGGCATTTGAGGGCATGTTTGCACTTGCAAAAAATGACGGGACGCGCAGGCCTGGTATCGTGACCCTTGTCTGCAACTTCACCAAACCAACAACTGAGAAACCATCGCTGCTGAAATACGATGAGGTGACAACGTTCTTTCATGAATTTGGTCACGCCATACATCTCATTCTTGGTGCTACTCACTATGCGGCTACTTCCGGCTTTAACACCGAGGTTGATTTTGTGGAGCTACCTTCCCAAATGCTTGAAAACTGGATGGAAGATAGATCGATTCTCAAACTGATCAGCAGCCATTATCAAACCGGTGAGCCGCTGCCTGATGAGCTTATTGAGCAACGTCTGGCTCTTCTTAAGTTTGGCCAAGGGCTGTTTGTTGTGCGTCAACTTCAGTTGGGGATGGTTAGTTTAGCGTTCTTTGGTCCTCGTACTGACGAATCGCTCTTCAATACCTATAAGCGCATTTACGAAGAAAACGTAAAACACGTACTCTTTGATGATGCAACGCATGCGTATTGTAACTTTGGGCACCTGATAGGGTATGGTCCTAAATATTACGGCTATCTTTGGTCACTTGCATTGGCCTACGACGTATTCGAGCAGATCGAAAAACAAGGGCTGCTCAATCCAGAAGCAGGTAAAAAATATGTGGACGCTATTCTCTCCAAAGGTGGTAGCTGTGATGCGAACGATATGATTCGTGACTACCTTGGTCGCGAACCGAACTTCGATGCGTTTTATCGGAAAATGGGTCTTGAGAAAGGAAAATGATGAAGATGACGAAAGGATGTATGACGTTGGTGGCGTGCCTGGGAACTTTTGTTCTTGCGCACGATCAGAAGCAGTCCTGCTTGATTCCTTTTGATAAGCATGGTTATCCATGCATTCAGTCTGCTGAACAAGCCGCTAGAACTTTTCCTTTGACTGTTGTGGAAGTACAACGGTATGCAGAATTGGCCAAAGGAGTAGTCGAAAAAGGCCTTGCTGAAATCACAAGTATTCCTGCCGATCAACACACCAAGGATACTTTGCTTGGTGGTATTGATCGTATGATAGCGCAGGTAAATCCCTACATTTCTACGTGCTATATCATTTCTGCCGTTCACCCTGATCCGATGGTTCGCCAAGCAGCAGAAAGCGCAAAAATCGCATTGACACAGTTTTTGACTGAGCAGATTGCCTACAATAAAAAGCTTTACCAATTACAATGTTCTTTTCTGGAAAGATCTAGTCAGGCCGATGAACTTGGTACGGTAGATCGTTATTTTTTAGAAAAAAATATCACGTGGGGTAAACACGTAGGATTACATCTAGATGACGGTGTTAGAACGAAAGCGGTTGCCTTAGAAAATCGCTGTACTGAGTTAGCAATAGTTTTTCAGCGCCAGATTGATGAACCACGCTCCATAGAAGTTACGGAAGACGAACTTGCAGGAATTCCCGATGACATCAAAAAAACATGGAAGCGTAATGGCGACCGTGTTGTTCTCATGATGGATTATCCTACCAATGACGTTGTAATGGCACATTGTTCGAACGGACAAACTCGTCAGACCTATTTAAAAGAATATTTCAAGCGAGGCTATCCAAAGAATGAGGGGACGCTTTTGGAGCTTGTGCAAAAGCGCCATGAACTTGCAGTACTCTTAGGGCATGAGAGCTTTGCGAGCTTTGATCTTGCGCTTCAGATGATTGAAACACCTGCTCGTGCGTGGGCGTTTGAACGGGAACTTCAGAGCCGTGCACTGCCTGCCGCATGGAAAGATTTTAAGACGATTACCCTTGATCTTCCTGAGGGTGTTTCGCTCCGAGCAGATGGTACCATGGAGTATTGGGATGTTCCATTTACGCTTGCGTATTTCAAGCAAAAATACTTTGCCATAGATGAACTTATTTTTGCCGAATATTTCCCGATGGAAAAAACGGTTGCAGGTCTTATGCAGGTGTATGAACAATTTTTCGACCTTATCATCGAGATGGTTCCCACAGCACAAGTATGGCATGAGGACGTTCGCCTGCTTTGTGTAAAAGATAAGAAGGATGGCGCGGTGTTGGGATACGTGTTCTTGGATATGTTCCCTCGTGAAAATAAATACGGGCATGCAGCAGTTTTTCCCAGTATTCGGGGGGTTACATATGCTGATGGCACAAGAACAACTGCCGTATCAACTATGGTTTGCAATTTCACCAAGCCTACAGCAGAAAAACCATCATTGCTTAAGTACCATGAGGTAGTAACGTTTTTTCATGAATTTGGTCATGCTCTTCACAATATCTTAGGGGCAACTGCCTACTATTCTCATAGTGGCACTCAAGTGAAGCAGGATTTTGTGGAATTACCCTCTCAAATGCTTGAAAACTGGATGGAAAATCGAGAAATTTTAAAGCTCGTTAGTGGTCATTATAAAACAGGGCAACCATTGCCCGATGAATTGATTACCAATCGATTAAAATTGCTCAAATTTGGGCAAGGCATGTGGGTTGTGGACCAACTGCTTCTTGGTATGTTTAGCCTAGAGCTGTTGGATGGCAAAAATAATATGCCGCCTGATGTTCTCTGGCAGAAATATGCGGAAGAAAACAAGCCATTTTTCCATTTAGATTCGGAAGCGCATCGCCCTTGTTCTTTTGGGCACATTGCAAACTACGCAGCAAAATATTACGGTTACCTGTGGACCGAAGCATTGGGTGCGGATGTTTTTGGACAGATCAAAAAAGAAGGCTTGCTTAATCCTGTGGTAGGTAAAAAATATGTCGATGCTATTTTGAGTCATGGTGGTAGTCGCGATCCGAACGATTTGCTGCGCGACTATTTGGGTAGAGAGCCAAATTTGGATGCGTTTTTCCGGAAAATGGAATTCTAGAAAGGATACTTTTATGAAAAAAAGGATAGTTTTAATGGCCTTTGCTTCTGTCATTATGAGTAATGCGCAGCAGGTTCCGGCTCATATTGAACGGGATGCACAAGGGTACCCTTGCAGTGAATCTATAGAACAGGTGTGCCAAACGGTTCCGCTATCTGTTGATGACGTTCAACGGTATGATGCGCTTGCTCGTCAAGAGGTGGCAGTGCTTGTGGAGCAACTCACGCATACGCCTGCTGAACAGCAGAACAAAAATACTGTTTTGTATGTACTTGATCGCGCATATATGTGGATTCGTACCACGGCTGCGCCGTTGTATGTTGTCGGCGAGCTTTCTTCAGACAAAGAAGTAAGTGCTCTCTGCTCGTCACGTGCGGCCGAGTTGAATACGTGGGGGCAGGAAATTATTTTTGCTAATGCCTCAGTTTTTAAAGCCTATGATTGTTACCGTAAGGGAACAGCTCTTGTGGAGCAGCTGTCTGATCAAGAGCGGCACTTGATGAAGTATTTTGATGCATGTTTTGCGCAGGCAGGGTTTTACCTTGATGCTAGTTCCCGGGCTGATCTGTTAGAAATTACCAAGCGTGTCTGGGAACTGGATCGTATATTCATGGAGAATGTGCGTAATAACCCGCGACGAATAATTTTTTCGGCCGAAGATCTTTCAGGACTAGATGAGAAGGATCTGGCATCTTTTGCCAAAAATGCTGAAGGATATGTGGTCCCCGTCAATTGGAAGAACTATGAGCTTGTGTTGAATAAGGCGTCCAAACAACAAACGCGTAAGCATATGTATACAGAATTTTACAAACAGGGTTATCCGGAGAATGTTCCGGTGGTCCAAGAGCTGATTGCTTTGCATGATAAAAGAGCAAAGTTGCAGGGCTTTGAGAGTTATGTTGCCGAAGATATACAATCGGGAATGCAGTCGATTGAATCTGAGGATATGTTGCTGCGATTTATTCAGAGCATGCAACAACATATGGTGCCGGCAGAGACTGCAAAAATTAAAATGATGACTCAGGAATTGCCTGCAGGGGTCGCATTAACCAAAGATGGTAAGTTGAACATCTGGGATTATTTTTACGTCAGAGCACATTACTGTACCCAGCGCTGTGCTATCGATATGCAACAGATCAAAGAGCACTTCCCCCTTGAAGAAACAATATCCAGGCTGTTTGCGGTGTACGAGAAATTTTTTGATATAAAAATGCAGTACGTGCCTTGCACAAGAAGTTGGCACCCTGATGTACGGCTGGTTAAAATTTCTACCAACAATGGCCAGTTACTGGGATATGTATTTCTTGATCTTTTTACTCGGGAAGTCCGACGAGAACACCCTAGCAACTTTACCTACCTTAATGGAGTTACCCGCGGTGATAGACCTTACCCCGTTGTCTCGGTCGTCTCCTGTCCTTTTGGTAAGCCAACCGATGAACTCCCTTCGTTATTGTCCTACTGGCAAATTAGTACGTTCTTTCACGAATTTGGACATGCGTTACATAAGATCTGGGCCACGCCTCGTGCATATTCTCAGGCTGGTGTAGGCCACCACGGACCAGATTTTTTTGAAGTTCCAGCACATCTTTTAGAATATTGGATAAGTGACAAAGAGATTTTGAAAAGTATCAGCTGCCACTACCAGACAGGTGAAGCGCTTTCTGATGACCAGATTACTTCTTTGCTTGAGTATGCTCGGTATGATTATGGCGCTGTGACCCCAACTCCCGTTGCTCTTTGTCTTACTTCATGGCTTCTTTTTCTTTTTGGACCAGGGGCTGAAAAAGATATTTCATCGGTCATTCGTTCGTCGCAACGTGAGATGGCTCCCGCGCTTGAATTTGGTGACTCTGAAGAGTATCGTTACTGCTCTCAAGCCCATATTGGTTTGTGGCAGTATCGTTACCGCTATTACGGCTATCCATGGGCGCGAGCGCTTGCCTCGTTACTTTTTGAACAGATTAAACCACAGGGGCTTTTAAATCCTGAAGCAGGAAAGCGTTATGTAGAGGCTGTTCTAAGGCATGGATCAAGCAAGCCAGCGCTTGAAATGGTACGCGCGTATTTAGGATGCGAGCCTGATTTTGAGTCGTATTTTCAAAAAGTCGGAATGATCTAAAACCGTAGGGGGGGTTGTGGGTACGCATAGGAACACAAATAGAGGCGCACTCGTAATTATCATCGAAGGCTTTATGCGTTTAATGCAGGAAGAATAGAGGCTGATAAGTGGAAGATGCCGCCACCTAGGAATTAAGTTTAACCAGGTAAAACAACGACTTTTCCGATAATGCCGTTTTTGATGAGAATGCGTCGTATAAGATGTATACTTTTATGATGCAATTTCTAAAAATAGGAGGGGGGTGATGCTGAAGGAAAAAAGAGAATGCGTAGCATTAGTTTTGCGCTACGGGGGTGCTGGACTTTCGTTACTGAGTTTGCAAGAGGGGCGTGTAGAAAAGCGGTGGTTCAAGCCGCGCTATCGTGGCCCGTTACACCGTGGTTCATTGGTGTCGTACGTAAGTGATAGAAAGATCGGACAGCAGGTTGAAACGCTCGAGCATGTGGATATTGAGCTGTGTGCAACGCAACTAGGGTTTCAGGATATTTATCTGCTGCATTACATTCTCGAGGTGTGTCACAACTTCATTCCGTTAGGCAGTGAAGCAGAGCAGTTGTTTCATTTCTTGGTTGAGTTGTTCCCTCGCTTTACTTTTTTTCCTACAGCAGGGCAGAAGAAAAAGGTGTTGTGTAGGCTGTTTGCGTTGTTGGGTATTTACCCGGACAGCCCAGGTATCCACTCCATCGTATATCAGCTGAGGGATATGCCTATTGACAACTTGCTGCAGCCCCACCTAGAGTTGGATTCAGAAGAGTTGATGGGCACGTGGCTTTCATGGTGCGTAGAGATGCATCCCAAAGGAAAGTTTTTTAAGGCCATGCCCTTCTTATTAGAAAAGTGATGTCGCATGAAAAAAATAGTCACACTTCTTGTGCTTGCCGCCTGTTGGCCATTGCACGCTGATTTTTTTGATTCTTTGAGTCTGCCAAAAGTAGAAAAGTTTAACGTTGCTATTGGTACTGACAAAGTTACTGAGGATCTTGCGCAGCTGGAGCGGCAAATCGATCTTCTTCAGAAAGACGATCGTTCCACTAATGAAGAATTGGTGTTGCAGTCAGAAAAAATAAAAAGCCAGATTGCTTCGCTTGAAGCCGCGCGGCAGACAGATAGTCAACACGCAAACAAGCTTCTTTTAACGCTTAAGTCTGTGAGCCAGTCTCTGACCACCATTCGTGTGTTGCGCAAAGAGCTGCTGAGCACAGTCAAACAGCACAAGGCGACCCTGGAAGAGTATCTCAAGGATCGCTTCTTCGACAACATTATTTCCGACCGCAAAACGGTATACAGCTTTGATGACATTCAGGAATTGGGCAAAGACATTGCGGATCAACAAGAAGTTGTAGAGCGGGAGCAGGCGCGAAAAAAAGAGGTGACCCTTGACCTGGATAACGCAGAAAAGAAGGTAATTATTACAGAAGACGCGTACAAAAAGAAGCTGAAAGAGCAAAGCGAGTTTGGCAAGGGCGTTGAAATGACTGATCGTCATGTTCGACTCAAAGGAGAGTTGATCGATGCTGAAGTCACTCTGGCGCTCTACGAGCGAGATCTTGCGCGATTAAAGGTGGAAGACCGAAAAGCAAAATTGGCGCTCATTGTTGATACGGTTTTTATTCAAGAACGCACATTGCAAGTGCTCAAAAAGAAATTGGATTTCATCGTGCGTATCTCATTGCGTGTAGATGCTGATGATGTGCGTGCTGCAGAGGAAAAGCTGAAGAAGGAGAAACAGCGCTACTTAACCGTTACCGACTCGTATATTCAGGCAATTGAGAAATTGACCGTGCAGCAGGAAAAATTGAAAAAAGAACTCTCTTTTCTGGAAAAAAGCTACGGTGATTCCGGTGAGGTTATTCAGAACCTTTCTGAATGGTTAGTTACGGCCCATTCGGGCGAAGAGTACCTTATCGTAGGGGAAATGGGATTCAAGAATGATGAATTGCTTACTACTGAACGGGAAATTGAGTTGCTACAGGCGCAAGTTGACCATGAAAAAGAGGAATTCAAAAGGCATGAGCTGAACAGTGACATGGTTATTTCTTGGCATAAAATCAAGCATCAACGGTTTAAGACGAGTGATGAGCTGCATGCCGAAGTAAAAAAATACCAAGATCTTTCAATAGAGTTGCTTCGTGACCGTGTCGCTCACGAAGATAAGCGTGCCTTGGCAACCAATCGCCTTACCATGCAGAATCGTGCTCTTTCTAATCTCAAGGTGTTGCGCGAGCAACTCCGCTCAAAAGAGAGATCGTTTTTTGGCGCGGATGATGCCAAGTATCAAAAAATACTGGGATATTTTGACGATGCTCAAACACTCATTGCCCGACAAATAGAAATCACGGGAAACCTCATTGAGGTGTATTCAAAGAGTCTTGCGGTTTCAAATGGTTCGCTTAAGCAGATCGAGTCAATGGTGGCAGAATTGCAACGAGTAAGTTTATGGCATCGTTCGCGCGGTGCTATCTCATGGGAAGGCATCAAGAATGTCTTTTCTGATACACGCATGTTCTTGAGCGATCTGCATACGTTGGCAACACACTCTTTGCCATCACCCTTTACTCCCGCAGCATTTGTGGGATCTCTGTTTGAAGAACCCTTAGAAGTTTTTCTGTTGCTGATGCAATGTATCGCGCTTATTGGGCTTTTTTGGGCATTTTACTACTCTCTGCCCCGTCTTTCTCGGCAACTTTTGGCTGTACAACGTGATTTCAGTGGCGTGTACCTTGTAGGTCGAGTGTTGGGCTTTCTGTGTGGATTCTTGCATAAGCACTTGATTTCCTTCTTTCTGTGGTTGTGGGGGCTTTATTACTTTGGATATCACGGCTCATTGGAGCTCTATCCAAGCATGTTATTCTACCTCTTTTCTATTCCCTACCTCATTGCTCTATCTCGGTCATTGGTGCGCAGCTTTGTACGATTTAACCAAGAAAATAATTTCGATATCATTAACGAATCGTTTGAACCCCGCTTCGCCCTTATCTGCTACGTATTCTTCTACACCACCGTAACCATCCTCTGTTTCCGTGAAGCATTCTTGCTGGGTGGCTACTCGAAATCGGAACTGCCGAATATTCTGTTGGCTGCTTACTCGATCACCCTGCGTGGATTGCTTCTGACATTTATTCGCAAAGAAGACTTGTTGAGCATTATTCCGTCAAAAACTCCGTTCTGGGCATGGACCTGGAACATAGTTAACAATTACTACTATGTTCTGTTGGCGGCATTTATAGTGGCAATGGTGTTGAGTGATCCCTACATTGGCGGGTACGACAACCTTATGACCTACGTCTTCTGGGGAGTGTTGGGAACAGCATTGGTTACCAAGGCGCTATTCATGCTCTATGGATTTTTCAGGCGCATTTCCGTATTGGTATTCTTCTCGTCTGAGCGAGAAGCGTTGCGGGAGCGCTTTTACTTGGCAAAAACGTGGTACAGTTTGCTGGCTATTAGTTTGCTCATTTTCTTTATCTTACTCGGCATTTGGCTTATTGCCTGGTTCTGGGGCAAAGTTATTCCGCTTGGGTCCATTGCTGAACTTCTGACACAGAAAAAAATCACGGTCAGTATTATCGAAAACGGTCAACACCAGAAGATTAGTATTCTAGATGTGCTCCGCACTCTCTCGTTTATTCCGCTGAGTTTTATGGTTGCGTCATTCATCGACAAATTTGTTTTGTACCGCCTGTTTGGCATGCTGCTCGTTGACCCAGGCGTGCATAACACGGTGTCCACCATTACATATTACGTGTCAGCTATCATGGTCATAACTTTAGGGCTTTGGCATGAGGGATTTGGCTTTCTGGTTGTGTACTACCTGGGGCCCTTGCTCTTCGGTATGGCTTGGGCTTTGCGTGATGTGTTCAACGATTTTGTGGCTTACTTCATCATTTTGGTGCAGCGGCCACTCAAGGTGGGGGACTACATCAGGCTTGATCAAGAGGTCATGGGGGTTGTAAGAAGAATTACCCCACGTTCTGTGGTTTTGCGTCGCCAAAACAGCTACAGCATCATTGTTCCCAACTCACGCATTATCCGCGATGTGGTAAATAACTGGGATTACAGTAGAAGTTATCTGGCCTTTCCCGACATTATGGTCTCTGTGCGCTACTTTGAAGATCCTGCAAAGGTAAAAGAGCTGTTATTGCAAGCGATCTCGAATACACCAAATATCCTAAGTACCCCAATTCCTATTATTCGTTTAGAAGATTTTGGCGTGAATGGCTTTGTGTTTCTCATTCGTGCCTTCATCAGCTCTGAAAAAACATTGGAACAATGGAACATCGCCAGCGATGTGCGTCTTGCAATTGTAAAAACCTTGCGTGAGCATGGTATTGATCTTTCATTCCCAATCCAGATTATTCATTTGAAAAAAGATGGGGAACCACGAAATTATTAAGTTCGAAGAGCCCAACCTTCGCTGAAATCAAGGTGAGCATCCTGCAGCGGTTTATGATCAACTAAGAAATAGACCAGCGACGCGGTGCAGCCATTTTCATGCCAGGTTTTTAAGAGAGACTCGATAAGTTCTTCTTTTTGTTTGATTGACCATGTTTTTTCAAATGGGCTTTGATTTAAAGAGAGATAGCTTTCGTACCCCGATGGCGACAGCAGTAGTGATTGCACCTGTATTTTCTTGTCGAGAAATCCTTCGTTGGCTAACCAGTTAAGCCATGCAATGGTTATGTGTGTCATCATATCTTGTTGTTCAGAGTTGCTGAGCAGTTCCACTGACTCCGTCGTCAATGAGCCATTGGTGAGGCGATAGAGAGTGAGGTGTTTTTTTTGCACATCAATCGCGTGCAATGAAATCTCTGAAGGCCTGTTCCAATACACAATGAGCCATTCCTGGTACGTACAGAAAAAGAGCGCACCCGTGATAAGGCTTGTCAGGCAGGCAGCGAAAAGGAATTTCTTCGAGTTGGTCATTCCTGCTCCTTCAATTGTTCTTGAATGACAGCTTTTAGCCCCTCATGTAACGCAGAAAAATAGCTCCGCCAATCATGGGGTTTGGTAAGTGGCAGCTCGATCAGGAAGGAGGGAGCAAGGACTCCTTGTAGTGCTTTGAGGGGAAGTACATGAGGTTCATTACAACTAAGAGAGCTCGTTGCCTTGAGGGCGGATACGAGGTGATGCGCAAGGTGCTGCGAGCGGTTTATTTCTTTTGTGTATGCCTTGCCAAAAGGAATAAAGGTTAGGTTGCTTTTAGGATGTTTCCCAGGTGTCATATGTGCCTTTTGTCCGCAGGTATAGAGCTGGACATACCGTGACTCTTCCTTAGTGATCGCAAAATTAAAAGCGACATGCAGGTCTGCGTGTAATCGATTTGAGAAAGAGGCAGCCTGATTTATGTCAGGCGCTATTGCCGAAGTACGAGAAAGTACGATGCGTACTTCAGGAAAGGTATCTTCGAGTGCTTGACGAAGCAGTTCAGTGCAGGCAAGAGACTCCTGTAAAAGAGCTGGTTCACGCCCTGTACCAGGATCGAGCACCACGGTGAAGGGAGCGGGCATCGCACCGAGTGTGAAGGAGACCGCAAAGATAAGAAAGAATGTTTTCATCGGCAAGCAAGATCAGTCGTTAAAAATTGGGAAAAGAACGTGAGTCGTTCGCCCCCCTTGGTATTTTTTATCGCCATCGCAAGCGCCTTATATTGACCAATCATGAAGCACACGCGCTTAGCTCTGGTCAACGCAGTATACACCAAATTGCGCTGTAGCAAGGTAAAATGCTGCATAAAGAGTGGCACAATGATGGCAGGAAACTCAGAACCCTGACTTTTGTGAATGGAAATAGCGTACGCAAGCATTAGTTCGTCAAGTTCGGAGAAATCGTATTCAACTTCTTTTTCGGGAAAGGTGATGGTAAGAGCCTTGTCGTCTTCGTTTATTATTTTGATTGTGCCAATGTCACCATTAAACACATTTTTATCGTAATTGTTGCGCAGCTGAATTACCGGATCTCCTATTTTGAATGTGCTGAACATACGCTGTACATGAGGTTTTTCTCCTCCATTCAAAAGCTGCTGGAGATCTTGGTTTAGTTTTTGTGTGCCCGCTACACCACGGTTCATGGGAGCAAGTACGATTGCATCTTCAGGCTTAATGCCAAAGCGAGGCAGATAACCATGGACAATTTTTTTGAGGTGCATTGGCAGATTTGCTGGATCATCTTCGGCCATAAAAAAGTAGTCGTGAAACGTGCATTCAGCTTTTGAAACGGGCATTTCTCCGGTATTGATCCGGTGCGCATTGTAAGCAATGAGACTGTTTTGAGCCTGACGAAAAATGTAACTCAACTTAGCAACGGGTACGGTACCACTTGCAATCAGATCACGTAAAAAGTTGCCGGCTCCAACAGGAGGCAATTGGTCAATATCTCCAATAAAAATCAGATGAGCAGTAAACGGTACTGCTTTGATGAGCGCATAAGAAAGAAATGAATCGATCATCGATGCTTCATCTATGATGAGATAGTCTACCTTGAGTGAATTTTGTTCATGATAGGTAAAACTCATCGTTTGGGGGCTGAATTCTAGCAGGCGATGGATGGTAACTGCGAACCGTCCGGTGCTTTCCATCACCCGCTTTGCAGCGCGTCCAGTGGGAGCAGCAAGTTTGTAATTGATTCTGTGTGCGTCAAGGATGCTCAGTAATTTTTTAATGAGGGTAGTTTTGCCTGTTCCCGGACCGCCTGTGATGACCGACACCTTTGATTGCAAACAATCGATGATGCCTTTCTGTTGGGCTTCGTTAAGCTCGATCTCGCCTTCCTTGCAGGTGCGTAACGAAGTGTAGATTGCATCAAGATCGAAAGAACGTGGCGTAGAAAAACGAATAATCTCTTTGAGTTTCTCGGCGCAGTTTTTTTCAACATAATAATGCTGTGCAAGGGTGACATAATGCGCATCTTGGTAGGTAATGAGTTTTATTTTTTGCGCATCATGGAGTTCATAAAATGAGCGCTTGAGCGTTGCTTGCACCTCTTCTTCTTGTGCCAACTCAAGCAGTTCGAATACCTGTTTTTTTAAATCTTCAAGTTTCACATATAAATGGCCATTGCTGGTGGCATTGGTGATAGCAAAGACTATGCCTGCCTTGATGCGCTTTGCTGACTTCTTCTCAAACCCGAGGTTTTGAGCAAGAGTGTCGGCCATGCGAAACCCAATTCCCCAGACCTCTTCTGCGAGTCGATAAGGATTTTCGGTAACAACAGCAACAGCGCTGGTGCCATATTTTTTATAAATTTTTGATGCGTATGCAGGAGAGGCTCCCTTTTCCTGTAAAAAGACCATCACTTTTGCAATGTCCTTTTGTTCCTTCCAGGCGGTGGCGATCAGTTCGATTCGCTTCGGCCCTATCCCCGGGACTGTAGCCAAACGTTCTGGCTGTTTGTCGATGACCTCCAATACGGTAACGCCAAAAGCATTGACCAACTTGTCGGCGTATGATTTTCCGATGCCTTTGATCATGCCAGAGCTAAGGTAGCGTCGCAGGCCGAGCGTGGTGGTGGGCAGTGTTGCTTTGCACGACTGTGCTTCAAACTGTTTACCAAATTTAGGATGAGTAACCCATGCACCTTCTGCTTCCACGTCTTGTCCTGGATGGAATGAAACTGCATGGGCTCGTACGACTATCGAGGTATCCCGCTCAACTTTGAGAAGAAACACACAAAAGCTTTTCTCGCTGTCTTGAAACAAGAATCGTTCAACTGTTCCGCTGAGTGTTTCCATAAAGTTGCGTTACCTTGTGAGGGCTAATGTGGTTTTTGCAAGAGTTCTTTGTACTGTTTGTGCGCTTCGGGGCATGAATCAACCATATCTTCGATGAAGTGTTTTAGATCATTTAAGAAAGTGAAGAACTCAAGTGCTGATGCTTCATACATACGTTTCTTTTCGTCTGGATGATCTGCATTTGCCATAAGCGATGTTTCCCTACCCTGATCTTTTAAAAAGAAAGCAATGAGCTTATGTTTCATGTTTTTGATCATTTCGTTATCGTCTTGTGCTTTGCGAAGTTGTCTCAGTTTATCATTAAAATCGTCTTTTGCTGCAGTAAGCGCGGCGTTTAGCTTCTTCCATCGCATGTCGTCCTTAGCTACTTTTTCTTTAATGAGTCTTTGCTCTTCAATTACGAGATCTTGAAGAGTGGCTTTTTTTTCATCAAGTTGATACAGCCCGACTCGTTTGCCCGTTGTTCTATCCTGCTCCCCATATTGGATAGTTTGGAGCTTAAAGAGTAGTTGATATGACTCAAGTACTGATTTTCCGTCGAACATCCCATACTTGCCATCAATCATCTTAATAATTTCAAGTTCTTTGAAATTTGTTCTTTTGCGTTGTTTTGCCTTATGGTACAGGGCTGCCCCGACCACGGCATCGGCTTGGATGGCGGATGTTGACGTCTCACAGACTACCCAGAAGGGCAATAGAGCAAGGGTGGACAGGCAGAGAATGGTAGGGTGAAAATTCTGTTTTTTGATCATAGATTTCCTTTTCTTAAAACTGTTTTTGGATGAGGATACAGGCGCCCCAATCTTGTCCTACTCCAAAACTATTTGAGGTTGCTTGGGCGCGCAAACCAAGTCTCCAGGGCGAACCGGGTTTGACCTTTTTATCTATTGAGAACCAGAACATTGATTGGTAGCCAAATGATGTTTTTGCCGTGTCAGGATTAATGAGCGGGGGTTGTATCCCAGGTGGTGCATCAATTTTCAGAAAATGCTCTGGCGTACGCCACCATAGGTCCGTACCCACGGTGAAATCAAGGTGTTTCCCTTCGTATGTCAACTTCGAAGTGCTTTGAATGATGATGCCAGGGAAAACAAGCACGTTGTAGCCGGTAGGGAAAAATTTATCGATGAATTGCTGATTCAGAAAAGCAAGCTTTTGGGGTAATTGACCTGTTGATGGACTCGTATCATCCCAATCGAAAGCGTTAAAGACTGCCTGGGGCGTATAGGTGATAAAAAAACGTTGTTCATTTGCGGGGAATACAATTTCAAGTGAGGCAATACCTGAAAGCGAAAGGCGCCGGGTGAATAGCATGGTATTGTGTGAGAAAATTCCCAATCCAAAGTGGTGGTTATTACCGCTTGGAGATTCCAGCAATATTGTTGAAAGGCGATCCATGATTGAGTTGCCTAATGTTTGAATATTCTGAAAGACCAGTGGGAGATTTTGATCTGGAGGGGTGCTGAGACCGGGCAGTAAAAGGTCGGTGTACAAATCAAAGTTAGGTGCTGGGGCATAGACATCAAAAGTGGTGCCGTAGAGACCTTTTTTGATAGCGAAGGCAGTTGGGATCGTTGCACGAACACCTGCGCTGAAAATCTGCTTTCTAGATTCAACGATAAGGTATTCCAAGTTGATGCGAGTATCACCAAAACCGATGCGGTCGGTGATCAAATGTTGTTGGGCAAAAAGCAGTTCGTTTTGTTCGGTGTCGCTGAAAAAGGGGTTAGATTGTACCGCTGCACGATCTTCAGGGCTCATGTTCAGATTATGTTCGTCGTAGAGGAACGGAAAGCGGAATGAAAGAACCCAACGCTCAGTGGAATGTTCATATTCAAACATCATTCCAACGCGGCGCTGCTCCAAGAAAATGTTTTCAAAAAGTCCGAGAACGTTTGGTAGGTCGATGTTGGGAAAGTCGATATCTTCGATTTGGGTAAGCAGATCAATTTGTGCATTCAACTCATTTTGTAGCATGTCAATGTAGTAGTTGATATTGGAGCGTGTGTCGTAGAAATATTCTTTGAACGTTTGAATAAAGAAAGGCTTGGGGGCGAATTTTTTAACAACTTTGCCCCGTTCCGTAAATTGCTGGAACATAGGAAAGTCGATAACGTTACGGCGAATCGGTGGATTACTGCGATAATAAAGTGGGTTTTGCAAGATGACTTGGGCATTGATGAGAGCCGGATCGGTGAGATTCTGTACTGCTTCGTCAGGAGTAATGATCGCTCGAGTCAAATCGAGCCCTTGCCCCGCTTCTGCTTCTGCCAAAAATTGATTTTCTTCTTCTGTGTCAAAAAGATCTCCAAGACCGAAATCGTTCATTTCTTGAAAATCGGCAGGGCGTGTACTGCTTGATAGCATTGAGAGTGCGAGCAAAATACAAACACTGTACTTCATAATTTTTTTTTCCTGCGTAAACTCTTCATCACTGTAGTCACCACATAGAAAAACAGGCGTTTCAACAAGATGAACTCTTCCGTTTTTTCGCTCGTCAGTATACTTAAATCATCTACTGATGACAAAAAGCGAGCCTATCGCGCTTGTGAAAAATCTTAGCATAAGGAAACTGACCCCATGATGCGTAATATGCCTTTTTTAAAGAGCTTTATTGTTGAAGGTAACATTGGAGCGGGTAAATCGACGTTCATGCGGTTGGTGCAAGATCGATTGCCAGTGCAAATTGTGTTCGAACCGGTTGATCAGTGGCAGCGCGTTGCAGCTGGCGAAAATCTGCTTGAGCGCTTTTACAAGGACACTCAGCGCTGGGCATATACGTTTCAGTCGTATGCTTTTATCACCCGTGTGATCCAACAACAAAAAAAGTCGCTCGAATCTCCTCATGCAATTCAATTGCTTGAGCGCTCGGTGTACTCGGATCGTTACTGTTTTGCAAAAAACTGTTTTGAGATGGGAACGATGAGTGAACTCGAATGGACTCTCTACCAGGAATGGTTTGACTGGTTAATTGAAAACTATGTCCAAAAGCCAGCAGGGTTCATCTACCTACGCACCTCACCAGAAAAGAGCTTTGAGCGCCTTAAAAAACGCGCGAGAGACGAGGAAAAAGTAGTTCCTTTGGAATACCTGTCCTTTTTGCACAACAAGCATGAACAATGGCTTATCGAAAAAAAGTGGCTTGCGCATTCATTGCGTGACGTGCCGGTTTTAGTTATCGAAGCAGATGAGGAATTTGAAAACTATCCGGCTCAAATGGAAGAATATTTGGTTCAGATAGCAAACTTCATGAACATTGCGACCCCGCCATCGGCACCCCATGTAGCCGTTTCTGCTTCTCTCTGAACGGCCCCCTTCCTCCATTAGTGCGGCAAAAAGGGGAAAAGTGCGAAAAATCCGTATTTTCCCTGACCTTTGCTTGTAAGGAATTGCAAAACTGGAGTAGAATGACGAACTACGCGTTGTCTAAAGGACTTTAAGGTCGAAAGGTGTTCAATGGAAGAGTACGTACGAGCCGCGGCGTTTTTAGGAGCTGCTATTGCCATAGGGTTAGGGACACTGGGGCCTGCTCTCGGGATGGGTATGATTGCATCAAAAGCATGCGAAAACATTGGGAAATATCCGGAAGGTGCTGGTAACATACGCAGTGCGATGGTGCTTGCGCTCATTCTCGTTGAAACAACGGCATTGTACGCTGCCCTGATTGCTGGAGCTTGTGTGTTTCTGGGGCGTTAATCCATCTCAAAATGATAGAAGATGAGGTGATCAGATGATGCCATTCAATATCACACTGTTGATCCAGATGGGCAATTTTATCGTTGCCTGGAAGGTCCTTGACCGCTTTTTCTTTCGTCGTTGTGTCCAAGAGGTAAAGGCGGAAGATGCGGTTGAAGAGGCGCTGAGGGAAACCGTGTTTGTTCAGCATACTGTTCTCAAGAACATTGAGGCTCAACAGATGCAGGTGCTTGCCGCCATTCGTACCCAATTTGCGACCGCATTGCCCCCTGTCTCTCGAGATCTCATCACCAAAATAGTTCCTACTGATGAATTTTCGGTTTCTTTGGAATGTCCTGTTTCGCAGCGCAGAGAGATGGCTGATGCTATCGTGCGCGAGATGGTAAAGAGGATCACGCATGTCTGATTTTTCGTGGATGGGTCTTCTAAATAAGCTCCTAAACCTTGCTGTTTTGGTTGGGGTCTGTGGGTATCTGTTTAAAAAGCATGCATTCCCTGCTATTAAAGGGGCCCTGGATTCCCGTAAGCGGCTGCTTTCTGATCTGAAAAAAGAAGTAAGCGATCTCCAGGAAAAAACTGATGCTCTTTCTCAGCAAACGGCACAAGCGCAGGCTCGTGCTACATTCCTTCTAGGAAGAATCGAAGAGTGGAAAAAGGCGCTCCAGCAGCAGCAGTATGATCGCAGCCAAGATGCTCAAAAAACAGAGCAGGCATCACGCGCGTATCTTCAAAAAAGAGCGGAAGGGCTTTGTCAGGAGTATATGAAGCGAGATCTCGTGCGAGAGATAGTAGAGCGGACAGAACAGGAGGTACGTACGTTTTTTGCCGACAAGAAAAATCAAAATCAGTACATCACACAACACTTAAAGCTTTTGTCGCAAAGGAAATCTCGTGGATAGATCGCAGCGTTTTCTTGCGCGTCGTTATGCGCAGGCATTTCTGAATGTGCATTTTGCCACCTTAAAAGTTGAAGACCTTGGGCGGTTTGAAAGAGGTGAGCAGTATTTCAGGACGCATCAAGGTGCGATATTTCTTATGGACTTATCGCTTCTTAGTAGAGAGACAAAAGAAAAAGCGGTGCAGGACTTGGTGGAAAAATTTGGCCTGCCGACTTCTATTTTTAAGCTCATTATGTTAGTCGTTTCTCATCATCGAACGTCTCTGCTAGGATTCATTTTTCACGAACTTGCGGATGCTTTCAAGGAACAAGCACAGATTATTACATTTACTGTTCAAAGTTCCCAGCCGTTGTCCACGTTAGAGCGATCGATTATAGAAAATTTTTTGCAGGATCAGTTGGAAGGCCAGCTTTTCTGCCAGTACGAAGTTACACCAACCCTCATAGCGGGGGTACGCATTTTTAACGAGCAGTATCTGTGGGAATATTCTGCACAGGCACAACTACGAGCTCTTGCTCATAGCGTAAGACACTGAGGTTTCTATGAAGATAAAAAGTACAGATCTCGTTTCTCTGTTTGAAAAGGCGCTGCATGATGATAAGCAAGAAGGCCTTGAGCAGATAGGAATTGTAGTGCAAGTAGGTGACGGAATCTGTCGCGTACATGGGCTTGAAAAAGCAGTCTACAACGAAATAGTTACTTTTGATGGGGGCAACAAAGGCATCATTCTCGATTTGGACGAAAGCTACGTTTCTGTGTTTCTCCTCTCTGCCTCAACTCCGGTGGTTGAGCTCGAGGTAGTGCGGCGCACGGGGCACGTTTTTAAAACACCTGTAGGCATGAAACTACTCGGCCGTGTGATCAATGCTGTGGGTGAGCCGATTGACGGGTTAGGAGATTTGGGAACAACTGAAAAAGCGCCCATAGAAGTTGCTTCGCCTGGTGTTATTGAGCGCAGTCCTATTAATGAACCATTGCAGACCGGAATTCTTGCTATCGATTCGCTTGTTCCTATTGGTAAGGGTCAACGAGAACTTATTATCGGCAATAGAAATACCGGAAAAACAGCGGTTGCGCTTGATGCCATCTTGAATCAAAAGGGCAAAAATGTTTTGTGCATTTATGTGTCTGTTGGTCAACGTCAAGCAAATCTTGCCCGCGTGATACAGTTACTCAGTGAAAATGGGGCGTTGGACTATACCGTCGTGGTAAGTGCAGATTCAAGTGATGCGGTGCTTTGCCAATATCTTTCTCCCTATGTCGGATGTACCATTGGCGAGTATTTCCGCGACCGAGGACAAGATACACTGATTGTGTACGATACCCTGAGTAACCACGCCGTCGCGTATCGTGAAATGTCTCTCTTATTGCGTAGGCCACCAGGACGCGAGGCATATCCTGGCGATGTCTTCTATCTGCATTCTCGCCTTCTTGAACGTGCAGGCAAGCTAGCAAAAGGTGGTTCATTGACTGCATTGCCGATCATCGAGGTTCAATCAGATGATATTACCGCCTACATTCCGACCAATCTTATTTCTATTACCGATGGCCAGGTATTTCTTGATGACCAACTTTTTAAGAGCGGCGTTCGTCCTGCGGTGAACATTGGGCTTTCGGTATCTCGTGTTGGTGGTGCGGCCCAAACCCGTGCGGTTAAAAAAATGACCAAGACACTGGGATTGGAACTTGCACAGTATCGTGAACTGCTTGATTTTGCGCAATTGGGAACCGCTGATCTTGATAAAGAAGCGCAACGTCGCCTTGCTCGTGGTCAACGGGCGATGGAGGTGCTTAAGCAGGGGCGTTATACCACGTACAATTTTGTTCAAGAAGCGCTCATGCTCTTCATTCTGCAAGAAGGCTTTTTGCATGATATCGAACTGCCCACTATACACGCGTTTGTTTCGCAGTTTGTCAGTTACGTTGAATCGGTCTATCCACAGGTGTACAAGACTATCTTGGAAACCACCGATGTTTCTGAGCAGATCAAAACTGAGCTTGAAACGATAGCCAATGAGTTCAAAGCCCTTTTTGTAGCGCCAGAAGTAATGGTGTAGGAAAAGAATGTCTTCGGGTGAAATTGATTCTCCAAAAGATCGTGGCGGTGCGAGTTTAGCGAGTGATGTAAATGACCGGGCATGAAGATTCTCCATTTTTAGAAAGAAAAACACTTGCTAGGGTGGGATATGAGAATTGTGAGGCTACGCAGTATAGGTGGGTTGCGTATTGAATAATAAAACAAGGGTTCTCTGAGCTTTTCAATTTGAAAAAGACGGCTCTATCACCTATACTTAAGAAATATTCTTGAAATGTGCGTGCCCGTAGCTCAGTTGGATAGAGCGACGGACTTCTAATCCGTAGGTCGCAGGTTCAAATCCTGCCGGGCACACCATATCTCTCAATTCTTCCGGTCAAAAATCGACATTATTAATCCGCTTCCGTGTGGAGTTATTGTCTATTTTGTAACTATAGCACCCCTTTAAATCAGCAAGCTGTTCGAGGTATTCTCCTCAAAAATACGATGAGGGGAATTGATATGAAGCTGCTTAATTGGTGTGTGGCGTTGCTACTTGTGGTTGGGACGTCTGCTGGTGCGACGGTCAAAAAGAAAAAGGTGGGCTGGAATGCGCGCTATTCTCTTTTTTATAGCACAGAAAGGTTTCCCGACGGGCTTCTTGATGCCAGTGGCACCTGTGTACTTACTTCCGAGCAAAAAGCTTCGTGCTTATGCGCCTGGGATTTGCACGAAGTTATTTTGACTAGAAATACGTGGCATCATGTGCTGCATATCAAAACAGCAGTGCTGCTCAAAAAGAAGGGGTTCGCGCATTTTGTGCGATTGCTACGAGGGTATGCTGCTGCAGCAAAACAGATGCAAAAAGAGCAGAGAAATCGTGGTTTGCATGATTGCAGACATACAAATTTTTATTATCTGTTTGTAGAGGATTCGTTTCCCGATGATCCCTCTCTAATTGCAGCGATGGTTGGGCGCTTGCTGCATTTGCGTCGTCTCGTGAACAAGCAGGTTACCAACATTGTGCAAAGGCTTGAGCAGAGGGGTGTGTGCACCGCGATTTTTTCGAATGTAGGTGTCACTGAAGCAGCAAAGATAGCGGCTATCTGCACAACTCCACATAAAACAGATCCAAAAAAACACCATCTCTTTTGTGCGGACATGCTTGCTCGCGAGCAGAACTTCTTTGTTCGTGCATCAACATTCTTTGCTCGTAAGCCCTATTGCCATGCTTATGAACTCTTTTTTGAGCAAAATCCGGGCAATTATAAGCTCCGCATTTTTGTCGATGATCGGGCTGAGAACCTTAAGGCTGCGGTGCGTTATGGCTTTGATATTGGTATTCTCATGACCGATGCTCGCTCACTTGAGCGTAGCCTTCAGGCTTTAGGGTTGTTGGGTTGATACGTATTCCCCAGGGGCCATTCTTTTAAGCTCGGCTCATTTCAAATATTTCGATCTGAAGCGGTTTTCAAGCCTAGATAAATAGGCTATCATAGTACTTATAAAGAAAAGGGAGAGTAAGCATAATCAGCATTAGGATGGAGTATCAAAATGCTTAGGCGCTTATCTTTTCTCTTTATTGTAGGGCTTGCAGGGTCAGCTTTGGGTCCTCAAGAGCCCCAGGGGCGGGCAACAAAGCCTGGTCAGTCTGCCCAACATACTGCAGTCATTTTTGATTTGGGTGAGGTGATATTTACCTCAAAGCGTCCGGGATATGTTCATCAGATCCTTGAAAGATTGCTGGTACGACAAAGGCTTTTTGATTTTTTGCACGAAGCTTCGCATGGGATGCGGCCTCATGATCCTTCCATGGCTGATCACTTTCCCACGATCATAGGTAACTGGCTTACAGGGGGTTTGTCCGGTCATGAAGCCAAACTGCACATTGCTCTCCATCTTAAAAAGAAACGCTACTCCTCGTTTACGTCTCGGATCTGGCTTGCTCTCTGTCATCATGTTTTTGATCCCCATACGTTAGCAAAGTCGATGAGTGTTAAACCAGAAACTGTTGCTCTCATCCGTGCTCTCAAAGACCAGGGATACAAGCTCTACGTGCTTTCAAATTGGGACCATGTATCATTCCCCTTGATGCTTGAAAAACATGATGAACTCTTTGCTCTATTTGATGGAATCATGATCTCGGGACACGAAAAAATAGGAAAGCCCAATACAAAAATCTATAAAAGATTACTCAGCCGTTATGGTCTTGATGCATCTGAATGTGTGTTCATCGATGATATGGAGCATAATGTAGAGGCGGCCAAGGCCGTGGGTATCCATGGTCTTTGTCTCAGTTCTCACAGCCAACTGGTCGAAGATCTGGAAGCGGTCGGAATTTTTGTCTCTGCCGAGCGGAACAAGTTCCAGCAGCTTTCTTTAAAAAATGGTGAGCACTGTTACACTGCATAATCATAGTTTCTGTTCATTGCACGAAAGGCGCGCAGATATGCAAGCAGTTACCGGCGTTTACATGGTCATCATCATGCAAGAGGATCTCCAAAAAGGGGTGGAATTCTACACCCAACTGGGTCTCAAAGAAGTTTTTCATATCCCTAGTAAATGGTGTGAGTTGGAAGTAGGCGGTGTCAGAATAGGCCTTTGTCCGGCTCCTGAAGTGCCAAAGGGCCATCATTCAGGGCTTGTGTTTCAGGTGGAAGATCTCAACTCGACCTATGAAATGCTCAAAGAAAAAGGTATCAGCTTTCTTAACGAACCAGTTACTGCTACTCATGGGATCATGGTTTCGTGTGCCGACCCAAGCGGAAACATGTTCGACCTTTATCAACCTACTCATGACAAGGTGAAAAAGGCTCTCCAAGAGTCAGGGAAAATGTGCGCAGACGAGTGCAAATTCGATGCCTCCCGTGGATGCTGTAAAAAGACCCCTCGTTCATCAAACGGCTGTTGCTAGACCGGGTGTGGTTTTCACGAATAAAAAAATCGTTTCACCCATAACCCGTCAAGTGGGTTGTAAGGGGGTATTTTAAGCTTTTTATATGAGCATTTGCGTTAAAAAAATCTGAGTCACTTACTATAAAAAATTGCACTCTCCATTTTTTCGTTTATACTTTGTTTTCGTTACTAAAAAAGGGGGGCAATGGATGGAAAAATGTGGTTAAAATCAATCTTATAAACAGCTTTTTTAGGCAAGGAGGAATCCTCTTATGACAGATAAGATTCGCCCTCTGTACGATCGTCTGTACGTCGAACGTTTAGAGAGCAACGAAAAAACCGCCGGAGGTTTGTATATTCCCGAAGGTGCCAAAGAAAAAGGACAAACGGGTAAAGTACTTGCTACCGGTTCTGGAAAAGTTGACCAGGCAGGCAAAAACGTTCCCCTTCAGGTGAAAGTCGGTGACGTGGTGTTCTTTGGAAAATATGCAGGTACTGACATCGATGAAAAACATCTAGTACTGCGTGAAGAAGACGTTCTCGGAGTTATCGAAAAGTAAAAAAAGCGAACATGGATGCTACGTGGCATAAAGCTTCGTAGGAGTTCGCTACTCTTGAAAAGTAAAAGGATTAAAGCATGGCAGGAAAAAGAATTCTGTTTGGTGCCGAAGCCCGCGAAAAAATTCGTCGTGGCGTTGACACTCTGGCAGATGCAGTAAAAGTAACCCTCGGGCCTCGGGGCAGAAACGTGGCCTATGATAAATCATTTGGTTCTCCAGCGATCACTAAAGATGGTGTGACCGTGGCTAAAGAAATTGACTTGGCCGACAAGCTGGAAAACATGGGTGCCCAACTGGTTAAAGAAGTTGCAAGCAAAACAGCTGACGTAGCAGGCGATGGTACCACCACCGCAACCGTGCTTGCCCAAGCGATTTTCCGCGAAGGCAACAAGTACGTGACAGCTGGTGCAAACCCAATGGAACTGAAACGCGGTATTGAACTTGCGGTTGAAGTGGCTGTTGAAAACATCAAGAAATCGGCAAAAAAAGTCAGCAAGAAGGAAGAGATCCAACAAGTTGCAACCATCTCTGCAAACTCTGATATCGTCATTGGCGAGCAGATCGCAGAAGCAATGGAACGTGTCGGGCGTGATGGCGTGATCACCGTTGAAGAAGCAAAAGGTATGGAAAACGAAATGGACGTTGTGGAAGGGATGCAGTTTGATCGTGGCTACCTTTCTCCGTATTTCGTAACCAGCCCTGAAAAGATGGAAGCTGAACTTTCCGGTCCTGCAATTCTCATCAACGAAAAGAAGATTAGTTCGATGAAGTCGCTTCTTCCGGTGCTTGAGCAAGTTGCAAAAACTGGCAGACAACTTTTGATCATTGCTGAAGATATCGAAGGTGAAGCGCTTGCAACGCTTGTGGTGAACAAGATTCGTGGAACCTTGAATGTCGTTGCAGTTAAAGCTCCTGGCTTTGGTGATCGTCGCAAATCAATGCTTGAAGACATTGCGGTGTTGACTGGTGGCAAGATGGTTTCCGAAGAGCTTGGCATCAAGTTGGAAAACCTATCTCTTTCAGATCTTGGTACCGCTAAAAAAGTAGTGGTAACAAAAGATCACACGACAATCATTGATGGTGCAGGTTCTGCTGATACAATCAAAGGTCGCGTTGCTCAGATCAGAATGCAGATTGAAAACAGCAGTTCTGATTACGACAAGGAAAAACTGCAAGAACGTCTGGCAAAACTTGCGGGCGGCGTGGCAGTTATCAAGGTTGGCGCAGCAACTGAAACTGAAATGAAAGAAAAGAAGGATCGCATTGAAGATGCGCTCCATGCTACCCGTGCAGCGGTAGAAGAGGGTATCGTATCGGGTGGTGGCCTTGCTTTACTTCGTTCTCAAGAATTGGTTGAAAAGATCAAGGCTGAAGGCGATGTAAAACTGGGCGTTGACATCGTGCGTCGTGCGCTTGAAGAACCGCTACGCATTATCTCTCAGAACGCAGGTTTTGAAGGTTCTGTGGTGGTTGATAAAGTGCGCAATTCCGATGAGGGAATCGGTTTTGATGCGAAAAATGGCCAGTACGTAAATATGATTCAAGCTGGGATTGTTGACCCGGCTAAAGTGACTCGTTCTGCACTGCAAAATGCAGCATCGATTGCTGGATTGATGATTACTACTGAAACGATAATTTGTGAACTTCCAGAAGAGAAGAAAGAAGCATTACCAGCAGCAGGTGGCCCAGGAATGGGTGGCATGGGCGGAATGTATTAATTTTGAATTCAGCTAGTCCATAAAATAAGAAACCCGGGTTTTAAATCCGGGTTTCTTATTTTGTAATATGTCTTGCTTTAAGACTTATACTTGTTGCACTCCCACTTGCAGGTCTAATTCAACCTTCTGGGCTGGAATGGGGAACAGACGTAACCAGCCACCGACCACAGAGCCGCACAGAAATGCTGCTCGTGCTGCACTTATGTTTCCACGAGTGAGATAGGTAGAGGCGCCTAGTGTTGCAGAGGTCAACAGTGCGTACTTGATGTATTGGGCTGCTGACTTTTTCGCGATGTCTTTCTTATGTGTTGGCGCCGTATCGTTGCATTCGGTATTGTACCATCCATGACCAAGGTTGAGACCTGCGATAGTTGCTATAAGCAGCCCCGCAGAAACTGACATTTCTGCTTCTAGAGCACTTGAATGTACAAGGGCAGGTACATAGTGCATAGCGGCGTATTCGGCAAGCTTAATGCCTGAAAGAGCCCCCGCAAGCTTGGCAGCATGGACACTCACGGTGGAGATTGTATTTTTTGTACATGCCTTGCTACGAGATACGCCTGCTTTATGTGCATTGAGTGTAGGTGTAGCGTTTAAAAATGCGGTAAGTGCCATGAGAAGCAGATTTTTCTTATTCATAATGAACTCCTGAAAAGGGTTTCTAAACGATCGGCCCAGAGTAGCAGCTTTTTGAATTGTGGCAACTGGCAGCACATCTTATTAAAGAAAAGGTCCGGATTTTAACCCGGACCCTGCATTGACCTGCGTGAAAATTGGAGTTTAGCGAACTTGAGCGGTTTCTGCGTTCAATTTGGCGATGAGCTTAGCTTTTTCAGCCTTTCTCACTTTGAACTCTTGGTACCATTCGATCATGACACCGGTCCACATGGTTGCAACAATCGCACCCATGGTCGCAAAGATTGCGGTCTGGACTTGGCGTTCAAAGGCTGCTTGCTTTTCTCGCATAACCAGAACTCTATTGTTGTGCTCAAGGTTAGCCATGACTTCTGCTTGTTGTAGAGCAAGAAGACCTGCGCCCTTATCGATTTTGTACTGCATGTAGGTGGGATTTTTGCTGAAAAGTTCCGCCTTAGCAGCGATAGCCTTTGCTTCTGGGAATTCAGTAGCAGGAGTATAGTGGCGTGAATAATCATAATTATCCGCTTGGGCGGTGGTAGCAAAAACTGCTACAACAAGCCCGAGTAATTTTTTGTTCATCTTTTAAACCCTTTCAGAAAGAACAAGAACGTAACACGGCATCCATGGTAAAGTAAAGCATTGGAAAGTCAACAATAATTTGATTAGGAGCTGTTATTCGTGGGGTCTCTTGATCACCCTAAGCATAAATAAGCTTGAGTTAGAAGGCTCCGCCGGTGGAGATCCAAATACCCCAGGTGGAAAGGACATCGGTTGGATTATGAGGAAACTCAGCTTCCCCTCCCACGCTAAACATGGCGTCGTACTTTTGTCCTATCTTTTTGAACCCTAATGAGCCGTATGCTTTGTAGGCAACTGAGGCTGTTTGGGCTCCAGAATCCATGTTGATGTCGCTGGCAAGGATGGTCACAAAGGCGGGGTCATTGGGTGCTATGTTGGCGATAGTACTTTTACTTGCGGAGGTGTTTGGTAGTGTTCCGGCAATCCCATAGTGTGGTACCCAGCTATCATCGGAGAAACGGCAGCGCTCTCCTTTGTTGCCCCAGACGCCGAATCCTACTTCCCCCTCGACGCAGCCAACGGTCAGACGGAAACCAGTGGAGAAATCCATGATGTTATGAGGAGAGACACGTACTTTGTGGGTAAGAATGTTGACCCCTGGAATTAATGTGTCGGTAGGGTCGCCTTGTTTGCGCAGCAGCATGAAGCGACTCCATTGTTTGTTGTAAAGATCGAACGTGCGGAATTGGTGGTTACGAATGAGGTAGATGTTTTCAAAATTGATGGTGCCTGCAAGAAGGAAATCATCATCTTTTCGGGTGAGAGGGAAGTGGAGAATTGCTCCCCATACCAGCCCCACGTGGCCATAACCGTTTTGAGCATCAAAGATATATTTCAGCGAAGGATTCTTTCTGCAAGGCACCAGCAAACTTGAATAACTAGCAAGTTGTGCACGTTCGGTAGAAAGGAACATAGTGTTCAGCCCTATGCGAACTTCGGAGATGCTGTTTTGGTGCGTTGGTCCATTTGAGCGATAAAAAATCCATTCAGGGTTGTTAAACGCGCTCAAGATATCGTAGACGGGTGATGTGCCTGAGTAGCCTGCATTCTGAACATCTGACTGGGTGAGGCCCCAATTATTTTTGACTGCTAAGAAAGAAACACTCCAAATGACACTCCAATTTTGAAAAAGTGGTACGCCTGCAATTTTGAAGCGATCGCCAAACAAATTGCCGATGTCGTTTCTTCCTGCAATGGTGAAGCCTGTTTGGGTTTGCTCAGGAGCAATTCTCAGAATACCATTAAAGTCGCTGGGAAGCTGCAACCAGAATGGTACGATGTTGCGATTAGGAGCAGTCGAATTGACTAACATTTCTTCTTGATACGCAGGGAGAAAGTAGGCCTTAATTTTATCAGCGTGAGTCGATTTCTGGTGATACACGGCAAGATCAACGGCTGCCTTCTTAGTCGTATCATAGATCAGATTGTGCCACATTGCTTGCATCAGACAGAGGTTCTGTTGGCCTGGACGGGTGAACAGATATGTCTGGCTGCTTTTCGGATTATTTCCGTGCAGTGCAAAGAAGCAGAACATCAAAGGAGCTATGAGTTTTTTCATTGATTCTTCCTTTTTTTCCGAGAGTGATTGCGTTGATTCTAAAATAGGCTTGGGATAAAGACAAGCTCTTTACCTCTGAGCTCAAGATGCGCATGAAGGAGTGGACCAGTTCACGCAAGATGACAGAGAATTCATGACCGAAGTCTCACGCAGCATTGTGTGCATTCTTGTTTTTCTGGCCGTACTTTTTGACAAGAAAGACTATCTGTGAGAGCTTTTGTTTTTGTTTGAAAAGAAAAGCAAAAACAAAAAATATGTATCTTAAAAGATAAAAGTTAATTTTCACTAATAAGTGTCTCATGGAGGAGGTTGGTCTTATGAATTGCAATTTTATGGTTTTAGCATTGTTGGTTCCGTGGGCTGTGTTCCCCCAGGAGGAAGGTTCTTCTTCAGCTACTGTTGTTGCTTCTGCGCCGTCTGTTGGTGAAGCATCGCCTCTGGGTACTGCAGTGCAAGGAAGAATCGAAGAGGCGAAGGCATTTCTTCTGAGTGCAAAACAATCTGAGAACAACACTGCTTTTGTAAAAGAGGTGGCTCAGTCAGAAAGTGCATCAGTGCCTCATGATCCAGCATGTACACAATGCCAACATGACCAAAAAGTAGCACAACTTAAGACAGTGCTCGGGTCAGTTGGCGATGTAGTAGAGCCAATACTTCCCGCTCTTGTTTGTGCTGGTCAGACGGTCTCTGAAACTGCCCACACTGTGGTGGAGAGGATGCAGACAGGATTTGAAAAAGCAATCGAATGGGCCAATACCCGACCAGCGCCGTTGATCAAAGAATATGGACAACGCCTTGATGCTACGGCACAGGAAGTTGAGCAGTGGGTTACCGAACTTCCAGAACTAATGGAACATACAGCTCACAATCATAGACAGAAAATCGCTACTCATGTGCCCCAGATTGTAGAGGCTGCAGAGGCTAAAGCAGCTGTGATTGTTCCTTTGACCATGGTGATAAATCAAGAAGGATATCCCGTTATTCGCATGGCAGATGATGCAGGGCTTATCGAAGCTCCCGTTACGGGGGTGCCGAGTGAGCCAACTGCAATGGCGGCATTGGGAGCCGAACATGCCCAGGTGGTAGGCACTGCTTTTCATGATGCGCATGCATGGGTTGCATCACAGTGGCCAAAAGGTCCAGAAGGTCGGCCTCAGAATCGCTTCGAACATTTGACTGAAATGACTTTATATCTCCCCCCATTATCGATAGAGCAGATTACATCTACCGTCAAAGAGACAGTGGGACGAGTAAGCACCTCCCTTCCGACATTGCCTTCAGAAGCAAACCTAAATAGTTTTGAGTGGACTATGGGACTTGGTTCTCCTTTGCAACTTCCGGTCTTTTCTCAGGTAACTGGTAAAAAGCTGTCAAATTCATTTGTGTCAGATTTAGGCGAACAAAAGCCAATGGAAGCGGTGTTGAATGATGAAGGATATTACATAGTCAACACAGGTGATGATGCTGGCTTTATGGATACGCCGGCTGAAGGTGTGGGTACCACGGCTGCTGATCTTGCTCAAGCGACACGAGAACGTGTTGAAGTCGTGCAGGCACAATTTGAACAGTGGCGTCACGACCAACGAGTACAAAGGGCAGCATGGAGGACCAAATCGCAGGAATCTATGACTCCAGTTGAAACCCAAGCGCCAGGAACAGCGACGGCTCTCGTTCACGAGTCAGCTCCAGAAAGGCAACTAGGTGATTCTCATATTGCTGAGCCGATGGCAGGGGTAACTGAAAAGTCTTTGTGGATCACGCTGTATGAAAACCCAGGAAAGACGGCGGCCGTTACTGCGGCTGCCATAGTGGTGGCTTATGGGGGATACAAGCTCGTTACGTACTATCTGCAAAAACATAAGAAGATAGAAGCACAAAAAGTAGAACTGCGCAGAATGCTGCAGACTGCCGTGCATGCTTAATACGTGATACAAAACTCTGTGAGTGAAAAAGGGGCGTCTTCGAATGCTCCTTTTTTCGTCGTTTTTCTAAGTCCATGCCTTCTCATGCATAATCGTCTTTTCGGCAATCCGTTCAAACAGTGGAGCAGCAACGGTGGCAGCGTAGAGGTTATGGCGAGGGGACTCTTTTAGAAAGCAGGCAATGACTCGCTTGTAGGGGCCTTTTTCTACCAGCCCCACAAACCCGTATAAATTTTTGTTTGGGTTATATATTCCATGATCAAGTAGGTTGGCGGTGCTTGTTTTGCCCAGTGTAGTGTAACCATGAACATTCGCATAGCGGCCTGTGCCGGTGAGAGCAGTTTCTTCGAGGATGGCACGCATGGTGCTGATTGATTCGCTTGAGTACACCCTTTGGCCGAGCCCTTGCGATTCGCCTTTTACAAGGTGTGGCGTTATCTGATGCCCATCATTTGCAAACAAGCAGAAAGCAGTGGCAAGTTGCAGGAGAGTAGCCATTACCTCATACCCATACGCTAGCGAAATGACTGACTGTTTTGACCAGCGATCAGGATGCATCAGGAATCCTTGATGTTCGCCTGGAAACGGAATGCCTGTCTTGGAGCCGAACCCCATTTTTTTGTAATGCGCATACAAAGGTTCTCCCAATCGTTTTGCGATCTTTGCCACACCGATGTTATTTGATCTTTCAATAACCTGGGAGAAAGAAATAACGCCTGCAATAGAACTTTCAACGGTATTTACTCGGCGTCCTTCCACATAGGCTGTTTTTTTATTTTCACAATCGATCATTTCATCTGGCGTAGTAATTTTTTCTTCGAGCGCTGCCAATGCAAGAAACGCCTTGAAGGCGGAGCCAAACTCGTAGGCTTCAGTAACCGCCACATTTTTTGTAATCCCTGGGGTGAGGGAATAAGTATTGTTTGGGTCAAAGGTAGGATAGGTGGCCATAGCTAAAATGTCGCCCGAGTAAGGATCCATAACCAGAGCGGCTCCCTGACTCGCTTGATATTTTTCGATGGTAGCAAAGAGCTCTTGTTGGACAAGAAACTGTAGATCGCTATCGATCGTCAACTGGACTGGTGTGCCTTCGGTTCCTTCTTGAGCTATTTGTTTTGAGAAATAAAAAAGTCCCGAGCGCGCATCTTTTTCCAAGATGGTAGTGGTCGGTGTGCCGGCCAGCTGTGCATCAAAGAATAATTCAATGCCAAAAAGGCCTCGGTTATCGGTATTGGTAATCCCGGTAATGCTGGCAGCAGCATCGAGTGGGTAAAAACGGCTCGGCTCGTATAGGAAATGTATATCTTCAATGCCACTCTCTTTTATCAATTGTTCCTCTTGATCAGACAAGCGCCGTTTTACATACATGAAATAACTGCCTTGTTTTTCATTAAGGCGATTGAGCGCGGCGGGGAAATGCTGGGAAAGAAAGGTCAAAAGTTTCTCTTTGTTTTTGATTTGGTGGGGCATGACAAAGGCTGAAAGGCGGTCTTTGTTGAGAGCAAGTGGCATGCCATTGCGATCAAGAATAAGAGCCCGAGGCGGATAGGTGGTGAGTGTGAGATAGTATTGCTTATTAGCTAGTTCGGTAAAGAAAGTATGCTGTTTTATTTGCAGCCCGTACAAATGAAATAACGCAATGCAAAAAAGAATGAGAAACAGGAAGAAAACGCAGACCGATCTAAATTTGCTGAGGAGTTTCATGGGAACCTGTTTCGTTTTTGGGCAGGTGCTTAATGTGTTTTAAAAAGAGGGGCTTCATGCCCAAGGTTTCTTGAGCAAATGTGGCAATTTTCTGGTGATTTTGAAGAGCTCCCAGATGGCTACGCAGCTGTTGTTTGCGATCGCTGAGAGTTTTTAGAGTTTGTTCATAGCGTTGTTTCTCATAGGACAATTTGACCATGCGGCTTTGGCGGTCGATGTGAAAGCAAACAAAAAAGAGCTGTGTGCTGATAAAAACTCCCAAAAAAACCCGCTTTTTCATGGTTGGTCCATCGGTTAAAAAATGAGTGTCAAATCTATTTTCTCACCATACTGTGGGTAGTCGAAAAAAATCAAATGAGCGGTGGCCATCAAGCTCTCTCCCCTTGCCCTGCCCCCTAAAATTATTGCTTTACGCTTCTGGCCTTTATTACAGTCTGTACAAAGTTGCAAAATATCAAAAGCGCCCGTTTTCAAGACGACTATCGGAACCAAACGGGTGAATGTAGAAGGAGAAGAAGATGACGGAGAAAAAGGTTCTTATAGTTGCCCTTCTGGCAGTAACCTTCCCCCTGGAAGCTGGACGGTCGGTGCTGAGAGATTCGTCCGACCACACTTCAGAAGATATGTCACCTAAGAAAGAGCACAAAAAGAAAAAAGAGCAAAAAAAGCACAAAGATGATTCTTCTGATGAAGGAGTAAGAAATGCTGGCGATCATGGAATGAGCACCGAAGATAGTGAGCAGAAAGGAATGGACAAAAAGCAGCACGAAAAACAAAAGAAGCACGAAGCAGGCCAGCATCAAAAAGAGAGAAATGCCCTTCATCAGAGAATGACACGTGAAAAGGGTGAGCACGAAAAGAATGACAAGAAACATGCTGAGCGTCGCCAAGCTGAACGTGATAGAAAGCATGAGGCATATGAGGAAAGACACCACGGACCAAAAAAACCTGCGAAAAAAGCAGACTCTTCTCACGACAAAAAGCGTCACCATGAAAAGGAACAGCCAAACAGCAACCATGCCAAAGATAAAAAACATGAGGAAAAGAAGCATACCTCGGCGGGAAATCTTTCGGGAGCCCAACGTCGTGAAGATGCTCGCATCAAGGCAGAAGAAAAACGGCAAGAAGTTCTTAAAAAGAAAAGAAAAGAAGCCGATAAAAAAGTTTCTCGCCTAGAAGAAAGATTGCGTAAGCTCGAAGAAGAGCGACTCGATAAGATGGACAAACGGGATGACGATGACAAGAAAGTTGTTCCAAGTCACCTCATCAACAAAACAGATAACGTTTCAGATATCGAAAAAGATATAGACAACGTAAAAGATCGCCTCAAAACACGCGAAGAACAAGCGCATAAGGTTTCTCGTAGCCATGAACAAGACAATAAGAACGAGCACAGAACCAGAACAGTACTGGCTAAGCTTTATGTCAACCAACAAAAAGATCTGCGTAGACAACTGGCGGATGTTAAAGATTCGCTTGCTCGTTTGAAAGTGGAAGAAAAGAAAGACCTTCTTGCGTTTGAGTCAAGTCGTGAATCGTCTGATGCTATCTACAAAGAACTCAGAGCTCGTCGCAGCATGAAGGATGGTAAGGGAGTAATGGCGAGAGAAGAAAAGCTCGGTATTCGTTATTCCAAGGAGCGCAAGAGCCTAGAAAGAGAGCTAGAGCGCATACGGGAAGAGTTGAAGTCTTTGCGTATGAAGATGCAAGACAACGACAAAGCCATCGATGCGGCTGCACACCGCGCCGGCCTAAAACCTCGTAGCGAACAACGCCGTGAAGCAGAACTTGATCGTTACATCGATGAAGATCGTGAAGGCGATACACGTTTATTTGGAGAAAAGAAACGCCAAGTCCAAATCAGAAAAGAAGATCGTGAGTATCAAGCTTCGCACAAAATGAAAGAAGAAAAGCATACGCGAGTGCGCAAGGCTCAGGAGCAACAATAAAAGCATCAAAAAATAATGGAGTAGAGAATGAAGGGCTTTGGGTTACCAAGGCCCTTCAGTATTTTTAGAAATCGTAATATCCGGAGAACTGCACTTCGCTGGCTGATTCACCCGTGCGTCGATCAAGTTTGAAACCCCAGTCAACGCGAATTGGTTGTGGCTCAAGCAATCTGATACCGATCCCAATGCAATGACGATAATCAAATGAGTTGTTGCGCAAGTGATCCGGTCTAATGCTTTTTGCATCCGGAGTATCCCAACCGGAACCACCGTCATAAAACACGGAGCCCTTCATTGTCAAATTTGACGTGATAGGAAAGACGAGCTCGAGATTTACAAACATCGCTTTTTTACCACCGATAGATTCTCCTTGCCATCCATCAACCGATGCCAGATCACTGGTGTACCACATGGGGCTGATCTGACCGAAACGCCATGCGCGCACGCTAGCAGGACCACCGATGCTGAATAGTTCGCGGTAAGGGATTATGCGCTCATGGATAGAGTGGAGCATACCCCCATGAATATGGGCATGAAAGACAAGTTGATAATCTCCGATAATTGGTGTGTACCAGTGCGCATCACCTTCGATTTTGTAGAAGCTAATGATGCTATCGCCTAAGCTTGGGATAGCAACTTTGGAGGTAAGGTCCCACTTGTATCCTTCAGTAACATGCAAATGATGGTTAAGAGTGTTTTTTCTCATTGAACCTTGAAAGAAGGCAAAGCGTCCGCCCAAAAAGCGTTGATCGAGAATGAGTTGGTACTCTGCTTGATCAACAGGACCTGAGTTTACTACTGCGCGTGGTGCGTTTCCGAGGTAGTTAATATTTTGGAATCCTGATTCGAAGAGGAAAATGACATCGTCCAGTTTTTTAACAGCAAACCCTAGGTTTATCGAAGCTCCCTGTTGTTTTTCGCCAACTGTTTGTGCAACTTGTTTGATTTCGTCATACGAGGTGTGGTTGTAAATGATGTCAAACCCCAAACGTATGGGTTTGTCGCAGAACCATGGATCTGCAAAGCTCGCGTTGAACGCCTTTTCCTCGAGAGACATGCGGCCTACCACTTGCGCAAACAGGCCCTTACCAAACAAGTTACGGTCTGACATAGAGAGTTCACCCATGAGCCCGGTGTTTGAAGAGTCAAGCCGTGTCGGGGAACCACCATAGCTTGTCTTCCATTCAAAACGACCCGTTTTTATTTCTTTGACCAATAGATCGATATCGGCAGTTTCTTCGTCTATTCGATTAATGCGCCAGTTGACGCCTTCTTTCGGATCAAAATATCCCAACTGAGCAACGCGATTTTTCGATTCTTCCATACCGGGCGTAGTGAGCAGGTCACCTTCTTCGATAAGAAGTTGGCGTCGAATAACTTTATCGCGTCCTTTTTCGTTACCCAAAATATTAACGCGATTGACATGCACACGATTTCCTGGGTGAGAAAAGAAGGTAATAGCTACTGTTTTCTTTTCGTCATCAGGTTCGATGGAAGGATCAATATCTGCATAAATGTAACCCAGGCTTCCCCATTTCATACGGAGTCGATCAATAGAAAAACGAACAAATTCTTTGGAATACAGCTGTCCTGTGCGGATAGGAATTATTTCAAGCAACTCCTCTTCTGAAATGAGATCATTGCCAGGTGCTTTAATGCTGGAGATGGTATACAGTTCGCCTTCTTGGATAATGAAGGTAACCGTAATCTCTCTTTTTTTGTCATCAAAAGTAATGTTTGCTTTCGGAACTTTTGCATTCAAATAACCGTTACTTTGATAAAACCGTTCCAATGTGTCACGATCTTGCTCAACGGCCAAAGGATTGTAGGTGCCAGCACGGTCAAGGGGAGCCAAAATCCAATCTTCTCGAGTGAAGAGTAACGAACGCAATTTTTTCCCACTGAAATGTTCGTTGCCTTCAAATCGTACTTTTTTTACGAGTGCCATAGGGCCTTCTTTGATAGTGAAGACGACAGTTCCTTTGCCGTCCGCATCAACTTCCAGAGAAGGGGTGACGGTGGCAAAATGATAATTTTTTTCAGCGTAGAACTGTTGAAGAGCAAGGGCGTACTTTTTTAGTTCGCGCGATTCTACCGCGATAAGTTGATCGCCGAGTTTTTTCTTCAGATCACTTTCTGAAACGTGTCTATTGCCCTTGAAAACCAGTTCTTTGACCAATGTTTTTTCTTCCAGCACGACGTACAAATCAATCTGGTCTGAGTCAACAGGGGCTACTTCGAATTCAATTTGTCGGAAATATCCCAGTTCATAGATCTTTTTTATAGCTGCACTTGTGGCATGAGCATCGAATGTGTCACCCTGCTCAAACGGTATTTTGCTCAAAATAGTATCAGCAGGTAGGACGGTAAGCCCTTCAACGACAATCCGCCGAATGGTTTTACCATCAACAGATTCTGTCTGTTCTGATTCATTCGTAGGATCGGGAGAAGTCGATTGCTGTGCCCACGAGATGCACGATCGGAAGGTAAGTGCCACCAAGAAGAGGCGTAAAAAACTGTTTTTCTTCGACGTCATGCGCGAGCTCCTACGCACTTTCCAATCTTTAGTTATTTAATTGATTCCATGATAAAATAAGCAACCATGATACTATTTTCTGAGAAATTAGCCAGCTTATATGAGCTCATCACGAAAAAGCTCAGTGAGAGGTTTAATTCATCTACTCGTAAGGCATTGAAATGATAACGTTATCCAATACAGTAACAGGAAAAAAAGAAGCATTCACCCCTCTCAAAAAAGATGCTGTGAGCCTGTATGTGTGTGGTATCACTCCTTATGATTATGCACACATCGGCCATGGACGAGTGTACGTCACGTTTGATGTGCTTCTACGCCTTCTTCGCCTGACTGGGCTTACTGTTACCTACTGTCGTAATTTTACTGACATCGACGACAAACTGTTGAATCGCGCCGAAAAAGAGCTTGGCGACCAATTTCGCTATCAAGAAATAGCTGAAAAATATATCAGTGCTTATCTTGAGGACATTGCGCGTCTTGGATGTCTCACTCCTGATGTGGAACCACGCGTTACGGAAACCATTCCCGAAATCATAGCATTTGTAAAAGGTCTCATTGACAAAGGTTATGCCTACCAAGTACAGGGCGATGTATACTATCGTGTTTCTCGTTTTGATTCGTACGGCAAACTTTCTAAACGTGATGTGGATGACTTGCTTGTGGGGGCTCGCGTAGAGGTCAATACAAAAAAAGAAAATCCACTTGATTTCGCTTTATGGAAAGGTGAAGAAGAAGGAACATTTTGGCAAAGTCCTTGGGGGTGGGGCAGGCCTGGTTGGCACATCGAATGTTCAGCCATGGCTTCCAAGCATCTGGATAAGCATATCGACATTCATGGCGGTGGTATGGATCTCATTTTTCCTCATCATGAAAATGAGATTGCTCAGTCAGAAGGATTGTATGGGGGCACCTTCGCACGCTATTGGGTGCACAATGCGTTTGTGAGAATCAACGAAGAGAAAATGTCGAAATCGCTTGGCAACTTTTTTACTTTGCGTGATGTGTTCGCTTCATTCGACCCTATGGTCGTTCGCTTTTATTATTTACAGCATCATTATCGTTCCCCGCTTGATTTCTCATTTGAAGACCTTCAAGCCGCTGAAAGAGCGTATCGGCGGCTTTGCCGTGCCTTTGCAGGTAGTACCTGCCCAGCTGATCAGAGTGATGAACATGTACAACAATCGCCTCTTTTTAAAGAGCTTGTGCGTTTCGTTTCCGACGATCTGAACACCGTAGGTGCACTAGGTGTGGTTTTTGAGAACCTTTCTGATATGCAAGAAGAAGTTTGTGCGGTAAAATTCTTTCTCCAGGAGATACTGGGTCTTTCGCTCATCATGCCGGCACAAAAGGAAATTGAAATAACTTCCGAGATACAAGCGCTGATTGATAAGAGGGATGCGGCACGTGCTATAAAAGACTGGACAACAGCCGATGCCGTGCGTCAACAATTGGTTGAGTTAGGGTACGAAGTGAAAGATAAGAAAAAATAATCCGAAGGATGGGAGTGGATACATGAAGAGAGCGCTGGTTCTTTTGTTGTTTGTGGGTGGAGTGATTAATGCCAGTAACACAGATATAACCAAAGCTAAGAAGCTTGGGAAGATTAAACCAGTCGCTTTGAAAGCATGTGTGGAGGATTATCTGAGGTCGCTAGACATCGAAGCATGGCAACTAGAAGGAAATATGCTGAGGTTCAGGAGGGATTTCGTTCATCATGTCTTGATGCGCTTCCCTTCGTTTTCATTGTCAGGTGTCGACCTTGTCTGCGGGCGTGGTGCTTCGCCATTGCGTGCAGTCTTTTTTACGCGCCGCAAACCCAACATGACGGACTATGCCATGCTCGTTGCAGCGAGCAGAAACATGGATATTGAGCCATGGAAAAAGCAATTGGCCTTAATAATCCTTGATGAAGCAGACCATCGTTGGAAGAAACGTAAAGAATAAGGGGTGGGCTGCATGTTGAAGATTTTGGGTAGTGTGGAAGGACTGGGTACATGAGAACACTGATGATTAGAGCGCTTATTTTGGTGTCGACACTTTCTAACGTGTGCTTGAATGCTTCCCTCAGGGATATTCCGGGCAGCAAAATAGCAGATCGCGGATACATTGGAAGTATGTCAGAGCATGAATTAGCACTGTGGATGAACGGATACTTGTGGAGTTTTTCTCTTGTTCCCTTTGCGCAAGAAGAAAGGCTCCAATTCGAAGACCGTTTTGTGGACTTCTCCTTTTTTCCACGTGCGCCGGCAGGATCGAGTGCAGGGGACTGCGTACGATTTAGCCCGAACCTTTGAAAGATTTAAGGGTACATACGCCTACGATAAAGTAACAAATGCAATGCAAAGTCGGAGTTGGTGCAGATCTATTGCAGGGGTAATAATGGCAGCAGCGCATGCGTGTTGGGAGAAATCTCAGCCGGCTTCCTTTTAGATATGACAGTGGCTCGCCTACCGCGGGCCTTTTTTCGAAAATAATTTTTTTACAGCTTTATTTGAATCTTTATGAAATCGAACATTTTTCTTTCAGTCGTATTGTTACAAACTACTCTTCTTGCTGCGGCTGACAGTTACGCTCCGCGCATTCCTCTTTTTCCTTTGCAAGCGAATGGGCCGGTAAAGCATTTGGGGCAGGTAACTCATGAAGAATTACTTCAGCACGTCATCTCGTTTGCCGCCACGATGAAGTTGCATCATTGCGATCGCCATGGATGTATAGCGTTCAAAAAAGCATTTGTCGATGCATTATTCCGCAGATTCCCTACCTTTTGCATGAAACATGATGAGGCTCGCACTCTGCGGGCTCTCTTTGCGCATTGTGAAGGGTCAAATTACTTTGAGAAGGTAAAAGCGGGTGCGGGGGCAACAGTTTTATGGAAAGCACTTATTGCACGGGCAATCCGAGATGAGTGGAGCAAAAGATTAACCGTGTCTCAGCTTGGGCGGGGAGTAAGTCGTTAAAGACAGGGAGTGAAAACCTATGGATTCTTATAAAAGAAGGTTGGGATTGTGTTAAGACGAGTGGCCTGCTGTGTTTTTTTGTTATCTATCACCATGGTGACTGCAAGTGCGCATCAAATCAGAAAGACGAAGCCTTATACCAGAGGATATCGGAAGGATTTGGGGCAACTTAGTCCTGAGCAGTTGACGGAGACGGTCAAATTTTTTGTTGAAAACGTCCAGTTTTTGCCATCGCCGGGGCAGCCATGTGCAAATTTCAAACACTGGTTTGTTATTCATATTTTCAATACGCATCCCACCTTTTGCTTCCCTGATAATGGACCGCATACGCTGATGGAGCTCTTCCAAGAATTGCATGGTGTGAGTCCATACGAGAAAGTGAGAGCGTCTCTGCGTCTATGTCAAAATTCCTTAAGGGTGAAAATTGCTTCTATAATCATGGAGGGGGCCAACAAAAGGCTGAAGCAACGGAAACTTGAGGAAGATGAACTGGCGTATCTACAGCTTTTGTAATGCAAAACCGCCAGGGAATGGCGGTTTTAATTTTGAGGCTTTTTGCACCGAGAGCTAAGCAGTCTGGGGTTGTGCAAGCTTTTCTGTATTGTTTTTCATGTCTCCTGCCAGATGTTTTTTTACCAAAGCAGCAAGTTGTTCTTTTGTTTGTGAACCCTTTATTGCCTCAGCAAATTTGCCTTCCTTAAACACAAGAAACGAAGGAATAGACTCGATATCAGCTATCTTATAATCCAGCTGCAACTGCTTGAGAAGAGACGCTTTGTCTCGGAAATGATTGCCCAGATCAAGGAGCGCGTAGGAGGCGTTTTCTTTGGTTGACTGGTAACTTTCGGTAAAAACGGGTTGCATGAGTCTACACCAGCGGCACCATTCGGCACCTACCATTACAATAGTCAACTTCCCTGACAGCATGTCTTTGAGGTTAGTTTCGCACAGCGTGATTGGTTCTTTGGAAACGACTGCTTTGCTGAGGACGCGCTTGTTTGCTAATTTTTGTTTTTTCGACGCCGCTGCTTGTTTTTTTTCTGCAGCTGCATCGAGATAGGAATGTACAAGAAGGAGTGAGACAAGAAGTGGACTTTTCATCGTTTCCCCTTTTGGGTAACGTTAGCGGCCAATAAAATCTTCTATTTTCGCGCGCAGATCCTCTTTGCCCATGTAACCGGTTTCTTTGTGCTTGATTTCATTGTTCTTGATGAATACAAAGGTGGGAACAGAAGTAACGCCATACTGGATGGAAAGCTCACGCGCTTCATCTACGTTAAGCTTGGCGAACTTGCATCTATCACCGAGCTCTTTCTCCAACTGGTCGAAAATGGGATTCATCTGCTGGCAAGGTCCGCACCACGTTGCGTATACATCGATGACGACCGGAAGTTTCGAGTTGTTTATTTCTTCAGAGACATTTTCTTTGGTGATGATGGTAGCCATAGCATTCTCTTTCTTTTTTAGGTTTCAAAGTTTCCGATTTTCCTAAGATAGCTGATGCCTCGAAAAAGGGAAGCGGGCAGTCGCACTGGGTCAGCGCACTGCATCAAAAGCTCACTTTGATTCCTAAAGCGTTTTTTACATAAGACACCAGTCGTTTTGTTTTGGAAGAGGAAGTATCGACAGAGGTTGATTCCTTTTTTTCTGGCAAAACAGGGGAATTTTGTTTGTAGCCCTCCAGTTCAATAGAATCCACCGCTTTCATCTTTATTTCTTTTTCAATGGGCCCTGCTGCATTTACTTGGTCAAAGAATAGTTTTTTATCTGCCTCGATCATGTAGGTATTTTGGGTGTGATCTGCGTCTTTTGAGTAGACATTAAGAGTTATGTAGTCTCGGTTGCCGATGCGACGCGGCATTTGATGCGGCGAAACAGTAATTTTGTATATCTCGGAAAGGTCAAGACGGGTGACATTATCATGAGGATCGAAGGTTGCCTGGGAAGTTGTTTTTTTGTCGTGGTCGGTAGTTTTTTGGGCGGGAGTAGATGCTTCATCTTTTTTTAGTTCTTTTTCTTCAGCTGGTGGTTGTTGATAGACTGGAATGCCTCTGATCTCCCTCTCGATTGTTATGTTTTCTGCTTTAAAGGTTTCCCGAGAGTCGGTTACTTTTCCATAAAAATTAACGTCTGGCTTTCCTCCTGTTTTGCTATTCTGAGAACTAAAATGAGGCAAGATAACAAGGGCAGAGAGGGACAAAAAGAGGCGGACATACAGTTTCATAAAACACTCCTTATCGGAACATGCGCCAGAGCGCGCTTATTTGATAGCAACGTTAAAGTTTAAGAATTACTAAACGTTGGCAGTGCGCGCAAGCTTCTGCATTAAGCCTTGATTTAAGCTCAGATAGGCTCCTGATGCTACTTGCGGTAAGGTCGACAAGCGAGTACACTGAAGAGGTTTTTAAAAACGTTCTTTTAGAAAGGGTCTTGTATGTGGGAACAAAATTCTTACACTATGCCAGGTTCTGCTCGTGAGTTTATGTACAAAGTATATGGATGGATGTCGGCAGCCCTAGCAGTTACGGCTGCTGTGGCTTATTACGTGGGGACCACCCCTGCAATTTACACCCAGATTTTCCAATCACCTGTTTTGCTGATTGGAATCGTGATTGCGCAGATAGCCTTGGTGATGTTTTTGGGTTGGAAAATTGCTTCGCTCTCGTATTCTGAAGCAGTTGTTGCTTTTATGGCGTATGCGATGCTGGTCGGGATTACTTCGGCTTCAGTTTTATTGGTTTATACTTTGGCTTCGATCTATCTGGCGTTTGTAGTGACGGCTGGTCTTTTTGCTTCTATGGCGCTGTATGGTTACTACACCAACGCAGATTTAAGCAGTATGGGAAGCTTCTTGGTCATGGGTCTCTGGGGCATTATGCTTGCTATGCTCGTGAACATGTGGTTCAAAAGTCCAGTGGTCGACTACTACATTAGTTTGATTGCGGTTGGGGTTTTTACTCTATTGACTGCCTACGATGTACAAAGAATTAAACGCGTGGGCGAATCGTTAATGATGGACCCAGAGCGCCGTAACAGCGTGGCCATTTTGGGTGCCCTTACGTTGTACCTTGATTTTATCAACCTCTTCATGAACCTGGTGCATTTGCTGGGCAAAAGACGAGACTAACTTAGTTTTAGCATAGATAAAAAAGCGGTCGTCACAGGGGGTGAAGACCGCTTTTTACTTTCATTAAAAATTATGACTCAAAGGAAACAGTAATTCTATGATACAGATACGAGACATTTGCCTCGACTTTGGCTCTCAGAAGGTATTTGATCACCTCTCAATGAACGTAAATCCAGACCAGCGTATTGGTCTGGTGGGACGTAATGGGATGGGGAAATCAACCTTGCTTAAAGCAATAGATGGGATCCAGCATCTTGATGGCGGCAGCATCAACGTTACCAACAAAATGCGCGTGGCTTACATGCCTCAAGAAATGGTGCTTGCTAGTACCAAATCAATCTTGGAAGAAGCGCTTAGCTCCTACAAAGATGTGGGTGCTTTACGAGAACGTGCTCATCAGTTAGAAATCCTCCTTGAATCCAAGGATGCTTCTCTGGTTGAAGAATATGCCGAGATTTCTGAGCGTCTTGCCGAATTAAACGTTGACTACGCGATTGCTGAAACCAAGAAAATGCTTATTGGTCTTGGATTTAAAGCACCGCAACTTGATGAGCCTGTTAGCAGCCTCAGTGTGGGCTGGCAAATGCGTGTGGTATTGGCAAAATTGCTTTTACAAAAGGCAGATTTCTATCTTTTTGACGAACCTACCAACCACTTGGATATCGTTGCTAAAGATTGGTTTCTCGATTTTTTGAAAGAAACAGACTTTGGGTTCATGCTTGTTTGCCACGACAAATATTTTCTTGATGAGCTCTGCAATATCATTCTTGAGCTTGATCGCGGTAAAGGGACCATTTATTACGGAAATTACACAGAGTACGAAGAAGAAAAAGCGGCTCGGTTGCAGGCGCTTCAGCAGGCAGCGGCATTACAGCAAAAAGATATAGATCGCAAAAAGAAGTTAATCGAGCAGTTCAAGGCAAAAGCAAGTAAAGCTAAGATGGCAAAGAGCATGCAAAAGATGCTTGATAAAGAAGAAATTATTGAGTTGCCTCCCGATGCGCGTACTGCTCACTTTTCTTTCCCGCCAACCACGCGCCCAGGGCGTTTAGTGTTGGAGGTGGACGATCTCGGATTTAGTTTCGAAAACAAAAAGATCTTTGATCACGTGACGTTTCAAGTTGAACGTGGCGATAAAGTAGCTTTGGTGGCTCCTAACGGAGTTGGTAAAACCACACTCTTTAACGTTATTTGCGGCAAATACAAGCCGGATCATGGGCGTGTGCAGTTTGGGTACAGCGTAAAACATACTATTTTTGAACAAGATCAAAATCGCGTACTGAATCCCAATAAAACAGTGGTTGAAGAAGTGCTTGATAATACCACCAAATCAGAACAAGAGGTTCGCTCATTTTTGGGTGCATTCTTGTTCGGTAGGGAGGAAGTCAAAAAGAAGACCAAAGTGCTCAGCGGTGGCGAAAAAAATCGTTTGAGTATGGTCAAAGTAATGCTTCAGGATGCAAACTTTCTGCTGCTTGACGAACCAACCAACCACTTGGATATTCCCTCCAAGGAGATCTTGCTCAAAGCCTTGCAGCAGTACGATGGTACGATTCTGTTTGTGTCTCACGATCATGACTTTATTAATCACCTTGCTACGCGTGTTATTGAACTTACTCGAGAGGGCGTGCATAGCTACCATGGTAACTATGAACTTTTTTTACAACAAAAGCACGAAGCAGAACAGTTACGGGACGTAAAAAAGACTAAAAATGGCGATCAGCCCGCAGAAAAAGACACGAGCCTGAAAGAAGAACGCAAAGCCAATTTTGCTGTTAAAAAGGACCAGCAGCGGCTTGAATCAAAAATCGAACGTTTAGAAAATGAGATTAAGCGACTCCAGTATGCGTTTGCTGATCTGGAGTATGGCACCCCTGAATTTGATGCAAATGATAAAGCTTTGGATAAAACCAAGGCTGATTTGGAAGCAACTCAGAAAGAGTGGGAACTCATTGTTCAGAAGGCAGAAGCGGGCGGGTAAACGTTTTTTCGGTGCACACGCTATTGCAAGAAATAAAAAGGGCCCGTGAGGCCCTTTATTATTTATTTTTCTTATTCGATTCGTCGAAAACTAGCTCAGCAGATGCAGGCAGCCCATCCGGGTACTTGCGGGTAACGATGCGAGGCATGCCATTTTTGCTTTTTACTGGGAGAGTAAGGGTAGTTTTTACAGTACCTATTGGCTTGTGTGACCAAGCACCTGTGAAATCGAACGTAACCGGACAAGAATAAAGGAGCCCGTTGTAGTTTTTAACCGTTCCACCCTCAACTCGATCAAGCCTTACCTCAGTCCAAGTAGTGAAAAAAGCAATATTTTTATAGTCAAAATTACTTCCGTCATGTTCCTGAATCGTGCAAGAACCAATGGTTGGGCTGATGTTGATAATGATTGGGCTGATGTTGATGAGGTCCTCAGCGCTGTGGGGCTTAGCACAGACAAGGCTTATGCCAGTGAGCGTCAAGAAAAATAAAGTCTTTTTAATCATTTTTAAACCTCCTTATTTACTTCCATCAAATATCAACTCTGCGGAAGTAGGCAAGAAAGGCTCGCTATTTATTATTTTGATGAGAGGCATTTTGCCGGGGAATGAAACGCTTGCACCTACAGGTATAGAAAGAGTCGTTACAAAAGAACCGTGATCCAGACCAGAGTAGGCGCCTGCAAAAGAAAATTTTACTTGGCATGACAAGACAAGCCCAGCATAGTACTTAAGGTTTCCACCTTCTAGATGACTCAGGCTGGCATGTCTAGGCACAATGTTAAAGTGAGCTGAATTAGAAAAGCTCAGCTCCCCATCGTGAGATGAAAGTTCGCACGAGAGTATTTGTGGGGTGCTCACCATATGTGGGCTAGCTGAAATAAAGCTTATGCCAGTGAGCGTCAAGAAAAATAAAGTCTTTTTAATCATTTTTAAACCTCCTATTTTCGATCGCCGACTTTCGATCGCCGACTTATTTTCAGATTGGCAAAAAAAACCAAAAGAAGTCAAGGCTTTCACGACGTAGCCGTGATTTGAGCTTAATCTATCAGAGCCGCTCGTTAACAAACTGAATCAGGTTCCTACTTTTTCACGTTTGGGCCCAGTTCTTGCTTCGAAAAAGCAAGGCGAGCGCCTCTTTAGCAAATGTAGGGTCCACATGTTTTTGAGATTGAACGAGTCCTATAGCTTCCTGCGTGATATCTTTGGGATTAATGATCCCTGAGCTAAGGGCTACGCGGAGACTTTGTGTGTTTCTTGCTTGGATCAATCGACGTAGATCCTGGGCCTTGCAGGCTTTGCGGTTTCCTTGCCTCTTTCTCGGCAAATAAGGAATTCTTTTTGCTAAGATAAAGCGAGTGGTTGCTGTGTCGCCCCTCTCGAACCCATGAGAATAGATAGATTCTGAGTCTTTCAAGTGCGCATGTGGTTTTGCTCCATGGCGCAATAAAAAGCCTGCTGCAGCTAAATTGTGGTGCAACGCAACCCCAAAAGGACTGAGCTTTGTTTCGGGATCGATAAACTGAGGACTAATGTTTTCTTCAACAATCATGCGCTTTAATTCCGCTTCCGCACTTTGGTCAGTTCGGGGACTCGTGCAGGCCCGCATAATTATCCGTTCTCCAAAAGTTAATTCTTGGGGGACGCAAACGGTGTTCGGATAGGCTGCATAGATAGAAAAAGGCAGCGTAGCGAGTAGAGAAATCAAGAGAGGAGGAGCGCAGTGCGAATTGGTGTGCATGGTTACGTCCTTTTTAAAGCAGGAACTCAGCTTTTTTCGTCCAACGAAAACGAGATGTGCTTGTAGAGTTTTAAGATTCCCCACAAGTTGATGAGTAGTAACAAAATGCCTGTCATCGACATAATCGTAAGAAGTTGTTGTTTCGTTCCTATGAATGAGAACAGTAAAAAGATAGGAATAGCATAGGCCAGATACCATTTTTTACCGTGGCGAGGGGAAAGGAACTGTGCTGCTTTTTCGCCTACCGAGAAAATGGAAATAATATTTGAGTAACCCAACAGGAAAATGAAAAAAGGCCATAAGACAGTAATAAATGAAGCGTGTTCCTCAATTGCCAAGGCGATAATCTTACCCTCATGAATTCCTTGGTTCCAGAGGCCCGAAAGAAGAATCAAAAGGACGCTCATTGTCGATACAACAAACGTGTCGACAAAAGTTCCAAAAATACTAAGAGCCGCCTGTTTTGCTGCGCTTGCCTCGTCTGTTTCACTGTTAATCACTGCTGCATAGCCGATGCCAATGTCACCCGAATAGCACGCGCGCTTCATCCCTTGTGACATGGTCAGTAAAAGGCTGGAACCTGCAAATGCTCCCAAGGCTGCGTGTCCCGTGAATGCTGATCGTAGGATCAATTTAAAGACAAGCGGGAGGGAGCTGATATTTTTTATGAGAATGTAGGTGCTGAGTCCGGTGAAAACCGTCAAGAAAACGGGAATAATAATGCTGGTAACAGTCCCTACTCCTTCAACACCGCGGCGGGTAGCGTACATTACTGCAGCCAGTAAAAGAAAAACGACGACCAGCGGGTCAAGTCCCCACATTTCGGTCATCGTATCGGTCACGACCCTGAACATGTACATATCGGCACCGTAAATGCACAAAAGAACGCACACCACACGAGGGATCCACGGATTAGAGGTAGCTTTCTGCAGGTAGTACATCGGGCCACCATCGTAACTGTCATCTTGGTTTTTGACGCGGAACTTTATACCGAGGTACACCTCTGAATATTTGACTATCATCCCAAGCAAGGCAGCAATCCACATCCAGAAGACAGCTCCTGGGCCTCCCACTTGTACGGCGGTACATACAACGACAATATTGCCCATGCCGATGCAGCCACCCAGCGAGGCAAAAAAAGCTTTGAGTGGATGAATGCCACGTTTATTGTGCGGTTCTTTTTCCGTTAGAAACGAGAAGAAAAGTCGGGAAATTTTACCGAAATCTATGACCTGAAACCAGCCGGCCTTCAGGGATAAGAAGAGTCCAACCAACAGAATCGCAGGGACTCCAATAAAGTCCCACATGTATGAGTCAAGAAAACAAAGTTTTTCGAAAAATGATTCAAACATGAACTCTCCCTTTAGCCTCAGGCATTACATTTTGCCTTGTTCTCATCCCTCGTGGTTTCTCACCACAACTACCATCTCTGAAATTACCCGAAAGGCAAATAGAAAGAGGAGAAAAACTGAAATCATTCAGGTGAGTGCCGGTGTGGGAAGGTACCTGGGGGATCTCTTTCATGAAAGCGTTCTTTCCGACTTATTCTTCGTCTTGCTCGTCGTCTTCCATGAACTCTCCTAAATTGAATTCTGGGGAATCAGAAAACTTTTTCTCATAATATTTAATGAGTTCTTTGTTTGATTCCGGAACATCGATATATTCGAGAAATAGACGCTTCTCAAAACCGCCCTTTTCGGCGTGTTTTTTGGCACGGATTGCTTCGATATCTTTAGGGCTGATCTTTAGCAGCTTTTTGAAAGCCAGAAGTACCTCTTCGATGTCTGCCAGTTCTTCAATAAGTTCTTCATTGCTTTCTGCTGAAAAAACTTCCTGGAGCTCTTCAATGAGTTTTTGAGTCAGCGCTTCTAAATATTCATTATCGTCTTCTAGAACGAATGAGGAACAGGTAACGCCTTGATCTTCAAAGATCTTGACAATAGCATCGCGGACCAACTTATTGGGGAAAAAGCGCCTCGTTTTCATGTGTTACCTTCTCTTATTTTCTGGGTTCTGTGCAAGGATCTCCATTGCCTTGTTGAGGAAGGTATCATTAAATCCTTCGATTTTCAAAATATCTAAGGCGATATTTTGTTCGGCCACACCGCGTCTTATCTTATAATCGTAGATCATGGAACCGTCTGGCGCAAAAGACACCGCAACCTTGTAGTTTGCAAAGACACCTGGATACTCCCGTTCAAGGCGTGGCACTTGGGGGAAATGGGTAATGGTGACGCAAATATTGGTTGGGAAGGTGCTGAGCTGTTCAATAAGGGCATATGCAGCTGCCTGACCTTCGTAAAACGTTGTCCCGTTAAATACTTCGTCCACTGCCGTTAAGCTAAACTCGCTAGGCGAAACTGACTGGGCAGTTTTGATAAGTTCGCGTGCACGGCATGCCCCTGCTTTAAAGTGAGACTTCCCGGCAGCGATATCATCGGTGATATTCAAGTAGGTGATGATTTTTGAAAAGGGAGTGAATACCAACGAGCGAGCTGTCGCGATTCCAAAGGTTTGAGCAAGCACTACGTTGACCAGGAGGCCTTTCATCGTGGTCGATTTTCCACCCGCATTTGGTCCTGTGACGATGATGTTTTTAGGATGATCAGTTCCGCCTATAACAAGTGAGTTGGTGATCGCTTTGCGACCCAAAACGCTCGGGTTCCAGAAGTCGGTAATGGTGAGCGTTGGTTGTGATGCCGTGATGTAGTTTGCAAAACAGATCGGTTCATCTTTTTCTTCTAATTCTTTGACTAGACGGGCGCATGAAAGATATGCGTCCAGTTCACCTGCCACCATCATCGGGCGGATAAGATGGTTTTTGATCTCGTGCATGAGTTGATAGGAAACATTAATCTTTCCGTACCACGAAAAGAACGATGCCTCTTTGCCCTTGAAGGTTTTTGTGTCCAAAAGTTGAAGGAACTGCTCAAAGTTTTTATCTGCTTTGGCGATATCTTTCAGCTCTTTTTCCAGGTGTGCCAACACAGGAAACTGTTTGCTCAGCATTGGATTAGAGCGGGTTATTTTGGAAAGTTGTTTGAGTGCGTCAACATACCGCGCCACATACATCATTTTTGTTTGGATGCACTTTCTGAAATTAATGACATAACGCAAGTAGTCAGGGAAAAATACCGCAGGATAACCGGTGGTAATACCCATTACAACATTTTCTGATGCACCCACGTGTGTGCTTTGGTTAAACCAGCGGAAAGTTCCATAGACAAATCCGGCAAAGCTCATGTAGGCCCCTGCTTCAAGGAAACTTACTTTTTCAAGTAAGACAGAGCCTAGTTCAGGTTTTCCAACGAGATTGCTTGCTGCTTGAAAAACATCAAAATTCCAGGCTTTTTTGACCCCAAACCATGGAATAAGCAGGGCAGCAGCAACCATTGCAATATTGTTGGTGGCATTTGCGCACAAACGACTGTACGCGTTCATTTCTACCAGGCCAGGCGTTCTATTTACATAGCGGGAAAAGCCTTTTGATCCAAAGGAAGGAAGTTCCTCCTGTTTTACCACTCCGTAGAATAAATCGTGGTTCCAGAACGAGAGAATAGCGCCTTCTGCCTCTTTGAGGCGTGCGATGTGATGTTCGATTTTTTCGAACAAAGCCTTGTTGTTATGAAATTCCTTGATAATTGCCTGGTTTGCCAAAAGCTGGTCAACATTCTCTGTAGGTTCGATGAGTTTTTTGAAAAACATGATGCGGCCCGCTTCTGTTTGTGCGCGTTCTATTTTTGCCGCTACATAATGACACACATCAGACTTTGGTCCGCATAACAGCTCAAGATCCTGCCAGGAGGTGGTGTCCAGGACCATGTTTTTTTCGAATGGATGGTGTTTTTCGTAATGAGAGAAGAGCATGAGTGTGATGCGGCGTTTTTGTTTGTAGTTCATCGAAAGTTGTTCTCGAAGAGTATCCAAGAGCATCTCATGTGACTTCTTAAAATTTTCCCCACTCGTAGTTTCAAGTGATTTGGTGCCATTGTCCAAGGCTGTAATAGTTTTTAAGTTTTCCTTGGCAATCTCTGAAAATACAGCGCCTTCTGCTGTAGTGAGCGAGGCGGTTGAATCGAATCTATGAGCGTTCAGAAAAGAGACTTGGAATAAACCAAGAACAACGGCAATAAAAGAAAGAGGGAAGAGTCGACGACTTCCGGCTTTTGTGGGCATGGTAGTTGGCACCTTAAGGCTGGTTTTTTAAAGGATTCTCGCCTTTTTTTACAGTAGAATTCTAATGGGTATTTTGAGCGGCGTCAAAGGTTTTTTGCTGTCCTAGAGCGGTTTTTCGAATTTTTTTATCGAAGCTTGTCTTCATCGAGCTTGCTCTGAGCCTATTCCAGAAAAATGGAAGAATCGAACGCGTTGATAGAGGGAGTGCGATAAAAGAAAGAAACGACGCAAACATGCGACAGCGAGAAAGCCAAAGCTTAGTGAGCCGAGATGAAGATGCGAAGTAAGAAAGACTGGAGGAGAGAGTGAGATTCGAACTCACGATCCGATTAAGGATAACGGTTTTCAAGACCGCCGCAATCGACCACTCTGCCATCTCTCCCCACTTCTTTATCGCTTATGAACGTATCCAATGCCTGAGTGAGGCAGATACACCATAAAAATGGTGCGCCCAGAAGGAGTCGAACCTACAACCTTCAGATCCGTAGTCTGATGCTCTATCCAATTGAGCTATGGGCGCATTCTTTACGCAACATCTTGTATTTCAAATAATTTCGGGCCCTTTGACCCGTGGCCACCGTTTCTGGTGGAGAGAACGGGATTCGAACCCGTGATCCAGCTTTCGCCAGAAACTTGCTTAGCAGGCAAGCGCTTTAGACCACTCAGCCATCTCTCCTTGTTGTATTTACCTTTGATGCCCGGTAAGTTTGTAAAAGGATACGGGATTCGCTTATTAATGCAAGTTTTGTCCCCCATCAACCTAAGGGGAAAGCAATGGCTCTGGTTTTCGAAGTTAAGGTACTGCCTTCAGCCGGCTCGTTCGGTTTTTTCAGAGACAGGAATGGAGGTCTTAAATGTCGTTTAAAAAGCGCTCCTGAAAAAGGTAAAGCAAATCATGAGCTGGTGCGGGAATTGGCAAAGTTGCTTGATGTTGGTCAGGCAGATGTTGAGCTTATTGCTGGGCATACAAGTAGAAAAAAGAAGATTAAGATTCATGTTCCGCTTACCCTTGAGCAACTTTTTGCCGCTTTGAACGTGGTAACTCAGGCCGATATCTTCTCCAATTCTTGAACAAGCTTCTGTGATAAAGTAGGGTAAAAGGCACTTTATTTTAAGCTAAGGAGTGTCTATGAAAAAACTGGTTATCGTACTGTTTGCCTTTATCGCGGTTGTGCACTGTTCGGATGATCCTCAGAGCGGCCCTCAACAATCACTAAATCTGTTGAACACAGAATTAGATGAATTAATGGATTCATTTGCCCAGGGGCAGCTCCTTTCTGACAAAGCTGAAAAGCAAATGAATATGCAGGTACTGCCACTTTTCAACTGGTTGGGCGGGGTTAATACGACCAATAAAAAAGATCCCGCAACGGTTACTCCAGCGGATGTAACGAGCTACAATGCACTGTTTGATCAGTACAGCAAAACATATGGGCCGGATGATGAGCTCTACAACTACTACAGCTTTGGTAAAGGACTGTTGGGAGCTCTTGCCAGTGTAAATGCTTTAAAAGCGGATATTGTGCGTCTAAAAGTAACTTCTGCTGACGATATTGTCGGAACCATGTTAATTCCTGGCTATGTGGCCGATGCCCAAAGCTGTGTAGACGCATTCTCTGATTATGAAGATCGTTCAAAAAAAGCGGTGGCTGGCGGGTTCAAAAAGCCGTTTTCAGTGCCATTATCAACGATGTATGCAAATGAGCTTGCTATTGCGCGAAGAATTATTTCACTCAACGGTGTACTCGTGCCTCCTGCTCCTTCTGCAACTAAGCCTTCTACGCCTCCTGCAGCGCAAAAAAGTGCAGAAGAAAAAGCGATGGACGGCATTCTTAACCCGCTCTTGAATGCTTTTTCTGGGTCTACCACGGACAGTGCAGCAGATCCCGATACTTTTGATCCAGCGCAAATTTCGACCTATCAAACGGCATTTGATGTCTATAGCAAGACCCATGATAGTAGCTCTCCTGGATACTGGACGTACAAATGTGGCACAGCATTACTGCCGGCGTTGGCTGCCAAAAACACCTTGGAAAATGACTTGATTTCATTGGGTATAGGTGATGTCAGTGACGTGGAAGCTGCCGTAGTGACCCCTTCGTTGCGTGTTGATGCGCAGACATTTTCTGATGCCTATGCGGCATTTCAAGCTGTCTTGAAACAAGCACCTTCATCGTTTACTTCACCTTTTCCGGCTCATGTTGGGGCTCAGTACGCTGATCTTCTTCCTATTGTTGCCGCTATTGTTGCAACCCCGTTAGTGGTTACACCACCCCCACTTCCTGTGGTTACCGAAACGGCTGACTCGTTCATTGTGAATAATTTTTCTGATAGTACTTTGAGCGGTTTAACTGCCGATTCTCTTGAAGCGGTTCTGAAGAAGTTTGCCAGCACCTACTCTACAACCGATCCTTTTTATGCAGAATATCAGGTGTGGAGTGCCTATGCTCGTGTGCGTTATCACCAGCTTGATTTCTTGGATACGTTACAAAATCAAGCAAGCGCTACAAAGGTCAAGGCAGCAGGACAAGCATTCAGAGTTAACTATTTGAATGGGTTTAGACGGACTTACTTGGATCAAAAAAGCGCTTTACATGAACCTTATGCTTCGCAGTTAAAAAACTTGGCATTGGAATTTGCTATCACGGATGAGCTTGCGCGCGTGGAAATCCACGAAATAGATAACAATACTTTTTCGCTATAAAAGATGACCTTCTGTTCGAACATTTGCGTTTGACTGATGCTGCTTTTTTAATTACTCTGTGAACCTGTTCTTTTATACGCCGGGATGGCGGAATTGGTAGACGCACGGGACTCAAAATCCCGCGGTAGTGATACTGTGCCGGTTCGACTCCGGCTCCCGGCACCATCTAGTCGATATTCGGCAAAAGTGAGAAAAGAGGCATAATGGAAAAAGACTGTATTTTTTGTAAGATAGTGGCCGGTCATTTACCAGCCCACGTTGTTGCGGAAAGTCAGGATGTCCTGGTGATCAAAGATATCCATCCTAGGGCGCCCATCCATTATCTCATTATTCCTCGCAAACATGTTGTCCATCTTGGGCATCTGGCAGCTGAGGATCAAGATGTGGCTGCCTCTTTGCTTATGATGGCTCAGCGTCTTTCTCAACAGGATGAGCGGGCCCGTGAATTTCGTCTGGTGAGTAATAATGGAGCAACAGCAGGTCAGGAGGTATTTCATACCCACTTACACTTCCTGGCTGGTAAAGATTTTTCTTTATAAAGTGCCGCCGAGATGGCGAAATTGGTAGACGCGCACGGTTCAGGTCCGTGAGGTGATCAAACACTGTGCCGGTTCGAGTCCGGCTCTCGGCACCAGCTCTTTTTATTTCACATACTATTTTCAAAAATAAGCCTGCAGTCGATTGATCGATTGTGTTTTCAAGAATGTCTCGGGTAATCTCGTGCAAGAAGGGTTAAGGGGAAACCTAAAAGAGGCGCAAGGGATGAGACGAATCTATCACACGATTATTATCTGGATGGTAATGGCGCCGGGGTTACAAGCAGGGGACTTCTGGTGGCGTCCAGAGCCTTCAGAGCCCGTTGGGCGTAGACCAGAACCTCCCTCTCGTCCACATGAGGAACTTCGTCCTCCCCGTCACGAACCGATCATGCGACCTATTATTTCAAAGCAACCTTCTCCACATACCGGTTCCCATTCTGCTCCTGGGCTACTATCTTTGCCGTCTGCGTCTCCGGGGGAGGGACGGCCGGGCCTCTTGCAGAGGGAGCAACCAAGTCAGGGAAAAAGTTCAGAAACATCACAGGTAAAAAAGTATCTTGAACAAAGAAATGGCAATTTGCAGCACCTTTTAAAGCTGTTTGCGGGAGACACACTGGAAACGGTTGGGCATGCACGAGCTCGTGGTCTTGAAACGGTGCAAACATTGTATAGTGAAGGCCGAGTTACTTCCTTACCCTTTTCGTTGGCGGCTGATTTTGCTGCCTCGGCAGAAAGTGGCAGAGGTGTTTCTTTGATGCCTTGGATGACTTTTATGATGGACGGTCTTCCTTTTGTTGAGCAGCTTTCTGGTACAGATGCGGGTGCGCAAGCGCTTAGTCAGCCTGTTCTTTCGCCCCAAGCAAAAACTGGTTATGATCAGGCGCGTGCCGACCTTCTTTCTGCTTCTCAAGAGCTGTTGGGTATACTTAAAACAATCGGACAGACCAGTTCTGCCGTCGGCCAGGAAAGCGTGAGTACTACGGCTATGATGGAGCAGCTTCAAGCATCTGCGCAGAATGTCATAGAAAAACGGAACGCCTTTGTGGCCATGTTGGCAGCTCAATCTCCAGAGGCGCAGGCAGTGGCTGTCGGAGATGTGTTTGATTCTGAGAGTGCAATCGCTGAGTGGGAAAAACAACAACAGATAAGTTCGAGCAAGCCTGTCACCGTTTTTCCTTCCTATAAAACGTTTATGAAAGATTTTTCATTTCTGGACGTTAAAGGGTCGGTTAATAGGTATGTGGGGCAAGGGCCTGAGAAATTTGCTTCTGTCCAAGCGCTGGTGACCGCCTTAGATAAACTCGCTTTCGTTCTCGATTCTCAAAATTTTTGGCTTTCTTTCATTCGCCCGGACTACACAAAAGAAGCTATCAAAAAAGTGATCAAGGCAATTACCGATGAATATCCAGGTACGTTTGTGCCAAGTAAGCGCTTTGTATGGCAGTATTGCTCCCAAAAACGCATATTCAAACCAGTTAGTTTTTTTATTCCTGATATCGCTCAATTTCTTACCGATGCGCGTACATTGACTGTCGAACAGCTTGCTCAGAAGTATGGCCATGGTCCTGGTTTCATCCAAAGTTTGCTTGATAATGCCTATGCAGCGGCTTACGTATTGCAACAAACCAATCAAACAGGACAAAGTGCGCAGCTTACCTTGCTCATAAAGAAGATTATGTTGTTGTATCCAACGTTAGTTCCAACCAGCGTTGCAGATCTTATGATGATGCAGAACCTTTCTTTGCAGCTGATTTTTAATGCTGATACGGCATTCATAAAAATGGCGACTGAAGTACAAAGAAGGCTTTCGATTATACGTCAACAGCAGATCCAAGACTCGATGACCCAGTTGACTAGTGCAGTTTCGAATGTGGCTATTCAGGCAAATATGCAACAAGGACAGCGCAATCTTAGTGCAGCCCAGCAAGGAACATTAAAAAAGTCTTTGCAGACCGTGCTTGCCGATCTTGATGCAGTTGAAAAAGAACTTCAGCAAGTAACGGGGGATGAGTTTGGCGGTAATTACTTGCTGCCTGCCCAAGCAGAAATAGCGACACTTACAGATCAACTAGTCGCTCTCAAGCAGACAGCGATCGGGGTGGGGTTACAACTGGTATATGACGACACATTTGCAAAACAGAATGGTAGAGCAGCTCAACTGGTGGAGGACCTCAAAGAGATTCTGAGCCCTGTTTCGTCGCCCTCTCAGTTTTCTCCATTGTGGAAAAGATTTTTCGATGAATCACTGAGTCCTATTGAATCGCTCAATGAATGGCTTAATGGGAAGAAGCCGGGTGAGTCTTCAGATGCTGACGATCTCCAACGTTTGGCTATTCAGCTGGCAACAAGAGGTGCACTGGAACAAGAAAATGAAAGCGATTTCCAAGCATGTATCTGGGCATCCAATAAGATGGCGACGATGGAAAGCAAAATCGACTGCGTTACGGCATTGCTTAAAGTGAAATCTACGCCACTTTTCATGAATAGTTACAAAATCACTTTAAAGGCTCTCAGGGCGGATCTTGATTTCTTATATAACTCTCGTCGTGTTCAAAAATGTTTGAACGTTATTTCTCGGCGTTCGTTTTTGTCGCAAAAAATAAAGGCTCTGGGTGAAGAAATTGCAATGGTTGAGAAACAAGAACAAGCAGATGGTGTAGACGAACAAACTGACACCCTGCAAAGAGACTACGAAGATAGACTGCGTCACGCACGAGAAGCTGAGAAAGTTAGCTAATTTTTTCTCGAAAGTTCTTTTTTGATACAGTAGAGGGGAATACTCATCATTTTGCTGTAAGGATGTCCCCTATGTCTCGTTTCACTGTTGCCTGTGCAGTTTTGTTTTCCATTTTTTCTACGAGCGTCTTGACGTATATCTCCTTAGCAACTCCGATTGGTCCATGGATGGGGCCAACGCTTGCTCTCTTTGCAGTGTTCTTTGCTCAATTTTTTCCTTCGTTTAGTTCCAATCGGATTGTATGCGCAACCGCAGCAGGATCGTTGGGAGGCATCTTGGCAACGGCTTTTGGATTTTCATTTCCCACCATTTATTTTCTTAACAAAAGTTTTTTTAAAACCTGGATACAGACGCCTTCAGTTTTCATCTTTTCTGTGGCAGCGTTGGCATGCGCTGCGGGGCTTTTAGGTTTGTGGGTTGCTTCGGCAGTGCGTAAGCAACTGCTTGAAGAGCAGCAGCTGGCATTTCCGGTGGGAGTACTCGTCTACAAAATTGCAAACTCAATTGATAATCAACGGAGTTTAAAGCAGCTGCTGGGTGGTTTTGTAGCAACGGCGCTGTACTGTGTCATGCAGGCGACGCAATGGTTCCAACGTATTGTTCCTGCAACTATTACGGTGATTCGCTCCTGCAGCATAGGCGCTCTTTCGCTTCCTGCGGTGCAATTTACCATGGGTATTATGCCTATGTTGTGGGCAATTGGGTTTATTGCAGGCAGCATGATAACGGTTCCCTTGTTAGTGGGTACTCTCAGCAAGGTTTTTGTTCTCGATTTGCTCAATCAATGGTATTTTCCACATCTTTCGATGTCTACCTTCTTATTTGCTTTTTGCAGTGGCATGGTGGTAGTTGGCGCAATTTCAAGCCTACTTGTTATGCCTAAGCAGTTGTTTGATTTTCTAAAAAAAACAGTAAAAAAAGATGCCTCAGTTGCCACAGATGTTACGTTATATTACGCGTTAGTACCTGTGCTTTGTGTTGTGGGGCTGTTTTTTTGGTGGTTTAGTTTCTCATTGCTTTCTCAGGTGTACATTACTTTCTTTGCAATTATTTGTGCTTACCAAATTGCCGTGTTTGCAGGGCGGGTGGGTCTGGCGCCGCTGGGACGTTTTGCCACGTTTGTCATGGTGCCAGGGATGCTTTTGTTTGGCCTCGATGCTCTTCAAATCACTATTTTGGCTACGTTTGTAGAAGTATGTGGTGGTGTGGCAACCGATGGGCTTTTTGGTAAAAAAGCAGGAATGCTGGCAGACGTTGATATGCGCATTATTACTCGCTATCAGATCTTGGGGATCTTTATCTCTTCCGTCACTGTAGGTGTAGTCCTCTGGCTGCTTGTATCTCACTTTGAATTGGGCTCAGCAACGTTATTTGCCGAGCGGGCACAAGGACGCGCCTTACTTGTTGATGCGGCAAAATTTGATTATTACGTGCTTTTGTGCGGTGCCCTCTATGGTCTTCTTCTAAAAAAAGTGGGTTTCAATCCTATGCTTGTGCTTGGTGGGTTGCTCATGCCTTTGTCTCTTACGTTAGGTCTGGTATGCGGAGGGCTCTCATCCTCATTGTTAGGAAAAGATGTTGATTATGAACCGCTGTGTTCAGGCATGTTTGCGGCAAATTCGCTCTGTATGATTCTCCAGGCACTTTCTTAGTCTCTTGCAATCTTTCTTACAGACAAAGGTGGAATTCCCTTTCCAAAGCCATTTCGCCTGTGAAATTTTGTAGCCTCGTTAGTAGCGATTAATGTGATTTGTTCGATTTCAGGGCGCTGTTCTTTGAGATAGTCATAAAGGAATGTATGCAGTGCAGTGCCGATACCCTTGTTCTTGTATGTAGGTAAAACAGCCATATAATCCACGTAGACTTGATTTTTTACTTTTCCATCATAATAAAAAATATGTCCTACCATTTCTCCATCAATGTTGGCGGAAATATATCCCAGTCCTTTGCTTTGTCCTGTTGCTTGATAGTCAGACTCTAGGACCCACCAGCGATACTCATCATCTGCGTATTTGAGTAGATTGTGGATTTCTTCTCCTCCCATATCTGGAAACTGACCGTGAGGACAGAACTGGGCAAAGAGGTGATCCAGTGACGGGGATGATGGCTCTTGAGCAACTGGCCCCTGCGGAAAAAGGCCCGCGTGAATGCAGACGGTTTTGTATCTGGTGAGTACTTGCTCTTCAGGAATAGTAATTTTTTTAACCTTTGAGTGATGCATTTGTGCCAGATCACGAGTTTCAGGAGAAAAAGCTTTTGCTGTTGCTCCTATACCTGTTATTACAGAGATTGTTTTCAAAAAACACGATGCTGTAGCAAAACTTGTTGTTAGTGCTGAGGAGAGAATGCTGAAAAATAGGGAGCATAGCAATGGATAAAGCTGAACGTTCATGCTGTACCTCCCTCATGAGGATCACGAGCGATCGGATCACGCTGCATCTTACCCTCGATTGCCCTATCATATGAACGAAAGCCAAACTTGGCATAAAACGATATTGTTTTTCCATAGCTGAACAGGCGTATTGGATAGGGGGTGTTTTTAATAAGGTATTCTAACAGGGCGCTTCCTATCCCCTGTTCTCTAAATTTAGTGCGTGTCGCAAGTTGTGAAAGCCAGACGTACGGGCGACTTTTATCAGGCAGCACTATTCTCGTAGCACCAGCAATCTTAGCACCGGAGGCGACACGGACAATGGCGACAACTTCTTGATAATCCGACCCTCCGATCAAATTCCCAAACTGACTTTTAAGGAAATTGAGGGCCTGCTCTTTCTCCTCCTGTGACTGGGGTGGTCGTAAAGTACAAAGTAAACCTGCCTTTGTTTGAATGGTTTGTTCTGGAAAACTAAGAGCAGCCTGGCAACTATAAAATGACACACTGGTTGCAATAAAAATAAAAAATAGAAAAACCTGATTTGTAGCATTTTTCATTATAATGTCCTTGCTGGGCCAGAAAGCCGGCGATTGCGGGATAATGCTTGGAGGTCCTTGCTTTTTGAAATAATTACCTTCCATGATGTAGCACCGTGTTATTTAAACCACCAGCGTACAGATTTATGGCAAGGAAAAAACAAAGAGGAAATAAGAAATAACGATAGTTCATAGAGGTTCTCCCATTTTTAGAATTTTTGATTTCCGCTGTGTCCCTGGGGATTTGATTTGATACATTTACATGGCGCATGAGATTTTTCCGCAGATGGGTAGCTGCTGACTTTAAGGGGCAGATGCATAGCCGATTACATGTTTCTGTAGCGCTGGTTCTTACATATATAAATATTTTATAATAGAAATATTTTATGTCAACTGGAGATATGAGTCTAATGAGGGGCGCTGAGCTTATTTTTTCAGAACAATCGAAGGGGTTTTTCAACCTTGCCAGGAATGGCATGTTTTGGGTGTCTATTTTCGCATAAGTTTTCATGATTTGGCGCTTAAAATTAGCTATACTGGCTCATCTTTGTTTTGGTAAAACGTATGTGGACATATGAATGAAATGAGCTTTTTCTACTCGCAAACTGGGGGCGTGTCATTAGAACAATTGCATGAGTACTATGCTCATGCCGGTATTGAGAAGGAACAGGAGCGCTTACAACAGCTTTTTGAGACACAATTGCTCTATTCTAGTCAGTATGCTTCGCTTGCGGTCCCCTTTGACCAAGCGCTTCGAGCTTCTATCCTTGATCTTGCACAACGAAAGCAAGTGTTATATCCAACCATTCTTGTGGTGGTAGGCATTGGGGGGTCAAGCTTAGGCGCAAAAGCGGTTTATCAAGCGGCGACTGGACGACTGCATGCGCGTGATGTACAGGTTCCCACCCTTTATTTTGCAGAGACGGTTGATGCAGATCGCATGTTTACCATTCTTAGGGTTCTTGAGGCTGAGCTGAGCAAAGGAAATAACGTTTTGATAAACGTGATTACCAAATCGGGAACCACGACTGAAACGATTGCGAATTTTTCTGTCATCACTGAGTTGCTAAAAAAATACCGTCCGGATGATTATCAAGAACTGATAGTAGTTACCACTGATATTGGATCACCATTGTGGCATGTGGCTCAAAAAGAATCATGTGCATTGCTTGAAATTCCTGCAAAGGTAGGAGGGCGCTATTCCGTTTTTTCTCCGGTGGGACTGTTTCCCCTTGCGATGGTTGGAATCGATATCGAGCAATTGTGTGCCGGAGCGCGTTCTATGGTGAATCGTTGTCTGTATGAGCACGTGGAAAACAATCCGTCTCTGTTGAGCGCGCTCCTGCAGTTTCACCATTATCAGCAAGGCGTGAACATTAGTGACCTGTTTCTGTTCTCAGTCGATTTGGAAGCGATCGGCAAATGGTATCGTCAGCTTTTGGCAGAAAGTATTGGTAAAGAGTATGACAGACAAAACAAGCATGTTTTGGTTGGTCTTACGCCTACGGTTTCTTTAGGCAGCATTGACTTGCATTCGGTGGCACAACTCTACCTGGGTGGCCCTCGCGACAAGTTCACTACTTTCGTGACGGTAGGGCGTAACAAACATGCTGTTACCGTGCCTCAAGATGCAGATTTACTGCAGGGGAAAACGTTTGCTGAAATTATGGGAGCTCTTTCAGAAGGAACCAAACAAGCCTATCTCAAGAATGGGCGTCCCTTTTGTTCAGTGGTATTGCCAGAGAAAAGTGAATTTTATATCGGACAGTTTTTACAATTCAAAATGTTAGAAATCATGTACCTCGGACTTTTGTGTAATGTTGATCCTTTTGATCAGCCGAATGTAGAACTTTACAAGCAGGAAGCGTACAAACTCCTTGTAAGGAATAAATGAAATTCTGAAGTAAGGGATGGTCTATGAAAAAAAAGATGGTAATCATATTCATGGTCGGTTTCCACAGCATGTATGCCAGCAACGCTCCTTTCCGCTGCTCAGATGCGGAGAGTCTGTTGCTGGCTGCTGCTGATGTGCAGCCAGAAGAAGATGAGTTGAGTGCAAACATAGACATTCTGAATCCGTCCAATCCCTTTAGACTTGCAGTTACCCCTGCAATTATGCCAATGGGAAAACCTTTTTTGCAGCCTGTTGATGGAGCTGTTCCTGCGCTTGATGATCCACTTTTGTCTTCTCCGGTACACCAGGTAGTGGACAATGAAAGGGAACAGCAAGGAGAGTTGCCGCTCAATGAAAGATTTCAGGACCTCTTAACTCGTTCTTTGGTAAGTGCTGCATGTGCCATTATCCAGCACAAGCCAAAAAGACCAGGTGATGAATTAGAGCAAATGGTTGCGACTGCAGCTGTGCGTTGTACCCGCGAAACACTGCCACTGGTCAAAGCGCAATCAAACCCCTGGGCCAGTGCCAATGAAGAGCATGAAATCTCTGCTAAACAACCATTAGGGGGGAAAAGATTCCGAGGACACAAAAAATACTGTGACCACTGCAAAGTACAATTTACCTATTGGTCATCACGAAAAAATAAACATGCGAGGGCAAAAGGATCTTGCCCCTATACTTCTGTGCGTGAGTACGAGAGTGCATACCGGTTAGGGACACAAAAGAAGACTAGCGGGCATTGTGTAATAAGTAGCTTTCAATAAAGCCCATCAGGTCGCCATCCAGAACTAAATCAGGCTGTTGGGATTCATAGTCAGTGCGGTGATCCTTGACCAACTTGTAAGGATGTAAGACGTACGAGCGAATTTGAGAGCCCCATTCGATTTTCTTTTTTTCGATGGAAGCATTTTTAGCAAGCGCTTCTTCTTCTTGCTTTTGTGCAAGCTTTGCTTTGAGCATTTTCATAGCTGTTTCTTTGTTTTGCCCCTGAGAGCGCTCATTTTGGCATTGCACCACAATCCCACTTGGCATGTGGGTGATACGGATAGCAGATTCAGTTTTGTTAACGTGTTGCCCACCAGCGCCTCCCGATCGGTACGTATCGATACGCAGATCTTCAGGGTCGACGGTAATTTCTACCTTAGGGGTTTCCGGGACTACAAAAACGCCGGCAAAAGAGGTGTGACGTCGTTTGTTTGCGTCGTAGGGGGAAATGCGTACGAGGCGGTGAATGCCATGTTCGCTTTTAAAAAGACCAAAAGGATTTTTCCCTTTTACAAAGAGTGTTGCACCTTTAATGCCTGCTTCTTCTGCTGGTTGGTAGTCGACGATTTCAAAAGCAAGGCCATGTTGTTCGCAAAAGCGGCAATACATGCGCAAAAGCATTTCTGCCCAATCTTGCGATTCAGTGCCGCCTGCGCCCGAACTGATATTCACAAAACAGTTGGAGCTGTCCTGTTCTTCGTGCAAGAGCAGTTGGATTTTAAAGGATCGAATTGAACGTCCGAGTTGGCGAATGTCGTCGGTTAATTTTTCAAGCTCTGCCTCATCGTCTTTGAAAAGCTCTACTAAATCGGCGAGCTCTTGAAATTGAGAGGTGACTGTTTGATAAAGTTCGCGCTGATTTTTGAGTGCCTGAAGTTCTTTGAGAATAGGCGCCTGTTTAGGATCTTGCCACACAGCTGGGTCTTGCGCCTTGAGTTCCAATGCTGCGATACGATCATCAAATTGCGCATTTTTCCAGAATGTTTTTATTACGGTGACATCAGGTTCAAGATGTTTGAGTTGTTCGTGCAAAATATCTATGAGCATGGCAATCCAATCTTTTGTTCATAAAATGGTTTTCCTCAGTGTACTGGTGAATGGTGGGGTTGTGCAAAAAACTGTGCGATTGTAGCTGCTTTTTTATGAAACGCGCGTGCGCGCTCACGCGTGCGCGCGCGAGAGGATTTTTGATAGTGCGGGGTTGCGCTGTTTGGCAATCTGTCTATCCTGGACGGATCAATAAATTTCTAGAAGTGAGATGTGAGTACGCAATGGCAAGTAGGCTCTTTGTGATTTCTGCGCCGTCCGGTACGGGTAAAACAAGTTTAGTTGCAAGGGTTCTGGCCGATCTTCAGCAGGCGTATCCGCTCAAGCAATTGGTGACTTACACAACCAGATCGCCTCGCGCAGGGGAAGTTGGTGGTCGAGACTATCACTTTATTTCTTTCGATGAGTTTCGCCGAAAGCAAAAGGAGGGCTTTTTTCTGGAATCTGTAGAGTTCTGTGGGCAAGGGTATGGATCTCCTGCCCATGTTCTTGATGCAGGCTGGCGTGCAGAAGAGTCCTACATTCTGGTTATTGACCGGGAAGGTGGCAAGGCAATCAGGCACATTCCGGACGTTATTCTTATCTGGATGACCCCTCCTTCCCTGCAGGAATTACAGCTTCGTCTTGAAAAAAGAGGCAAAGATTCTGCTGACATGATCAAAACAAGAGTGGAAAAAGCACAGCAGGAACTGGCTGAAGAAGAGCGGCAACCCGTCTATCATTATCACATAGTCAATGATGATTTTGACCGGGCAACACATGAGCTTAAACAGCTTCTGGAGCGGCATATGGGTGATTTGTCACCCTAGGCTTAAAACGAAAGTAGTATTAATTTTTGGGATAATGCGGGGTGGGCGCTATAAACATTTTTGAACTTTATTTGTAACGGAAAAGAAAAAGCTTGCATTTGCGAAAAATGAGGCTACAATATGATTCATGTTTTCGGAAAGCAAGCAGCAAGACGGACGCATCGGAAAATAAAAAATTTGAAATAAACGGTCAAACCAACACAAAACATCAAGCAAAAACAAGCGTTTGACATTTCGATTTGTATCTGTACAATTGACTCTACTTCGACTCAAGAAGTTACAAATTGAAAAAGTTTAAAGTTCTTTGAAATACACAAGAAACTCATAATAAGTTATAGTTGAACGCTGCTTCTAAAGCAGCAAGCTATATAAATTTGTCCACAGAGAAAACGAGCGGAAAACCCAACAAGCAATTTTTGCGATGGAGAGTTTGATTCTGGCTCAGAATAAACGCTGGCGGTGTGCTTAACACATGCAAGTCGAGCGAGAAAGTTCCTTCGGGAATGAGTACAGCGGCGGACGGGTGAGTAATACGTGAGAATCTGCCCTTAAGTGAAGGATACCCTCGAGAAATCGAGTTTAATACTGCATACGTCCCTAACGGGAGAAAGGTGGCTTTTATGCTGCCGCTTGAGGATGAGCTTACGTGCTATTAGTTAGTTGGTGGGGTAAAAGCCTACCAAGACTATGATGGCTAGCCGGCCTGAGAGGGTGTACGGCCACATTGGGACTGAGATACGGCCCAAACTCCTACGGGAGGCAGCAGTGAGGAATATTGCGCAATGGGCGAAAGCCTGACGCAGCGACACCGCGTGAAGGATGAAGGTCTTAGGATTGTAAACTTCTGTTAAGTGAGAAGAAAGAGTCGCCTCTAATATAGGCGAAAGATGACGTTATCACTATAGAAAGCACCGGCTAATCTCGTGCCAGCAGCCGCGGTAATACGAGAGGTGCAAGCGTTATTCGGAATTATTGGGCGTAAAGGGTGCGTAGACGGTTTGTTAAGTCTTTTGTTTAAGGCCTCGGCTCAACTGAGGGAAAGCAGGAGATACTGATAGACTTGAGGATGGAAGAGAGAAGTGGAATTATCGGAGTAGCGGTTAAATGCGTAGATCTCGATAGGAACACCGATGGCGAAAGCAGCTTCTTGGTCCATATCTGACGTTGCAGCACGAAAGCGTGGGGAGCAAACAGGATTAGATACCCTGGTAGTCCACGCTGTAAACGATGATCACTAGACGTCGGTCTTGCGTTGCAAGATCGGTGTCGTAGCTAACGCGATAAGTGATCCGCCTGGGGAGTACGGTCGCAAGACTAAAACTCAAAGAAATTGACGGGGGTCCGCACAAGCGGTGGAACATGTGGTTTAATTCGACACTACGCGAGGAACCTTACCTAGGCTTGACATTCTTTTGACAGCTGCGGAAACGCAGTCTTCTAAGCTTGCTTAGACAATTGAACAGGTGCTGCATGGCTGTCGTCAGCTCGTGTCGTGAGATGTTTGGTTAAGTCCTCTAACGAGCGCAACTCCTGTCGTCAGTTGCTACTACTTTATGTAGGCACTCTGGCGAGACTGCCTGGGAAACCAGGAGGAAGGTGGGAACGACGTCAAGTCATCATGGTCCTTATGTCTAGGGCAACACACGTGTTACAATGGTTGGTACAGAGGGTTGCAAATCCGAGAGGAGAAGCTAATCCCATAAAACCAATCTAAGTTCGGATTGAGGTCTGCAACTCGACCTCATGAAGTTGAAATCGCTAGTAATCGCGCATCAGAACGGCGCGGTGAATACGTTCTCGGGCCTTGTACACACCGCCCGTCACACCACGAGAGCTGTCTGTACCCAAAGCCGTCTTAGCTAACCTTTTTAAGGGGGCGGGCGTCAAAGGTATGGGGAGTGATTGGGGTGAAGTCGTAACAAGGTAGCTGTAGGAGAACCTGCGGCTGGATCACCTCCTTTCGAGGGAGATCATATATTCGGCTTCCAATTTATTGGAATGACCGATAGGTGTGTTTGGGAAACGTCGGTTTCTCTGTGGGCGCCTCTTTTTTGAGGCCTGACAAATTTATTTAAGAGACTGGGCCTATAGCTCAGCTGGATAGAGCACTCCGCTGATAACGGAGAGGTCAGTCGTTCAAGTCGACTTAGGCCCACCAGTTTTTGGGTCTAACGAAAGACTAAGTTTTATAAAGATGGGCATGGGGATGTAGCTCAGTTGGTAGAGCGTCCGCTTTGCACGCGGAAGGCCAGCGGTTCGAATCCGCTCATCTCCACCAAATGGTTTCTTGCTGTAAAAAAGATATAAGAAAAATTCTTGTGATCTTTGAAATTTTTGTAAGTCAAGTTGTTTATAGATAATAAACTACAATTTCATGAAACGAAATTTGTGATTAATTGAAAAGAGTATCTGGTGGATGCCTTGGCATCAATAGGCGACGAAGGAAGCGGAAGACTGCTAAAAGTTTCGGGGAGCTGTCAATCAAGCATTGATCCGGAAATGTCCGAATGGGGAAACCCGATGTGGAAAAACCACATCACTTTTACCTGAACACATAGGGTAGAAAGAGCGAACGGCCTGAACTGAAACATCTCAGTAAGGCTAGGAAAAGAAAACAAAGTGATTCCCGTAGTAGTGGTGAGCGAACTGGGAAAAGCCTAAACCTTTGCCGTGTAAGCGTGTACGCGTTGCGGTGAGGGTGTCATGGGGCGCTTGTGTGGGTATGTACATATAACCCGATCGTGAGCAACGTAATTTAACCGAACTGTTCTGGAAAGGACGACCATAGAGAGTGACGGTCTCGTAGGTGAAAAGTTATGTGGCGCGATGATGAGCGATCCCGAGTATCATGGAGCACGTGAAATTCCGTGAGAATTTGCCCCGACCATGGGGTAAGGCTAAATACTAATTGATGACCGATAGTGAACTAGTACCGTGAGGGAAAGGTGAAATAGGACCCCGGGAGGGGAGTTAAAAGACCCTGAAACCAGATATTTACATGCGGTGGAAGCGAAGTATACGTACGCGCGACCACGTGCCTCTTGCATAATGAACCAACGAGTTATTCCTATACTGCAAGGTTAAGTTTTGAAAGAACGGAGCCGTAGCGAAAGCGAGTCTGAATAGGGCGTTTAGTAGTATGGGATAGACCCGAAGCCCAGTGAGCTATCCATGTCCAGGATGAAGTCGCAGTTAAATGCGATGGAGGTCCGAACCGGTGTAGGTTAAAAACTGCTCGGATGAGGTGTGGATAGGGGTGAAAGGCTAATCAAACTGGGAGATAGCTGGTTCTCTCCGAAATATATTGAGGTATAGCCTCATCGAATTCTCTATGGCGGTAAAGCACAGTTTAGGTTTTGGGGTCGCAAGATTACCAAGCCTTTACTAACTCTGAATGCCATAGTTTTTGAAGATGGGAGACAGACTACGAGGGATAAGCTTCGTGGTCGAAAGGGAAACAGCCCAGACCATCAGTTAAGGTCCCAAAGTGTTTGCTAAGTGGATGAAAGAAGTGAAAACGCAAAGACAACCAGGATGTTGGCTTAGAAGCAGCCATCATTTAAAGAAAGCGTAATAGCTCACTGGTCAAGTATTTTTGCGCTGAAGAATGAACGGGGCTAAGCAAACCACCGAAACTATGGAAAAGTACTTTTGTACTTTTGGTAGGAGAGCGTTCTTTGAGAGATACAAGTTTGACCGTAAGGACAGATGATGCGCTCAAAGAAGTGAGAATGTTGGTATGAGTAACGAAAAAACAGGTGAGATTCCTGTTCGCCGTAAGTCTAAGGGTTCCTGAGAACGGTTTATCCACTCAGGGTTAGTCGATAACCTAAGCCGAGGCCAATTGGAGTAGGCGATGGAAGACAGGTTAAATATTCCTGTACTATATACGGACGTTTGAGTGAAGAGATGACGCAGTAAGGTAGGCTCACTTGGAAAATGGATTGCCAAGCTAAGTCCAAAGAGGGATCCTGATGGGAAATCCGCAGGGTCGTTAACCTTGAAGGGTGATGGGCATATCAATTCTTAATGAAGAGATATGTTGGGTTGATCCTACACTGACTAGAAAAGTCTCTAACGAGTCTCGTAGATAATCGTACCGCAAGCCGACACAGGTAGACGGGCTGAAAATGCTAAGGCGTTGAGATAAGTATCACTAAGGAACTCGGCAAAATAGCCCCGTAACTTCGGGATAAGGGGTGCCTACTTTGTTATTTGAGTTTCTCAAAGAAGCATAGCTAGGTTACAATAAATTGGCCCAACCGACTGTTTAACAAAAACACAGGGCTCTGCAAACTCGTAAGAGGAAGTATAGAGTCTGACGCCTGCCCAGTGCTGGAAGGTTAATAGGAGGTGTTAATCCGTAAGGGTGAAGCGCTGAATTGAAGCCCCAGTAAACGGCGGCCGTAACTATAACGGTCCTAAGGTAGCGAAGTACCTTGTCGGGTAAATTCCGACGCGCATGAATGGCGTAACGAGTTGGGCGCTGTCTTGGTGATATACTCAGTGAAGTTGTAGTACCGGTGAAAATGCCGGTTACCCGCGACAGGACGGAAAGACCCCGTGCACCTTTACTATAGCTTGACATTGTTTTTTGGACTAATCTGTGTAGGATAGGCGGGAGACTGTGATACCAAGGCGCTAGCTTTGGTGGAGTCAATCTTGAAATACCGCCCTTATTCGTTTGAAAATCTAACTCCGAATACCCGTGATCCGGGCGGAGGACAGTGTCTGGTGGGTAGTTTGACTGGGGTGGTCGCCTCCTAAAGAGTAACGGAGGCGTTCAAAGGTTCCCTCATGACGAATAGAAATCGTCGGTAGAGTGTAAAAGCACAAGGGAGCTTGACTGCGAGACATACAAGTCGAGCAGGTACGAAAGTAGGATTTAGTGATCCAGTGGTTCCATATGGAAGGGCCATTGCTAAACGGATAAAAGGTACGCCGGGGATAACAGGCTGATCTTTTCTAAGAGTTCATATCGACGAGAAGGTTTGGCACCTCGATGTCGGCTCATCACATCCTGGGGCTGGAGAAGGTCCCAAGGGTTTGGCTGTTCGCCAATTAAAGTGGTACGCGAGCTGGGTTCAGAACGTCGCGAGACAGTTCGGTCCTTATCCGTCGTGGGCGTAAGATACTTGAAGAGGGCTGTCCCTAGTACGAGAGGACCGGGATGGGCGAACCTCTGGTGTTCCAGTTGTTTACCAAAAGCAACGCTGGGTAGCCAAGTTCGTAAGAGATAACCGCTGAAAGCATATAAGTGGGAAACTCGCTCTAAGATTAGGTATCTCGAGCTACGAAAGTAGACATAGTAAGACCCCTTGAAGACTACAAGGTTGATAGGTCGGATGTGTAAGTGCTGTAAGGCATTAAGCTAACCGATACTAATAGGTCGAGAGTTTTAATCGCTCTTTATAACTTCAGTTCATGAGGTAGTTTATAAGTAAGCTACTTGACTTACAAACTCTTTGGTTACAAGAAAAAATTACTAAAATTTCTGGTGGCTATAGGTACAAGGATACACCCGTTACCATCCCGAATACGGAAGTTAAGTTTGTACCGCCGATGATACTTGTCTGGAAACGGGCCGGGAAAGCAGGTGCTGCCAGTTTTAAAAAGGCTCTCTTTATTGAGGGCCTTTTTTCTTGCTCTTTTTTCCTCTTTATTTTCCTTCTCATCCCTCTGTTGGCCCCTGTGTGACCGTCAATAAGCGCTTCTGTGTTTTCCTGCGGGGCTTAAAATGATTGACTAAGAGGGGGTTGTTGTATAAAGATCTTTACTTATTGACTCTAAAACTTTGAAGAAAGGAGAGTAATGGAAATCAAGAAAGGGCTCGCGCTTGTTTTCGTGGTGCTGGGGCTGGTAACAGCATCCTATGGGAAACAAGCTGACGACAGCGATGAGGCAACAGAAAGACGTGGTCGCATTTTTGCCATGCCTTTTTCGGAAGAAAAGTTCCAGCAGCACCGTGATGAACGATCAGAGAAGCAGAAAACAAAACAGACGGGTGACCGTATTCATTTCAAATGTTGTTACCCAACTCCTGCTAAGGAAGATGATACCAAAAACCTCTACTTCGATTTAGCAGTTGGTATGATCAAATACAACATACCAAAGACGACCGTGGTTAATGCATTGGGAGGATCTGATACAGTATCGCTTATTCATGCATCACTTCTTCCTATGGTTCGTGGCGGTATGGGGATTGAGTTTGTGGGCGTAAAATGTATCACAAATGATGAACATACCACCCGTGCACGTCTCGGATTAGAGGTGTCGTTTGCTAAGCGTGGTAATAATGCAGTTGAAACACTGTATACTGGAGCAGCTTCCACCGCTCCCGTAATTTTGGGCACACAGGATGTGACGCGGGGCGAGTTGATGGTGCTTGCATCATACGATCTTGTTCGAGATCTCTTTGCGCTTGATGGTGGTTTAGGGCTTGTTGGTGGAGCTCTCAAAGATTTTAGCTTGTATCAACCGCCAACAACCGGTTCTGAAGCGATTCTTGCTTCTTATTATACCGGTCAAACTATTAAGCCGAACAAAGCAAGCTTTGGTGGGTTTATTGGTGCAACGCTATGCCATCGTTTCAAAAGCACTGAGCGCGTTCGCCTCGATTTCAGCTATCGTTGTGTGTTCAACACAGTTACCTACGGAACGACCATCTACCAGTATCAACCTGGAATTAATGCAAATCAAACGTATCAAAACGGATTTTCTATGGGGACAAACCCTGTCCCTGCTCCTGGTGTAACCCCACAGATTCCTGTGTTACAAGCCCAGCCAAAGTTCAAGATTCGCGCTCAAGAAATAGCCTTTGGTATCGTTGCTGAATTTTAAACGAACGCCTTATAAAAATAAAAAAGCCGAGACATTACATCTCGGCTTTTTTATTTTCGAGTAACAACCTATGTCTTGGAAATTCTTACAGGCACTTTGAAAAGAAGTGAATTGGGGATAAGTACTCGTGCGCCACTGTCATCGATGGTTGTATAGCGTATATCTACGGCTCGGATCTTCCCCGTAAAAGTGTAGTTGTATTGTGGATGCTGGATCGTGAGCGTTTCTCCTTGTTTGAAGGGGTGACATGTCAAAATGAAAATGCCTGCCATAAGATCAGCAAGCATGTCCTTGAATACAAAACCTGCGCCAACAAAAAGAAGGCCAATCAGGTGTATGACCGAAGAGACATTCAGTCCAAGCATTTCTGCAAATGCCAACAATCCAATGAGGAGTATGAGCAGCTTAAGAAGCTTCCCGACAAAGGGGGTAAAGATATCATTTTCTCCGCGCAGTTTTACTACGATATTTTTTTCGAATTTCCGCAAGATAATCCAAGCGGCTATCAATACAACAATGCCTGTGAGAGTTAGGAATATGCGCTCATTGCTGAAATGCACTGATAGCATAGGTAGAATATCCATATTATTCCTTTCCCAAAATGGTAAACCAATAATAACCAGCGCTTATCACGAGAGCACCTGAGATTAAACCATAGAATAATGCGTTTGGATATGGCTGTAAAAGGCCGTGTTCAATAGCAACCAATGCCGTTCCCGTTGCTGCCATCATGATAATTGTCCGCTGATCATAGCGAACAAGCAGATAGTACGTGGCCGTAAGAATAGCTCCTTTAAGGACGCAGAAAAGTACAACGCTTGAAGGATGCACAAAAAGTGTAACGCCGGAGCTGGAACAAGTGGCTGCGCAGCTGACTACAAAAAGTCCAACCCCCCAAAGCAACGGTCGAGAAGAGTTTTTAGAGATTTGTATAAATCCAGCAACGATGATCAGTTCGATCACCGCCACTTGCAGGAAAGTAGTTATGCCATCGTCAAACACGGCACCCCACACCCAGAAACTATTGAGAGGAAGATACTGAGCAACGAGCGGCAGAGATAGATCTTTTGAAAGAAGGATGATGGTCCATGAGATTCCATGCCGGAAAAACTCTGCTCCCGCAGCATAGAGTGCGCTGCTGCATCCGTGTGTGCGACTGGTAATGAGGGAGCGTGAACCAATAATGCCAAGAGTAAGTAGGCAGATAAAAACGAGAACTTTTGCTACCATACCCCCAAAAAACGAGAACAGCTGTGTTTCGTAGGGCTGTGATGAGTGTAACAACGGTACAAAGAATTGGTCTGCTGAGTTAAGCAATGCAAGAATGCCCATCGGTATCGAAATAAGAAAGGCAACGGCGGCGCCGGAAAGAGTAATGGCGGCAAAAAGTCGTTTCTGTACCATTGCGCCGGCAGCTATACAAGCGGCCAGTACTACAAAAGAGACGAGTAATTCTGCAAGTTGTCGATAGGTATCAGTCTGTTGTTTTTTTCGCAGCCACTCTTCAGGGACAAAAACGTGTTGATAGACGTTGCTTACAGTGTCACCGCAAATGGTAACTGTAATTCGTGCTTGACCACCTGTTGAAAAAGGGACGGTTTTATCTTGGAAGGTAAAGACCCAATCTTTTCGTTGAGGGCGATCATGCACGATAGCAGAAAGTTCTTTCAAAATATCAGGAGAAAGATTGAGTTCTCGCTCGATAGCTTGGAGTGCAATTCCACGCGCTTGTCCTTCTGAAATCGTTGCTCCTGGTGCTGATTCAGGCAAAGACAAATTGCTTCTGATTACTTTACCCTCTGGACCGATGAGGGAGGTGAATTCTTGGGCGCGATCAGTTACTTGTCCCGAAAATGACATGCAACGTACTGCCCACCTCGGTGCCGTCAGATAGGATCCCAATAGTTCATGATATTTTTGCGGCCCTTCTTCTTGCCACACAAAGGCGTCCATGACCGAAAGGTTTGTTGCCAGGTAAGCATAGCGATGCCACACAAATCCCAGGGGGGTGGTTATCTCTCTTTCTTCAAAATCTTGTTCGGCTCGGGCAATGGCTTCCTTTTTGGTAATCTCAAGGGTAGGAGTGTCTGCTTTGAAGGGTACCATCCACAACCACAGCCCTGCTCCCATGATGCCTGCGCACGCAAGGATTTTTTTATTCGCAGAAGGGAGGTGGCTTATTGGTACAGCAGTATGCTGTTTTAAAGCAGGTTGTTTGCTAGGTAATAAAGATGCGGTAACGAAAGCGCCATTACGATCTTCTTGCCTGATGTCATAGAAACCGTTTGCTCTCATGCGACGGTACAAGACGATGAGAAGGGGAGAGAAGAGAAGGAGAATGACGATGATCTTATCGACGAGCGCGTGGGTTGCATGAGTGGTTGAAAAAATAGGGAGGGACATAAAAAAGAAGTCGTAGACGAAATGGGCAAGCATAGCAGGCAGTAGCCCATAAAAAAGATAAAGACAGCCCAAAGCAATTGAGGGAATGAACAGCTCAACAAGGCGAAAATAGCCTGGCATTTGAGGATAAAGAGCATGGCATGCTCCAAAGATGAGCGCCTGCCCAATGAGTCCTATCACCATCCCGAGTCTTTCTCTGCCCAGTGCTCGTCCTGCAAGCGTGCATGCTGCAAGAGGAAGAGCGCGAAAAAGTATTTCTTCGGTAAAGCCTGCTTCTGCAGCCATAGCAAAAGGAGTAACCCAGGGCACATAGGTGGCAAGAATATTGGGATTAACGAGTGTGTCAGCAGGACTCCACCAATCGAAAACTTCGGTCAGTAGCAGATATATCAAAGAAAGACAGAAACCGAGCCATAGAGGCACAAACAGGTATCCTCCTAGTGTCCTTCCCAGTACTGCGCGTGATCTTCCTACAGTGTGTGACCACAGCTTTGCAAACGCGATCTGACCAGGGAAAGCTAGCGTGTCCCAGGTTAGGCAAATAGCGATAAACGCAGTAAGAATGACAGAGATTTTTAACCCTTCACCAACTGCCTGAAAAAGCACGTGCGTTAAAAACGAAGAGGCGGATGTTGCCGTGTCATATGACATCCACAGTAAGGGTAGAGTATTGATGATAAGGGCTGTCTTGAGAACACCAAAAAAAGCGCCCCAGTAGACTGAAGGAACAATGCGTAAAGAGCGTCTGCGCAAGAATAAAAAACCGGCAACCAGACAGCCTAAGAAACGATACAGAATTTGGAAGCACAGTGATCCAATGGTGGAAACGGTGGTGTTGGAACTGCGCATTTCTTCAAAACGACGAGTGAATGTCTCGGGAATGAATACAAAGCGTTCAAGTGTGGTGAGCGCATCACCGCTTACCACCAGTTTTAGTCGGTATTTACCTTCTTTGCCAAGCTGAACGTCCGTGCGTTCATACACAAAGGTATGATCAAGTCTTCCGCAAGGTGTCTGTTCTTTGGAGGTTTCGATTTCTTTGTACTGAGAAAATGAGACATTCCATTCGTCAGTTGCTAGTCGCTGAGCGAGTTCACGAGCATTTTCCGTAGTCAGATTAGGTTTGCATTCTGTTTCAGGAAGTTTGAGTTCAAAACCATAGGGTGTTCCATCAGGAGCAAAGAACACAGATGTTTCGTGCGTTACTTTCTCTTGGAAATGGCGTACATGCCATTGGTATGGCTCGTACTCTTTTGAGTGCAAAAGATCGGTAAAAACCTTCTTTCCCCCGCATTCTAACTCGATGAAATACTGCAATAGAGGTTCGTTTTTAAATTCAACAGCTGCTCGGTGTTCAGTGGGTAGCCAGCCATGCTCAGAACTTAGTTGGTCAGCACATTTGAGCGCCTGTTGTCGATCCATGGTGATAGACACCGAGATGAGGGGATAGCTCTCGTTAAAGTAATGATAGGTGATCCCTGCTCCGAGCCCTGCCAAGCTGGTAAGCAGTATCCAGAACAACGATGTACGTGATGAAAAAACGTTGGCAATCATGCAAAAACTCCTCAGTAATACGATTACTAAGATGAGTGTAGAACAGATTCACCTGTTTGCAAAAAAGATAGACTGAGCGTTTTAGTTCGTACTCGAAACGGATCGCTTTGCTGGGGCTGTAGGAGTCGCGTTCGATGAAACAGAGGCTGACCGTCGGAACCGTTCTACTGGCATCTCAAGGTACGCCGCAAATTTTCTGCGTAACGCACCGCTTTCTTGTGTGTTTGCATCTTTTAGCCTAGTTAAATAAGCGATTCTATTTCGCAGAATTTCCCGTGCGGTTATTGCCTGTTGCAGACGTTGTTCGTCATCCTTTCCGTCAAAAGTGTTTTTTGTTGCAGCAACACAAGATTGAAGGGCACCTATTTCGGCTTCTATTTGAGGTAACACAGGCCCTCGCTGAACTTTCCGGTCCATGGGGTGGGAAGTAACGGTATAACATAAAAGCAATACGAGAAGACGATGCATGCAAAAAGCCCTTCGAAAAAATGAGAGATACAAAGAAGATTCAATTTTAAAAAAGTTCTCCTTTAAAATCAATAAAATCCTTTATTTTAGCATGTTTTTAGGCCCTTCTTCGAATTACTAACGAAGGAACATCAGAATACGAAAGCAATGAACTATCATGCGTAATCATAAGCACAGTAATTCCAGTGGCAGCAATAAGTGTCTTGATACATTCCATGACCAGGATGCTGTTTTCTTCATCGAGCGTTGCGGTTGGTTCGTCAAGCAACAGAAGAGAGGGAGTGGTTTGAAGCATCGTCAGAATGGCAACGATTTGCCGCTGGCCGCCTGAAAGAAATTGCACTGGTACTTCCGTGGAAATGCCAAGTGAGCGAGCCAGTTGGGGCAGAGGGGGTAGTACTACGCGTGAACTGAACGACGGAAAAGCAGGAAGATGAGCGCAGGCAAGATTTTCTTGGATAGTCAGGTGAGGCGCTAATACTTCATCAAAACGTTGGGGTACTTGTGCTATGTGTTGTTCTGCAAAGCGTGCGTATTCCTGGCTTGCAAGGTCGTAATTGATGCCGTGGTAGATGAGCGTGCCACTTACACCAGATCGTAGTTCTGGCTGAGCTGTGAGAATGTGGAACAAAGTTGACTTACCGGCGCCATTTTTCCCTTCGACAAAAACCAGTTTGCCTGCGGGAAAGCTGAACTGATCGTGGAAAAATAAGGTACGGCGTGATTCTGCAAAGGAGAAACAAAGATCGCGTAGAAGTATCATGTTATATCCCCAAACTGCTGCTATGGGCTGATCGTTTTTTACGTTGATGCGGTAACAAAACCACCAATATCAGAAGCGATTGTACCAGCATGAAATAGTTCAAATTAAAACCCACACGCAGAAGAATTTGCTGTAAAACAAAATACAGTCCTAAGCCTGCCGCTCCTGCAAGCAGTGCCGGTAATGGGCGCATAATTTTGCCTAAAAGCAGTGCGGTGATGGCAAAGAGCGGGATACCGACACCCATGCTGATATCTACAAAACCGTTTGACTGTGCAAAGCAGTAGCCAGCAAGACCGGCAAGCCCATTACTGAGCATGACGCCTGCTCCAAATACGAAAGGAAGCGAAATGCGATGGTGGTCAAAGAAACGTGGATTAGTTCCATAGATGCCAAAGCAGTAACCGAGAGGCGTTTTGAGAAGGAGGTACGAAAATACCAGGCAGGTAACCGCAATCACTGTCAAAAGAAACAGCTCTGGATGACCAGTAATGAGAGAGGTGGCGAGGGGGTTTTTATAGTTACTCAGCGACATATTGGGACTGCCGAGCACCATCTGATTAATGCCGTGAAAGAGCCCCTCGGTGATGATGCTGGAAAGCAAATGAGAAAAGCCTGCGCGCTGGGTTAAGGTGCTTGAAATAAGTCCTACGAATGTCCCTCCCGCCAGTGCTGCGATGAGTACTATCAAAAGTGCGATAGGTTGAGGAAGATGGGCACAGTAGGGTACCACTTTGGCCGCTGTGATAGCTCCAAAGGTAAATGCGCTACTCAATGCAAGATCGGGCACCTTCATCAGGCCGATGTCGATGTATGCCCCCACAACAAGGGGGACATACAAGAGTGTTTGCTCAACAATAATTCCAACTGCTGTCATGACATTTCCTTTTTTGAAACAAGAACACGGGGATGTTCAGTGAGTGCGGGCGTAAGGGCTACGTTTTGTGCGGGAGCAGTTTCCGCATTCACTTTGAGATAAAAGTTTTGCAAAGGTGTTATGGGAATGTCACGAGCCGGTGTGTGATCAATCAAGATAGCAATCGCTTTCTTTGCACCCTCACTGCCATATTCTGACTCGTAAACACCGTACGAAAGTGCAGCCCCTTTATCATTCGAGTCGAGCTCGGAGGTAAAAAGGGTCACTCCCGCTTGGTTACATATCTTGATGAGGCTATCCATGGCGCTGCAGACAGTGTGATCGGTGAGCGTCATGACCACTTGAGCATCGCCTAACAAGGCAGGCACTTTTTGTTGGATGTCTCTGAGTGCAAAAACTGCTACGGGCGAAAGCGCAATGCCTCGATGAGCGAACAGTTTTTGGAAGGTGTTTTTTTCTTCTTCAAATGCGGGGTTTGAGGCTGAATCGTATACCAGCACAATCTTTTTAACGTCGGGACGAGCGAGCAGTAACATATCGATCTGATCGTTATGATCGTAACTTTCAATAACGCCAGTGACCTGTTCTTGAGCGTCATCAGGATTCACCAAGCCTCGTTTTACGGGGTCAGAAACTGCCGCAAAAATCAGTGGAGTATGCTTGCCTTTTTTGACAAGTGCCGTTTTGACCAGTTGTGAAGCATTGGTGCCCACTGTGAAAATAAGATCGTAATAATCGGCAGTGACTTTTTCTGCCTGGCCTTTCATGAGTACTTTGTCACAATTGGCGTTGTAAGAGTCGATGGAGACGGCAGGGAGCGCCTCCTTGAGTGTAGAAACAAACCCTTTTTCAATCTGTGCCATCGAAGGATGTACTGCTGGAAAGAGCAGCGCAACGCGCGGTCCGTGAGGGGTCTTGTCCTGTTTTAGAACTGTGAATAAGACGACAGCGATGAGGGCACAACCGACTATAACTGCCGTGAGAGGACGGAAAAGATTAAATGACATGGAATATCCTTTGCATACATACGTATCTAAGTATTGTTTTAAAGCATGCGCTATGAAAAGCAACACGAGCTTTGCAAAACGCAGGGACTACGACGCGCACATCGTACGATTGCCGTAGAAAGGGTAAAAGTAAAGAGATCTTAGGCGCAAGGCCATGCAAAAGAGAAAAACACAAAACTGCCGTGCATCAGAGACGATGCCGGCGTATGTTTAACGAGAGATGTGCTGAGAGACGCGCTCGCAACCATGGTTCTTCCTTCGTTTGTGTTTTTAAGGTAGCTCTTACGGCTATCTTCTAAGTCTTAAGATAGCAAAAATTTTCTGTTAGCAAAATGGTGCGCTTTTAAAATGAGCCATTCGGCTTAAAAGACGTTTTAAACAGAAGGAGAGGGCGAGATGGGTGTGCTAGAAGCAGCGGGGAGGCTGTCATCCGTAAACAGCCCCAACAGCTGATACACCGACGAAAACTTGGTGGTGCCAGGAGTAGCAGTCTTCTGGCCTTCAGCGACAAAGATCTTTTTGATCCCAAATTTGTGTGCTTCTTTCAGTTGTGCTTCCAGCGCATTGATTGGCTTAAGGCTGCCCGTGAGACTTATCTCCGCCAAGGCCATAGACTTTTCAGGCAACGCTTGTTGGAAGTAGCTGGAAAGTAAAGCAAGCGCAATTGCCAGGTCAGAGGAACTTTCATTGAGCCTCATCCCTCCTGAAACTTTTACAAAAATGTCATGCGCACTGAATTTGATGTGCAGATATTTTTCCAAAATGGCAGCGATGAGGACCACACGTTTTTGATCAAGTCCGGTTACGACCCGTTGTGGCATACCAAATTTAGAAAGGATGGTAAGTGCCTGAATCTCCAGCAACAGGGGTCGCGAGCCTTCAAGGCAACTCGTGATAACAGCTCCCGGTGCAGCAGAGGTCTCATTGAGCAAGTACTGATTGATGTGCGGAACTTCTTCCAAACCGCTTTCGGTCATGGAAAAGAACCCGAGTTCGTTAAGTGCTCCAAAACGGTTTTTAACGCTACGCAAAATACGGGTGTGCCAGCGATCTTCCCCTTGTAAATAAAACACGCCATCGACCATATGTTCCAATGTTTTTGGTCCGGCCATGTGACCTTCTTTGGTGATGTGGCAGGTGATGATGACGGCGATGTTGTGCTCTTTTGCTAAACGCATGAGGGCAAATGACGTCTCTCGTAGCTGTCCAACGGTTCCAGGAAAACTTTGTGTTTCTGAAAAAAAGCAATTCTGAATCGAATCGATAATGATGATGTCTGGCTTGCGGTCTTGAGCGGTGTGGATGATTCCTTCGATATTTGCCTTATCAGAAAAAAGCAGCTGCGAATTCAAACTATTGATGCGTGTGGCACGCAGCTTTACCTGCTCAAGTGATTCTTCAGATGAAAAATAAAAAGTGGTATAGCGTTCGGACAATGTGTGGGCAACATGCAAAAGGAGGGTCGACTTTCCGATTCCTGGATCACCGGTCAGAACCAATAAAGATCCGGGCATAATGCCTCCGCCCAAGACGTTATCCCATTCTGCGATTCCTGCGGTCATGCGCCGTTGTTCTGAGCATTCAATGTCGTCCAAGGGGTGCAGAGCAATGATGTCCGCAGTTGTTGGACGAGTAAGGCCCTTTTTTGGTGTTCCACCTAGCGAGGGAAGTGGTTTTTCTTCGATGAAGCTGTTCCACTCTTTGCATGTGGGACAACATCCCAACCATTTGATCGAATTATAACCACAATTGGAACATGAAAACGTTATAGAATTTTTTGCCATACTGGCTTCTTATCAACGATGTGGCAGGAACGGCAGCGTGCTTGGTATGCTTCTTGTGCTCCTGGCTGTACCACCGGCTCGTCATATCGGGCGGGAATGCCGTTGACGATACGTTGGGTGAGGTACGCATCTTTTCCGCATATGATGCAGATGGCGCTTAGCTTGGTTACGGTGTCAGCAATGGCCATCAGAAGTGGCATGGTGCCAAAAGGAACCCCTTTGAAATCGAGATTGAGCCCTGTGACAATGACGCGTTTTCCATGTTCAACAAGTTCAAAAATAGCAGATACGATTTCTGGCGAGAAAAATTGTACTTCATCGATGCCAATCACTTCGATGTCAGGTGTGACATACGTGGAAATGTGTGCAGGATCGCCGATCGTTATCGCTTCCAATGATGAGCCGTTATGCGATGCAATGGTATGCAACGCGGTACGCGTATCAATGTGAGGATTGAATGAAATAACTTTCTGTTGGGCAATACGAGCACGGCGAAGTCTGCGAATAAGCTCTTCAGACTTTCCCGAAAACATAGGGCCACAGATAACTTCCAACACACCCTTTTTTGTACCTGTTTCTTGCATCTCTCACCTCGTAAAATTGTGGGAATTGTTACGATTTGTAAACCATGGATCAGTAGTATACACTAGCAGCCACTATCGTATACCCCATCATTTTATAAAGGTGAAAAAGATGACAGACCAGTCTATTTTTACGCAAGATGTTACTCGACTTAAGGAAGGCTCTTTTACACAAAGGATTCCTGTCGAAGTTCCCTACCTTGAGGTGCATCAGTCGTTGGGTCTGGAAGGACAAGCGGCACTTTCCGGTGCAAAAAATGCGGTTCTTGTCATTATGACTTCACTCATCTTATCACGTGGCGTTTCGGTGTTGCGGAATGTACCTGCATCTGATGATGTATTGCAGATGATCACTCTCCTTGAAACATTGGGCGCCAGCGTTACATTCGATAAGGAAGCAAACGTTCTTGAAGTAGATACTACGCATCTTGAAGGATATAGAGTCAGACCAGAGATTATGAAGAAGATGCGTGCATCGGTTCTGGTCATGGGTCCACTACTGGCGCGATTTGGCAAAGTGGAAATAGCGTTTCCCGGTGGGGATGTGATCGGTGAGCGACCAGTTGATTACCACATTAAAAATTTCGAAAAAATGGGAGTGGTGGTTGAACAACATGGTGATCTCCTGACTGCCTACGTACAGCATCTGCAACACCGCAACCTGCTGCTTGAATATCCAAGCGTGGGTGCAACGGAAAATCTTATGATGCTTGCAGTTTTGACAGCCGGTACCACCCGTATCATCAATGCGGCGCTTGAACCGGAAGTCTTCGACCTCATTGCGTGTTTGAATGCGCGGGGTGCACGTATCACTATCGATACTCCAGCTACGATCGTGGTGGAAGGGGTAGAAAATCTTAAACCATCCGACCATTGTGTCATGTTTGATCGTATGGAAGCGAGCGCACTTCTGCTTGCCGGTGCTATTACCGGGGGGTTTGTGCATGTTCCTGATGCACCGGCGCACGACATGGGTTTGTTTCTTATGAAGCTTCAAGAAATGGGGCACACCGTTCTGATAGGTAAAGATGGTAAAGGGGTAAAGGTACGTGGTACCAAAACACCGCGTGCCGTCTCCATCAAAACCGCTCCGTATCCTGGCTTTCCCACGGACATGCAGGCACCGCTTATGGCTGCACTAACCCTTGCTCAAGGGGTCTCCATTGTCAAAGAAACAGTCTACGAAAATCGTCTTATGCACGCGCGGGAGCTTGATAAAATGGGCGCTCAGATTGAAACCCATTACGATACCGCCACCATCCGTGGGGTGGAAGAGCTTTACGGTACCCACGTTATTGCCAGTGATATCCGTGCTTCGTGTTGTTTGGCATTAGCCGGGTTGGCGGCAAAAGGATGCACCACCATTTCAGGCGTATATCATTGGAAACGGGGCTATGAATCCTTGGAAGGCAAGTTACGGGCGCTTGGCGCTTCAATTGCGTTGTACGAGTAATGCTATACCAATGACTGGATCTCAAACGCGCCAGCTAACTCGGTGAGCTCTTTCGTAATCTTTGCTTGTCGCATTTTGTTGAATTGAATCTTCATGATATCTAAGAAGTTCTCCGCATTGCGCGTTGCACTATCCATTGCCGTAAACCGAGCGTTATATTCTGCAAGCAGGGACGAGAACAGTGCATTTCTGAGCCGTTCATTAAGGTGCATGCGCACGAGTAGAGCAAGAACTGGCTGGGGGGTATGAGTCCACGAATAATCCGGAGTCGGATGTAAAGCAGCTGAAGGTGAAGTAAAAGGGATGATCTGTTGTTCCCTACATTCTTGGCTAAAGAGTGATTTAGGTGAACAGGAGATGATCGTTACGCGTTCATATGGCATGTCTCCTGCCGTGACCAAGGAGAAAATTTTTTCTGTGAGTGTGGTGATGGAACTGAGTTTTAATTCAGGCAAAGTAATCAGTTGTCGAGTTGCTATTCGATGTAGATGATCCGTTACTTTTTTCCCCACGGCAACTACCTGAACAAGATGAGATTGAAGATGATCTTTGTGAGTATCTATCCAGTAAAAGAGGGGAGCATTGAAGTTGCCACATAACCCTTTTTGTGAACCAACAATAATAATGAGTTCGTGTCCGGGCCCAGAAGATTCGGAGGAAAAGGGAAGTTTTGTGTCGGTAGGGGCTTGAGAAAGGACTTGGGAAAAAAGGGTTCCGAGCGCAGCTTGATAGTCTCGATAATGAGTTTGCTCGCGGTACATGCGCGTATGGAAGGAGCGAGAAATAAGCCGCATGGCACTGGTGATCTTTCTGATCGTGCTTACCGCTTTAATGCGTTGACGAATACGGATTAGTTGAGTCATTTTTTCCCCTCTTAGAACAGCAGAACCATCAGAATAGCGAGTCTTAGGGGACTTTTCAACGCTTATTAAGGAAAAAGAAGTGTCAATGCGGAACAAAGACCGGTTATTCCCATAACTTCTCCGATTGGTTTAACCAGATCGCCCACTCCCTTTCTATCTCTTTGTCCAAAACGGCTTACGGCAGGTAGCAGAAGAACTGAATAGCATACTGATTCAAAGGTAGCAAAGTTCCGCAGGTGCATGCGGTAAAAGTAGGCGATTGTGTAGTGTGCAGCTCCTGTAGAGGACCAGTCAGCGACCTTTGATGAAAATCCTCACGAGAAATATTCGAGACATGCGCAGGAAGTAACGTGGTCCTGGAGGGATTCGATAGCCCGCTTCAGCACCTGGAGTCAGTATATTTTTTGAGCACGCAGCTGAAGGTTGAATGCTTGGGGGTGTGTTGTTCTGACGTGTGATGGTCGGGTATACTTGCAGGTAAGGGGACCTGCACCATACAGACAGCAACGAGAAAAAGTCTGTAGACCAGACGTTGCATATGACCTCCTCAGATTAAATCTCGCCCACCTCTATTATCGATAGAATAAAAATGATCGGTTTTTTCAAAAGGTCAGACTTTCGGAATAGTGATTTTAAGCCTAGGGACAATCTTTTTCGGCATGCTTTAGAAGCGTAACTGCACTCGTATGCTATGCTAAAAGAAAAAAGGCCCAAAATGATCATAATAATTGACGGCTATAACGTTCTTAAAAAAATGCACGGGCCAGAGGTGTCCGAAACCCAACGGAGTGCGTTTGTGAACCTCTTGGGCAGGTACCTGAAGAAGCGCCACCATAAAGTTGTAGTTGCATTCGATGGGGGCCCTGATTATTATCCCAGCCAGGAAAAACAAAAAGGGGTTATGGTTTGGTACAGTGGACTTAAGCAAACGGCTGATGACCTCATTATTTCTTACGTCCAAGAACATCGGACAAAGGAGTTATTGGTCGTGACGCTTGATCGAGAGCTGTGCAACAAAGTAGGTGAATCGCGTGCTGAAACAGTTGACCCCGTCTTTTTTTATCACCGAGTGAGGGAAATCTGTGATCCTGCCAAAACAGAGACAGTTGCTGACGCTGATGAAGTATGCAAACTTTCTGATGAATCGGATGAGGAGCTTGATACACTAATGTACGAAGCTGCAGGGATGCGTATGCCGATTAAAGATGAGTCGGAAAAAACAGGCACTAAAAAAGGCAATGAAGTTTCAAAAAAAGAACGAGCCTATCAACGTTATTTGGATAAATTGTGAGATGAAAATTATGGCAAAAAAGTATCTGATCTCCCGTTCTGAAATGGCACAGTGTGCTCGAGATCTTTTGAATGTGCCTGGTCGGGTGTGGACCTTTACCGGAACACTCGGTGCGGGTAAGACTACGCTCGTGCAGGAAATGTTGGGTATCTTGGGTGTGCAGGGTCCGATTCAAAGTCCTACTTACACGTACGTGACGGTGTATGCGTTGCCGAATGCAAGGCGTTTGTACCATTTTGATCTCTACCGACTTTCTTCGCACAATGAATTTGTTCAAGCAGGCTTTGACGAGTATCTTTACGATGAACGATCGCTTTGTTTTATCGAATGGCCGGAAATCATAAAAGTCGGTCTTCCGTCAGATACCATATCCATTACGTTGGCGTATGCGCCCAATGAACAACGGATTATTTCTGTTGAGTAAGCACTTGTAACGCATCTCTGAGTGCGACAGCATGCAAAGCTCCATACACTACAAAAATATTCTTACCTGCCTGCCACTGTTCTTTGATGATGTTGAACGTGTGGGTATCACGGATTTGGTGGCTGCGGCGTAACAAAGGATAGATAATTCCTAGGACTTTTGAGGGTACTGAAAAATACGTAAGTACTCTCCCAATGCGGTTAGTATGATAGGTAAGCGTCATCAAACGTACAAAAAACTGGCGTTCTGGCCTAACAAATTTTCGATTGGTGTACTGTTCATGCAACTTCACCAGAGAATCAAATGTGATAGACGCATCTCCTGTCCAGTAATGAACGCGCTCGAGAATAAACGATGGGAGGTCAGGTTTTTCCTCGTATCGTGTCCAAAAATCGGCAGCGAATGCAAAACAAAAGTAATGCACCTGTTCCTTGGGGAACTCTTCTAGAAGCTGTTGAATCATAGCCTTGTGGCACAAATCACCACCTACAAAACGGACACCATACTTTTTTGCAAGCCAGCCAGCGTATCCTCGGTCACTTGCCACTGCTATGGCTTGGTTTCGGGTAGTGAAATAGTGGTAGGTATCGTCGTTGGCCAATGCTTCAGCGATAATAACGGAATTCTCAGGGTGTGTTTGTTTCAAAAAGTGCTTCCACTGGGCATCAAGCGTGGTGTATTGAGGATGGCTTGGATTGTTGTCATGGCAGGTGCCGATGTAGCAGAGATGTTGTTTGGTATCAGGACAGGTGAATGATAGAACGGTAGGAACAGCAGGTGAAGTAAGTGAATCGTACTGTTCAAGTGAAACACAATTTCTTTCTGTCGATTGGGTCGCAGAAACATGAAAGAATAGCAGTGCTAGGATCGCAAACATGCATCCACCTCGCCTACCGCGATAAGCAGAGTTATAAATTCCTGTCTCACCTCTTGGAATAATGCATAAGCAGCGCGTACTCGTCCTTTTCGTGAGAAAAATGTTGGTGTACCCGTGAATGTATCAGTTGCTAGTAATGTACGAAGTTTTTTCAGTGTTGGAGAGAACTTTTTTCGAACTGACTTATCAAACAGCGATGCATGCGGAAGAGTTTGTAGTTGCGGATGCTGTGCAACAAAAAGAGCACAAGCGTCAAAGGTGCGAGATGCTTGTGCAAGGGCGTTCATTTTACGGTGCAGGTAGTGCAAAGTTTTTCTGAACTGGTGGCTATTTTCAATATCTTCAGCCACCCATGGTGTTGTTGTTACACCTGCACAAATTGCCGCATTACGTAGATGTACTTCAGTAGGCTCAAAACCGAACGGCTTTCCTGCAAGGTACAGGCCTCCACATGCTGCCGCTGCGATTGCGCTTAACGTAAAGAGAGGTTTTGCATGGCGCATGCAGGTGAAACATTCCTGCCATGCAACTGACTTGTTTAGATAAGAGCAAGGATGGGAGAGGGACGCGATGGCTTTTCCTTCGGCATACGGCTCTTCTTTCCAGAGGCTTACAAGCGCATCTTCTACGGATCGTAATTTTTGTAACGATATTTCAACGTTACGAGTTGAGACATCGTCTTTTGAGGAGTGCAAGAAAGAGTAGCGCGGATCTTGGAGCAAATGAGTCACACATACTTGACCAAACGTGGTTCGTACAGCGTTCATGGAGCTGACGTATCGAATAATGTATTCCCGTTGGTCAGAAGGAGATGCTTGCGAGCGTTCTAAAGGCACAGAGGAATAGTGAGAGTTAAAAAGCGTGCTTACAGTGTTGTAGCGGACCATCGGAGGCAGGGTGTCAATAGCAAAGGTAGGCTGTCGATACGGAGCTATGATCGCTTGAAGCTGTTTCTGCAGTTCTGGTGAAAGCGCAGACACAGGCATGGTCTGCGTGCCGCCATTTTCAGTTTGCATCTGTAATATTTGCAATGACTGTGCAATGTGCGGTGCACCTCCGACGATAGAAAGAGGAAGTACGCCTGCGATTATGAGAATACGTAGGTTCATATGATAATTCTTTTTAAAGGACTTTGTGATCAGGGGATCAAAAAAGGGGGAACGCAAAAAAGCGTTCCCCCAAACTATTGTAGCAACCAGTTGATGCTATTTGTTTTTCTTAGCAAGGATTTCTTGAGCCTTTTCAAGAATGGACCCCGCGAATCCCTGTTGCTGCAAGATATCGAGCGCGACGTTTTGATCAGCGGCCCCAAATTCTAGTTTGAATGGGTAGCTGAAGGTGCCATCTTCGTGTCGAATAACACGTACTTGGTAGTTCTTAAACGCACCAGATGTTGCTTCCAGCTTCTTTAGTTCCGGGAAATGAGTAGCGAGGACCAGAATCGATTGCGGGTGACTACCAAGGTTTTCAGCTACTGCATAGCTCGCTGCTTCACCTTCTTTTGGCGAAGTCCCACTGAACATTTCATCCATGACTGAGAAGGCGAATGTGCCTGCAGAGAGCGTGTGGATAGATTCCATTAACGCTTGTGCTCGCAGCACTTCCGCTTTGAACAATGAGTTTCCACCGGCTGTATCGTCGCTGATGTTCATGTAGGTGCTGATGATGCTGAAAGGGGTAAGACTGAACGAACGAGCAGGCACAATACCGATAGTTTGCGCGAGCAATACGTTGAGAGTAAGCCCCTTTGTAAATGTCGATTTACCACCAGCGTTAGGCCCGGTCAGGATGATGTTGCGTGGAAAGTGGGTACCAATTTCAACTGAGTTAACGATCGATTTGTCTGAGCCAATAAACGGATTCCACATGCCTTCCATAACGATGGTTGGGGTGTCTTTTTCTAGATACTGGGCGAACACAAAGCCGTTTTCTTTGCCTTCAAACTCTTTGTACAGCTTGGCGCAAGAAAGATATGCATCCAGCTCTCCAACCGCAGCAAGTGCAGGAGTCAACTCGTTCTTGATTTCTTGAATCATGGCATAAGCCACTTTAGCACGAGCTTTCAGCGAGAAGAACGATGGTTTGCCCTTAAAGGTGTCTTTCTTCAAAAGGGTGATCAAGCCGCGCAATTTTTGTGAAAGAGCTTTTCTGTTTTTACCAAAATTCTTAAAGGTGGTGCGATGTTGCAGCGTGTTGAACTCAGGATGTTTCGCGATGATTTTTTCGATCTTTTCAACCGAAGTAACCAGTGCAGCGATACCATTTGCTTGCGTATGGAGATACTGCACCATTTCATAGTCAACTCTGAGTTGCAGATAGGACGACCAGTAAATTACAGGGGATACAATGAGTGCAAATAGAATGTTCGGATCGTGCAAGAGAGAAGGTTCCATTACAGTAACCCCTGACATGAGCGCGCACATCACAGGGAAAATCAATTGGTACAGATTTTTGAAAGGGTACATGAAATGTTGATATGCAAAGCTGGTATTAAGCCACTTGCCTTGGCCCTCGTCCCAATACTGTGTTTTTTCAACAGCCGTATTCATGCTGCCTGCTGCACTAGCCCAGAAGGTGGCGATTCCGGTGTGATGGTTTTTGATGTGACTAAGTTGTTTATGCAAAGATGCGGTGAGATGAGTATCTTGCGCAATAGCGCGGATGAGTTGTTGGCGTGCTTGCAGTTGCTGAACATTGCTGATTGGATCACTTAAAAGGTACGCGAGCGCAACGTCGCCTTCAGGTAGTGAAGTGCGTTTTAGAAGCGAAAGTACGTTGATTTCTTTAGCTCCACCGCCGCAGAAATATTCGAGATCCTTCCACACATTTTTGTTGGTTATTTTTTCGCCCGACTTTTTAAGGTGCGGCCCCACAAGGTTATAGGAAAGCAAGATTTCATCGTACGGTACAACTTTTGCAGCTTTGAATTTTACTACCTCTAAGCCCCCAATTTTTTGCTTTTCAGGCTCTGCCGCAGGTCCAGGGAGTGGCAAACTCGCCAGATGCATCTCCATGATGTCAGTAAAATCGTGAGTGATTGGCGCAACAGCAGGAGTAGTTGCTTTGTGAGAAGGCGCTTTTTTTGCGTACGAAAAGGCCGAAACCGTGAGCAATAACGCCGCGGTTATTTTCTTCATGAGGATCTCCGTTCATGAATGGTGATGGTATGAATTGACGCCTCTAGTGTAGGTGATAGCATGTAAAAATCAATTATATTTTGATGAGAAAAGGTTTTTCGTTGGTGATATTTCTAACCGCAGGCTTCTGTTGCTGGTTACAGTGACTTTTGAATGAAACTTTTTTAACGAATAACGAACGAAGGTGGAAACTATGGAAGAGAGAAAGAGTCCCTTTTTACAGCGACCAGATTATTTGGTCTGTAATTGCATGGAAGTGATGTATAGTCAAATTGTGGAGGCGATTGAACAGGGCTCTACCACGTACGACCAGCTATCTGAAACGCTGGGTGTAGGTACCGGATGCTCCAGTTGCGTAGACGAAGTAAAAGAAATTCTGAAAGAGACGCTCAACACCAGATAAAACAAAAGCGAAATTAAATTTGAAATTGGATAGGAAAGTCATTATCCTTTACTGCACTTAAAGTTTATAAACACGCGTTGTTTTGACATATGCGTAGAATGCGGCGAGATTCCCGAGCGGTCAAAGGGGGCGGACTGTAAATCCGTTGGCTCAGCCTTCGTAGGTTCGAATCCTACTCTCGCCACCATAAAAAATTTTGCGGGAATAGCTCAATTGGCTAGAGCGACAGCCTTCCAAGCTGTAGGTTGCGGGTTCGAGTCCCGTTTCCCGCTCCAAATTTTTTAGGCTAAATGCTGGCGTAGCTCAGTTGGTAGAGCAGCTGATTTGTAATCAGCAGGCCGCTGGTTCAAATCCAGTCGCCAGCTCCAGGTTCTAAAGATCGATGGAAAGGGGCTAGAAAGATTTGTCTTTTTAGTTTTTTTGCTCTATTTTTAGATAAATGCCTATAAATAAGTGTAAAAATATGGCCCACGTAGCTCAGTTGGTAGAGCATTCCCATGGTAAGGGAAAGGTCACCGGTTCAAATCCGGTCGCGGGCTCCACAAAGTCAGTGTCGAGGCAATAAGGTACAGTGCGATGGCAAAAAACAAAGTAATAACAAGCCTTTCTTGTGAAGATTGTAAGCACCGAAATTATACTCAGTTGGTCTCTAAGAAGAGGACTGTTGGTTCACTTCGTTTGAGAAAGTACTGTGCATGGTGTAGGAAGCATAACCCTCACAAAGAGACAAAATAAGTGAACGTAGGCCAGTAGCTCGAATGGTAGAGCGGCAGACTCCAAATCTGATGGATGGGGGTTCGAGTCCCTCCTGGCCTGCCATTTAGATTCCAAATAGGCGGTGAGCAAGCATGGTTGAAAAAATAAAGAGTCTTTTTGAGTTTTTGAGCGGAGTGAACCGCGAATTCTCCAGGGTTGTGTGGCCGAGCAAATCTGAGCTTATCGGTTCTACGATGGTTGTCTTAGTGTTGGTCGTGTTTTTTTCACTGTATTTGGGTTTTGTAGATTTTATTCTTACACAGCTCGCAGCGCGGATTTTTTAAAGAGGTCATAAGAATTACATGAAACGATGGTATGTAGCTCAAGTATATGCTGGTTATGAGGAGATAGTTCAAAAAGATCTTCTTAGGCGTATAGCTGAAACCAATGATCAACGATTCGGTCAGGTTCTTGTGCCTTCTGTTAAGCTCAAAAGTTTTTTTGCGACAGAAGAAGAGGAGGAAGATGAGCGTCTTTTTCCTGGTTACATCTTAATTGAGATGGAGCTTGATCAGGCCACGCTTAACATGGTCACTTCGACGCCAAAGGTGTTGAAGTTCTTAGGTGGTGAAAAACCTGCGCCGCTCACTTCTAAGGAAGTGGAAAGAATCATTGCCCAAGTTAAGGGCGGTGTTGTAGTTCCTGCGGCCGTAAAAAGTGAGTTCGTAGTGGGTGGAGAAGTTGATATTGCTGATGGTCCTTTTTCGGGATTTGTCGGTATTGTTGACAAGATTGATGAAGAGAATGAACGGCTTACGGTTATGGTAAGCATTTTCGGTAGATTAACACCGGTCGAACTTACTTTTGATCAGGTAAAAAAATAGGGTACTTAGTATGGCCGAAGTAAAAGCAAAGGTTAAAATTCAGATTCTTGGTGGTTCAGCAACTCCTGCGCCTCCAGTCGGTACCGCCCTCGGGCCCCATGGTGTTAACATTATGGATTTTTGCAAGGCATTTAATGCGCAAACGATGCAGCGTAAGGGTGAAACCATTCCGGTTGTAATCACCATTTACAAAGATCGTAAATTCGACTTCATTCTCAAAACATCGCCTACTTCTGAGCTTATTAAGAAAAAAATAAACCTCAAAAAGGGCTCTTCTCGCCCAAATTCCGCCAAAGTTGGCAAGTTAACGCAGAGGGATGTTGAAGATATCGCCAAAGCAAAGCTTGTTGATTTGAATGCGGTGGATGTAGAGGCTGCCAAGAAGATTGTTGCGGGAACGGCTCGCAGCATGGGCGTGGAAGTGATAGAAGGCTAGTTGATTTAGGCGAGGAAGAAGCAATTATGGAACGAGGTAAGAAATACAAGAAGGCCGCCGAAGGAATTGAGAAAGCCAAAACCTATTCGCTTGAAGAGGCAGTTTCTCAAATGAAGGACAGGTCTTTTGCTAAGTTTGACGAGAGCGTTGATGTTGACGTCAATGTTGGGATCGATCCTTCCAAGGGTGACCAGGTTGTCAGGGGATCAGTGATTCTGCCACATGGTAATGGAAGAAAAGTGCGTGTCATCGTATTCACCAAGGGTGAGTATGTCGACAAGGCGCTTAAAGCTGGTGCTGATCATGTAGGTCTTGAAGAGCTGATCGACAAAATTAGCAAAGGGTGGATGGAGTTTGAATACGCCGTCGCAACTCCCGATGTGATGGATGTTGTGGGGCGCCTTGCAAAGATACTTGGTCCTCGTGGCTTATTGCCTAACAAAAAAATCGGCACGGTGACGTTCGATGTTGAAAGTATTGTAAGAGAATTGAAGAGCGGCCGCGTATTCTTTAAGAATGATAAAAATGCGGTTGTTCATTTCTCTCTGGGCAAGGTTTCTTTCGATAAAGACAAGCTCAAAGAAAACGTGCAAGCGTTCATAAAGGCGCTTGTGGGTTCCAAGCCAGCCTCATCAAAGGGCAAATTTGTGAAGAAGATTACTCTTTCCTCGACTATGGGTGTGGGGATGGGTGTTCGCGTTGAAGAGCTTGTGAAGTAAGAAGGCATGTGCGTATGAACAAACAGCAAAAAGAAGTAATTGTTTCTTCTTTAAAACAAAATTTTTCTCAAAACGAAGCATCTTTTTTAGTGAATGTTAAAGGGCTGACTGTTGAACAGTCTGAGTCTTTGCGTAAAAAGCTTCGCGAAAAAGGTGGACGTCTGCAAATCGTGAAGGTGCGCTTGATGAAGCGTGCTTTGAACGATGTTGAAAGCGTTCAAGTATTAGAGCCCTACATGCGGGAACAAATTGGGGTAGTTTTTGCTCCTCAAGGTGCTCCTGTCGTGGCAAAGGTTTTGACTGACTTTTCGAAAAACAATGAAAAGTTCAAGATCGTTGTTGCCGCTATGGAAGCTTCGTTACTTACTTCTCATGAAGTAACCTCTCTTGCATCTCTTCCTTCTCGTCCAGTTCTTCTTGGTCAAGTGGTGCAAGCGGCTCAGGCTCCTCTTACAGGGTTGGTATTTATGACCAATCAGATGATGGCGCAATTGGTTACTATCATTGAGCAAGTAGAGAAAAAGAAACAAGTTAACGGTTAAGTCTGTATTTAATTTGCAGGAGCATGGTTATGTCTACCAAAGCATATGAAAAAATAGTTGATCAAATTGGTGAATTGAAAGTTACCGAATTAGCGGAACTGGTAAAAGCACTTAAAGAAAGATTTGAAGTCGAAATGCCTGTGGCGTCTGCTGCAGTGGCAGCTCCAGCTGCTGGCGGTGAAGCATCCGCTGCAAAGGCTGAAGAAAAGTCTGAATATAAAGTGACCTTGAAAGAATCAGGCGCTAACAAGATGGGTGTTATTAAGGCTCTGCGCCAAGTAACAACTCTTGGTCTTACCGAAGCTAAAAAGGCAGCGGAAGAAGCTCCTACTGTCCTTGGTGATGCAGTTGCTAAAGCTGACGCTTTAAAAATGAAGCAAGTTTTGGAAGAAGCTGGCGCTAAGGTGGAGTTGTCATAAAGCCTCCTTTCTAACAAAGCGTGTTTTGAGTAAAGTACCGTTTTCCATAAGGAGCAGCTGAATGAGTAACCTGCAGGTGGGCAGAGAGACGATTCGCAAGTCATTTAATAAAGCGCAAGACATTGTTCCCGTTCCCAACTTAATTGAGATCCAGTCGCGATCTTTCAACGATTTTGTTCAGTTGGATTATTTACCTTCTGAGCGTAAAAACGTTGGGCTTGAAAAAGTCCTGAGAGATATTTTCCCCGTCGATTACAACGGTAAAATGTCTCTTGAGTATGTGAGTTATGAACTGGGAACATGGGCCTGCACATGCGGGAAGTTAAAAGGTATCGAAAATCGCTATGCGTGGCATTGCCCTGTCACGAAAAAGTCGGGTGTATCCTGCATAGCGGAAGATCCCTCTGCTCCTAAAACAGCGCGCTACAGGACTTGTCCATCGTGTCTCTCTCGTGTCACCATGCAGCTTCCTATGACGGTTGATGAGTGTCGTGCTAATGGTCAGACGTTCTCTATGCCCCTTAAGGTCAAAATTCAGTTGATCTGTTGGGACGGGGAGGGGAAAGATCGTATTGTTCGCGATATTAAAGAACAAGATATTTTCTTTGCTGATGTGCCGGTGATGTCTGATCTCTATGACAGAAATGGACGCGTGCAAGTTGGTTCAGAAGGTACTTTTTTGATCAACGGTATTGATCGCGTTGTGGTCAGTCAGCTGCATCGCTCTCCTGGTGTGGTATTTTCTCAAAGCAAAAAAATCAAAGACGTAAGAGGTCGTTACTACTATCTTGCGCGTGTCATCCCTATGCGTGGCTCATGGATGGACTTTGAATTTGATAGTAACGATCTGCTCTATGTCAGAATAGACAAGAAGAAAAAAATTCTTGTTACGACCTTTTTGCAGGCCCTTGGAATTCCGCGAGATGAGGTTATTTCTCGTTTTTACAAATCCGATGTGGTTCATGTGGAAAAGGGACATTTTTTCCTTGAGTTAGATGAAACTGCTCTTGGGCTGCGTGTCGAAAAGGGCATGCTTCCTGAAGAACATGAAGATGTTTTTGTAGGGCGTCGTTTGACGAAAGAGTCCTTGGCCAAGCTTAAAACGCTGAAAATTGCTAAGCTTACCTTGACTGCTGATCATTTGCTTAATCGCGTGTTTGTTGAAGATGTGATTGACAAGAAAAGTGGTGAAGTTCTTGCTGAACAAGGAACTGCTTTAACGGAAGAGATGTTACAACAACTTAAGGCTCACAATCTTGCGTTTTCGCTTGTTGCATCGTCTGGATATACCTATCAGCCTACTATTGCTACTACCTTGACCCATGATGGTTGTTACACCCAGGATGAAGCGCTTAAAGAACTCCATGTAAAAGTCTGGCCCGGCGATAATTCTTCATTGGAAGAAATCAAAGAACGCCTGGAAAACATGTTCTTTAACCCGCGTTACTATGATCTTACGCTTGTAGGGCGTGTGCGTATCAACAAGAAGCTGGGACTTGCTATTTCTGAAGACATTCGTTGTCTGACGCGTGAGGATATTGTTGCTACGATCAGCTATCTTGTTGGACTACGTGAGCGGGCTGAAGGTGAACTGGATGACATTGATCATTTGGGGAATCGTCGTGTTCGTCTGGTGGGGGAATTGCTTAGCAATCAGGTATATCTTGGATTCTTGCGTATCGAACGCATTGTTCGTGAGCGTTTCAGAATGCAGGAAAACTTTGGCACTCTCATGCCTCAAGATCTGCTGAACGTAAAGCCTCTAAGTGCAGTATTACGTGAATTCTTTGGAACGGGACAACTTTCTCAGTTTATGGATCAAACTAATCCGCTCGCTGAGATTGCGCATAAGCGCCGTTTGTCTGCTCTCGGGCCCGGTGGTGTGCTTAAGGACCGTGCCACGTACGAAGTACGTGATGTGCATACCTCACACTATGGTCGAATTTGTCCTATCGAAACTCCCGAAGGTCAAACGATCGGTCTGATTTCATCCCTTGCTACTTATGCAATGGTGAATGATCTTGGTTTTATTGAGACAGCCTACCGTCCGGTCAAAGAAGGCAAAATTAAAGATGAGGTAGTTTTCCTTGATGCGTTTGAAGAATCTGGCAAAAATATTGCGCAGGCGGACGCTGTTGAACCTGGTAGCATAAAATTTGACACGCCGCAGGTTATTGCTCGTCGCGAAGGTAACTTCAAAGTCGTTGATACCGAACAGATTAACTACATTGATCTTTCGCCTAAACAACTCGTTTCTGTATCGACCGCCCTTATACCATTCTTGGAGCATGACGACGCATCGCGTGCTTTGATGGGTGCTAACATGCAACGTCAAGCTGTTCCTCTCATTAAGACGGAAGCTCCGTTGGTCGGGACTGGAATGGAAAAAGAGGTTGGAAAATCTTCCAACTCTGTGCTTGTGGCACACCATGCAGGCGTTGTTGAGTGGGTTTCTGGGGATAGAATTATTATTCGCGCGGATCGCGACCAGTTTGACTCGACGGAAGATTGGATTGCACGCGGGGTTGATATTTATCACCTCAAAAAGTTCCAAAAATCAAGTATGAGTACATGGATACATCATGTACCAATCGTGCACGTGGGACAGCGGGTTAAGGCTGGTGATGTAATCACCAATGGTCCTTCTATGGACAATGGTGAACTTGCGCTAGGAGCGAATTTAATCGTTGCGTTCATGCCATGGCACGGCTACAACTTCGAAGATGCTATTGTTTTGAGTAAGCGTCTGGTTTCCGATGATGTTTTTACTTCTGTGGCAATAGATGAGTATGTGGTCGATGCGCGTGACACTAAATTAGGTCCAGAAGAAATTACTCGCGATATTCCAAACGTTGGTGAATCGGCGCTTTCTGCGCTTGATGAAGACGGTATTATCAAAGTGGGTTCTCGTGTAAAACCGGGAGATATCCTCGTTGGTAAAGTGACTCTTAAAGGGGATATTCAGTATTCCCCAGAGGAAAAACTGCTACGGGCAATTTTTGGGGAAAAATCGCGTGAGGTGCGTGATACGTCTCTCCGTGTTGATTCGGGAATCGAAGGTATCGTGACCGACGTTAAAATATTCTCTCGAAGTGGTATTCGCAAAGACAAACGTTATAAAGACGAAGTTGTTAAGCAAATAAAACGTTTGGAAGAGACTTTTGCTCAGCATCAAGAATGTCTGCGTCTTATGACTATCGAAAAGATCAAGCAGCTTGCAAAAGAGCATGGTCATACTATTAAGAACGCGGATGATGCAGAAAAAGTATTAGCAACCAAGATTGGCAATAAAAAGGCTGACGAAGAAATTTCGCATCTTGTTACTGCATTCAAAACACAGCTGCAAGTTCTAGAAGGTATCAAAGAAGAGAAGATCAGCCGTTTCAAAAAAGGTGATCCGCTCCCTTCTGGCGTTATCAAGATGGTAAAAGTCTACATTGCCATGAAACGTAGCATTCAGGCTGGTGATAAAGTTGCTGGTCGTCATGGTAATAAGGGTGTTGTTTCAATCATTCTTCCTCGTGAGGACATGCCGTACCTGAAAGATGGCACGCCTGTTGATATCGTCTTGAACCCAATCGGTGTACCTTCTCGTATGAACGTGGGGCAGATCTTAGAAACAGCGCTTGGCTTTGCTGGTCGTTCTGTTGGTAAAAAGCTGAAAAAGCTTCTAGAGACAGAAGGGGACAAGGAAGTTAAGTCATTCCTCGGTGATTATTTCGGTGCTGAATTTGTTAAGCAGTACGAAAAGGTTGAAGGGGCAGAGGCGCTTAAAGATCTTGCGCGCAAAACAGCTGCTACCGGGATGCATTTCCGTGTGCCTGTTTTTGAAGGGCCTACGTTTGAAAGAGATATTCAACCGTTGCTTGGTCAGTTAGGACTGCCAGAATCGGCGACCTACACCTTACGTGATGGACGCACGGGGGACCTTTTTGACCAAGATGTGACCGTTGGTTCAATCTACATGATGAAGTTGAACCATATGGTTGACGACAAGTTGCATGCCCGTTCCGTTGGGCCATACTCTCTGGTAACGCAGCAACCACTCGGTGGTAAAGCGCAGGGCGGTGGACAACGTCTGGGTGAAATGGAAGTTTGGGCATTGGAAGCGTATGGTGCGGCATATACCTTGCAGGAAATGTTAACCTACAAGTCTGATGACGTTACCGGTCGCCATAAGGTCTACGAGGCAATGGTGCGTAATGATCAGATACCAGAACCCGGGTTGCCGGAATCGTTTAATGTTCTTATTAAAGAGTTGCAAAGTTTAGGGTTGCAGGTCGATCTGTGTAAGGTTGGCAAGGAGGAAGTCAGTGAATAATCAGTTGTTAGAGCGTTTTAAAGAGTATGTAAACGTTACTCAGTTTAATGCGTTTCGCATAGGACTGGCTTCGCCTGAAAAGATCCGTTCTCTTTCGTATGGTGAAGTAAAAAAGATCGAAACGATCAACTACCGAACCTTGAAACCTGAAAAGGATGGGCTCTTTTGTGCGCGCATCTTTGGACCGGTAAAAGACTGGGAATGTAACTGCGGCAAATACAAGCGCATGAAGCATCGCGGTGTGACATGCGAAAAGTGCGGGGTGGAAGTCATTCAATCTCGGGTACGTCGTGAGCGTATGGGGCATATCGAGCTTGTTGCTCCTGTCTGTCATATTTGGTACCTCAAGGGGATTCCAAGCTACCTCGGTCTTATTTTAGACATGTCCATCAAAGATCTAGAGCGGGTGATTTACTTTGACTCTTCTATTGTTATTCATCGCGGCAATTCGCCATTCCCTCGTAAAACGTTGGTAAGCTCTGCTGAAGCTGAGCAGTACCAAGAAAATCATCCAGAAGATATGTTCTTCAAGGTGGGAAGTGGTGCGCAGGCGGTTAAGGAAATCTTGGCAAATATCAATTTGCAAGAAGAAGTTAACTACCTTAAAGAAGATTATAAGAAGACCAATTCCGTTGCGACTCGTCATAAATTGATTCGTCGTATTCGTGTGTTCAACAATCTTGCACAAGCAAATTTGCGTCCTGAATGGATGATTTTTGATATCTTGCCTGTGCTGCCTCCTGATTTGAGACCATTGGTTCCGCTACCAGGCGGTCGTTTTGCAAGCTCTGATTTGAATGAACTGTATCGCCGCGTGCTTAACAGAAACATTCGTTTACGTCGTCTGATTGAAATTGAGGCTCCAGAAGTTATTATCCGTAACGAAAAGCGTATGCTTCAAGAAGCTGTGGATGCACTTATCGACAATGGCCGTCGTGGTCAGCCAGTTCGGGGTTCAAATAAGCGTCCGCTTAAGTCATTGAGTGAGATGTTGCGTGGTAAGCAGGGGCGTTTCCGTCAAAACCTGTTGGGTAAACGTGTTGATTATTCAGGTCGTTCCGTAATTGTGGTTGATCCTGAATTGAAAATGGATCAGTGCGGATTGCCAAAAAGAATGGCACTTGAACTGTTCAAGTCTTATGTTTATGCGGGGTTGTTGAAGAGAGAAATGGCAGCCAATTTGCGCGTCGCCAAGAAGATGGTAGAAGATAGCGTTCCTGAAGTATGGGATGTGCTTGAAGAAGTGGTAAAAGAACGTCCAGTTCTACTTAACCGTGCACCTACACTTCACCGTTTGGGTATCCAGGCCTTTCATGCCATTTTGATTGAAGGTAAGGCGATCACCATTCACCCTCTCGTTTGCGCAGCGTTCAACGCTGACTTCGATGGTGACCAGATGGCTGTTCATATTCCACTCAGCAGCAAAGCATGCAGGGAATCTGAAAACCTTGTTCTTTCTACGCACAACGTTCTGTCTCCTTCTAATGGGAACCCGGTAACTGTTCCTTCGCAAGACATGATTCTTGGTTTGCATTATATGACTAAGGTTCGTTGCAATGTCAGCGGGGAAGGTATCGTTTTCGCCAATGTGAGTGAAGTTATTACGGCGTTCCAGTGTGGTAGAGCATCGTTACATGCACGTATCAAAGTACGTCTAGCAAACGGTTCGCTTGTCTCTACTACCGTTGGCCGCGTGATTCTTTACGAAGCGCTTCCTGTAGGTTCTGACTTTGAATGGGTCAATAAGATTCTGCAAAAGAATGATCTTAAAAAGATGATCGAGACGATCTATTACAAGTTTGGTGCAGAAGCAACCGTTAAATGTCTTGATAAAATTAAGAAGCTTGGTTTCTTCTACTCCACGCAAAGTGGTTCGTCCTGCGGTCTCATCGACATGGTGAGCCCTCAGCAGAAAGATGCGATTGTCCGCACTGCCGAAAAAGAAGTTTCTAAATTCGAAAAGCTGTACCGGGAAGGTGTCATTACCAACGGTGAGCGTAAAAACAAAGTTATTAGCACCTGGTTCCGTGCAACAGCAGATATTGCTAACGAGATGTTGAAGGGGTTTGAAGCTCAAGATAAAGATGCTTACTTGAACGAAAAGGGTGGGCAAAAGAGGTTCAATCCGGTCTACATGTTCTTGGCATCTGGTGCAAAAGGTTCCAAAGATCAGATCAAACAGTTGGTCGGTATTCGTGGTTTGATGTCTACTCCGTCCGGTGATGTTATCGAAACGCCGGTTAAAACGAACTTTACCCAAGGGTTGAGTGTGTTCGAGTACTTCATCTCTACTCACGGTGCTCGTAAAGGTCAGGCCGATACAGCCTTGAGAACAGCAAGTTCCGGGTATTTGACGCGACGTTTGGTTGACGTTGCCCATGATCTGGTAGTGACTATCAACGATTGCAAGACGCTTGGTTATATGGCGTTGCGCGACCTCAAAGAAGGGGGCGAAGTGGTGTCTCCACTGAGTACCCGTGCGTATGGTCGTGTGGCAGCTGACGATATCAAGGACCTTGTTACTGGCGAAATCTTGGTCAAGCAGGGTGACGTGGTTGATCGTTTTGCTATGGGACGCATTGCAAAATCGGCTGTTTCGGAAGTGTTTATCAGATCTGTTTTGGCATGCCAGGCAAAGCGTGGTGTTTGTCAAAAATGTTATGGGTACGATCTATCTCGCGGGGCGATCGTCGATGTGGGAACTCCTGTTGGTATTATTGCAGCACAGTCGATCGGTGAACCGGGAACACAGCTTACCATGAGAACCTTCCATATCGGGGGTACTGCAAGTGGTGAAGCAACGCAGACTTCGTTTGAATCGAAGGCCGAGGGTACCGTTGAGCTTCGTGGCATTCGTACCATCAAGAATCGAAACGGACAAGAGACGGTATTCAGCCGTAAGGGTGAAGTCATTATTCGTTCGGAAGATGGACGTGAATTGCAAACAAATGTTCTTGATTACGGTTCTATCCTTCTCGTGACTGAAGGTCAAAAAGTAGCCAAAGGCGAAAAATTAGCAGAATGGGATCCAAGCTCTTACATCATTATGACAGAAAAGGCAGGTACGGTTTCGTACGTTGACCTTATCAAGAACGTGACTATTCAGGATGAATTCGACGAAGAATCGCAGCGCAGTGTAAAAACCGTTCTGAGCCATAAGGGTGAAAAGCATCAACCAGCGATTGCGATTTTGGATGATGCTGGTAACGAGATTGCTCACTATTATGCACCTATAGGTGCATACCTTTCAGTCGGAGATGGGGAAAAAGTTGCTCCTGGTGATGTCATTATCAAAACGCCTCGTGCTGCAACTAAGACTAAAGATATCACCGTGGGTGGTCTCCCTCGCATTACTGAGTTGTTTGAAGCTCGTGCCCCTAAAGATGTTGCCATTCTGTCAGACATTGATGGAACCGCAGTATTTGGTGGCCTATACCGCGGTATGCGTAAAGTGACCGTGAGTTCTGGAATGACTTCATATGATTACTTCATTCCGCGCGATAGACAGCTGATCATTCATGATGGTGACAAGCTCCAAGCAGGTGATCCATTAACGAACGGATCTCCTGTTCTTCAGGATATTTTACGTATTCTGGGGCCTGAAAAATTACAACGTTACATCGTTGATCACATTCAGGAAATTTACCGTCTGCAAGGGGTAGATATTAACGATCGTCACATCGAAGTCATTGTTCGTCAGATGATGCGCAAGGTACGAGTAGTTGACCCAGGTGATTCAGACTTCTTGGTTGGAGATCGCATTGATAAGATTCACTTTAGAGCAGTTAATGAGCTCCTGCGTCAGCAGGGTAAGCGTGTGGCGGTTGCAACTCCCGTGCTTATCGGTTTGACGACCGCGTCTCTCTCGACTGAAAGCTTCCTGTCTGCAGCCTCGTTCCAAGAAACCACACGAATCCTGGCAGAAGCGGCTATTGCTGGTCAGATCGATAATCTTTATGGCCTTAAGGAAAACCTTACCATTGGTAAGCTTATCCCAGCCGGTACAGGGGTCGCTTCCTTCCGAGATAAGTACATAGGAAGTGATCTTTCTGATCTAGAGCGCCAAGCACAAGCTGAGGAAGAGAAGATGCAGAGGATGCTGTAACGTGCAAAAAGCTAAAATCGTGTTACACTGGGACTAAAATGAGGGAGGCACGTAGCTCAGTGGTAGAGCACTGCTTTGACGTAGCAGGGGTCAGCGGTTCAATCCCGCTCGTGCCTACCAGCCCTGCCCATCCCTGAACGATGAAAACATTAATCAAAACCTAACAGGTAAAATGAATGAACGCACAAGATCAATTGAAGAAGCACAGTAAAGACACCGGTTCTTCACAGGTACAGATCGGTCTATTGACGGCTGATATCGATCGTCTCACCGCACATGTGTCGGTGAACAAGAAGGACTTCAGCTCACGTCGTGGCCTCCTCAAAAAAGTTGCTATAAGAAAGCGCTTTTTGAAATATTTGAAAAGAACTGATGAGTCAGAATACAAGAAGGTTCTGACTGTTCTTGGATTGAAAAAATAGTTGTTGCATCGGGCCCGCGCCTTTAAACGAGAGTGAGAGATTTTGTTATGTCGAGATCGAAAGACTTCACGTTGCCAAAGTTTGGCTACCAAGTAAAAGTAAATAATGTAGCAAAGCAAGCAGATGGTTCTGCATGGTTGCAACAGGGTGGGACCGTGTTGCTGGCAACGGCGGTTTCGGCTCCTTCAAAAGAGTTCCCTGGTTTCTTTCCCCTTTCAGTTGATTACCGCGAGCAATTTTCTGCTGCTGGTAAGATTCCTGGCGGATATTTCAAGCGCGAAGGCAGAGCGACCGATAAGGAAGTTCTGACCTCTCGAATCATTGATCGTGCTATTCGTCCATTGTTCCCTAAAGATTATTTCGAACAAGTACAGGTCATTGTTACGGTGTATTCGGTTGATAAAGAGCACACCACCACCACACTTGCAGCGCTTGCAAGTTCCTTGGCTTTGAGCGTATCTAAGATTCCATTCATGGGACCTATTAGTGTTGCTGAGGTTGGCCGTCTAAATGGTCAATGGGTGGTTAATCCGTCCTATGAACAATCACTTGAATCGGACGTTAAGATTACTGTCGCTGGTACCAAAGAAGGTATCTGTATGGTGGAAGCTTCAACCAATGAACTTTCTGAAAAGGAAATGGTTGATGCGTTGTTCTTGGCTCATGCGGCTATTAAAGAAGTAGTGATGTGGCAAGATTCTATCGTTGCAGAATCTGAAGTTCCTGCAAAAGAAAAAACGGAACTTGCCATTGACTGGGCAGTTTGGGAAAAAAATGCCTATGACTATCTGACCATTGAGCGGTTGCAAGGTATTTTTGGTCGTGGAAAGCAGGCACGTAATGAATTCATCGATACGTTGAAAGAAGGCTTCTTTGCTCAGCACGAGCAGCAGCTGGCCGAAGTTGAAAGTTCCAAGAGAATAATCGAGTACATCTTTGATAAACAATTTGAAGAACGCGTTACGGAACTCATTTGTGAAGGTGGTAAACGTGTCGATAACCGCGCATTTGATCAAGTAAGACAAGTTACGACGGAAGTAGGAATTCTGCCATTTACGCATGGATCTGCTCTGTTCACTCGTGGTAACACCCAAAGTCTTGCAACGCTGACGTTGGGTAGCGGTCAAGATGAACAAAAAATTGAAGATATTATGGGTGGTGAGGTTGATGGATCATTCATGCTCCATTACAACTTTCCTCCTTTCTCTGTAGGCGAAGTTAAGCCGCTCCGTGCACCAAGTCGTCGTGACGTGGGCCATGGACATTTGGCGGCTTCTGCTTTCAAATACATTTTGCCTGACAAAGAGTCATTCCCTTATACCATCCGCATAGTTTCTGACATTTTAGAATCAGATGGTTCAAGTTCTATGGCTACCGTTTGCAGTTCCACCATGGCCTTCCTCAACGGAGGCGTGCCTATCAAAGATATGGTCGGTGGTGTTGCAATGGGTCTTTTGAAAAGCAAAAACAGTGATTTTACCGTGCTGACTGATATCAGCGGTTTCGAAGACGCCTTTGGTCTTATGGACTTCAAGGTTGCAGGAACAGAGCGCGGGATCACTGCTATCCAAATGGATATTAAGTACAAAGGTGGGTTGCTGCGTGAAGTGTTTGAAAAAGCACTTGCTCAGGCTCGCCAAGGTCGTTTACACATTCTTACCGAAATGAAGCACGTGATGTCCAAACCGAATGAAAAACTTTCTGAATTAGTTCCACAAGTAGTTACCTTTAAGATCAACACCGACAAGATTGGTGCGGTCATTGGAAGCGGTGGTAAAGTTATTCGCCAAATTATTGAAGCAACCGGGACTACTATCGATATTGAAAGCGATGGAACTGTTAAAATCTTTGGTCAGCCTGGACCAGGAACTGATCTTGCCGTGATGTGGGTAAAAACACTTTCCGGTCAAATCAAAAAAGGTGCTATCTACGACGGTATTATTCGTCGCGTTGCCGAATTTGGTCTCTTTGTTGAGATTATCCCAGGCAAAGATGGCTTGGTGCATATTTCAACTATTCCACGTGAAAAACAACAAGCACTTGAGAAGAACTATCCAATAGGTTCAAAGTGCAAGGTTGAAGTTATGGAATATGATCCTGAATTGGACCGTATCCGCCTGCGTATCATTTAAGCGTTTTTTTAACGTAAGGATACCTACGCATGAAGCGTCTGGACGGCCGTCTTGCTCATCAAATGCGCCCCATTAAGGTAACGTACGGAGTCTACGGTAACGCTGATGGTTCCGCTCTTTTCGAGTTGGGTAACACCAAGGTGTTGTGTTCCGTAATGGTGCAAGAGGGAGTGCCTCAGTTTTTGCAGGGTAAAGGGCGTGGGTGGTTGACAGCAGAGTATACTATGTTGCCTGCTGCTACCCGTGCACGTACTCCTCGTGAAATGAGTACTATGAAACGCAATGGACGTTCTGTTGAAATTTCGCGTCTTATTGGTCGGTCGCTGCGTGCGGTGATCGACTTCTCTATGCTCGGAGAGCGCACACTCTACATTGATTGTGACGTTCTCCAGGCTGATGGAGGGACGCGTACTGCTTCAATTAGCGGTGCTTATTGTGCGTTATATCATGCGACGAAACAGTTGGCAGTTGCTAGGAAGGCTCATGCATCATTTCTTTCTGGTTCGCTTGCGGCCGTGTCGGTCGGGTGGAATGAACAGAATGCCTTGTTGGATATCAACTTTCAGGAAGATTCCACCATCGAAGCTGATTTTAATTTTGTGATGACTGGTGCGGGGGAAGTGGTAGAGGTTCAGGGAGCAACAGAAAAGGCTCCTATTTCGTGGGATGCTGTGCAAATAATGAAGCAGCTTGCTAACAAAGGTATTATCGAAATACTTTCAGTTGTTCATGCTACGCCGGTCATAGCGGGCTCATTTACGTCTGCTCTCGGTGGCGCTTCTCGGACGGTAAGTTCCCAGCTCTAAGAGGGGGACGCGTGAAACTTACGCAATTCTTTTCAGCAGTTCACCAAGGTACTTTACGTACGTCATCTCTTATTCTTTTTACTGCCAAGCAATATCCAGTTCTTTTCTTCTCGCAGCTTTTACAGCGACTTCAAGATCAGAGCTTTTCTGATCAAAAACCAAAAACAGTTCTCATTGAGCAGGTTTCCTTGCAAGCGCTTTATGCACAACTATCAACCAGTTTTTTAGGTCAGTCAGATCTTCTGTGGTTGGGTAACATTTCCGGTTTGGAACCGGTATCTCTTAAAAAAGAACTTTTATCAGTCGTGGCGACTTATCAGGGACCGCATACGCTTATGGCCTTCGTCGAGGCAGACGAAAAGCTGTCCAGCACTGGTGTTTGCATTTCTTTAGATGATGATCTTTCTGAGGTTCACCGGCGTGAGATTGTTACTTTTTTATTTCCTCGCCTTCCTGCCATCGCAGAAACGGTCGAAAAAATCCTCAGAGGGATGCGTCTTGCTTCGCTAGATCAGCTGATTATGATTGCTCAGTACGCCCAGGTGGTCGGTAAAAATGCGCCGTTGTTTGCCCAGGAATGGCTCAAGAAAGTTATTGCACCTGAGTCATCACTTTTTGATCTTTCCAGCTATTTTTTTGGACGCAAAGTTGAGCAGTTCTGGAATTCCTGGACTCTTTTGAAACAAGAGTACGCCGCACCTTTTTGGACAACCTACTGGTCTGAACAGCTGTGGCGTGCGCATTACGTCATTAAGCTCTATCGAGAAAATAAAATCACTGAGGCTAAACAGCTTTCGTACCGCTTGCCATTTTCGTTTCTTCAAAGGGATTGGAAGAATTTGTCTGCCGAGGAACTGCAGCGGGCCCATGAATTTCTTTACCATGGTGACTATGCATTCAAAAACGGGGGCTCAGAGTTTTTTCTCGAAGTCTTTTACGCCTCTTTTCTGACCAAACAGATATAGTACTTTCTATAAGCAATAAACTTTTTTCAAATGCATGGCTTGTATTTCATTAGAGTTTCTTTTCTTTGTAAAATAGAAAAAATGTACGGTTTTTCCCTGCCGAGCAAAGCTAAAGAGAAAGGGGAATTGAGTCAGAAAGGAATTGCGTGAAAAAAAGGGGATGGGTATTGATTATAGGGGGCTTGGCAGGTATAGCTTCTACATCCACTTGCGTGGCATCAGCTGCGCACGGAAAGCAAGGGAGAGCGTGTTTGAGTGTGCGTAGATTTTCCGTTTGTCCCGCTCAAGATGACGACTTTTCTCAGCTGTGCAGATTCGAGCGGGCTCAGGTTGAACTGGCTCAATTGGAACGGCGATTAGCGGATGCCCGTAAAAGTGACGCCCTTGAACGAGCTGTGCACCAGGAGGCGAAAGAAATAAGCTCTGATATTGCTGGCTTGGAACAACTGGTAGCGGACAAGAAAAAAGAGGTCGATATGCTGGCACATGCAACTGCTCAGATTCGTGGAGGATTAAATAGGACCAATTCGCTCGAAAAAGAGCCACGCGAGAGCTTTAGATTGGCCAATGGCGCGGTAAGAGTCCAGATTCTTTTGGCTTAGCTTCCTGCTGCGCAACGCCAGCGGATACTAGAAAATGAAGACAGCCGGCCAGAAGAATGACCGCTTATCTAATGGATTGAGGCTTATGCAGAGCCCTGTTTTTTAGCTGACGTGCATTTCTGTCTTGCAAATAAGCTCAACGGGGCACTTTTATTTTTCTGTAAATTTGTTACTATTAGGAAAATAAAGCTTTAAAAAAGTTTATTGAGAGGTGTTATCTATGAAGCTCAAATTAATCATAATAGTCTTATGTGTCGGCGGTGCGCGTCTCAGTGCTGCTGATTCTCTTTCCCCAGCTATGCGGGCCATTTTGACCGAAGCTGCAGACCGAGTAAACACGGCTGAAGCTGCAATGGACCAACTCCGCCAGGAGCTTGCGCAGGCCCTTGCAACAGCTCAAGAAGCTGATAGAAGAGCTGCAGCTGCTGAAGCTGTGCAGGTTCAATTAAAGCAAGATCAGTTCGATTTGCTTGGTCGCGCTGCTTCTATCGAACAAGAACTCGAAAATCTTGTTGCTCGTGCTGAAGAGCAAGCAGTTGCGCTTGCACGATTGAGAAAAGAGAAAGACGCTGCGTTGGCAGAACTTGCTCAGGCAACTGACCAGAGAGATGAGTACGCCCAACAACTGAGAGAATCTCAAAGAGCGCGCGACGAACTACGCAGAAGGCTTACTGAATTACAAACTCAAACACGGTTGAAAGATCAAGAACTCTGTCAATTAACCTCGGAGCTGGAAGCAGCGAGTGCGATAAGTCAAAAATCGTCCGGTATTCTTAGTTCGGTAAGAAGTTCGAAAAGCTTTGGTGAGATTCTTGAGGAGGCTCAAAAAATTTCGCAAGCGCGAGAGAAAGTAAGCCTTGCTGAACTTCAAAAAGCTGAGTCAGACCGTGCGGTTGCTGAAGTTTTGAGGGAATTAGAAGAAAGCGAACAACAGGTTCAACAACTAACTAGTCAACTTGAAGCAGTGCAAAAACAAGTAACGGGGTTGGAAGCTTTTAGAGATGTGACCAAGTCTGGGTTTTACTATGTGGAAACTGAAGATGTAGCTGATATGCCAGAAACAGAACTTGTGGCATGGCAGCAGGCAGTTGAGCGTTTGCATAATCAATCAGTAAAGGACCGTTTGTTAGCACTTATTCGTACCATCTGGCATAGATCGTAAACAGCGCTATGTCATAAAAAAATGGAGAACAAAATGGTAAGGTTAAAAAAAGAATTAGTATTCATTTCGCTTGTTGGTATCGGTTTTGCGGGTGCAGCAGAAGGCTCTTTGCCGGATGCAGTGGGAAGTATGGAGAGAGCTTTTCTTCAAACGATGCTTGATTGGCGCGAACAATACATCAGCGAGCTTACGCGTCATTATAATGACGTGAGCGGGCGTAGGAAATCTGCTGTTGACCGGTGGTCACAGTTTCTAGAAAAATGGAAACAGCTGTACGAGAAAATAGAACAACAACTTGCTAAATGCCAAGAGGAGATAGCACTTTTGGAGGAGGAAAATGCCCTCCTTACCGAGGTTTTGCTTCATAAAGAGGCTGACCTTGAACATCAAAGATACCATGCACGAGCGCATTCGGTTTCATTATGTGCAATGTTTTTTGACACAATGGATCAGCTTAGACGTGCGGCAAAAAGAGAGCAGCGTGAGATTGTTTTGTTGACGAGTCAACTTACTCAAGCAAAAAGAGAGATTGAGAGACAGCAAGCACAACTAGAACGTCTGGAACAAGAAAATCATCGTTTGCGTGGTGAAACGAGCAAGCTTGACCGGTTTAATGTATTAGAAAGTGGGTTAGCTACCGCTTCGAGCATGGCACAAAGAACGCTCCAAGCTTTAACAACCTTGTTGGCCCAAGTAGACCGACAGATTAATGAGCTTAACACCACAAGGGATTCGCATCGCTCACAACTTCAGGGTTTGTTGCAGCCTTCTCTTTCCCCCGCAGCTTCACCTTCTCCAGTTGGTCCAAGTAGTGCAAGAAGTACTCCTGCATTACATACGATGGCTAGTCAGCTGTATGCGCATGTAGGACCGGAGTTAACGGTTCTTACATCAGGAGCAGTGTTGGTGGCACAGGCTTGGGGGGCAGTCCGTATGCGTCAAGAACAACGGGTCAAAGAGGAAGAAAAACAATCGTTGCAAGCAACTATAGAACAGCTTGATGCAGCCATTCGGGATCAGGAGGGTGTAAGGGCTGCGCTGGTTCGATGCATGCAGCACCTTACTGTGCAAGCGGACCCTCACGAATAGGATAAAAGGGAAAAAGATGGTGGCATTAAAAAAGCAATTATTTTTTGTGATGATGCTTTCGGCATCTCTGACCAGTGAGGCTGCTGTGCCTGCCTGGAGCAGATGTGTGGCTACCCTACGTACTACACTAGGCCGACTTAATCGGTCAATTCAGCCTGTTTCGCAGGCTGTGGTGCGAGCCCATCAGCAATTCAAAGAGAAAAGAGAAGCTCGGCGTCTTCAAGAAGAAGACTTTAAAAAATCACTTGCACTCTTGCAGGGACAGCCACTCTATGACATTCTTCACACCTCATTCACAACGTATGGCGCTTCGTATGCAATGGAACATCTGAAAGATATTTTCACCCATGCTTTGATGAGCCATGACTTTGCATTAGCCGAGCAGCTTTACCAAACAACGCCAGCCGTTTTAGATGCTCGCAATAGTCTGACTGGTAACCAACCGCTCTTGCATGCTGCCGCGCTGCGAGGTGATGAAGCAATGATGCAATTTTTATTGGGTCATGGGACTTGTGTGGATGTACAAGATCAGGAAGGATACAGCGCCTTGATGTGTGCCTCCAGTTGCGCTGTCGCTCGTCTGTTGCTGTCTTACAACGCATCAGTGACTATGACCGATGCAACAGGTCACTCCGTTTTGTATCACTTGGCCGTGTCAACACAAAAAGAGGGTTTTAAAAATACTGACGGAGTGAAAGAGTTGATGAAAGAATGTATTGCTCGAGGCGGTTTCTTTACCCAGGCTAACGAACCTACCCTTTTACTACACCAGCTGATTGAACAGGAAATGCGAGGAAAATGGTGGGGTAAGGATGACCCCTCTCTGGTTCCTTGGATTGCTTTCTTTGTTGAATCAGGGTTCCCGCTTGATGCTGGTGACTATCAGCGGGCAACCGCATTGGATTATGCCTACGCACATCGACATCATGAAGCTGTAAAGTTGCTTGAGGCGCAGGGCGCCCCTCACAGTTCAAAGATTTTAAAAAATTTGTATGCATGCGGAATCTCCTCCTGGAGGCTGCTTGACATGCAAAAACGAAAACCATTGGAAAAGTAGAGCCAAAAAATGGAGGTCTCTCACATGAAGAAAAAACTGTTATTAGTCTTAACGCTGGGTGTAGCGGCTGCTCAGGCTGCTGAACATGCTCAGCCAGATATTCAAACTTTATTGAGTCAGCTGCATGGTCAGACGTTTACAGGTGAGCAATTGGTACCGATGCTTGAAGCTCTTACCCTGCAGATGCAACAAAGTCAGGATGCGCTTGAAGCTCAGCTAGCAGAAGCAAAAGCTGAGGTAGCGCAAGCCCAACAACGTTGTGCTGATTTAGTTCAAGACCAACAAGCTTGCCAAGCACAAATTCGGGCAGAATACGAAGAAAATCAATCGGCATTAGTAGAGGAAAATGTTCGTTTGACTACACAGATGAGGGACTCCGAGAAGAACCTCAGGGATCTTTCCGAAAGAAATCAAAGCCTTCGAACAGACCTGACAGTAGCAACTCAAGAGCTAGAACAGTTGGGAGCAAAAACTGTTGCGCTTGAAACATCTGTTGTTGAACTCAAAGCTAATGTAGCTCGAATTTCTGCGACCGCTGCGTTATCACAGGCTCGTGCGGAAGAATTGGAACAAGAGGTTGCTGGAAAGGAAGAATTGCAACAACGACTCGAAGAAAGTACCAGGATCGCTGCTCTGAATCAGGCTCATATGCAAGAGCTTACTAAACAGGTAGCAGCGTTGAAAGCCACTGTGGCAGCAAAAGATGTACAACTTGCTCAGTTACAAAATGAAATGACAGATCTTCGAGCAAAAAACGATGAGCTGGAAAGTCGTTGTGCCGCGGCAGCGCAAGCGCAGACTGATCAGACTGCAGGAGAGACTTTGCTCGAAGTTGGGCTGCGTCAGGAGATTGCTGATTTGAATAAAGCTAATGCCCGTTTGGTTGCTGATCTTGCTACTATGTCTCAGCAGATGAACGATGTCACTGCACAATCTGCTGAAACATCTGCGTTATTGCGAGCAAAAGTGGAGTCGCTTGAAACGGCTTGTGCTGATTTTCGACGGTCTATTGATGCTGCAGAAAGCAAAGCGCAGGGGCAAGCTTCTACTGAAGCTGTGGAGGTGCAGTGTATGCGTGAGGAAATCGCTCAACTTCGTGCATCCAACGCAGACATGATTGGTACCCTTGCTCAAGTGCGTGTGCAGTTGAAAACGGCGAGCAGCGATTTAGAGAGAAAAAAGGGAGAAGTGGCTCAAGCAAAGACAGAGGTTGACGCACTCCGAAAAGATCTCGCGATGATGTCGATGGCCAATGAAAAGCTGACGAAGGACCTTGCATCAGTACGTCAAGCTTTGGTTACGGATGCTTCAAACCATGATAGAGAAAAACGAGCACTCACTGGAAAAATTGAAGCTTTAGAAAATGAGATAAGAGCTAACGCTAGCACCATTGATTCGCTGAAAGCAGAAATTGCTGCTGAGAATGTGGTAAAGGGCAGGGTGGAACTAGAGTTGGCGCGAGTGCAAGGTGCTTCTGCTTCTGCTACTAAAAGAGCTGAGAGATTTGAGCATGAAAAAGATCTTCTTGCGGGTCAGATTAGAGCTTTACAGGGTGAGATTGCTGCCCTGAAAGAAGAGGTAGATCAGAACAAAAGCGCTGTTGCTGCAGTACGTCGCGCAGAGCAGACCGCTCTGGGCTCTGTTCGAGATCTTAAAACAGAACTTGACCGCGTGGCAGGGGGCAACCGGGACTTGATCCGTGGCTTTGACGTAGAAAGGAATAAATACGAGGGAAAGATTTCCCAGCTCGAAAGAAGGATCAGCGAATTGCAACAACATTTGGGCAGATATAGGCACCGTGAGCAAGAATTTGCGGACCTACAACACTTGAGGGGACTGGTTTCGCAGTTCGCTCATATGCCTAATTTTACTCAAAACGTTGAAGATCTTGAAAGGAACATGAATGAAAGAGCGAGACTTTATACGGCGCGAAAGGCTGAAAAGCAGCGTGAAAAAGCTGCATTAGAAGGGACCACGGGCCGTTCACTTGCTGGTTTAGCATTAGGATGTATTGCTCGTGCAATCGTAACCGTAGCCCAAGACCAGCCTCTTGCTGCGGCGTCAGCGACTTTTGGATTAGGTACCGTCGGAATTACGCTTGAACAACGAGCTGCAAGTGCTCACGCTGATAAGATCAAACAGGTAAAGAGTGAATTGGCAGTAATCGACGCTGAAATCGAAGTCTGCGAATTGACATTGCAGGTTATTAACCTTGCAAAACAATTGCATGATCGTCCGACCCACAGTAAAGCGTAAGCGTTACTATCTTAGTTACAAAAAAAGCGGCCTGCGTAAAAGCGGGCCCTTTTTTTCTTACTGTTCGTTTTTTTTAAAGCGCTCAGGCTGAATAATCCCACCTGACATGACGAGTGCCATTGCTTCTTGTGTTGTCAGATCAATCTCAGTGAAGTCATCTGCGGTGATTGCGATGAAAAATCCGTTGGTGGGGTTAGGGGTCATCGGCACAAAAATGGAGTAGTACGTTTCTTTTTTGGTTGCTGGCATTAATTGCGTAGGGATCTCTGTGGTTAAGAAGCCAATGCTGTAGATTCCCTTACGAGGAAATTCGACCAGAACAATCTTTTTGAACGTGGGGTTATCCCCAGGAGAGAATGCATCCACCAGTTGCTTAACGCTCATGTAAATCGGGCGTACCAACGGTATCTTGGAAAAAACGCTTTCAAAAAAATCAAGTAAAGATCGTAAGACAAATGTTTTAAGAAAGAGTCCTGCCAGCATGATGATGGTCAACACCAAAAGAAATTCGTGGTGAGGAATGACATCCAGATAGGGAATACCCAGGCCTTGCAGAGGGGAGAGTAAGCTTTTGAGTAAACTAAATGAAAACGAGAAAATCCCTACCGTCAAACAGAGTGGAAGGAGGGTAAAGAAGCCGTCGATAAACACGTTCCATAAAGCGTTGAACATTCTTTTGAGCTGCTTGCGAAGGGGGCTACGACGTTTTTTCTGCATAGGTTATTCCTTAGTAAGGGCGTGGGTAAGTTCTTCCGAAAGTAAAGCGCTGATAGTCACTGCCTGGTCAGAGGTTTCTGCTTCCACCATAATGCGTAACAATGGTTCTGTGCCTGAGTAGCGCACAACGATTCTCCCTTCCGGAACGTGTGCCTGTTGATGGGCAATGATAGTAGCAAAAGGGGGATGCGTCAGATCTTTTTTGCAGGCAACGGGTACGTTAAGCAATACGTGAGGGAATTTTTTGAATGATCTCAAGTTCCAGTCCGTAGATTCTTGTGCTGTCTGGGCAATGCGCAGCAGAGCAAACAGTCCATCAGCTGTGTCGGTAAAGTCTCGTAGGATGAGGTGACCTGATGGTTCTCCTCCGAGCAAAGCGCCACGAGCCTTCATTTTTTCAATCACGTGTTTGTCGCCCACGGGTGTTCTTTCCAATGTTTTGCGTTGGTCAGTCAAGTAGCGTGCAAATCCTTGGTTGCTCATAACGGTACCGACCACCGATGTTTCGTTTTGGTACGCAGGATGCTGCAGTAAAAATGCCAGAAGTTCATCGCCATCCTTGCACGAGCCATCGCGTGCAACAGCAAGTAAACGATCACCATCCCCATCAAACGCGAATCCGGCATGGGCTTTCGTTTTCAGCACTGTTTCTTGCAGAAGGGCAGGATGTAGTGATCCGCAGTCTTTATTTATGTTCTTTCCGTCAGGGTTTGCTGAAAGGGTAATAACGTGGGCACCAAAGGCAGAAAGTACTGCAGGAGCAAGAGAACTGTACGCTCCGTTTCCACAATCGATTACGAGGGTGATGCCAGAAAGAAAATGAGAAGGAAAGAGTGCCGATAGCGCAGTTACATATTTTTCAGAAACATCAGGTACTTGGCATTCTGTTCCCAGATGATCATAAGAAATCGTTCCCGCTTCTTGATAGTAGAGGTCAGTCAATTCTTTTTCATCGCCTGGGCTAAGCTTTCCCGTCGTTTTAGTAAATACCTTGATGCCGTTATCAGGGTAGGCGTTATGGGATGCGGTTATCATAATGCCAAAATCGTAGGAACCACGAACTACTTGATGAAAAACAGCAGGCGTAGGTATAACGCGTCCATCAAAGAGTGTAACAGGGTGTTGAAGCATGCCTGCTTTGAGGGTCGTGCTTACGAGAGCGGCTGAATGACGGGTGTCGTAACCAATCAGGATATGCGGATTGGATTTTCTTCGCTCCATCCAGGCACCAAGGACGTTGCCGAAGTGCATAAGTTCGTGAGGTGTAAGTGGTGATTGTCCAACACGACCGCGAATGCCGTCCGTTCCAAATAACGATTGCCTCTCCAAGAATTCCTCACTGCGTAACAAGTTCCTTTGATTTTTTTACGAGCGTGAGACTCGTAGGGCAATAGTGTAGCAACCTTACCGATTCAGGTAAAACGATCTGTTCGGCTGTAATCTTCTTTTCATGTGTTCCTGGCTCGATCAGATGCGCATCGAGGTGTACTGCGCTGTCAAAAGCGAGTTTGAAAAGTTCTTTGCGAGTACCGGAGCAGGTAACGGAAATCGTTTCGGGTATCTCGATGCTGGTATCGGGGTCATTGTTGTACACGCACACAGGAATAGTACGTGTAATTGTTATTTTTTGATGAGTGCTAATGCTGTGCCAGAGCGCGTAGCCGCAGAGAATGGCGCATCCTTTAAGGACGAGTTTGGTTGATCGGGACGGTTTGATTGAGAGGGACATTCCAGGCTCCTTTTGAATGAGGGCTATAGCCAAGATACGTACGTAAAACGAGACATGTTTGTTGTGCACCCGCTTTTGCCAAGACTTTACCTTGTGCAACTATGGTGAAGGTGCGTGTCTCGGGAACTAATCTAAAAAAGAGCGCATCTGCTTTGGTGGTGAAAAAGAGTGCTTCGCGTAACCATAGTTCTTGATGGGATGCTTCTTGCAATAACCAGTCAGTAACTGAATTTGTATACCATGAGCAGTTATAGGACTGCACCTGTGCGCGCGCATTGATCCAGATGGGCAAATGAGTATTGACGAGCGTGCTTGAGTTGATCAGCCTCAGCAGTTCGACAGAAACTGGCGCGTTGAGCTGGTGAGGGGCTACCAAGATGGTGTCGAGTGCTTCCTTTTTTTCAACGACGCAAGAAAAAGGACGGTTATCACCTGCGGCAGCAAGTGCTGCTCGCACGAGCGATTCGATCCAATCATCCTGAGGCTGCTCCGCCGGGGTGATGGCGTGGAGTGCTATAAAATTTTTCTGCAATGTGTCGCGGTGGATGAGCAGCAAAATGGCGCACAGAATCGGCAGGAAAAGAAGAGCTAGTGCATTGATGGTTGGTAAGTAGGCATAGTCAGAGAAAGCGAGCAGTGCACAGTAGGAGTAGAGAATGAAAACGAGAGGTTTTCGATGATCCTGTGCAAGCCAGCGCGAGAGATAATACAAGACTCCGCTTAATAGTACTATTTCAACGGCATCTTGCCAGCGATAGAGATCGAAATACCACCAGACAGGAATCTGTTCGATCATGGATACACTCCTTTTGTCCACGGATTACGACAACAACGTATCCCAGCCTAGAAAAACTGGTTTCTTTTTGTCGATCCCTGCGGCGAGACATTTTTATAGAAATCGTTACGCTAGTGGCCAATAACTCGTTTCATAAAGGATTTATCATGTACAAACGTCTAACTGTCATTTTTTCAATGCTTGTTTCTGTTCCGCTACTCGGCACCGCGCCATTCGAGTTCAACTTGCCTGCTTCTGGTTCTTCGCAGGCGCCCCGTCCGGCGAGTAGGGCGGATTATCACGGGGGATGTCTTACGCTTGACCCTGAATACTTTGCAGCACTTGCGGCGCACCACGCAGCACAGCGTGCGGCGGCCGAAAATTCGACATCTGCGCAGGACTATGACACAGCCGTATTGGAACAGCAGAAGAGTGGGAAGCGGTAAGAGTTTTGCTCTTTTTTTGTCTCGATTAATTTCTGCTAGAGTGAAAGAATGTTCCCTTTTTAGTTGAGAGATACTTCATGGATAAAAAAGAAATAGGTTTTAGTGGTGATCGCCCATCGGGCAAAATGCATATAGGTCACTATATTGGATCGCTGAGAAATCGTGTCGTACTGCAAGACAGCTGCAAGATGTTTGTCATGATGGCTGATGTTCAGGCACTCACCGATAATTTTGAAACGCCGCAGAAGGTGCACGATTCTGTGTTCGAGGTGATGTGCGACTACCTTGCTATAGGAATCGATCCGAGAAAGACCACTATTTTTATCCAGTCGATGGTTCCGGCCCTGCCTGAACTGACGTTGTACTACATGAACCTGGTAACGGTAGCGCGTGCATTGCGTAATCCAACGGTGAAGACTGAGATTAAGCAAAAGGGGTTAGAGGAGAGTGTGTCAGTGGGATTTCTTTCCTATCCGATCAATCAAGCTGCTGATATCACTGCCTTCAAAACAACCATTGTGCCGGTAGGCGAAGATCAATTGCCCATGATCGAGCAAACCAATGAAATTGTTCGTGCCTTCAACCGTATTTACCAAAAAGAAGTGCTGGTCGAAGCTAAAGGAGTTGTTCCCACTGTGGGCAAGCGTTTGGTGGGGATTGATGGGCAGGCGAAAATGTCAAAGTCGCTTAACAACGCGATCTTCCTGTCTGACGCAAGTGATGAAGTAGCAAAGAAGGTGAAAAGCATGTATACCGACCCCAATCATCTCCGAGTGCAAGACCCAGGCAAGATTGAGGGCAACGTGGTGTTCGAATACCTGGATGCGTTTGGTGCCGACAAGCAGAAGGTTCAGGAACTCAAGGATCATTATCAGCGTGGAGGATTAGGCGATATGGTCGTCAAAAAGTATTTGTTGGAAGTTCTGGAAGAGTTCTTAACGCCTATCCGTGAACGTCGAAAGTTGTACGAACAAGATCGTGCCCAGGTGATGGCGGGATTGGTGGAAAGTACCCACGAAGCACGGGCGATTGCTGACACAACGCTTCAAGAAGTTAAAGAGGCAATGCATTTGATTTACTGATTGAGTTTTTGAAAAGGGGAGCATAATGAAGCGATACAAAAAGGCGCTTTTCATATTTCACAGAGATCTTCGATTGTCGGACAACACCGGATTAGCCGCAGCTTTGCACCAATCGGAACAGGTGGTTCCTGTTTTTATCTTCGACCAGATTCAGGTAGGTCAGGGCAACACATATCGTAGTAACGCGGCCGTTCAGTTCATGTTCGAATCGCTTGCCGACCTTGATGCTGCGCTCAACAAAAAGCGCGGTCACCTCTTTTGCTTTGAAGGTCACACTCAGCAGGTGGTTAAAAAACTGCTGACGCAACACCACGTTGATGCGATCTTTTCTAATCGCGATTACACCCCTTTTGCACGCAAGCGAGATGAGCAGTTAGCCAAAATTGCAAAAGCCCATGGAGTAGGGTTGGTGATGCATGATGATGCGCTTCTTTGCAATCCGGATACTCTTTTGACGGGAAAAGGCACTCCTTACACTATCTATGGGGCATTCTTAAAAAAAGCAGTACAGCAAAAAGTTGCAGAGCCAGCAGGTTTGGTTAAAGGTACCTTTTTTATGGGCCAGCTGGCAGGCTCTCTGAGCTTAGCTCTCTGTAAAAAACAGTATGGTGTGCCAGATCGAGCGTTAGCCGAAACAGGGGGATCCCAAGCTGCTCATCGTATCTTGAAAAAACTTGCTGATTTTAAGAAGTATACCGCTATGCGAGACTATCCCGTTCAAAAAACTACCCGGCTATCCGCGCATCTTAAGTTTGGAACAGTGTCTGCACGTGAGGTATATCATGCAGTCAAAGAGCACAAGGCCGATGCCACACTACTCAAACAGCTCTACTGGCGGGATTTCTTCACGTACATTGCCTACCATTTTCCTCATGTGTTCGGACATGCGTTTGTAAAAAAGTACGAGCATGTGACGTGGAAGGAAAACAAACAGTGGTTTAAGCAATGGTGTGAGGGGAAAACCGGCTTTCCCATCGTTGATGCCGGTATGCGCGAACTTAATGAGACTGGTTACATGCACAACCGTGTGCGCATGATTGTTGCGTCGTTTTTAACCAAGGATATGCATATTGATTGGCGTCTGGGTGAGCGATATTTTGCTCAACATTTGGTCGATTATGACCCGTGTGTAAATAATGGAAACTGGCAATGGTCTGCTTCAACCGGAGCTGATGCGCAGCCGTATTTCCGTATTTTTAATCCGTGGCTGCAGCAAAAAAAGTTTGACGCTGACTGCCAATACATCAAAACATGGGTTCCTGAGCTTTCAGATCTTTCCGCGCGAGAAATACACAACTGGTTCAAAGCGAAGGCGCCTCACAAGGGCTATCCCCTTCCGGTGCTTGATCATGCTGTGCAAGCTCCAAAGGCTAAAGCAATGTTTTCAAGATTATGAGTTGGGTTTCAGTTTGCTAAAAAGACTCCTAATCCCAAGAACGAAGCAAATAATGTCCAAACCACGTAGGGAATCAGAAGTGTCCCTGCAATCTTATTTTCCTTAAAAAACATTTGCGTCAACGGAATGAGGATTATGAGCAATGTTAGCGTTGCTACTAATCCAGACAAAGGTGAGTGGCAGCCAAAGAAAAGGGGAGTATAAGCGCCGTTGCATAAGAGTTGCAGGTAATAATACCTAAGCGGTTTTGAAAAAAGCGTACGCCGTTGTGCAACGATACATGCGGCTATTGTCATAAGAAAGTAAAGAACAGGCCACACTGCTCCAAACACCCACGAAGGGGGAGTGAAAAAAGGTTTGTGTAAGGTGCTGTACCATGAAAGGGTGTCTGCGTTTACTGCATAGAAGGCGATAATTTCGATGATGGCAATCGGTACAAGAAGCAGTACGAATCTATAGAATGTTTTCAAAAGCTCTTTCATAAGATTCCTTTCAAGATTTCTTCCTGATTTTTTTGATCCACATCCCGAGGGTCAAAAGAGCCGCAATCGGGAGAACAAAAATGAGCACAGACGCTACCTGCGGTTCGGGGCGAAATAAATCATTAGTCAGTTTGAGTGTTATCCCTACAAGGAGTGGAAGGCAGATCACGCAGAGAGGGACGAGCACAATAATAAGCCCAAAGATGCTGATTAATGATTCGGTTGGTTTTTTCATAGTCAGCTCCTGATAACGATTTTGTGAAAAATAGCGTTGTTCAAGAGGATAAAAGAGCGCAGTAGGTCAGTGCAAGACTCTTTCTTTTTTATGCAAAACTCTGCTAGGGTAAAACCTTCTACCAAAAAAAGGGTTAGCGGGAAGAGGGGAAGAAGGAATATACCATGTTGCGATTTATGAAGAGAAAAAACGAACTACAGTCTCGGTCGAGACGCTATTTTCCCATTTTTTCAGCTGTTGTGTTAAGTGTGCTGTTCTCCATTTGCGTCTTGCACTACTCAAAGCGCCCACTTTATTTGGCTGCTAATCCATTAGATCTTATTAGTTCTTGTTGTGCCCCGCGCTAAGCACTGGTAAGAAACGAAGCTTCAATTTTTTTGACCCCCGCCTTGAACTGCACTTCAGCAAACGTCTTGCCGCGCTTTTCTTCTAGGCTTTTAATGACTCCCAAGCCAAAGGTCTCGTGTTTGACTGTCTGATGTTTTTTGAATCCACCGGATGACAGTGTTCTTGCGGAAACCGGTCTGTCGGGTGACGCTTTTGCGGCAGCCTTTTCTTGTCGTGGAAAGGTGCTTACTGGCTGAACTTTACTCGTAACGGCTGCTGGTCGGGGAGAAGAGAACACAAATACTTCCGGGTTATGGTGTGGTATTCCGCCCAGCCATTGGGAGAGAAATGAATCAAGTTCGTAGTATTGCCACTTGTCTGCTTGCTCAAATTTGCAAAATTGGTGGGGAATTTCTTCCAAAAACCGGGAAGGGATTTGATCTTCCATCTGCCCATACGATTGGCGATAGCGAGCGTAGGTGAACAATAGCCGATTGCGAGCGCGGGTAATACCGACGTAGAGCAGACGTCGCTCTTCTTCCAGGCTGTCTTGGCTGTCCAGCGAGCGTGACGAAGGCAATAAACTCTCTTCTAGGCCGGTGATCACCACAGTATCGAACTCCAATCCTTTGGCGGCGTGCAATGTCATAAGGGTGACACTGTTTTTTTCCGATTCGGACTGTTCGCTGATCTGCTCTTGCAGGAGCGATACTTCCTCAAGAAATGCTGCTACCGTTCCTTTGCCCTGATTGCCAAAAAAATGTGCGGCGTTCAGCAACTCTTTGATGTTCTGGTGGCGTTCATCAGCCTCGTGTGGCTCGCAGGATTTTTTGAGGTATTCCAGGTACTCAGTCTTGGCAAGGATATCGGCAATCGCTTCGGCCACTTTGTCTTTGGCTGAGGCTTTTGTAAAGATTGAGCAAAACTCATCTAATGCTTCAGCTTTTGAGCCAGAAATGATTTTGAGAAGCTTTGCTTTCTTGGCCATCTCGGTGAAAGGTAGGAGTGGTTCCGTTTCCCAAAAGTCGAGCAGGGCTTCCTGATTTTTGTCACCCAATCCGCGCAATGGGCAGTTGATGACGCGAGCAAAGGCAACACGGTCAAATGGGTTGGCTATCAAACGTAGGTAGGCCAGGATATCTTTAATTTCTTTACGTTCGTAGAATCGAATGCCGCCAATGATGGTGTATGGAATTGAGTGCCGGAGTAGCGCTTCTTCGATGACCCGTGACTGAAAATGAGTGCGGTAGAGGATAGCAGTGGAGGATAATTTTTTCTGGCTATGGAGCAGCTTGCACAGACGGGCGACCACTTCTGCCTCTTGGTATCCGGACAGGCACCGTACGGCGCGCACGCAATCTGAACCTTGCTTGGCCGACCACAGTTTTTTCTCATTGCGTTTATTGTTGTGCTTAATGACGTTATTGGCTACCGAAAGAATCGGCTGCTTGGAACGATAGTTCTGTTCAATTTTGATCGAGCGCGCATCTTTAAAGTCTTTCTTGAAGTTAATAATGTTGTCGACCGTCGCGCCTCGCCACGAGTAGATCGATTGGTCTTCATCCCCCACCACGCAAATGGAATCGATACAAAATTTTCCTTTTTTATCGAGAGCCATCTCCAGCAGTAACGCATGTTGAATCGTGTTCGTATCTTGATATTCGTCGACAAGGAGGTGGCGTACTCGTTCCTGGTGGGCGTTTTTAACCTCAGGAAACTTCCTAAACAGAGTGAGGGCTTCAAGCAGGAGGTCGTCAAAGTCAAAACATTTGCTGAGCTCTTTTTCTTTTTCGTACGCCTTAAACAGTTCGTACATGCCCGGATTCTCGTACGAAAGTTCGTTGAGGGTGCTGTGCTCGGGTAACTGATTTTTGACGCGAGAAATATGATGGGAAAGCGCCTGGGCAGTCAATTTTTTGTGCAGTGGACTTTGTTTAAGCAGCTTGGTTAGCAGTGCTCGCTTGTCATCTTCATCGATGATAGAAAATGAGTCAAAGGGAAGAAGGTTGGCGTGACGTTTGAGCAGCTGTAAACAGTAGGAGTGGAAGGTGCCGATGAACGGAACAATGCTTTTGTCAGCGGTAAAATCGATGACCCGTTCTCTCATTTCCTGAGCTGCCTTGTTGGTAAAGGTAAGCGCAACAATGTGCATGGGCTCTATTTTGAGTTCCAAGAGCTGGTAGCAAATACGGGTAGTAATGAGGCGCGTTTTGCCAGAGCCAGCGCCGGCGATAACCAAGACGCTACCATTTTTGTGGAGGACTGCTTCCTTCTGTTCACCATTCAGTTGCGTTTCGACAAAATGAGTGAACGTAACCGGGCTTTTGGGTAGAGACAGATCGATGCTGACCACGCGTGAATCCTTTAGTTTTAGACTTGGGTATGAGCTGCTGAGTGTACTAAAAGTTTCGTAATCGGACTAGCGGCCTGCGCTCATAAAAAAGAGCCGCTCGCTGCGGCTCTTTCTCCCCTGAGTAGGTAGGGTAGGTATTTGTCAGGATTGCTACTTTTTTATGACTTCTTTTGAACCGCTCAATTCATCAAGCACTTTTCCTTGTGCATCGCTTGCTACTTTGTAATGACCACCCATTGCTGTGCACAGTTCTTTGAAAGGTTCTGCTCCTGCTTCTGCGGCTTCAAGCGAATGCTCTAATGCTCTCTGCGCTTGCCCGTGTTTGCTGTGAAGTGCTCTGTCGACCAGCCCACCGACTGATCTGCTGCGTGGGCGACCGTCTTCGATGACAGGTTGTGCTGTTTTGTATGCGGCAAGAGCGACCATTATCTGTTCACGCAGTAACTCGTCCATTCTTAAAAAACGTTCGAGAGCTATTCTTCGGGCTTCATTAAAAAGGGCTGTTGCTTGAAGAAGTTCGCCCGGAATGCGGCTCATAGTGATGTCGGTAATTGTTCGATAGTATGCGAGTAGTTGGCGAGAGGCTAGATCGGTTGGTCCTTCGTAGCTATCTTCATCCGGTGTGGGTGCGTGTGATGGGACCGGAAACTGAGCAAGGTGAGAACTGGAGGGAGGAGGAGTTCCCCATCCTGGGGATGGCATTGGCTGACCTGCATGAGGAATGTATCCTTGGGGCGGATAGCCTGACCACTGCGGGGCTGAGGGCATTGGTTGTGGAGGATAACCATATCCTGGGCTTGTGGGCCATCCGGTCGGACCATGTGCATTCCAGCCAGAAGCAGCGGGTGGGGCGTGGTGAGTTGGAGAGAATGCATGGCCATAACCTGGGGCATAGGGGGGCGCTGAATGCGGTGGGTGCTGTGTTGGATCACTGGAAGATTCACCAAAAGAGAGGTGAGGCGAATCTTTTTCAGGGTATGAGGAACTCAATGCAGATACGGTGGGGGATGAGCAACGGCGAGAACTCGGAGCAATAGGAAGTGAGCCCGTGGTGCGATACGCTTGCTCATCGCTTTTTCTTGCGGGTTCTGCTGCATGCACTGCGGTACCAAAAAGAGCTAGAAGAACCGATGCCGAGAGGGAAATGGTCATGGTCTTCATGTTAGTCTCCAGAGGTTAGGGTATTAAAAAAATAACTCTGGCGAGCAATCTAACAGTTTTTGCCCCATGACAGATAGAGTTTCTGTTACGGTAGACCTCGAATTTTTGCTTATGGTGAGCTTAACTCTTGACCCTAGAATACGAGTAATTAAGTAACAAATGAAAGAGGCTCCGACATGCGGAGCCTCTCAGGTTGCTGGTAGGGTTAGGTTTTATGCAGTTGCCGCATCTCGCAATGCTTGCAGTGCTTCACCCGCAGGAACAGCAACTGTTTGTACAGCTGCTGGCGCTTCAATCTCGTGATGTTCTTCAAGACTTCTTTGTTTTGCTGCAGAGAATGCATCAGCATCTGCCGGTGCAACGAGTGCTCGCAACGCTTTTTCAAAAGTTGGTGCGCTGAGTTCCATTGTTCTTTGTGCTGAAAGAGGAGTGCGTTCTGCAAGCTGAGCTGCAAATGCTTTTTCAGTTTCTTCAGTTCCAGCTGTTGGATAGCATCGACCTTTTTTTAGCGCGATACGTGGCTTATTTGCGTAACAAGCCGCTTGTTTTCCAGTTCCTTCAACATAGCCGGTCATATATGCTGCACTGAGTTCTGCCAGTCTTGCATGGAGTGTCTGTGCTTCCTTTTCTGCGACGCCCATGAACACCGCAAATACATCAGGTTTGCTTGTAGGAGCTACTATTTCTGTTGATGGGCTTGACCCGAAAAGGCTGCCGAATGAGAATGTTCTTCCACTTGGAGTTTCCGACTTTGGTTTTGGTGCAAACTCCCGTTTGAGCTCTTTAACAGCCTCTCTTTGTATGTTGCAGCATGCCGCCAACACCATAACTTCTCGTGTTAGAAGATGATGGCGTACTGTTTGCTCACGGAGCTTTGCCTTTACATCATTGACCGTGTCTTGATTAAAGTGCGGTTGAGAGAGCAGAGTTTCCAATTCAGCTTTTGTCGCTTGCATTGTTGCAGCAGCTTCTTCCAGCTGAGTAGCAGCCTTCGTGTGGCGATCTGCTAATCCAGCTACTTCTGCATCTACAACGGCTGCTGAAGCGTCATATGTGCGGCCGGTCAGTGCTTCGATTGCTTGAACATAGGTTGTTGCATCTTTGATGGCCGAAAAGACACGCAACCCTCGTGTTTCGTGTGCAGGATAGTCCTTTGGTTCAATGTCATTCAACGCGTTCTTAAACGCACGAGAATGTGTTGCCAGATCATGAACATCGGTGGGGCTGATGGTTGCAGCGCCATTGGCTCTGACCGTTACCAACTTTGCTTGGTCAGGGTAGCTTGGTGCTACGGTAGCAAGGGGCAGTTGAGCTTTTGCAACAATGGCATCAATTTTTGATTGTGTAAGACTGTCTTCATATTCAAACTGTCTGATGACTTCCGCCTTAACTGCTTTACGCACCTCGGTTGGCTTGCCGAGAAGATGAGTTTCCTCAAAGTACTTTTTTGCTGTAGCCGTATCGTAAGATGGATTTTGAGCTTCATCCTCTTCATACACAGCGTGACCGAGCCCACGAAGTGTCTTGTACAACCTCACTAGCGTGCCTATCGCTTCTTTGGGTGTGATGTTGGCGGCTTCTTGTCGTAATGCTTGGGCATCGCGCAGAAGAGTTTGAACTGGTTCACTGGTTACACTGAAATCTCTGCTGAGTTGTACTGCCTCAATTTCTTTGTTAAAGGCTCGTTGCTGTAAGCTTTGTGCCTTGTCATGTTGACTGATAAGGCTATCGATTTTTGGCATGACGTATGTTGATGTAAATTGACGGAGTTGTTCTTGAGTTTTATTGTTTAGAGAGGTAGGGAAAAGATCGCGTTCATCTCCATTTACAGATTTACCAACGAGGCCTTCTTCTGCAAAAATTGCTTGAGCTTTTGCAAATGCTGCTGCGTACAATGCGCGATAGTCTCCTGACGCCCCTAAATCGAAATCAGGAAGGGTCAGTGGTTTTTCAACTGGCGCGGCAATCGGTAGCTGTCCTGAATCCAGTGGCTGCGCGCTCGCTAGTTCACCGGTAGCTAAAGGGCTCAGAACGGCAGAAGTAGGAGCAGGCGCGTTGTCGCCCTCCTTACCATCGGACTGCTGCTCTATTCCTGCAGGTGCAGATGCAAATGGTCCAAACTCTGTGCCTGACGCCAGTGCGGGATCGCAAATTACGCCACCCCCGGCCATACCGCGATCAATAGCAGCCGGAACAAAATCGCTACCTTTCAGCGAGAAGGTTGCGCATGCCAGGATGATGAGAACTTTGTTATTCATAGAAGCTCCTTTTTTGTAAGGTTGAAAAACTTGGACTCAAGATTTACCGGTGCGTCTACAAAACGTCAAGAAAAAGTAGGTATAAACCCACTATTCTTCCTCTTTTTCCTCAGAGCTAGTTTTATGCCATTCTCGCAAAAATTGTATCAGTGGCTCAAGGCCTTCTCGCGTTCGAGCGGAAACCACGACATTTGGCTGATAGCGGTTGAGTGCTGCTTCTGGAAGGTGTGTCTCCTGGGGCGTGTCGGCCTTATTAAACACATACAGCATTTCCTTTTCTACGCCCAGTTCATGCAAAATTTTGGTGACTACTTTGATATGCTCTTCGCAATCAGGATCTGAAATGTCAATGATGTGCAAAAGCAAGTCTGCATAGCGTAACTCATCAAGCGTAGACTTGAAAGCGTCGATCAGTTGGTGTGGAAGTTGTTGTATGAATCCTACAGTGTCGGATATGACGCCCTTCTTCTTACCATCGATGAACAGTTCTCGTGTAGTGGTGTCCAACGTGGCAAACAATTTATTTTGCGCAAGTACATTGGCTTTAGTCAGATGATTAAGAATCGTAGATTTGCCAGTATTTGTGTAACCGACTAAACAGATCTGCGGGATTCCACTTTCAAGACGTCGCTTGCGTTGTGTCTCACGTACCTTCTGCATGGCAGCGAGTTCTTTTTTGAGTTGGTTTACTTGAGTTTCGATATGGCGTGTTTCTTTTTCTTTTGCCGTTTCGCCCGGTCCTCGCGTGCCGATCCTACCCGCTTGCTGACTCATATGTACGCCGGCGCCAGCCATGCGTGATTTTTTATGATGAAACATTGCAATTTCAACTTGCAACTTGCCTTCTGCCGAGTGTGCCGATTTTTCAAAAATTTCAAGAATCAACTGAGTGCGGTCATAGACACGAGAATGCAGTAACTCGGACAAATTACGTTCTTGCATGGCGGTAAGTTGATCGGAAAAAATGACTTCGCGAATCTTTTTTTCTTCGCAAAGGGCGCGGATTTCTTCTAGCTTTCCGGTCGTTAAGAAATAACCGGTATCGACACTGCGTAGTTTGACATAGACTACCTCATCATATTCAAGGCCGTTGGAGGAGACCAAATGAAGAAACTCATCATAATATGATTGAATATTTTTGGTTTTGTTGAAGGGTGAATGAACAGCCACCAGTAACACGCGTGGTCGGTTCTCATTGGGGACGAACGATTGTTTCGACATAGTGCTTCTCCCGGTCAGACAGGGCATAGGCTCAAGGGCGGTTGGAAAAATGAACCCCGTGGATTTCAAAAGATCGATGTAAAGATCGCTTCAGCATAGCTTATTTTCGCTTTTCCACCAAGGATCGTGTTTTGCTCCAGGCAAAAATTGCATGGGAGGGTTAGCAGGTAAGCAAGAGGCAGACAGCTGTCCCGAGCCGGATGGTTGCATAAAACGGGACATCTGTTACAATGGAACATCTCATAAGAAGCTAGAGTAATAGCTCCAGAACCCCAGATTTTTAGAAGGATGGTGTGCATGTCAGTAAAGATACGGCTTGCTCGAATCGGCAGAAAAAAAGCTCCTTTTTTCAGAATTGTTGCGGTAGATAGCCGTTCCAAACGTGATGGTCAGTACCTAGAAAATCTCGGAACCTACAATCCGCTGACCGGCGAGTTAGTACAGTTCCATGTCGAACGCATTCAAGCGTGGCTCGACAAGGGTGCAATTCCAAGCGACACCGTGGTTAAGCTCCAAAAGCAGTTTGCAAAAGCAGCTAAAGCGCCTGTAGCGGCAGCTCCTCAAAAAGAAAATAAGCGTGCTCCTAAGAAAGCTGCGGCAAAAGCTGTAGCAGTTGAAGCACCAGTGGCAGAAGCGACCCAAGAAGTGGCTGCCCAAGAATAAACAGTCCATGAAAATCTCGATTGCCACCGTGTTCCCTGATCTCTATCGAGAGTTTTTAAACACGAGCCTTATAAAGCGTTCTTATGAAAAAGAGATAGCGTCTTACGATGTTGTCTCTTTTTCATCTTTTTGCCAGCCAAAGGAACGCATTGATGGCCCCACGGTAGGGCATGGTAGCGGTATGGCTATCCGTCCCGAAGTAATTCATCGGATGGTGGAAGCTCAAGAGCAGAAGCACGGTGTGGCCTATAAAATTTTTCTGACCCCGCAGGGCAAAAAACTGGACCAGAGAGTAGCGGCAAATCTCGGAAAATTATTCGTTGAAAAAGACCATGTGATGTTGGTTGCCGGTCGCTATGAGGGGTGTGATGAGCGGGCACAACGGCAGTATGCTGATCTTGAAATTTCCATAGGAGACTACGTGCTCATGGGGGGGGATTTGGCGGCTATGGTGCTTTTGGAAGCAGTAATGCGCTATGTGCCAGGGGTAGTTGCCAAAGAAGATTCGGTCGAAAGAGATTCATTCACAGGTTGTTTTGTCGATTTTCCGACCTACACCGTTCCTCCTCGGGAGTGGCAGGGAAGGTCAGTGCCAGAGGTGCTTCTTTCAGGTAATCATGCCGCTATGGATGCATTCCGTACCGAAGTTGCAGCTCAGCGGTCGGTTAAGGAGCATTTCCAGTGGGTTCGCACGCACTGTGTGGCAAAAAAAGACAAAGCATTAGTTTCGCAGTTGATGCCCCCGCACTATGTCGTTTTGATGCATGATCAGGTTCTGGTTGAGCAAGGAAAAGTCGGGACATCATCGATTACCTCGCTTGATATTCACGACATTGCCCGTTCCTGTCGAACGTACGGAATTAAGGGCTATTCACTGGTAACGCCGCTTATCGATCAGCAAAGAATTGCGCAGACCATCATCGATTTTTGGCATGATGCTGGAATTGCCTATAACCATAATCGGGCTGAGGCGGTCGACTTAGTCAGTATTGTGCCTTCGCTTGATGATGTTATTGCCTCCATCGAGACCGAAGAGGGCAGGAAGCCGTTGCTTGTTGCTACCTCTGCCAAAAATCAGGCTCACCTTGCCCGTACGATCACCTACTACGATCAGAAACAAGTGTGGCAGCATGATCGTCCAGTTCTCTTTGTTTTTGGGACAGCAAAAGGGTTGAGTGATGAGCTTATTGCTCGTTGTGACTATCTTCTGCTTCCGGTCGAGGGATTTACCGAATTTAAGCATCTTTCCGTGCGATCTGCCACTGCAATTGTGCTTGATCGCTGGATGGGAATTAACCTTCTGTCGGTGGGCTAGGCAGAGAGGGTTTATTGCAGTATACTAAGGGCTTTCAATGAGCTCTGAAATGGACCGGTGCTAAAATTAAAATAAAGGCTATATCATGAAGGCAAAAGGACTTACGAGAGAAACGATTCTTGATCTTGCAACCGCGGACCGCAACTTCCCTGAGTTTGAAGTTGGTGATGCGATTGCCGTATCTCAATGGATCAAAGAAGGTGCGAAAAGCCGTATCCAAGTATTTGAAGGTGATGTTATCGCCGTGCACAAAAAAGGTATATCAACGACTTTTACTGTGCGCAAAATTGGCGCTGATAGCGTAGCGGTTGAACGTATCTATCCGATGTACTCTCCGCTGATCGATAGCATCAAACTGGTACACAAAGGTGATGTGCGTCGCGCAAAACTGTACTACATGCGTGATCGCGTAGGTAAGAAGGCTCGCGTTAAAGAGCGTATTCTTACCAAGCAAGAAAAAGAGTTGGCTAGCCAGAAGGCAGAAAAATCTGCTGCCAGTGCCGCGGAAGCTGCTAAGTAAGCGACCTTTTTCATTAGAAAAGCTTTGCAAAGGGCGATGGGAAATGCATATGAAAATTCATAGCGCCGTGTTTCTCATCGCTCTTTTGTTTGGTGTGTCTGGCTGTGCAAAACGCAAACAAGAAAAAAAAGGGGTGCCATTAACAGCACCAGTTCGTTCTACATGCATCTATGATCAACCTCACCAAAAATCATCGCTTATTATTCCCGCCACTCCAAAGCTCGTACGAAAAACCGCATTGGAACCTGACGCGGACTATTCGAGTGTGGTGGTTAATAAAAAGCGAAAGAAGAATGGCAAACATGCTAGTTCTCATTCTCATTCTGCACAGTACCAATCAGAAATAGAAGCGCGTCTAGGCGATGTACCATTGCCTGTTATGGTTACGCTTAAGGGCGCACAAGACAATGCCATGGGTGGTTATGCACTCACCTACGAAACCTCAATGACTCCTTCCGAACTTTTGACATTTTATCGCCAAGAAATGATGAAAGCAGGGTGGTTGCTTGCTGCCTGTTTTGAGTCCCATGAATTACTGCTCTCGTTCAAAAAGCAGAGACAGACGTGTACCATTTTTGTTCGTCCCGTTGCTCGTAGCTGGTGGGGCCCGCAGCTGTATAGTCTCGGCATGTATCTCCAGGCTTGATGATAAATAAACAAAAAGGTGCCACCATTGGTGACACCTCGTTGGGTTGAGTTGGGTTACTTTTGGTTAAGATGCGTCATCGATCTGACTTTCAATGTCAGCAAGTTCTCTGTCTACTTGGTTAATTTCCTGTTCCAGTTTTTTTCTCTTTGCGGTTGGCTTACGTTTTCCTGATGAGACAGCATTGGCGTGCTCAGATGAACCATCAGGAGCTTGTGGCTTGCCTGCTTCAAGTTTTTCTGGATTCTTAAACCCTTGTTCTTTGTACGCTTTAACACGTTTGAGCTCTGCACGAACGACCTGGAGCGTTTGATGCAGCTGCTTCTTGTCTTCTTGCAATCCGCGTACCTGTTCTCGCAGCTCGCTATCATCTCCATCTGCGTTGTAAAGATCATCTTGTAGTCGGCTAAGTTTAGTTTTTAGGTCGTCCATTTTGTCATTGAGTCGGTCAATACGATCATTCAAAGTGTTAACCGTGGAATTATAGTTGCTTGCATTGACGCTGCTGAGTGCAATGGTGGTTACCCACGTACCAAGGAAGAAATAACCAAAGGCAGCACCGCCCCACCAACCCCAGCCGCCATGGCAATAACCGTGGCCGCCCCAGTTGTGATGATTTCCATGCCCATATCCGCCGCTTCGCCCATGTCCTGATCGTCCTCCATGCGCAGACCCGTGATGACTGCCGCCTCGCGAGTGGCTGCTGCTATGCATACTATGACCACCCCCTCTACTATGACCGCCACCACCACCAAAGCGGCCAGCTTCAAGAGACGTAGGCACTAATCCAGCGGTAAGACTGAAAACAAGCAGATAAGCGTAATTTTTTCTTTGTTTCATGGATTATTCCCCTCACTTAATCATTACTTTCTGAATCGTCTTCTGAGTGACTTTTTTTGTGCAAGCGTCTACGAAGTCGTTCGTTTTCTTTTTCCAAATTTTTGATCGTCCGTTTATCTTCGCGACGCTCCTCTTTCAGGCTAGTCAGTTCGCTTTGGAGTTCTCCCACGCGATCGCTTAAGTGGTCAAGAGTAGCATTGTCTACACCTTCATTGCCAGATCCTTGGTTGGCATCGGCTGCTATACTTTCAACAGCAAGACCAGTTCCGACACCGAGTGCGAAATCCCCTCCATGAAAAGCGTGCAGGTTAGACGAAATGATCAGCGTAGAGAGAGTAAGTTTTAAAAGCTTTTTGATCTTCATGAGTTCTCCATTTTTAAACAGCTATAAAGAAAAAGAGCGAGCGTGTAATTATCACGCTCGCTCAATTACTTAGTGTCCCACTGCTTTTGCTTTGTCTTTTGCTTCGTTAACGTTAGCATAGCGGAAGATCGATTTTATAGCTTCTTTAACCTGTCCATGTTTTTTAGTAGAAACGTCTTTGATATCCGAGTTTGCTGCCATGGCGAATGCAATTCCCCATTTGGCTACCTGTTCGCCAAGATATTCCAATTTCTTCATATGCTCTTCAAGTTTTGGATTTGATTGTTTGATCATGGCTCGCAATTCTGCCAATTGCTTTTGACCTTTGGCATCCATTTCAATGATTTTTTTAAGTTCGTCGCTTGGGCTCATATTTGCGCCTGATTTTGCGTTTGCTATTTCGTCAGCAACATTGGTGTGGACATCGTTGCGCAAGGTATTCCATGCCGCATTGTATTCGCTCAGGGTTTTCATGAAATCATTGTATGCTGCCATAAACTTTGCATCTTTACCCATCGCTTGCTCTACCAGGGAACGATCATAGGGGTTTTCATAAGCTGCGTGCATCATCATCATGTCCTGGATGTCTTTGGAGGTCATTTCGTGAGACATGGTGAAGGTATTTTGCATAAGCTCTACGTAAGCGGCTGGGAAGCTCACCGTGACCATTGTTTGATCTTTTTTTACTGGCGCACTTAACGCATCTACTACTGCTTTTGCTTGGTCCATAATGTCTTTTGAAGGCATCATTTCAGCGGGAACCTTTGGCATGGTGTCACCTGCATTGATAGACATGGTGGTTGAGAGCAACGCTGCAACAAACAGCATGTTATATGGTTTCATGGTTTTTCCTTTCCTTTTTTACGAAAACAGATTTATTTCTTTTTATTTTTTTCGACTTCTTTCTTGAGCTTGGTCAATGCGGTATTCGTTCTTTCTACTTTTTTGCTCAGTGCGCTCAGTAAACTTTGCATGTCTTCCATTTCGATATCCAAATCCTTGATGTCTTTGCTGAGAATGCTGAGTGTTGTGGTGTCAACGGCATCTTCAGGTGCAGTGTCTTCATCATCTTCGGCGGAGATCAGAGAAGTTTTATCATTGAAGAAACTTTCTTCTTGGAGAGCAACACGAGTATCCCGTTCATCAGCAGGGCGCCCACCATTTACTCGGGCATCTGCAAAAGAAATGCTGAGTAAAGCGAGGGTGAATACTAAAGTTGAGTGCCAAGAATGCAGGGTGGACAGTTTCTTCATTATCTTCTCCATCTATTTACAAGCGGAAGGTGGGATTGAGAAGGGGTACCCTCCGCTTTTATTTTCTCCATTTCCCCTCGAACTAGACGACCTCGTCGATTTCTTGTTCTAAGCGTCTGGTTTCTTCTTCAGCCTCTGCTTCGACATCTTCTATCAGGTCCTCTGCTTTCTCGTAGAATCCCTTCTTTTTTGTTTGAGATTTTTGTTTGGCAGAGTCAGACTTTCGCTTTTTGTCAGCGGTTACAGATGAGGGTTCTTTTTGTTTTAATTGAGCACGAAGTTTCTTATTTTCTTTTTCTTGTGTGGCAAGTTGTTGTTTGAGGTCTTTGATTGTTTCATTCTGCTCAGAAACCTTATCTTGGAGGGTATCCACCTTATCGCTGAGCTTATCAACTTGTTTGCTTAAATTTCTGTTTTCACGATCAAGGGCACGCATTTCTGAGCTGTTGGATCCACTACCGCCATCATTATTTGATTTTGCAGCAGACGTGACAACAGCACCCGTTACTAGACCGGCAGCCATACCACCTGCAAAAGCACCACCTTTGCCGGCATAGCAAAGTTGGTAAGACGCTCCAAGCAGAAGCGCTTGAGCTAAAAATATACCTTTTTTGAATGTCATGTTGGGACCTCCTTTTCCCCTCTGGTTTCTCCATGATTGTTTCTATTAATAATTTACTAATAGAAAATATATTAATGCAATGACTTTGAGAAAATAAGCGGGAAAAAGGGAAGTTTTGGCTTATGGGGAGTGCAGTTCTTACTGCGTTAAACGAGAAGCCAAGGCGTTAATGTTTCCTGCCCCTTGCAGAACGATCACATCTCCCTCCTGAACTTTTGAGCACAAATAAGCCTTGAGGGACGAAAAGTCCGCTTCAAAAGGAACATAGGTAATGGGCGCCTGAGGATTCAGGGATTTAGCCAATTGGGCAAGTCCTTCTCCGGTTAGCCCGGCAATGGGTTGTTCGCTGGCAGCATAAATGTCAGTTACCAAAAGCTCATCGACAGGGAGTGAGGAAAGCATGTCAGCAAAGTCCTTCCACAGGATAGAAAGTCGGGAATAGCGATGGGGCTGAAACACGACAAACACTTTATTCTTTGCCCGTTTACGTGCCACGGCAGTGGTGCATTGAATTTCAGTAGGATGGTGACCATAGTCATCAAATATTTCAGCGCCTTGAAATATTCCTTTGAAGGTGAAACGGCGATCAACCCCATTAAATGTTGAAAGCGCGCGAGCGGCTACTTCAAACGAAATGCCAGCTTCAAGTGAGGCTGCCAGTGCCGCAATGCTGTTTAAAATGTTATGTCTGCCTGGCATGCGAACGGTGACCTTGCCGACTTCTTTTCCGAGATGAAGAAGGGTGTAGTGGGATTTGTCAGCCTCGAGAAGGGGGTCTTTGAAAGACCATTCGGCGTCTGGTGAGCTTCCATAGGTGGCGTAGTTCACTTTTGTTAGAGGCAAAAGTGTCCGTGCAATGGGGTCATCGGCACAGATGAATGCTTTACCGTAGAAGGGTATTTTTTCTAAGAAGAGGCGGAATGTTTCGGCAAGGTCGTGGACGTTGCGATAGGTATTCAGATGTTCTCGGTCAATGTTGGTCAGAATGGCGATGGTGGGGAAAAGATACAGCAGTGAGCGGTCACTTTCGTCTGATTCTGCTACAAGAAATTCCCCGGCCCCGTAACGTGCATTTGAAGAAATGCTTTGCAGGTGGCCGCCGACTACAACAGTAGGATCGGTTTCGGCTTCCATGAAAATATGCGACAAGAACGATGTGGTGGTTGTTTTGCCATGGGAGCCTGCTACCGTTACGGTATATTTTGTTCTACTCAACTCTCCGAGCATCTGTCCACGAGGTACCAGCGGAATGCCACGTTCCTGAGCGCGCAGTAATTCTGGGTGCTGAATCCCCTTGGAAAGGCTTTGGACATCTGAAGTGTATACGATCGTTGAGATCGTCGGATCATCGCATAACGGGTGATTATTCCCTTCATGAATTGCGCAGCCTAAGGCTTTTAAGTCAATCACACTTTTCTGAGTGATGTTGCTGTCACAGCCGGAGATTTTGTATCCCTGATGGGCTAGAACCTTTGCGATTCCGCTCATTCCGATACCACCTATACCCACGAAATGGATATGTGTTTTTTTCTTCAACATGCCGATGAACCTTTCAGGAACCAGTTTTAGTTATGAAAGACATCTTGTATCAGAAATGCATCAACGTGTAAAAAGAAATCTCAACTTTTAAGAAGAGCTCGCAGTTGCAGAAGTCTTTCCTTAAGGGAAAGGAGCTTGGCCACCGCAGTTGCCGACTGTCTCGGCGCGTCTTCCAATACGGTGCGATGTGAGCCAAGAATTTTTGTATCGGTTTTACGGAATTGCTTCTTAGCGCCTGCGATTGTGAATCCTTGCTCATACAGCAATTGTTTGATGGAGCGGAACTTTTCTAAATCTTTCTGTTCGTAGAAACGCTGTCCCCCTTCAGAGCGCGCTCCTGTCACGTTAAACTCTTTTTCCCAAAAGCGAATTACAAAGCGTTCTACCCCTAAATTTTTTGCCAGCTCCCCGATACGAAATTGCTTTTTCTGCATTTTCACTGCTTTTCTCCTTTTAAGATCAAATTGGGTACGTGTTTTATATAACGCAACGACGAAACTCTGTAAATAATGCACTTTTATAAACTGTGGATTGTGCTGGCCGAGAAGTGTCTTTCTTGGTATCCTAAGACCTTTCGCATTGTCGTACGTACCATACACTGTTGGAAGATAGGGAATCTCTGCATGAAAAAAATGACATTCATTGGCTTATTATTGTTTACCCTCGGGGTCCAAATAGCGCTCCAGCTTTATATTTCAAAAAGATCAAAAGAGCCGGCAGTTGAGCAACAAGCTCTTAACTTGGAGATAAACTTTGCAGCTGATGAGCACCATGAGCAAGTCAACACCGTTACCACTTCTTATGCGACTATGGGATTCACCAGCCGTGGCGGTACCCTTTCGGAACTGACTATTCATCGGCTTATGAATGGAGTGCGGCAAGATTTTACGGTGCTTGCGGCTGATCAAATTCAAGAGCGCGACCAGCAAGCATTTATTGTGGCGATAGATGGTAAAACTCCGTATGCCTATCATTTCAAAGGGCAAGAAGAAACTGACAAAGCTCACGTGCTTTCGTATGGAATTGCGAGTCACGATGCGGAAGTCAAGAAGCAGTTTGTTGTCTACAAAGATCGCCCTCAGATCGACATGATCCTTACCGTGAAGCCTCACGTTCCTACTACTGTGCGTGTTATGTGGCCCTCTCCTCTTTTAAAGGGACTGGGAGAAGATGAAGTTATTCAGGGACTTGTTTCGACAAGAGCGACGTCGTTCACCAAAATCGCAGAAAAGAAAATTGGTGTTACCGCTTACATGCAACCAACCTTGTTTGGTAGCGAAGATAAGTATTTTGTGTTTGCCATGACCAAGGATGTTAACTCGTTTGCTCATCGTGCGTATTACAAACAGACTCAAAACCGTATTTTGTCGCTTGTAGAAAGCAATCCAATCCAAGAAGAAAAGACATGGACATTGAGTTTCTACTTTGGCCCTAAAGATGGCCAAATGATGGCACTGGTAGATAAAAACCTAAACAATGTCTTTGATTATGGGCTCTTTTCTTTCCTCACCCGGCCGCTGCTGTATGTTTTGAGAAAGATCAATGATGTGGTGCATAATTATGGTATTGCCATTCTTTTGGTTACGTTATTGCTTAAGATTCTTCTGTTGCCATTCACGTGGAGTGGTGCTCGCAAGATGAAGCGCCTGCAGGAGTATCAGCGCAAAATGGCGTATCTTGAGCAAAAACATAAAGGGGACAAAAAAGCGCTTGAAGAAGCACGTATGGAATTGTTGCAAAAAGAAGGGTTGCCGTTGGGTGGATGTTTACCGCTCCTCTTGCAAATTCCTTTCTTAGCGGCGTTGCAGAGTGGGCTTAATAACTCCCTTGAGCTTTATCGGGCACCGTTTATCTTGTGGATCAAGGACCTTTCTGTGGCTGATCCCTACTATGTGTTACCGTTCTTGATCCTTGTATTCTTCTTACTTGGTGGTTTTATGAGTCAAAAGGGGGCAGGGGCACGACAAAACATCTGGATGATTGTAGGTGCAGTTGTGTTTATGGCGTTTACAGCAAACCTTTCAGCAGGTCTTTGCCTATGCATTTTAGGAAATATTGGCTTGCATACCTTGCAAACTGAATTACAGAAAGCGATTGATGCATGATTGAGAAGATCCCGTCGCTTGCACAGCTTTGTAAAGCTTTGCAGCAGGTTCCCTATCTTGCCTCAAAAAATATCTATCGTGTGGTGACTTTTTTTTTGACCAACGATAAAGAACGTGTAGAACGCTTTTGTCTTGCGCTGCTTGAGGCAAAGAAGAACATTACCACGTGCTCCTTGTGTTGCATGTGGAAAGAGCGCGAAAAGAACTGTGTTTTTTGTGCAGATGTTACACGCGATGCACGTTTAATCTGCGTTGTAGAGACGTGGCAAGAATTATTGGTGATTGAAAAGACAGAGGGATACAAGGGACTGTATCATATTTTGGGCGGGGCAATCTGCCCGCTTGAAGGCATTGGCCCAGAGGATCTCTCGATTGGATTACTTCTGGATCGCGTGAAAAATCAAGCGCCCCAAGAACTTATCCTTGCTACCAATCAGACTGCCGAGGGTGAAGCAACAGCAGCTTTCATTGCACGCAAACTGAAAGATTCTGGCGTAAAGATTTCATGTTTGGCTCGAGGAATGCCGGTAGGAGCAATGCTTGAGGGGTTAGACAAATTGACGGTCTACAAAGCTTTGTCAGAACGTCGCCCATTTTGAAACTGTTGTAAGAAAGGGTTATGCATGAGTCAAAAGCGAGTCGAAGAAAGAATGCAGAGGGTAGTACGCCGTAAGGCATTAATCGATGCTATCCGGTCGGCGTATCCCGATAAAGAAGGCAGTCTGCTTTTGTGTGCAGGGTTTGAGCGTGAACGTGAACCTTTCTTTCAAGACAGTTCGTTCCATTATTTTGTCGGAATTGAGGAACCCGCATTGGTTTTTTATCAATCACTTAATGGTGACCCTCTTTTATATGAACCGCAGTATGCAAACGATCGTTCGGTGTGGCTGCCCGGAAAAAAAGATGAGAAAATCTTGCAGCAGGTGGGCATACGTAAAATCGAGTTCTTGGGAAAGCCGGTACCGGGATACTCGATGGATCCACTCGTGAGTAAAGAGGGGGTTGAGGTGCTGGTGGCACAGCTTTCAGAACTTGTTAAACACAGGCAGACCATCTTTACTTTATTATCTGATGTGAGTTTGGAAGCATTAGTGATGACGAGAAAATTGTGTGAATATGTCCCTGGCCTGGCAGAATGTATAGTTGATATCGCACCATTAGTGGGCCGTTTACGACGTATCAAGGATATGCGAGAACTTGAACACATATATCGTGCTATTGAAATTACTGCGGCCGCACAAGAAGCCGCTGCTGATACGATAGAAGCTGATGTTTCTGAAGCGCGTGTGCAGGCAGCTATTGATTATATTTTTGCCGAAGGGGAAGCGACACATGCTTTTCCTTCCATTGTGGGCAGTGGGAAACACAGTGCCATCTTGCATTACGTTGATAATACGGGAACGATGAAAAATGGCGATCTGGTAGTGGTTGATATAGGGGCATCCTATCAACATTATGCTGCTGATGTTACCCGTACCTATCCGGTATCAGGAACGTTTACCAAGCGTCAGAAAGAAATCTATCAGTGTGTTTTGGAGGCACAGGCCTTTGTGGCCGAGGTGGCGGGACCAGGCATGTATTTGAGAAATGCAAAAGAGCCTGAAAAGTCATTGCATCACATTGCGGAAAAGTTTTTCAAAGATCATGGCTATGGTGACTATTTTCCGCATGGAATTGGGCACTACGTTGGTCTTGATGTGCATGATGTAGGCGAGCGTACAGAGCCGTTAAGGCCGGGTGATGTGATTACCATTGAGCCGGGTCTCTATTTCTCTGAAGAAAATCTAGGTGTCCGTATAGAGGATATGTACTGGATCGTAGAAGATGGCGTGGTCTGTTTGACAGAGGGAATCGCCAAGGAAGTCGAAGAGATAGAGCGGCTTATGCGGGAGCAACGGGAGCTGGCATAAACGTAAAAGCCTGCAGGAATGCTTTTTTTGGGTTGACCGTTTTGGTCTTTTAGCGTACTTTGTACGTATCCGTTCATTCAAATTAAAAGTATGAAAATCAAAAATTCTTTACGAACAAGGGTGATGAAATGTCGATGGACATGAACCGAATGTTTAATTTGCGCAAAGAGGATGCTGAACCTCGCTGGCACTTGATAGATGCACAAGGCAAAATTCTAGGCAGATTGGCAACTGAAATAGCTGATCTTTTGCGAGGCAAGGGCAAACCGACGTACACCCCTCACTCTGCCAACGGTGATTATGTTGTTGTAATCAATGCTGAAAAGGTCGTTTTGACTGGAAATAAGCTTGAAGACAAAATTTACCAACGGGTGACCGGTTGGATTGGCGGGAAAAAGGAAGTGACAGCAAAACATATGCTCAACACTCATCCAGAGCGCATTGTTGAGTTCGCAGTTGCTGGCATGATGGCCGACAACATCATCAACGACCGCATGATCAAGAACCTTAAGGTGTATGTGGGCGCTGAACACCCTCATCAAGCTCATTTCCCAAAGAAAGCTGCTTAACTGAAATACAGATCTCAGTAAGGTTCTAAAAAATAAAGCCCCGGAAATTTCGGGGCTTATTTTTTAGCGTGATGATCTGTGCGTTAGAAAAGGTCGCGGACATCCTTGATGGTCAGGTAAATGAAAAGCGCGCCCATAAGGATCCACGTGGCATAATGAATGGCCACTGTAAGTTTTTCAGGAAGTTCTCGCCCCAATACTGCCTCGATGGTGAAGGTAAAAATTCTTCCCCCGTCAAGGATAGGCAAAGGGATAACGTTAAGGACTGCCAACGTTACACTGATGATGGTGAGAAAGATGAAAAACAGTTTGAGTCCCTGTCCGGCGCTGGCGATAGTGAGGGAAATCATCATGAGCGGGCCTGAGAAATTTTGAACAGATCGCTTTTTGAAGGCGTTTAACAGTGATGACGCCGTCGAAGAAATAAGCTCCCAGGTAAGCCTAGATGCTTGGGTAAACGAAGCAATACATGAGGTGGGTTTAAATGGTGGGAAAAGAAACTCATCAATGCCCAAAAGGCCGTACTCTTTATTTCGTACTTTGCGAGCTCCCAGTTGTACTTCAAGGTCTTGTATTTCTCCCGTTCCTGCCTTCTCAATAACAACGTGAGCTGTCTGGTGGGCCAGTGGCTCCAGGGTTCGAAACAAGTCGCCGACGCGTTGTGAGACGTCTGCATCGTTAATTTTTAGAAGTCTGTCTCCAGAAGAGATGCCTGCTTTTTGAGCGGGGGAATCAACGGCTACTTTCTTTACAAAGTATTGACCACGTTGAATAAGAAAGGGGTTTGCAGGGATACCCGAAAATGAAAGCCCTATGAGGCAGCAGTAGGCAAAAATAAGGTTAAAAATGATACCGCCCCAGGCGATGCACATCTTTTGAAAATAGGACTTCTCGCGCAATGTTCGGTGCGCCTCTATGCCCTCGGTCTGTCCCATTTCAATTTCCACATAACCCCCAATGGGGATAAGGGAAAGAGAGAACGTTGTTTCGCCTATTTTCTTCTTAAAAATTTGAGGGCCAAATCCAATCGAAAAAGAAGGGGCGTGGACGTCAAAAAGCTTACAAAAAAGAAGATGGCCAAGCTCATGGAAGGCAATAACTGCCCCGACTCCTGTGATCCCTGCTAACACGTAAGGAAAGTTTTGGATAAGCCATGTTCCCTGCTCTATCATGGAGGACTCCTTTAGAAACTGAAAATTTCAGACATGCAATAAGTAAATCGGCATTAACTTTAACAAGGAACTCAAAAGTCGTCTATGGAACCGATAATAAAATGAGAGGGGTTTTGTCGATAGGAGGGCTGCTTATAGGTAGGTCGGGTCTCAGAAATGCTGAATAGGCCACATTTCAGCTCAGGGCGTAGTTGAAGAAGTACAGGCTTTCCCTTGAAAAAAAATATGGACCAGGTAGACTATCGGCAGACCTTTAAAAGACTGGATCCCAACTCCATCTATCTTCTGTCCAAACTTTTTGATAGAGAGTGCCTCGCAAAAGAGCTGAGGAAGCGGGTTTCGTTATTTTTGTTAATCTGTAACTGTTAGGAATACAAAGGTATGCCAACGATAAATCAGCTTTGTCGCTTTGGGAGAACAAAGAGTAAAGACAAGACTAAGAGCCCGGCATTGCGTGGCTGTCCTCAATTGAGGGGTGTTTGTACCCGTGTTTTTACACAAACTCCAAAAAAGCCAAACTCTGCATTGCGTAAAGTTGCGCGTGTAAAGTTGTCCACAGGAATGGAAGTCACTGCCTATATCCCTGGTGAAGGCCATAATCTTCAAGAGCACTCTGTTGTTTTAGTCAGAGGTGGGAGAGTGAAGGACTTGCCTGGTGTGAAGTATCATATTGTTCGTGGCGCGTTGGATGCTGCCGCTGTAGAAGGTAGAAAACAGTCTCGTTCGTTGTACGGTGCTAAACGTCCAAAAGGCACCGCAAAATAAGGATTTAATACATGCCACGACGAAAATCGGTGAACTTGAAGCGGGAAGTCGGTGTTGATCTTAAATACGGATCCCCTCTTATTCAAAAATTTATTAATGTTGTAATGCGTCAAGGGAAGAAGAGCATTGCGCGTACCATTGTGTACCAAGCGCTTGATGTCCTTACTAAGAAAAACAACGGTGACAAGGAAAAGGGGCTCAAAATGTTTGAGCGTGCCTTTGAAAATATTGTGCCTGTTATTGAAGTTCGTCCGCGTCGTGTTGGTGGCGGTGTCTACCAAATTCCGGTCGAAGTTCGTCCGCAAAGAGCAAGTGCGTTAGGTATGCGATGGTTGATCGCTGCTGCGCAGTCTCGTTCTGATAAAACGATGGGACTGCGTCTTGCGCAGGAACTTGTTGAGGCTTACGAAGGTCGCGGTGCAGCCGTTAAAAAGAAGGCTGATGTTCATCGTATGGCTGAAGCAAATCGTGCGTTCTCGCACTATGCGTGGTAGCGGGGGTTAGCGGATCATGGCTCTTGATTTAAAAAAGCATAGAAATATTGGTATCGCCGCTCACATTGACGCGGGAAAAACTACAGTGACAGAGCGTATTCTGTACTACACTGGTATTTCTCACAAAATTGGCGAAGTTCATGAAGGTGAAGCTATCATGGACTGGATGGAGCAGGAAAAGGAACGTGGTATCACAATTCAAGCTGCAGCTATCACATGCAATTGGAAAGGTACCAGTATCAACATCATTGATACGCCGGGACACGTGGACTTTACCATTGAGGTAGGTCGTTCCCTGCGCGTGCTTGATGGAATGGTTTCTGTTTTCTGTGGGGTTGCTGGTGTTCAGCCGCAATCAGAAACGGTGTGGCGTCAGGCTACGCGTTACAATGTTCCTTCTATTGTGTTCGTTAATAAAATGGACCGCGTTGGCGCCGATTTTTTTCGCGTGGTAGAAGACATCAACGGTCGTTTAAACGGGAATGCGCTTGCAATGCAAATTCCAATAGGAGCTTCCGAAACGTTCCGCGGTGTGATCGATGTTCTTACAGGCAAAATGGCCATCTTCAATGAGGGCGATAAAGGTCTCGCTGTCAACTGGGAAGATGCTTCTCCTGAGTATGCTGATCAAATTGCAGAGCTGCGCACTAAGGTTGTGGAGCGCGCATGTGACTTTGACGACGCTTTGGCGGAACGCTACTTGGATGGAAAAGAAGTAAGCGTTGAAGAAATTAAAGCTGCATTGCGTAAGGGTGTAATTAAGCGCGAAGTGTTCCCTGCGTTCTGTGGTTCTGCGTTCAAGAACAAGGGTGTTCAGGCAATGCTTGATGCGGTTCTTGATTACTTGCCATCTCCTCTTGATGTGCCGCCGGTTGTTGGAAAAGATCCAGATACTGATGAGGATATCATCAGAAAGGCGGATCCAACTGAGCCGTTTGCTGGTCTTGCTTTTAAAATTATGACTGACCCGTTCGTGGGTACGCTTTCATTTGTTCGTGTGTATTCAGGTACATTGAAATCTGGTTCCTACATTAAAAATGTGACGACTGGGAACAAAGAGCGTGTAAGTCGATTGATTCGCATGCACTCTAATAAACGCGAAGAAATTGAAGAAGTAGGGGCTGGAGATATTGCTGCGTTTGTAGGTCTTAAAGATGTGAAGACCGGTGATTCTCTTGCTGATGAAAAACATCCAATTTTACTCGAAAAAATCGATGTGCCGGTTGCGGTTATCTCCTCTTCTGTTGAGCCGAAAAATAAAGGTGACTACGAGAAGATGATCATTGCGCTTAGAAAAATGGCGCAAGAAGATCCATCGTTCAGACTTGCATACAACGAAGAAACGGGGCAAACCGTTATCGCAGGTATGGGTGAGTTGCACCTTGAAATTCAGCTTGATCGTCTTAAGCGCGAGCATAAGATCGAAGTTGAGCCGGGTAAGTTGCAGGTTGCCTACAAAGAAACTATTCAGAAGCCAGTTGAGATTGAAGGTAAGTATATCAAGCAATCAGGTGGGCGTGGTCAGTATGGTCACGTGTGGCTGAAGCTTGAGCCGCGTGAGCGTGGAGAGGGCTTCCTTTTTGAAAACAAACTGGTGGGTGGTTCTATTCCAAGAGAATATGTGCCAGCCATCGAAAAAGGTCTTTTAGAAGCGGTTGCCAACGGAGCGATGGGTGGATACCCAGTCGTTGACCTTAAGGTTTCGGTATTTGACGGTTCCTATCATGATGTTGACTCATCTGAAGTTGCTTTCAAGATCGCCGCTGCTATGGCTTTGCGCGATGGTATGAAAAAAGCATCCCCCGTTCTGCTTGAACCGATTATGAAGGTGGAAGTAGAAACGCCGGAAGAATACATGGGTGACGTGATGGGTGACTTGAACTCACGCCGTGGTAGAATTCTTGGTATGGATGAAAAGAACAAGGTTCAAGTAATACGTGCTGAAGTTCCTCTGAGGGAAATGTTGGGTGGTTATGCAACTACCTTGCGTTCTATGAGTAAGGGACGTGCGAGTTACTCTATGGAATTTGAATGCTATCGTGAGATGCCAAAGAACGTAGAAGAAGAAGTTTTAGGTAAGAAATAAGTAGTTAAGTATAAAGGCACTGTCAGGAGTTAGACATGGCAAAAGATATATTTGAGCGTAAAAAGCCGCACGTTAATATTGGTACGATTGGTCACGTTGACCATGGTAAGACCACATTGACTGCGGCAATTACAAAAGTTTTGGCTGATAGAGGTATGGCGAAAGCTCGTGCATTCGATGAAATCGATAACGCGCCAGAAGAAAAAGCACGTGGTATTACCATTGCAACCTCTCACGTTGAATACGAAACAGAAAAACGTCACTATGCGCACGTTGACTGCCCAGGTCACGCTGACTATGTAAAAAACATGATCACCGGTGCTGCTCAAATGGATGGTGCGATTCTGGTAGTGTCAGCTGCAGACGGTCCTATGCCTCAAACTAAAGAACACATCCTGCTTGCAAAGAACATTGGTGTTCCTGCGCTGGTAGTATTCTTGAACAAGGTTGACATGGTTGACGATCCAGAAATGGTTGACATGGTTGAAGAAGAAGTTCGTGATCTTCTTAGCAAGTATGATTTCCCTGGTAAAACTATCCCTGTCATCCGCGGTTCTGCAACTAAGGCTCTTGCAGGGGATGCGTCTGGTGTTCAAGCAATCGTTGATCTGATGAATGCAGTAGATACTTCTATTCCAGATCCGGTTCGTGAAATTGATAAGCCATTCTTGATGCCGGTTGAAGGTGTATTCACTATCTCAGGACGTGGTACTGTTGCAACGGGAAGAATTGAACAAGGGCGTGTCAAAGTAGGCGAAGAAATCGAAATCCTTGGTCTTGGCAAGTCTATCAAAACGACTGTCACGGGCGTGGAAATGTTCCAAAAAACGCTGGATGAAGGTCTGGCAGGGGACAACGTCGGTTTGCTTCTGCGTGGTGTTAAAAAAGAAGACATCGAACGTGGTATGGTGTTGGCAAAACCAGGCAGCATCAAGCCACACAAGAAGTTCAAAGCGGAAGTGTACGTTCTATCTAAAGAAGAAGGTGGCCGTCACAGTCCATTCTTCTCTGGATACCGTCCGCAGTTCTATTTCAGAACAACTGACGTTACCGGTGTAGTGACGCTCGAAGCGGGAAGAGAAATGGTTATGCCAGGTGATAACGTTTCGATTACCGTTGAATTGATCAGCACTATCGCGATGGAAAAAGATCTACACTTTGCAATTCGTGAAGGTGGAAGAACGGTTGGATCCGGTGTGGTAACTGAAATTATTGCATAGGAACCGCTGTGATGAAAAAAACAAAAATACGCTTAACGCTTAAATCGTACGATCATCAACTGCTTGATAAAGCCGTTAAGACTATCTGTTTGACAGCAAAAAGGACCGGCGCTTTATTGGTCGGTCCTGTTCCAATGCCAAATAGAAAGCGCTGCTTTACTGTGTTGCGTTCGCCTCATATTGATAAAAAATCTCGTGAGCAGTTTGAACTAACTACGCATCGCCGCATTTTGGACATCGTTTCTCCATCGGATCAAACGATGGATGCTCTAATGAAATTGACTATTTCATCGGGTGTCGATGTTGAGATTAAGTAGCATACGACTAAAACAATAAGCATACAGAGGAAGGCTCTTCATGGTAGGTGGTTTTTACGGGAGAAAGATTGGCATGACCCAACTTTTCTCCGAGAACCAAGTTATTCCTGTAACGATAATTGACGCGTCGTCGTGGTTTGTCACTGATGTCAGGACAAAAGAACGCGATGGTTATTATGCGGTACAGCTTGCAAAAGTAAGAAAACGCTACGAAGGTGAAGCATTTTCACCGGCGTGGCTCAAAAACAAAAAAGAATATTTTTTGTACGTAAGGGAAGTTCCCATGACGTCAGCTCCTGAGGGAGTTGAAATAGGAACCGCTGCCGATTTCTTCAAACTTTTGGCGGCTGGAGACATCGTTGATGTTTCTGGTACGACAAAAGGTTGTGGGTTTGCAGGTGTTATGAGGAAGCATAATTTCTCTGGCGGGCGAAAAAGTCACGGTGATATGATGGGAAGACGCCCTGGATCCATCGGTTCTTTAACCAAGAGCGGTCACGTTATCAAGGGGAAAGGTCTTCCAGGTCACATGGGTGTGAAAAAGCGCACCATGCAAAACCTTGAAATAATAAAAGTAATCACAGAAAGCAACGCTATTGCGGTTAAAGGCTGCGTGCCAGGTAAAGCCGGTTCATTAGTGTTTGTTCGCAAAAAGTAGGATAAAACATGAGTGAGCGAAAAACTTCATCAGAAGCTATGAAGCAGCATGTTTTGAAACATTCTGATTTAGGACTTCAGGCGGACGCAGGTGATACTCTTACTCCGGTAGCATTTGCTACGGTTGTCAGAGAATTGCTGCAAAATAGCAGGCAAGGCACTGTCGCATGTAAAACGCGTGCAATGGTTAGTGGATCTAATAAGAAGCCATGGAAACAAAAGGGTACTGGACGTGCGCGTTCTGGTGCGCGAACTTCTCCATTGTGGCGTGGCGGTGGTATCATTTTCGGACCACAAGCTCGTGTGCGTAAACTCAAGACCCCTAAAGGTCTTAAACGTGCTGTTGCGCGTGATTTGCTTAATACCATGCTTGTGGAACAAAGACTGATGCTTCTTGATTGGGCACTGGAAGGTAATGCTCCCAAAACCAAACAAGCATTTTCAGTATTGCGTGAGCGTAATTTGCATACAGAGCCGGTCAACGTATTTCTTTCAATGAACGATGCGTTAACGGTTGCTTCATTTGCAAATATTCCATCAGTGAGAATTATTTATTTCGATGCTCCTAATGCTTATGCATTGGCAGATGCTCGCTATTGGGTAGTTCTCAAAAAAGACATGGATGCGTTCAAGGCCATGGTCGGTCAGTGGAAATAACGGTAAAAGGGCGCTAAATGCAATTAACAGTATATGATATTATCAAAGGGCCTGTTATCACTGATAAGGCCTACAGAACTAACTACCTTCTCAAGCAACTTGTCGTGCGTGTGCATACGCAGGCAAATAAGCCGATGGTTAAAGAAGCATTGGAAAAGCTCTTTAATGTGAAGGTAGAAAAAATACGCATAATAGTACGCAAACCAAAAAAACGTTCCGTCAATCGCTATCCAGTTAAGGGCAGTCTGATGAAGAAAGCCATTGTTACTCTCAAGGATGGGTACGCCATTGATGCGCTTGGCCAAGCTGGCGGAGGTACCGTCACTTTGGATAAACAACGTGAGTATACGGTTCAGGAGTAATGCAAAATGGCGATTGTAAAAAGAAAACCACGAAGTGCATCACTTCGTTTCCAGACGTTTCTTTCTTCTGATGACATTACTACTACCAAACCAGAAAAGAGTTTGTTGGTAGGTTTGAAGAAGAAAGCGGGTCGTAACTCGTATGGAAGAATCACGGTAAGGCATCGTGGGGGTGGCGCGCGCAGAAGCTATCGCGTCATTGACTTCAAGAGAAGTGTTCGTGATGTGAATGGTGTGGTGACCACAGTTGAATACGATCCAAATCGTAACGTGAGAATCGGCTTAGTAGCTTATAAAAATGGTTCTAAAGCCTATATCCTCCTTCCTGATAAAGTGAAGGTTGGAACCGTGGTAACTGCTGGACAGGATGTTGAAGCAAAGCCAGGTAATGCAATGCCATTGAGGAAAGTTCCTGTTGGTTTTACCGTGCATAACATCGAAATAAAGCCGGGAGAAGGTGGTACATTCGCGCGTAGTGCGGGTACTTCAGCTCAAGTGATGGCTAAGACAGGTGATTATGCGACTTTGAGAATGCCTTCGAGTGAGGTACGCTTGGTTCATCTTGATTGTTGGGCAACCATCGGCGAGTTGGGCAATGCAGACTACAAGAACATTTGCTGGGGGAAGGCAGGTCGCACAAGACATCGTGGTTTCCGTCCATCGGTACGTGGTATGGCAATGAACCCTGTAGATCATCCACACGGTGGTGGTGAAGGGCGTTCAAAGTCTGGCTCTCACCCTCAGTCCCCATGGGGTAAGGGGTGCAAGGGAACAAGAACACGTAAATCTCCACGTGCTCCATTTATTTTGAAAAGACGTAAGTCGAAAGATTAGTACATAGTTTATTTAGATAGGTCGGAAAGTATGAGCAGATCAACCAAAAAGGGTCCATTTGTTGATGCCTCACTGGTAAAAAAAGTGAACTCAGCAAAGGCTGAGAAAAAGAGTGAACCGGTTAAAACCTGGTCGCGACGCAGCATGGTGATACCTGACTTCGTGGGAACCACTATTGCCGTTCATAACGGGAAGAAGTTCGTGTCGGTTTTTGTTACTGAAGATATGGTAGGCCACTACCTTGGTGAATTTGCTCCTACTCGGACGTTCCGTCTTCACAGCGGTCAGCGTAAAGCTGGGGTTGCCGGAAAAGAGTAATTTGGATAAACTAATAAGCGCGAATCTAATGAGTTTGAGGCCATAATGCAATTTAAAGCACTAGTAAAGCATGTACCATTCTCCCCTTATAAGCTCCGTCCCTATGTAGATGGAATTCGGGGTAAGGATGTGTCGTATGCCTTGCGACTACTCACCACACAGGCTGTTAAGCGTGCCGTGCCGATCAGGAAGGTTATCCAATCGGCTGCAGCTAACGCACTCAGCCGTGAAGGAGTGGATGTCACTGGCTTGCGTATAAAAGAAATACGCGTTGATCAGGGCAGAATTTTCAGATATTTCAAACCGGGCTCCATGGGGCGTGCGGCAACACAGCGCAAACGGTTTAGTCATATCAGTGTCGTGTTGGAAGTAATACATCAGTCACCTAAAGAGGCTTAGTGTGGGACAAAAAGTTAACCCTCGCGGGTTTCGAGTAGGCGTTTATTCTGATTGGTATGCTCGTTGGTTTGCTCGTGGAGCAAGCTACGGCGATCAATTACTGGAAGACGTACAGATTAGAAGGTTTGTTGACACGCAACTGAAGCATGCTGAAGTTGCTCGTGTGGAAATAGAAAAAGCTGGCGATAACGTAAAAGTTATTCTCCACTCGGCAAGACCTGGAATTATCATTGGTAAAAAGGGTCAGGAGATTGATGTGCTTCGCAAAGGGATAGCGAAGATCATCAAGAAGAGTGGTGTTGAAGTTTCTGTGCAAGAAGTAAAGACGCCAGAAATTGACGCAACGCTTGTTGCTAAGAGCATTGCTGAACAGCTTGAAAAGAGATCAAGTTTTAAAAAAGTTATGAAGCGTGCCTCAGCAGCGGCATTGAGAGCAGGAGCAAAAGGTATAAAAATCTGTTGTTCTGGCCGTCTCAACGGTGCTGAAATCGCTCGTCGTGAGTGGGTTCGGGTGGGATCCGTGCCTCTTCATACATTACGCGCTGATATTGATTATGGCGTTGCTCGTGCCAATACAACCTTCGGGGTTATTGGAGTCAAGGTCTGGATCAGTAAGGGCGAGTATCACTTTGCTTAACGGTGTGAGAAAATAGTATGTTGATGCCAAAAAAAACAAAATATCGTAAAGTGCAGCGAGGCACCAGGAAGGGGCTATCCAAGGGATGTCGCACCGTCGAGTTCGGCGATTTTGGTTTGGAAGCAACGGAGCCAGCATGGGTTTCTGCGCAACAAATCGAAGCGATTCGTATCACCATGTCCCGAAAGCTGAAGAAGGAAGGAAAGTTCTTTCTACGCTTGTTTCCGGACAAGCCAGTGACCAAAAAACCTGCAGAAACTCGTATGGGTAAGGGAAAGGGAAATCCTGAGCTTTGGGTTGCGGTGGTTAAGAGGGGTCGAATTTTTGCTGAAATAGCAGGTGTTTCTGAAGCGCGTGCACGAGAAATTTTCAAAACAGCGACTTCCAAACTGCCTATGAAAACTCGGTTTGTGAAGAAAGAAACAGCGGTTCAAGTGCCTGCGGCAGCACGTGATGGAGGAGCTCTTAATGAAGCATAAAGTGACACAAGAATTTAGAGATATGAAGGTTACTGAGTTGCAGCAGCAAATTGAAGATTTGCGCCGAACTCTTTTTAGTCTCCGTCTGAATGCAACAACGTCCCACGTTAAAGACTCTTCGCAATTTAAAAAATTGCGCCGTACTATCGCTCGTGGGTTGACTGTTTTGCGTGAAAAGCACGGTATACCGTCTAACCATGAAGAGCATAGCAATGAGTAAAGAGACAGCAGTGGACACTAAGAAGGCGAAGATGCTTGTTGGAAAAGTTGTTTCCGACAAAATGGACAAGACCGTTGTAGTTAGTTTGACACGAACGGTAAAGCATCCGGTCTTTGGCAAGGTGTTAAAGAAAGTTAAAAAGTACAAGGTGCACGATCCTCTTGAGCAGGCTCATGTGGGTGATCTTGTTGAGTTTTTTGAAGGTCGTCCAGTTTCGAAAACAAAATATATGTATCTGGCTCGCGTTGTTCAAAAAGCGGATCAAGATGCAGTTTTCACTAAGGATGTGGAGTAAGCACCTATGTTACAAAAACAATCTTATTTAGAAGTTGCTGACAATTCCGGAGCGAAGTTGTTGCAATGTATTCACATTATTGGAAGTACTAAGAAACGTTATGCGTATCTTGGTGATTTGATCAAATGTGCAGTTAAAAGTGCTATTCCTGGTGGAACCGTTAAAAAAAGCGATGTGGTTACCGCGGTAATCGTACGCACCAGAAAAGAATTTAGACGCGAAGATGGAAGCTACATTAGATTCGGCGAAAACGCGGCTGTTATCGTCAAAGACGGTGAGCCAGTAGCTTCTCGTATTTTTGGTCCTGTTGCTCGTGAACTTCGACCCCGCCCTGGTTATCAAGGCTATCCGAAGATTGTGTCGCTTGCTGCAGAAGTGGTGTAGGTCAGGAGGATACTTAAGATGATGCGCATTAGAAAAAAAGACAAAGTGAGAGTTATCTCCGGCAAGGATAAGGGTAAGGAAGGCGAAGTGCTCGCGCTTTTGCCTAAGAGGGACAAGGTTAAAGTTGCTGGTGTTGCTATTGTGACGAGGCATTTGAAGGCTCGTCGTCAAGGAGAAGTTTCTTCTATCAAAAAAGAAGAATGTTTCATTCCTGCAGCAAAAGTAATGCCGATTTGCGGTTCTTGTAAGAAGGCGTGTCGTGTTGCGACTAAGTCTCTCGACAATGGAATGCGTGTTCGTGTGTGTGGACGCTGCAAAGAGATTATGTGATGGTGAGGTAAGGATAGAAACATGGCAAAAGCTAGATTTGACGAAAAATATCACGCCACACTTCGTCCTGAGTTGCAAAAGAAACTTGGGTTAAAAAATGTGATGGAAGTTCCTAAAATTTCCAAAATCGTTTTGAACGTCGGTGTAAAAGAAGCTGTGAGCGATAGCCGCATTCTTCAGCACGTAAGCAAGGTTCTGACAGCAATTGCAGGCCAAACACCTGTTGTGACGAAGGCAAAGAAATCGATTGCGGGTTTTAAGATACGTGAAGGTATGCCATTGGGTGTTACCGTAACGTTGAGACGCAAAATGATGTATGAATTTCTTGACCGTTTGATTAACGTTGCACTTCCTAACGTACGTGATTTTCGAGGTGTAACTGTTGCATTCGATCGAAAGGGAAATTACAACCTTGGGATCAAAGAATGGTCTGTTTTTCCAGAAGCAAGCTCCAATAATTTGGACAAAGTGTACGGAATGAACATTACTATTTGTACAACAGCTGCTACGGATGAGCATGCATTTGCCCTGCTTGAGGGTTTTAATATGCCATTTCGTTCAAAAGATAAATAAAAGTAGGTGTTAGCGTATGGCAAAAAAATCATCCGTTGAAAAAAATAATAGACGTAAGTTGTTGGTAGCTCGCTATCAGCAAAAGAGAGCAGAGTTGAAAGCGATTATGAAAAATCCTTCAACCTCCCTGGCAGAACGCCTGGAAGCTCAAGAGAAACTGTCAGCTCTTCCTCGTAATTCAAGTCGTGTGCGCGTTCGCAACCGTTGCGCCTTAACTGGACGAGCTCGGGGATATATGGGTTTATTTAAACTATCCCGTATCATGTTCCGCGAATTGGCATTGCAAGGCGTATTGCCTGGTGTCAAAAAGACGAGCTGGTAAGGGTAGGGGGTACTATGTCAATCGATACAATAGCAAATTTTCTTACAGTTTTACGCAATAAGGTTATGGCTTCAAGTCCGTATGCCATTGCTTCTTACTCTAAAATGAATGCCGAAATCGCGCGCATTTTGAAGCAAGAAGGGTTCATCAAAGACGTGGAAGTTTTGGAAGAGCCAGGTGCTGTCCAAAAGTCCTTGAAAATTGTTTTCAAATATGTGAATGGCGAATCGGTTTTGCACGAAATCAGTCGTGTTAGCAAGCCGAGCAGACGTTCCTATGTAAAAGTTAAAAACTTGAAGCCGGTTATTAACGGGTTGGGGATCACCATTCTTTCTACCAACCGTGGCGTTATGACTGATAAGCAGGCGAAGGAAGCTCATCTCCGTGTAGGAGGAGAAATCCTTTGCACAGTGTGGTAGGGGTACGCATGTCAAAAATAGGAAGAAGACCGATTAAACTTGACGGCGTGAAAGTCCAAGTGAATGGTCAAGAGGTGCAGTTTTCGGGTAAAAACGCGTCGGGTGTGCACCTGGTGCCAGCAGCGCTCGAAATTACTCTGGCTGAGGGAGAAATCTCTGTGGCGCCTCGAAAGATGACTCGCGAAAGTAAGTGTCTATGGGGACTTCACCGTGCACTTTTGGCCAATAAGATTCAGGGGGCAAGTAAGCTTTTTGAACGCCAGGTACAGATTGTAGGATTGGGTTTCAAAGCTGTGCCAAAGGGTAAACTTGTTGAATTCACCTTAGGCTTCAGCCATAAGATTGATTTTGAAATGCCTGACGGTGTGGTACTGGAAGTTGATAAAACTGGCCAGTTGCTTACGCTCAAATCTGCGGACAAAGAGTTGCTTGGAGAAACATGCGGTAAGTTGCGCTTCTTGCGTCCAGTTGAGCCATACAAAGGAACTGGTGTTCGATGGACAACCGATGTGGTAATCCGTAAGACCGGTAAGACTAAGGCAGGCTGATAAAGTTAGCTGGAACAGCATAAGAGTAAGGATTAGAACGTGTCTATTCAACGTAAGATTGAAAAAAGAAGAAAAAGAAGAGCGCTTCATGTGCGTGCAAGGCTGCGCCAGGATAGTACTCTCGCGCGTCTCACTGTGTACAGAAGCTTGCGTTACATCTACGCGCAAATCGTCGATGATGCTCAGCAGAAGACTCTCGTCAGTTGCTCATCTCTTGTTTTAGAAGAGAAGGGCGCGAAGGCTGACGTGGCGCGGAATATAGGAAAAGAGTTGGCAAAGCGTGCGCTTGATAAAGGCATTACTCGTGTTGCTTTTGATAGGGGGCGATTCCTCTATCATGGGCGTGTGAAGGCGCTTGCAGAAGGTGCGCGAGAAGGCGGTCTGCAGTTTTAAGCTGGTACGATAGATATTTTAAGGAATAAAGAGAATGTCTGAACAGGTGAAAGAAGAACTAACCAAAGATGCTCCCACGATGGTTGATTATGTTATCAACATTCGTCGTGTGACCAAGGTTACTAAGGGCGGTAAACGTTTTGCGTTTTCAGCATTGGTTGTGTCCGGTGACAAAAATGGGTCTGTTGGTGTGGCGCAGGGAAAAAGCCGTGAAGCTTCTGCTGCTATCGCGAAGGCGACCAACAGGGCTCGTAAGAATTTGATACAGATCCCTCTACGTGGCTCAACGCTTCCTTACAACGTAGCAGGTCGACATGGGGCAAGTACTGTGCTTATGCGTCCTGCCTACAAGGGAACCGGTGTGATTGCGGGCGGTGCTGTTCGTTCTATTATGGAAGCCCTCGGAGTAAAAGACGTGCTTGCAAAGTCTTTGGGTGCTTCAAACCGTATGAACGTTGTGAAGGCTGCTTTGAACGCTTTGGCAAAGCTCCGTTCATTGCGTCATGTTGCGCATACAAGAGGAAAAACAACTGAGCAAATCATGAAGGGGTGCCATGGAAACTCTACTAAGTAATCGTGTATCGCTTTGTCGTAAACGTAAACGTGTCGGGCGGGGTGGTGCTCGAGGCGGTACGTCTGGTAAAGGTACTAAGGGCCAAAAAGCTCGTACCGGTGGGAGCTCAAAGGTACGTGCTGGATTTGAAGGCGGACAGATGCCGTTGCATCGCCGTTTGCCAAAAAGAGGCTTCAACAACAATCAGTTTAAGAAGTTTTTTTCTATTGTGACTTTGGCGCAGTTAGAACGTTGTTTTACTGCGGGACAAGAAGTGACAAAACAGACGCTTGTCGAAAAGGGTTTAACCAAAAATTCTCGGGAATTGGTAAAGGTTCTGGGAACTGGTGCTCTTTCTAAAAAACTCCGTGTAGTAGTTGATGCGTACAGCTCTTCTGCTGCTCAAGGTATTACGTCGTGCGGTGGTGAGGCTCTCCTTACAAAAGAAGGATAAGGTAGTGATCATTTTTAGGAATTTTGGGAATATGTTTCGTATTCCTGAACTCAGAAGAAAACTGTTGTTTACGCTCGGTGTGCTCATTGTGTATCGCGTGGGGACTTACATTCCGGTAATTGGTGTGGACGTCAACAAGTTGCATGAGTTTATGCAACAAGCGAGCAAGTTGAGCGGGCTGCTTTCGTACCTCGACGTTTTTTCTGGGGGAGCATTGGGACAATGTACCCTCTTTGCTCTTGGGATTATGCCTTACATCACTGCGTCGATTATGATGCAGATTTTGGGCTTTACCATTCCTGAATTTGAGCAATTGCTGAAAGAAGGAGAGTATGGAAGGAAGGTTATCAACCAGTACACCAAATACCTCGCACTTGGTCTAAGTGTAGTATGGGGATCGGTGTATGTGGGAGGACTCGAGTCTTACGGTCTCATCGTGGATCCGGGCTGGGCGTATCGCTTTCTGTTCATCCTTTCGCTTTCGGCCGGCTCTATGGCTGTGATGTGGCTTGGGGACCAAATTTCACTTTTCGGAGTGGGAAGTGGTGGTTCGATGATTATCTTTGCAGGGATCGTTGCCAAGTTTCCTGATTATGTGATTAAAACGATTCATGCAGTTCAGACTTCCAAGCTTGATACGCTTGTTGCCTTCTTCATTCTGCTTTTCTTTATCGCGGTGACGGCTTGCATCATTTTCCTTGAAAAAGGTGAGCGTAAAATTCCTGTTCAGTATGCACGTCGTATTGTAGGGAATCGCGTCTATGGTGGTCAGAGTACTTATATCCCATTCAAGATTAACAACGCTTCGATTATGCCTGTGATTTTTGCTTCGTCGGTGTTGGGAGTGCCTCGTGGGATAGCTGGAATGCTGGCAAACAAGTATAAATTTTTCTCGCTTGTTACGCAGAAGCTGGGGGACACAGGTTTTCTTTTCAATGCTTTGCAGTTCGCTCTGATCGTGTTCTTTTACTACATCTACACTGCGCTTGTTTTCAATCCGACTGAACTTGCAGACAATATTAAGAAGAGTGGCGGTTTTATACCGAACGTTCGTCCGGGTAAAAATACGGCTGAATTTTTCGGCAATATTTTGGATCGCTTAGGTTTGGTGGGTGCCATCTATCTGGGAATTTTGGCAATTTTGCCTAATATTCTGAGCGCAGTGGTTACTATGCCGTTTTATCTGGGTGGTACTGCTCTTTTGATTGTTGTGGGGGTAGGATTGGAGACCTCGTCTCAAATAGAATCATATCTTATTGAGCGTAATTATGAGGGGTTTTTAACATCAGGTAAAATCAAATCAATTAGAGGAACCAATCGTTGAGTGCACCAAAGAAGATCATACTATTTTTGGGAGCCCCGGGCTCAGGCAAAGGGGCTCTTTCTCGTCTCTGCGTTGAAATGTTCGGTTGGAAGCAGCTTTCCACGGGTAATTTATGCCGGAAGCATGTTTCAGAGGGAACTGAGCTTGGCAAGCAGATAGATTTTGCTATGAAATCTGGTACACTCGTCTCCGACGAGGTCATCATTCAAATGGGGACGCAGTGGATTGATCAAGAGATAAAGGCCGTTGAGGCTCTTTTGCTTGATGGATTTCCGCGGACGGTTGCTCAGGCTTCGGGGTTTTTGAAATTTTTTGGTGAGAAATATCCTGCGGTTAAGCTCGTAGTTATCGAACTACGTGTGCCTGACCGTGAGATCATTGAGCGTCTAAGTGCGCGCCTGGTGTGTTCCAACAAGGAATGTCAGGCGGTATTCTCGACTCGAATAGAGAAGCTTAAACCGCGCGTTGCTGGGGTATGCGATCTTTGTTCATCGCCGCTTTTGCAGCGAAACGATGATAAGCCTGAGGTGGTAGCATCTCGATTGGCTACCTATCATCAGCATTGCCAAAAGTTGGTACGCTTTTATGAAAGTGCCGGCTATGTCGTCCATGTAATAGATGGGGATAGAGGAAATGTTGAGGTATTTGAAGCGTTCCTTAGACACGTGGGTAGTGCATGATTCCTATAAAGAATAAAGTTGCTTTGCGCAAGATGGAAACGGCAGGAAGACTTTTAGCTGAGGTGTGCCAGGAAGTGGGAGCTACTCTGGCTTCAGGGATGACCACGTTGCACATTGATTCGTTGGTGAGCAAGAAGCTTATTGCGCGGAACCTTGTTTCCTGCACGAAGGGTTACATGGGGTATAGGCACAGCAGCTGCATTTCGGTGAATGATGAAGTAGTACATGGCGTGCCTTCTGATAAAAAGGTACTTGCTGCGGGCGATCTGGTGAAAATTGACATTTGTGCTTCGCATGATGGTTATTGTGCGGATATGGCACGCTGCTTTTTTGTGGAAGAGGAAAAGGTTGAGGGTAAAAAATTAGTGGAAGCAGCTCAGCAAGCATTGGATGCGGGCATAGCTCAGATGCGAGTGGGTGGCAGGCTGGGAGACATTTCTGCAGCTATTCAGCGAGTGGTTGAGCAACAAGGTTTTGGCGTAGTTCGAGATTTTGCCGGACATGGGATCGGCAAACGAATGCACGAGGAGCCTGAGATTCTTAACTATGGAAAACAAGGTCAAGGTCCGCTTTTGCAGGTGGGCATGGCTTTTGCATTAGAGCCTATGATAACGGCAGGGTCGTACGAAGTGTATATCACGAGCGACGGATGGACAGTTAAAACGATGGACAAAAGTTTGGCGGCGCATGTTGAGGATACCGTGATCCTGACTGAAAATGGGCCAAAAATTCTAACCCGCCTCAATAATGAGGAGAGGGAGGAGCTGTGATGGAACCAAGGAAGAAGAAAGAAGATGTAATCAGGGTAGATGGTGTTGTCAAAGAGACATTGCCGAATGCCATGTTCAGAGTAGAAATAGAAGGTGGGCATGTGATCTTAGGGCATGTGTCCGGCAAAATGCGTATGAATTACATTAAGATCCTTCCAGGTGACCGTGTTGCGCTAGAGCTCTCTCCGTACGACCTGAACCGGGGAAGAATCGTGCTGCGGTACAAGAATTAGCAAAGAAGAGAAAGCGAAAACAGTATGAAAGTAAAAACATCTGTCAAAAAGATTTGTAACGATTGTTGTGTAGTAAGACGCGGGCGCATAGTTCGCATTATCTGCAAAAAGAATCCACGACATAAACAAAGACAAGGGTAACTAGGAGTATTGGTGCTATGGCACGTATAGAAGGTGTGACGCTACCATACAATAAGCGAATTGAATACGGTCTTACGTATGTGTTCGGTATTGGTATCAAAAGTTCACGAGACATTTTGGAGAAACTTAAGATTGATTTGAACACTCGCGTTAAGGATCTTACCGATGATCAAGTGGGTGCAATTCAAAAGGAAGTAACCGGTAATTATAAGACCGAGGGTGAGTTGCGTAAGGCGATTGCTTTGGATATTCGCCGTCTGCAAGAAATCGGATCGTACCGTGGTTTGCGTCATAAACGAGGATTGCCAGTGCGAGGACAACGCACCAAAACAAATGCTCGTACTCGAAAAGGTCCTCGTCGATCAACAAATATCGTTGCGTTGAAGCGCAAAGTTACTAAGAAGTAAGGTGTAGCACATGGCATATAAGCAAACAAAAAAGCACAAAAAAGTACGCGTTGAAACTGCTATTGCTCACGTAAAGTCTTCTTTCAACAATATCTTGGTTTCGATTACCAATCCAGAGGGCGAAGTTCTTTTGCGTTGCAGCGCTGGGAAACTTGGTTTTAAGGGCGCTCGTAAAGGTACGCCGTTTGCAGCAACTCAGGTAGGAACTACGCTTGCGAAGGACATGGCGAATTTTGGTGTACGTACGCTGGAAGTTAACCTTCAAGGGCCAGGATCTGGGAGAGACTCTATCGTGAGAGCGTTCCAATCTTCAGGCTTTTCTATTTCCATCTTGCGTGATGTTACTCCGTTGCCTCATAACGGATGCCGTCCTCCAAAGAAACGCAGAGTATAACAGACAGGTGAGTGAGAAATCTTATGAATAAAAAAAATGTAAAAGTTGCTTCCGGAAAAGAGAACAAAGTCGAACAACAGGCTTCCGAAAAGCGTCAGCGCAAACTGTCTGAATACGGCAAACAGCTGCAGGAAAAACAAAAAGTTAAGGAAATGTACGGTATGCGCGAAAAGCAATTCCGTCGTTTTTTCCGTAATGCTTCCATTCAAACACAAGGGGCTCCTGGTGAGAACCTCTTGAGTATGTTGGAACGCCGGTTGGATAACGTTGTGTATCGCCTCAAGCTGTCAGTTACCAGACGCCAAGCACGTCAAATCATTGCGCATGGTCATGTGCTCGTAAATGGCTCGTATGTCTATTCAGCATCCTTCTTGGTGAATATTGGTGATGTCGTGTCATTGGTTGATAGTGTGGCTTCAAAGACAAAGTTCTTGGAGCAAGTAATCGACAAGCGTCTCAATATCGGCATCAAAGTTCCTGAATGGCTTGAGCTGAACAAGAAAGAACGTAAAGGTCAGATTTTGCGTTTCCCAGTGCGAGCCGACATTCAAGTGCCTATTGAAGAACATTTGATTGTTGAGTTGTATTCGAAATAGTCGTGGAAGAATTAGTAGCTAAGATGCGTGTGGGGATCATACATGAGTAAAGAGTATCAACCATTAACGATTCCACGTTTGTCGTGGGACAAGAAGGCCTTGACCGGAACATTTGGTGAGCTGGTTGCACAACCGCTCGAACCCGGTTTTGGGATTACCTTGGGTAACGCCCTCCGTCGCGTATTGTTGGGTGGCATTGAAGGCGCTGCAGTAACATCCGTTATCATTAAGGGAGTGAATAACGAGTTTTCTGTGCTTCCGGGTGTCGTACAAGATGTGATGCAATTATGCCTTAACCTTAAGCAGATCGTGATCCGCAGCAAGGATGGAAAACCGGGCAAAATGTCGGTGGCTGTTCACAAGGAAGGAACTGTAAAGGTTTCTGATATTAAGGCTGATAGCAACTTGGAACTTATTAATGGTGATCATATCATTGCTCAGGTAGCAGCCGGGGGCTCACTTGAAATAGAGTTCTTTGTAGAACCTGGGCGTGGCTATCGTCCGGCCCAGTGGCCTGAAGGTGTTACGCTTCAAGAAGACAACAGGATCTACCTTGATGCTCTGTTTTCTCCTGTTTCAAAAGTTGCTTTTGAAGTAGAAAAGACCCGTGTAGGCAAAGAGATTGATTACGATAAGTTGATCTTGGCCATCCACACCAATGGAGCTATTAATCCACTCGAAGCGCTTAATTATGCAGTTTCCGTAATACGTACGCAACTTGAGCAGTTCTTAGTCGATACTGAAATCCCATTCAATGAAATTTCTGCTCCTCAACAAGAAGAGGTAAAGGTTGCTCCAGAACCAACCGGTGAACTGTTGTTCAAAGGGGTTCCAGTGGAACTGCTCCTTAAGCCAATTGATGAGCTTGAACTTTCGGTTCGTGCTCACAACTGTTTGATGAACGCAAGCATTAAGCGTGTCATTGACCTTGTGAACCTTACGGAAGAAGATGGATTGCGCATTAAGAATTTTGGCCGCAAATCCTTGAACGAAGTGAAAGAAAGTATGAAAGCATTTGGGCTTTCATTTGGCATGAACATCTCCGAAGATGATCTGAAAAAGCTGATGAAAGAACACGGTGCTGCTGCGCCTGATGAGCAATAAGCTTCAGGCACGAGGAATAAACCAATGAGACATCAATCCGGTAAAGTAAAATTAAACGTTAAAGAGTCGCACAAGCGTGCCCTTTTGCGTAACCAAGTTGTTCACCTTATCACTTATGGTCATCTGACCACCACACGAGCACAAGCAAAGGAAGTGAAGCGTCTGGCTGAAAAAGTCGTAACTCTCGCTCGCAAAGGTCCCGATTTTAACACCAAGCGTCGCGTGCGTGCGTTGTTGCCATACAAGCTTGATGCGCTTAAAACGCTTTTTGCTGATATTGCTCCACGTTACACCGAGCGTCCAGGCGGGTATACCCGTTTGATTCCACTCGGGAAACGTCCCAGTGATACAGCTACCATCGCTCGTCTTGAGTGGGTGTAAAAGTTTTCGCGCAGAACCAACGCTAAAGATTAAAGGGCCGTGAGCAATCGCGGCCCTTTTTTTTATGAGCTGAGTGGAAGCCGTTCGAGCGATAGTCAGCGATTTTGCTAAATCAGAAAAAGGGAAAGATATGAATAAAAAACGGCTAGTAGCGGCATGGTTTTTGGGGATCGTAATTATCTGTAGCCCAAGTAACCCCCTTAAAAGTAAGGAATCAAGCATGGAAAAAATAGTTACTCAAGTATCCGAAATAAAGCTTGTGGGCGTTACCACAGAAAGAACAAATAATACAGTGGAAGCCGGGTCGTGCGATGGGAAAATCTTTCCGCTTGTAAAGGAATATTTTCATGAAGCCCTCGCTCAGAAGATTGTTCACCGCAAAAAACCGGGTACCACGTATTGTGTCTTTACCGACTATGATCCTGCTTACACCAACCAGAACGATTATAAGGGTGACTACACCTACTTTATTGGAGAGGAGGTCAGCTCATTTGAGGACCTGCCTGCAGGTTTTACTACCGTGACTATTCCTGCTCAAACATATATGAAATTCACCAACGGACCAGGGGCAATGCCTAACGTACTCATGGATGTGTGGAGAAAAGTATGGAGTTCTACCACAGAAGAATTAGGGGGCAAGCGTACGTATAAAGTCGATTTTGAAGTGTATGATGAACGGGCAAACAACCACCAGGCCATCGTGTTGGATGTTTTTGTAGGTATTGAAAAATAACAAGAAGCGCCCCATTTTCGGGATGCGAAACGCCTAAGGTCATGAGAAATCGTGACCATATTTTATGGCTGTTTCACCAAAGTAAGCTGTTTGCCGACAAGCCACTGGTCAATGTTCTGTATAAAATGTAAGCGGTGCTTTGTCCTGCCGGGCTGATATTCCATGAGAAGTACCCGGGCTTTTGCCACAGGACTGTGCAGCTGTATATATCCCCTCTGATCACACCTTCGTAGAGCGTAACATGAACTGAACGGATTCTTATTTCTACAATAATAAGCTCCGCAGGGAACGAGCTTCTTTAGAGGCATTTGCGATTATCTTTTTGAGTTTTAGACTGAATAGTAGGCAGTTCCTGGATATAATGTATTTGGGAATAGCCGGGAAAAAATGTGTAGAGTTTGTATTCTGGAGGTTAATCATGACTAAACAATGCCTATTATTGCTGATTCTGACAAGTTTTTCAGTGAGTACTTTTCCAGGCGGAACGGCTAAAACCGCTGTGTCTTTTGTTGGGCGTCCAGTAAAAAATTGGACGGTGAACGTAAGCTCAACAATACAATCACCGGGATCTTTTGGCTATCGGCCTCTCGTTCCGCTTATTGAGGTTGCTCCAAAGATTACTAAAAAAACTAAAGGTCCTGTTGGTCGTCCAGTAAAAAACTGGACTGCGAATGTGAGCTCAACAATACAGTCACGCAGCTCTTTTGGTTATAGCCGTCTCGTCCCTCTCGCCACTAAGAATGTTGCTCAGGTTGTTGGGAAAGCTAGTGCCCCAGTGGGCCGCCCACCAAAAAACTGGACTGCGAATGTGAGCTCAACAATACAGTCACGCAGCTCTTTTGGATATCGTGTCCTTTCTCCAATTGCCATGGGAGCTGTTGCTCAGATTGCTGAAAAAACCGCTGTTCCCTTTGAGGATTGGACAGAAAACTGGACTGCGAATGCAAGTTCAACGATTCAGTCAGATGATTCTTTTGGATATTCTCCTCTTGCGCCTCATATTTTTGAGCCAGAGCAATGCCAGCTGTCTTCTGTTGATACCGTTGCCACCCCTTCTTTTTTAGAAAAGATGAGTGCATTCGTTAAGCGTATAAGAAAATAATTTCTCCGGCAGCTGAAGGTTAAGAACCTATCAGCGACCAGTTGGGAATGATACGAAGAGCCTATTGAGTTTTTTTAGAGATCCAGAGGGGCCCATTTTCGGGTCTCTGTTTTCTTCTTAAAATTTAGTAGTTACAAATACGAAATTAAAATGAGGGTTTTCTAGTAAGCTTATTTTTCAAGAAATGAGCTTACCCACGAGCGCTCTTTTGAGGGGCTGTTGCGGTAGGTTTTGAGGCTGATAGAATGATCAGTAGCTGTTTTGCAGGAGACCTGTAAAACACGAAGTGAAAATGTGTGAGGTTTATGTTCATGGAGGTTAATCATGAATAAACAATTTTTATCATTACTGTTGCTGACATCTTTTGTTGCTACTTCTTCAGCTGCTGAGCCATCATTGGTTGCTGCTGCTCAAGCTCTTCCTAAGTTGGTTAAGTATTTGTTCCGTGGTGTTCCGTCTGGTGAGATTCCTGCTGCTGATGCCGCTCTCGGTGTTGTTGGAGCAACTGCAAAACACTACGCGGCACCGGCTGCTTTCGGTGCTGGAATGACCGGTATTGGTGCAACTGCTGTATATCAAGCCACAGTTGTAAAACCAGCTGCACAGCAAGCTGCACAGCAAGCTGCCCAGCAAGCTGCCCAGCAAGCTGCACAGCAATTAGCTGAACAGCAAACAGCACAGCAATTAGCAGAATTTGCTGCTGACGTAGCACGTTCAGAGCGTGTGAGACAAAGCGTAGAAGCAGCAAAATCAGCTGCAGAAGCATTCAAGAATCTTCCATTGAAAGAAAAAGCTGCATACTACGTTGGCGCTGCATGGGAAGGAACCAAGAACGGTTTCAACTCAGGTGCTGCTTTGAGCAAACGTGGATTTAATGCAACTGTTAGCTTTGCTAAAGAACATCCAGGATACGCTGCTGCAATCGTAGCAGGGCTTGGTGTTGCAGGGTACTTGGCATACAAATACTGGCCATCGTCAGTTTCTGTATCAGCTCAAGAGCAAGCAACCAACAAGGAACTCTTGAAGTATCGTCTTCGAGAAAGAGTAAAGAGCGGTCTGGTAGGACAAGGATTTGACTTCCAGTTCAACAAGAACGTTCCAGCAGTTCGTGAATTCTTCGTTGCGAGCGCTTACCCAACTGTATCGAAGAAAGCTATTATGGCTGCAAACGAAGTTGCGTCATACGCTGCTGCAGTTAACTCGCACAACATTGGGCGTGTTAATCTGAAAGCTGAAGAAATAACAGCAACAGAAGCTGCGCTTAAAGCTGCACAAGCTAAGTTCGAATGTGCACTTGCTGCGTAACTAAGAACGTAATAATTCGCAACACATCTGCAACAAGACGTTCATGATGGTGAGGTGTCCTGTTACAGGGGCACCTCTTTTCTAACGAAAAAATGAGAACAATTATAAAAATTTTGATGGCAGTTAAAAGAAGAACAAGAATGGGAAATGTGAGGTTTATCATGAAAAAGAAACTAACAATTATGTTGCTTGGTGCTGTTTTGGGACAAGGCGGCGACATCCACGCATTTGTGCATCATCTCAAAGGAAGCCTTCCAAACGGGTTACGGCGGATTGCGATGCAAAATAACATCAAGAATTACGCTCAAAAGGCACGGCTTTTTGCTATTCGCGGTGGGAAAGATAGAACTACCTTGAAAACCCTGAGCGAGATGCCGACTGGTTTTTCTACGTCGTCTGTTGTTGGTGCAGCTACCCATGTTGTAGCTTCTGCAACAAGACGTTCATGATGGTGAGGTGTCCTGTTACAGGGGCACCTCTTTTCTAACCAAAAAATGAGAACAATTATAAAAATTTTGATGGCAGTTGAAAGAAGAACAAGAATGGGAAATGTGAGGTTTATCATGAAAAAGAAACTAACAATTATGTTGCTTGGTGCTGTTTTGGGACAAGGCGGCGACATCCACGCATTTGTGCATCATCTCAAAGGAAGCCTTCCAAACGGGTTACGGCGGATTGCGATGCAAAATAACATCAAGCATTGCGCTCAAAAGGCACTGCGTTTTGCTATTCGCGGTGGGAAAGATAGAACTACCTTAAAAACCCTGAGCGAGATGCCGACTGGTTTTTCTACGTCGTCTGTTGTTGGTGCAGCTACCCATGTTGTAGCGAAGGTAATGCCTCAGTTTCCTTCTGCTGCGGAGATTTTTGCATGGCATACAGCACAGCAGCAAAATCAAATGCGATTGCTTGCGGGGATCGCCAAAGAACATGTGTCTCGTATAGTTCCAGCGCTACCACCAGTTGGTGAAAGCCTGTCCTCAGCCTTCAAATTTCTGCCAAGTCAGGCTGCTACTGCTGCTCCTACGTTTTTACAAAAAAAATTCATGCAAGTGTATGGTACTGCATGTGTTACGGGTGCAGCTGCTATGAAGGCTGTTGCCGATTACGGAAATGATTTTGCTATTAAAATGCGTGAGACATTTGGCGGAGATATTCCTGCGGCTACCGCATCTATTACCCAACCTGTCCCAGTGGCTTCCGGAGTTTCGCCTGTGGCTTCAACAACCTCTGTTTCGGATAATCCGGTATCTCAACAATTGCCGCTTGATCAAGCCACTTTTGATTCGGTATATGGAGCTCTTTGCAACCCAAACACCCCCGTTACTTCTTCGCTCCCATCAATGCCTTCTGTTGAAACAGTTACACAGGCTGGCAAATCAACTGCGCCTGTAAGTTTTGCGATGATACAAAATGCTGGTCAGGTTCAGGACCCTCTGGCTCATGCTCCACTTGCCCATCCTGTAATGCCGGAAATAGTAGCAGTGTCACCAGTGACACATTCAACACCAACAGTAACCCTGCCAGGAGAAGCTGCAGCTATGGTAAAACAGTGGCTTATCGATCACCAAGAGGCAGTGATTTCAAGCGCTGTCATCGCAACTGCTGCGGCTACGGTGTATTGCGTACATTACAACATTAATCCGTTTAAAAAGACCTACAACTACCTGTTCCAAAAGAACAAGTCAGTTAAGGCGTAAAGAGGTTACTCATGAACAAGAAACTAATCGCGCTTGTAGCGCTTATCAGCTGTACGTCAACTATGGTGTCGGCTGTTTCCTATCAGATGATGGCAGGTGTGGCCGGGCTCTTTGGTCTTGCAACAGCAGGTATCGTTAAACGTTACAAAACGGTAGCTCGTCGTCAGGTAAAACAGTTGATCGAGGATGTAAAACAGATTGCTGCTCTTCGTCCAACGCCAGAACAGTTGACCCGTGGACGTCTCAAAGATGCTGGTGAACAACCATCTGGCTATAGGACCAAGTATCTGAGCGAAAAAAGATACTTCTGCGTTTCTGCGCAGACGGTAAAAGCAGCTGACTTGTACCTTGTTAAACTTCATCGCAGCCGCTATTTCTTGAATGATTCTCCATCGTTCCACCACACCGGTGATCGACCTGCTCTGCAACAAGAACTTGAAAAGGTGACAGCAGCTCTCAATGAACAGCTGAAGAGCTACGGGATGACCGAGACGTTCTAACTTCAGCCTTGTTCTCGAATAGAAGCTTGGGACCCATGGGGTCCCTTTTCTATTGCGAAATGCACCGGGAACTGATCTTTCATCGCAGGCAGGTGGGAGACGATGATGATCTTTTCAAAGTCATCCTGGATCTTGTAAATCGCGTCCATGATGCGGCTGAGCCCTTCTTCATCCTGCGAACCAAACCCTTCGTCGATGATAAGGGTTTGCAGGGAGGTACCTGCGCGGCGGGCCAGTAGTTTTGAAATGGCAATGCGCAGTGAAAAATCGATGCGGAAGGCTTCCCCGCCTGAGAACATTTCGTAAGGCCTGATGCCGCTGCTGTCGGAAATGTTGATATCAAGTGTTTCTTTGACACCCCCTTTTTTTAAATCGCGTAATGATTCGATAAAAATATGTGCTTGGTTGTCGGTTAGTCGTGAGAGCAAATCATTTGCTTCCTGCTCGATTTCGGGGAGTGCATCTTCGATCAATAACGCCTGAATGCCATCTTTGCCAAACGCTTTTGCGATTGCTTCGTATTCGGTTAACTCAAACTGCAGTTTCTTAGCCTGCTCATCAAATTGACGGTGCTGGGCAACTTGTTGATTGAGTTTTGTTTCTTCTGCTTCGAGTTTTCCTTTTTCTAGCAGCAGTGCTGATTTTTCTTGTGTGAGTGCTTGGAGTTTTTCTGTGTAAGCCTGTTCTTGGGTACTCAGTTGTTGTTGTTCCGTTTCAAGCAATGCATATGGTTCACGTTGTTTTTTTAGGTGAGCTTCTTGCTCCTGCAGAGTACGTATTTTTTCTGCTAGCTCGTGTGTTATTTTTTTGCGTTCTTCTTGCAGCGCTCGCTGCTCATCATAACTATTCCACAGCTGCAGTTGCTGTTCAAGGAAGGCATTTCTCTCGGTGAGCTTTTTCAGCTGTCCAGGCAGTTCGCTATGTTTTTGCAGGAACTCGTCGTGTAGGAGTTGTTCCTGCTTGATTGTGCGATATTCCTCGTTATTTTCGACCGATTTGGCCGCTGCTGCTTGGGCTTGTGCGAGTGCTTTGTGTGATTCTTTGAGCTGTTTTTCAATACTCGCGTACTGAGCATGGAGGCCTGTCATGATTGTGCCATGGTCTGCCAGCACAGTGGCAAAGCCGGTTTGCGTTCGTAACAGCTCATCGCTTTTCTTGCTCAAGGCAATAGCTTCTTTTTGCTTTTCGATCTGTTCTTTAAGCTTCTGCAGAGTCCGTTTGAGGCGATCTATTCTGTGGGTTAAAAACTGCTCTTGCTCATCAAATTTTTTTGCCAAAAATCGCTTGCGGGCCAAAGACAAGTTTTGTTCGCACAAGGGGCAGCTGGGATTGGTTGCGTCATGGGCAAGTAATTTTTTACGACCGAGGGTTTGCAGTTCTTGTGTTGCCTGCTTTCCTTGCTCTACCCATTTGAGGTAAAAATTTTTTTGCCGTTCGAACTGTTTTTCAAGTGTGGCGGTATCGGCGATCAACAGGGTAGGATCCGCAGTTTTCTGAAGGTCAGCAATGGTTTTTTGGCACTCTTCCTGCTGTTGTGTAACTGCTTTCATGGTTGTTTCAAGTTCGAATTGCTGTTTGCTCACGCTGGCAAGTTCGGTGTTGAGTCGCTCAATGGTAAGCTTCTTGTCCTGCAGTTGCTGTTCGTTCTGAAGACGTAAACGCCCTACACATTCCTGCTCCTGGGCCTTCGATTGCAGGACCTTTTCTTTGTGTTCAAGAAATGCTTGGTAGGTTAGATGACAGGCTGCAAGCTCTTTATGCAGTTCCGTTTTTTCTGTTTCAAGCTTTTTACGATCAGGAAGGTTCAAACGCTCCTGGTGCGTTTTTTTCCATTCGGCTACCTGCTTTTTAAATGATTCCTCGTGTGCAAGGCGTTGTTTGGTAGTTTGCTCATATTCAAAACGGATCAGATTACAATCGGCCTGCTTTTTAAAAAGTATAGAGCGGGTGGCATCAAGCAGTTGCTTATCTTTCTCTAGTTGCTGTTCATCCCGAACCAAGGCTGTGACGCGTGTGGTAACGGCATGTAATTTTTCTTGTACCGGAAGCAAATGTTGGGTTTCGAGGGAAAGGTGTTCGCTTATCTTTGCGAGTTTTTCTTTCTCTTGTGTCAGAGTACGTATTTTTTCGTTGGCAAGCTTTTTTGCTTTCTCATAGCGGTTCAAACCCAGGATGTTTGCAAGAACGTCCTTACGTTCCTTGGGCAGCTTTTTTGAAAATTCGTTTGCTTGGCCTTGGCGCAGAAAAGAAGAGTTGATGAACGCTTCGTAATCAAGTCCAATCATCTGCTCTATTTTTTCTTGAGTCCGTCGAATCGTTTTTTCTGTGAGTGATGAGTAGGAGTCTGTTTCAGCATTGTAGCTGCCAAAATCAACGTGTGTAGCGGGCTTTCCATACTTGGTGGAAAACATGCGGCGTACGCGGTATCCCTGTCCATTGAACACAAAATCGAGGCATACGACCATATCGGTTTGGCCTAGGCGCAAAAGCCCTTGATCGGGTTTTGCTTGCGCGGTGACTTTGCGCGCCTGTCCCCACAGCGCCCAGGTGATTGCATCAAGCAACGCAGACTTGCCGTGACCATTTTTCCCCGAAAGACAAATGAGGCGATACCGAGTAAAATCGATCACCTGTGCAGGAGAGCCGTAACTCAGAAAATTTTGAATCGATAACCTGAGGGGAATCATTCCTACATCCTTGGTTTTTAAAGTTCTTTAGCGCGGCGAAGTTTGAATGGTGCAGTCTAACAAAAAATGACGGAGTTTTCATGCAAGACCATATCTTTCGTATGTACGACATTCGAGGAATTGTTGGAGAGGAGTTAGAAGTGGCGCAGGTGTATGACTGTGCGCGTGCCTTTGCGGTGTACGCACTCCGTTTGTATCCTCAGCTCACCACCATCGCGGTTGGCATGGATGGCCGCACGCACTCGCCACAGTTAAAGGATGAGTTGATTCGCGGATTACGCGACAGTGGAATTTCAGTTATATTTGTGGGCGTTTGCCCTACGCCTGTAGTCTCTTTTTCTGAATACTGGCTGCCGGTACAAGCTGCCTGCATGGTAACCGCATCGCATAATCCTAAGGAATACAACGGCCTTAAGTTTTTTTTGAATAAACGTCCGCTTTTCAATCAGGATCTACAGGAGATCAAAGCGCTTTTTAAAAAGCGGGAACATCGCGCAAGAGTTGAGCGGGGCAGTTACCAAGAATATCCTCTGGTTGCCGACTATGCTGCCTATCTCAAACGACTGTTTCCGCACCTCTTCGGCTGCGATCTGCCCGTGGTGTTTGACTGCGGCAATGGGGCAGTAGGAGCAACTCTGCCTGCGGTGTGTAAAGCCTTAGAGCTTTCTAACGCCACGATCTTGTATGGCGATGTGGATGGAACCTACCCAAACCATGAAGCGGATCCCTCAGTGGCCGAAAATATGCGTGATCTACAGGATGAAGTTTTCAAAAAAGATGCTGCTGTTGGCATAGCATTCGATGGTGATGGTGATCGCATGGGGGCAGTTACTGCTGAAGGGCACGTCATTCCTGGGGATCGTCTGTTGGGAATTTTTGCTGCATCAATCTTGCCTCAAACCCCGGGAGCAACGGTGGTGTGTGACGCAAAATGTTCAAGCGGACTACAGGAGTATGTTCAACACCTTGGCGCTACTCTTATCTTTTCTCCTTCTGGCCACGCGTTTTTGCGCAAAGGAATGGCCGATACTGGTGCGCTTTTGGCTGGTGAATTGAGTTGCCATTTTTTCTTTAAAGATCGCTATTTTGGCTATGATGACGGGCTTTATGCGGGTTTACGGCTTATTGAGCTTTTGGTATCTTCCAAAAGGACTCTTGACGAGCATCTTCAGGCCTTTCCAGCACGTGTAAGTTCCCCTGAATTCCGTATTGCGTGTGCGCAGGGCGAAGGCCCTCAGATGGTGGCCACCGTTATTGAGCAGATCAGGAAATTACAAGGTGTTCAGCTTTCGACGGTGGATGGTGTGCGCGTATCATTGCCGCAGGGGTGGGGGTTACTCCGCTCTTCAAACACGCAACCAGTGATCTGCCTCTGTTTTGAATCAGATTCGCGTGAAGGATTAGCGATTGTACGTTCTTTTTTTGTACAACTATTAAAGCCGTGGTACACAGAGGAGTTTTTAAACGCAGCGTTTGCTGACAAGGAGTAAGTTTGAGGCTGATAGGGTTACATGTTCGGTTAGCGACCACACTTTCTGCATTGCTTGATAAGGCGCATGCTGCAGGCAGTCCGCTCGTGCAATGTTTTTTTATTATGCAGGGGGGTAATACCTATGCAGAATTTTCCGACGAAGAAGTTGCACTTTGCTTGAAAAAACGCGAACAGTTCAAACAATTGTACCTTCATGCTTCTTACTGGGTGAACCTTGCTGGTCGCTATCACAATGGGTGGCGCCCCTTTCATCGTGAACTCGAACTTGCAAAACGCCTTGCGTTCACGCACATGGTGATTCACCCCGGTTCTGCCACCGGTTGCACGAATAAACAAGAAGGGATCGAATACCTTGCGCGGGCGCTTAATAAGATTCTTGCCACTGAGGATGAGATCACCTTGGTTCTTGAAAATACAGCGCATGCCAACAAGACGGTTGGGGGGGACGTGCAAGATTTTGCTGTGTTGTTGCAGTTGCTTGATAAGCCAGAAAAAGTCGGTTTCTGTATTGATTCTGCGCATGCTTTTTCGTACGGCTATGATATTTCTACCGCTTCAGGTGTCACCGCGTTTCTTGATGAAGTTGACAGTGCCGTGGGAGCAAAGCGCGTAGTGGCACTGCATCTGAATGATTCGGCAGAAGGGTTAGGTTCGCGGATCGATAAGCACGAAATTCCTGGGGAAGGCAAAATAGGGAAAGAGTGCTTGCAGCTGTTCATGAACGATCATCGGTTTCTTCATGCGTCGGTAATTCTTGAAATGCCGGTGGTGTCAGATGAGCGTGAGCGTGAAGTGTTGAAAGAAGTCCAGGGGTGGGACCGTTCGAAGATCCTTACTGATAACATGCGAACCAGTTCGTAATTTGTGGATGAGAAGCGCTGAGCTTAACCTTGCATTAGTCTGAAAAATCTTTACTCTAGGACTGTGCCTTTGGGCACTACAAGGGTGGGGCCCATAGCTCAGGTGGTTAGAGCAATCGGCTCATAACCGAGAGGTCCCAGGTTCAATCCCTGGTGGGCCCACCACGATCAACCGCACTCAGCAAGAAAGGGGTTCTGGTAGATGGAAAAAAGTCCCTTCAGCCGTTTCATAGAACTCATCACCTTCGATCAATCATTTGGTAGCATTGAGCAACAGCTCGAAGAAGCCATTACGCTTCTTGACACTCTCCTAGATCAGATGGCGGAAGTTGACCGTCAATATGAAAAGGAGCGTCTTGCCGTTCAAGATTTGCGTAAGGAAGTTGATGCGCAAGAGCTTGAGATGCGAATACTGGACGAGAGAGAAAAGGCGGCGCGTGAGCGCTCTGCTTTGGCTAGTACCTCCCAAGAGTACCAAGCGTTTAAACGGGAATGTGATCAACTGAAACAACTTCAGCATGAACATGAAGATGTCCTGGTGAGTGCTTGGTCGACCTTCGAACAAGCACAAAAACAGTTTGAGGCAAAAGAGGCGGCGTATCGTGAGAAGAAAGCCCAGTTGGAAGAGCAAGTGGACGCCTGTGAACAGAAAAAACAGGATCTTTTGACGCAACTGGCCAATCGCGAGGAAACGCGCAAAGCATACCTTACCGATATACCTGAGGAATGGTTGGAGAAATACAATCGCATGCGTAATACCGTCTCAAACCCAGTTGTTCCAGTGATAGAGGGTACGTGCGGTGGCTGTGCTTCAGTATTGGCGCAGCCCTTCCTCATGGCCCTTGATCTGAATAAAATGGTGCAATGTCCAGGCTGTTATCGCCTGCTGTATAAAAACTTTGAGCAGCCAGCTGCTCCTGCTTCATCCTGAGAGGTGTATGCATGGCAGTTTCCAAAACGTGGCAACTATTTGTTGATGGCGCTTCGCGCGGCAACCCTGGCCCGAGTGGGGCAGGAATTCACCTTTTACAGAATCAGGAGATAGTCTCTCGCCGTGGCTATTATTTGGGGCGGCATACCAATAACGAAGCGGAGTATCTTGCGCTTTTGATTGGTATTTTTTTGGTCAAAAAGGAAGCAAAGTCGGGGGATATGGTTCACGTTTTTTCCGATTCTCAGCTGCTCATTAAACAGATGCGTGGCGAGTATCGGGTGCGTAAGCCTGAACTTCAGACGTTGCATTCATTAGTGGTGAAGTATGCGGCACCCTTTGCTTGTGTGTTTGAGCATGTGTTTCGTGAAAACAATACGCACGCTGATGCCCTTGCTAATGCAGGTATTGATAAAAAAACAGCACTTCCTGCTTCGTTTGTTACTTTACTTCGTTCGCATGATGTTCAAATCTAAATTTCTTTTTTTGCTTCTTGTAGCGATTAACCTTTCTGCTCGTGTGGATGTGCGTGTACTTCTGTGCGATGACCAGGAGCAAACCTGGACCATTTCCTCAGCGCGAGGCGTACAGCTGCGTGACGCTCATCGTAAGGATTGTGTCTTTCCTAAAGGGGTCACCACGCATTCGCTGACTATTGAAAAAATGGGGGATAAACTCCGTGTGAATGGTAAAAAAATCGCTTCGAACGAGGCAATGATTGAACCGCTCGACAAACATCTCATGTTTGACGGCAAAACCTACGACGGTCATTTTTGTGCGGTGTACGACAAAAATAAATGGTTTCTCGTGAATGTTATCGACAGCGAAGAGTATCTGTTTTCAGTGTTACGAACCGAAAGCTGGCCGGGATGGCCGCTCGAAGTGAATCGTGCGTTTGCCATTGCGTGCCGTAGTTATTTGCTTCATCAGCTTCTTTCTGCCCGTTCAAAAGATGCGCCATACGATGTTAAAAGCACCAACTATCATCAGACCTACCAGGGGATTCACCCTGATAAAATGTTGCGTCAGGCGGTGGATGATACCCGCGGAATATTTTTGGCGCATAACGAGTACCCGATTCTTGCCATGTTTGACTGCTGTTGTGGCGGGGTGGTGCCTGCAAAAATTGCGGGCCACATTGATTTTGCAAAAGTTCCGTATCTTGCACGTAAACAGGCGTGTACATTTTGCAAAGGAACAAAATTGTACGAATGGAGTGCGTCGTATACGGTTGAGCAGTTTGCTGCAGCCATCCAAGAAGCGCGAGAGCACGTCGTTCACGCTATTCATGAAGTACGTGTGGCCGATAAAGATAAAGCTGGACTGGTTAAGAAAGTGACAGTCAAAACCAAGCGAAATCTTTTCACGGTGACTGCTCGTCAAATGAACAGGATTTTCAAGGGTGTCAAAAGTTACTGTTTCTCAATTCTCAAGCGGGGCAAAACGATCACTGTACGCGGTAAGGGCTATGGCCACCACCTGGGCATGTGCCAATGGGGTGCGCGCGAAATGGTGCGCCAAGGTAAAACATACAAGGATGTCCTCGCGTTCTATTATCCTGGCACTTATTTCATGCAGGTTGTTTGATCTAAAGTTTTTACGCCTCTGCTGCTCCAGGTAGGGGGTTTATTTGGCAAGACCATTCAAAACCAAGAATGTAGCGGAGCGCTTCCAAAAGTTGCATTTTCATATATTTTTTGAGTTCCCCAGGTTTCAAAGCTTCGTTTAGAGCTTTTGCCAATTCTCTTACCTGAACAGCTGGTTGTATTCTCTTCTCATATTCGAAAAGTTTTTTCGTCAAAACAGTGGGTTCATCGTCATGTCTTAACCTTAGTCTCTCTTGCTCCTGCTCAGAAACTTTGTGAAACCACATTTCCGGATTGTCGAGAAGCCCTTGTGTGGAAATTTTTTCACGGAACGTTCCTTTTTTTGTGATCTCGTGCTGTTGATGTTCGCTGCGTACTGCTCCATGTACAGGGCAAAAACCAGCGTTGAAACCATAAGAATGGCCTATCTTGAAATCTTTGAGCTCGTTTGTCTCTAGAAGGACGCACTGTATGAACCTTATATAGTTGTTGTCTGTCCGCTCGCTCAAATCTACTACATTATTTACTACTGGTTCTTTTGCTCTGCCCTCTTCTTCCTTCAGTGCGTCTAGAATTGCTTGGACGCGAGCGTTTTTTTTAGCCTCCCGTAATTCATGAGCTCGTGCCCGTCTCTGGGCAACTGCATCGGGCGCTGGAGTTTCTTCTGGCCGGATACAGGTCGCGGCAAGTCTTTCTAATACGTTCAGACGGCTCTTTTCTTTTTTAAGCAAAGCGGCCATCGCTTCTGTGAATGATTCGAGTGTAATCTTTTCCGTTTGCATCGTTTGGTAATAGAGCTGCTTGAGCATATCTATTTCTACTCTTGCCGTTACTTCTTGTAACGTGGCCAACCGTTCTTCCAGCTCTGCAATTCCTTCCGCACATAAATCTCTCTGGTCGGTGAATGACAGTTCCCGATCCTTATAAAGTTCGTGATGGAAGGTTTCTACAGGATTGGTGTCAGCTGCTGCGGCTTGGATTGTTACGGTGCCCGTCAGCAAGGCTATAATTACAACTGATAAGAATTTTTTCATTATTTTTTCTCCACTTTCGATATTTTAATTTAAGAATAGCTTGACTGGGATGCAAAATGCAATACTTGGCGAGTTGCGAGCATTGATTATTAAGCTTATACATGGCTTAATGTATTGTCGTTGTCTTTTGCCGTATCTCCAAGGTGTCACAGCTTACACACATTTTTCTAATTATCTGCCAAAGCATAACTGCGAAGGATGATTACTTACCGCTTGTATGTTGCTGCACAATCTCGCGATCTAATGCCATCAGTTTCTTGGAATCTCTCAGCGCTGCCTTTAACCTCTCAAAATACCCCGCAGCTTTTGGATTGTTTTCGGCACACGCGTGCAAAAGCGCGGTTGCCGCGTTGATGGTAGTAGGATTATCCACGAGCTTTCCAATCTAGACGCCAATTTCTTGTTTTGCGACATCTGAGTACATATAACGATTTTCTTTATCATACCAAACCTCCCTTTTTTCACTTTGCAGTTACTTTTACCGATTTATATTCGGTGCTTTTAAGACTTGGGCATTTCTATTTTGCACGCCCACTCAAAGCGTAGAAGGTATTCAAGTGCTTCCAGAAACTGTTTCCGTTGCGCTTTTGGCAGATCTTTAAGGTTAAGCAAGGACAGAAGGCCGCGTACTGTTTGCATGAGGAGCAGTATTTGGGGGCGTCGTATTGGATTATCGGTTTCAGTTGGAGGCAGAGCAGAAAACCAACCGACTGGGTCATCAAGGATTGTTTTCATTGAAATCCTTGTAGGCCACCTTTTGATTTTGCGAATAGCGTGCTGTGCCTCATCCCCTACCACTACTCCATGGATAGGACAAAATCCAGCGTTAAATTGACACGCTCCTCCACCGATAGGAAGTTGAGTCAGATAGTTGTTAAGGACAATGACGTTCTCCACAAATTTCATGCCAAGTTTAGATTCTTTAAAGGATATTCTGTTTTCCTCGACTTCTCTGCTTAAGGCTTCTGCGTCGGCGACCGCCTGGGCGATTTCTGCACGCCGTTGTTGGCTTCGTTCTGTCCTTAAATCCTGAGCTCGAAGACGTCTATCTTGTGCCGCATCACGTGCGGGAGTGGCTTGATCGGGAACAGAGGTTGCCGCGAGTTTTTGCAAGATGCCTAGGCGTGTTCGTTCTTTTGCAAGCAGAGCGGCCATCGCTTTTGTGAATGATTTGAGTGCAATCTCTTCCGGTTTCATCGTTTGGTAATACAGTTGTTTGAGCATTTCTATTTCCAGTAATTGATCAGCTTTTTGTAATGTGCCCAATCTTTCTTCAAGCTCAGCAATACCCTCTGCGCATAAAGCATGCTGTTCAGGGAATGAAAGTCTCGTATCCTTGTAAAGCCCGTAATGGCAGGCTTCTACAGGATTGGTGTCAGCTGCTGCTGCGGCATACGTTGTTACGTGGCTTGCTAGGAACACTGCTACTGCAGTGGATAAGATTTTTTTTATCACCGCCATCTCCTCCATTATTTTCGAGATCTTAACGTAAGGATAGCTGGTCTAGGGCGCAAAAGGCAATAATGAGCGAGTTGTGACCTGTGATTATTAAGCTTACGATCGCCTTAATTTATCTTCGTTGTCTCCTGCGGTATCTTCAGAATGAAGGAGCTTACGCACTGATTAAACAAGGAGAATGTCATGCCGGGATATAAGGCACATATTGTAGGGGGAGTGGCCACTTTTGCCGTGCTTGCCTTTTTGGTAAAGGGTAACGGTACGGTGGCGCCGAGTGTGGCTTTCCAGTGGCTGGGAGCTGCAGTACTTGGTTCATTGTTCCCTGATGTGGATATAAAAAGCAAAGGGCAGGGCATTTTTTACAAAGGAGTGCTTTTGTGTCTTTGCATCTTGTTGTGGAAAAAGTATGTCTATCCGTTTATCGTCCTGAGCTTTCTTGCGCTTTTACCCGTGCTGGTGCGCCACCGCGGGCTGTTTCATCAGGCGTGGTTTGTCATCGTGGCGCCCTTGATGGTGGCATACGCGGTGGGATATTCATTTCCGATATACCAGTCATCGTTGTTACAGATGGCATGCTTTTTTTCAGCTGGGGCAGTGTCACATTTGGTCTTGGACAGGATTTTTTAGGCAGATGCCTGCGGCTCGCTGCTAGGATGGTAGTCGCAATCCCACTCATGTTCAAAGATATATGCCAAAGCTTTTAGGACCTGCTTCTTTTCGTGTTTCTTCAATGCGCCGCCTTCTTGAAACAAATACGTTACAAGTCCTGCTATACGTGTAGCTCTTCCAACCATTTCTTCGGGCTGGGACTCAAACCACGTAGTGGGATTTTGTTTCAAAAGACCGTTCGTATCAATTTTTTTTAAATGTCCGGTTTTGCGAATGTAATGGATGTTGCGATCATCAACGAGCGTAGCTCGATGGACAGGGCAAAATCCCCCGTTTAACTGGCCGGGGATGTTAAGTGGGATTCCCTTGCAGGCTTGGGCAAACTGAATAACGGTTTGAGCAAGAGCAGCCTTCGCCGAAGGGCACTGAGCCAAATTCATTTCCGTGACTTCGTTTACAAAGGTGATGTGACGTGCGGGTACCCCTTGCAGATCAGTTTGAGCGCGCACAGCAGCAGCCCTTTTATGGTGAGTTGGTAAGGGGGGTGTGGGGGTGGCGGCTGGCTGACTTGCTTCGTGCGCTTTTAATGATAGTAATCGGGTTTGTTCCTGTGCGAGGAGGATACGTAGATTTTTTGCTAAGACTTTAAGACTAACATCAGTACCGACGCCGTATAAGCTACGCAATGAGGCTCCATATACTTCTCTATCTCCTCCAGAAAGCCCCTCTAATTGTGCCTGAAGCACCTCGATTCCTTCTGTGCATTCTTCAGCAGTATCTCGGCAATACAATGCGCGATGGCAAGTCTGAAGAGTGGTAAAGAGAGTGCCGGTAGGTTGTGCTGCACGTATGTGCGTGCATCTTGCTGCTATGCAAAAAAGGGCAAGGCTTAGAAGGGCATGTTTCATATTATGAACCGCGTCGTTGTGCAGTTATGAAAGTAATAAACAGATTCAACAAGAATGCGGGCAGCATGGAGGGTACGGGAATACCTAGCTGTGGCCAGACCATGGCAGTGATACCGCCTGCGATCATGCCCCAGACGATGCCATTCTTTTGAGCCGAAGGCAGGTAGAGTGCTGCGATAATGGCAGGGCCAAAGCTTGCACCTAGGCCGTTCCAGGCATATTCAACAAGGTTGTAGACCGTGGTGCTTTTTGAAAGGGCGATCACAAAACTGACAAGAGGAACGGCGATCAGTCCATAGCGAGAAATACGCAAAATCGTCTGCTGGGATGCTCGCGGATTGATGAAATGTTTGTACACGTCATTGGCTAGCGTGGAAGCAGAGACAAGCATTTGTGTGGCGATGGTAGTCAAGCCCGCAGCTACGATTGAGCATAATACGCATCCGGCAATGAGTGGTGGAAAAATTGTTTCTACCATTTGCACAAACACAAGCATTGGATTTTGCAAAGGTTCGACGAAGAACGCTACTCCCAGAAGACCTAAGAATACCGACGAGCCTTGGGTAAAGATTTGCCAGAGCATGCCGACACGCATTGCTTTGGGCATTGAACTTGGATCTTTGATGCCCATAAAATTGATGAGAACGTGCGGTTGGCCGAAGTAGCCAATACCCCAGCTGATTGCCAGAATGATGCAGTTCAGTAGTTCGCGTGTGGTGCCAGGCAGGAGAGAAAACGAAAGCCCTTTTGCAGACATGGCATTGGTTATGAAAACGCCAGCAGGTAATGAAAAGAATACGAGAACAGGGACGACCACCATCATGGAAACCAAAAAGATACCCTGGAAAAAATGACTTTTAGCGATAGCTGAAAACCCACCCAGGAAGGTGTAGGTAATAGTGATCAGCAGACCGAGTAGAATGCCCGTGTAGTAATCGACATCAAATGCTGATTCGAACAACCAGCCCATACCAACAAGCCCTGAAGAAATGTAAAAGGTAAAGAACCAGAGAGAAAAAAGAGCGCTGAGTAACTTGATGGTACCAGTGGTGTCGGAAAATCGTGCATCAAGATAGGCTGAAATCGTATCACTTTTAGTTTTTTCGGTTTCAATGCGCAAAGGTGCAGCAATGAACTTCCAGGTTGCGTACATCCCAAGGGTGAGACCGAGCGGAATCCATGCGCTTGTCATTCCCGTGGCATACGCCATGGCGGGAAGCCCCATGAACACCCACAAACTCATGTCGCTGGCATGGGCCGCAATGGCGGTAGTCCAGTAATCCAGTGACCTACCACCTAACATAAAGTCAGAGGCAGTTTTGGAAGAGCGGTGAACAAGCACGCCTAAAAAGGCGAGGGCGGCTAAGTAGCCGAGAAATCCGTAGAGAAACCCATAGATCATACTGTCTTTCTCCCTTGGTTTGACCCGTGCCGATTAAGCAGCGGATGGAAATTGTTAGATACGTTAATGAGCGAGTATACGAAAAAAAGCCCCCTTGAGGAAGCCGCAGCAGAGGTTACTTGAAAACGCCGGTTGGGCTGTGTTACGGTCAAATAAAGATTTTAAAATAAGGAAGGAGTCGCATGATTACGAATATGGCGGCAATAGGGATTTCAGATTTTTTGGTTCAGGCGGGAGCAGCGCTTTTGGCTTGGGGATTGTTAGCTCTGGTGAGCTATGTATGCGCTGTCTGGTGTTTTTCATATGACCTTGCCTGGCGCTCGGCGTTGCGTTCAGCAGGCCTCGTGATCGGTGGGTTGGTACTGACCTTGGCGCTCTTCTACCTTTTCTCATCCATGTGGGCCGAGATTACGACTACGATCATTCTGCCAACGCTTGTCTGCATTGTTGCATTGCACGCATTTCTGCTCATGCTCAAAGAGTTTCTGGCTCGCCGAGCTCCGCTTCATGTGCGTACTACACGCTTTTACGCAACACTTGTGGTTTTGTACGTATTGTTTATCGGATCCTGTGGACTGGTTATTCACGTTAGAAATGTCTATCTCTGCCAATCGTTTGCCCTCGTTTTGAACTATTTCATTTACGCTGCTGCGCTTGGCATTTTCCTTTTGTCACTTTCTAACCACCGACATGATGAATCCTACTAATCGTCGTTTTGATTTTTTCGAACTAGTAAAAGCCGCTTTCTGAGCGGCTTTTGTTTTGACGCGATAGATAAAATCAGTTAAAATGCTCATCTGTCAACATTGTAATCTGTTTTGGGTCATTTCATGAACAAAAAAATAATCTTCGTCGTTATCGGTTTGTCTCTTCTTGTTTTGCCGGTTTTTCTAACTGCGCATGAAGAATATTTTGATGAGAAAGAGCATGCAGCTTCGGTAAGGTGCGCTTATGCCGAAGTTCAACGGCGGGCACAGCATCGACTGGAAGCACGCTACGCATTGGATACCAAGCAGTGTGAGTTACGAAAGATCGTCCTTAAAATTCGGAAGAGTATATCGTGCTGGTGTAACCCTGTGTCAGATGATCTCCGTGCCCTGCTTATTAGGAAACAACAACTTCTCAACGAGATTGCCGAGTTGGAGCTTTTCTTGGGAGTTGGGCAGTTTGCGCCTTAAGCATTTTGGATCTTAAAAAGATTTACGGCATTCGCTGTGGTCTTCTGGGCTACTTCTTCAAACGTTACTTCTTTGAGCGTTGCCAAAAAATACGCCACCGTCTCGATCTGCGCAGGTGTGTTCGGTTTACCGCGCATGTGTTGTGGCGGCAAAAACGGCGCATCCGTTTCCAACACGATGTGGTCCAATGGCGTTTGTTTAAAAATATCGCGTAACACTTCGTTCTTTGGGTAGGTGAGTGGTCCACCGATGCCCAACAAAAATCCTAATTCAATGGCATGGCGTGCAAATGCTGCATCTTCTGAGAAACAGTGGATAATGCCTTTCAGATTATCTTTTTTATATTCTTCAATGACCTGTAACACATCATCGCCTGCATCGCGTGTATGAATTACAATCGGTAACGCAAATTCTAATGCGAGCTCTATCTGAGCACGAAAGCCGTCGTACTGTCGTTGCTTGTCAAAATCAGGATAGTGATAATCAAGACCTATCTCTCCAATCCCAACGATTCGTCCGCGATCAGTGCTTTTAAGTATATTTCGATATGCTGTTATGTCATTCTTCCAACCCGCGGTTAGATCGTTGGGGTGAGTGCCGAGGGTAGCCCATACATTTTTGAACGTTTTTGCCAAAAGCACGCAGTTGGTGCTTTCAATCAAGCTGGTGCCCACATTAATGATGCGTGTGACATGATGAACACGCGCTTCTTCAAGGATAGGTTCAAGAAGTGTTGAAAAGTTTTGGGGCAAAAGGACATCGAACTGAGTTTTTACGATGGTGTTCAAATGACAGTGTGTATCGATGAGCATTTTTTATCCCTCTTTTTTTAATAAAAAGTGTAATTTTTTTCTGAAAAATATGCGTAAGAGAACTACTCAATTTTTTCTGTGTTTTGAAAAATAGTAACTGTTTGTTTCGTGTTTGACAAAGGCATAGAAAAAAATAGTCTGGGTGGCAATTTTATGGCATTAGTCATAAAAAAAAAAGAAGTAGTCGTGAAGAAGCAGTGTTTTACTATCTAACCAAGAGGAGGATCAATGAACAGAAGTGAGTTGATCAATTCATTGAGTGAAGAGACAGCCTTCAGCAAGAAGGATGTTACAAGAGTTCTCAATTCTTTAATTCGCATCATCGAACGCACCTTAAGAAAAGGTGACAAGGTTGCGATTACCGGTTTTGGTACCTACTGGGTATCCCGCCGTCCTGCACGCAAGGGTATCAACCCTGCGACGAAGGAAAGAATCAACCTTCCAGAAGTAAGTGTTCCTCGCTTTAAGCCAGGTAAACACCTTCGCGAACTTATCAGAACTTCATAACGTAGCCTTTACGTGAGGGGTTTCTCCTGAGGAGAGGCCCTACTCAAAGGTAACGCTCATGCATGTGAAAGGCTGCTTCGGTGGCCTTTTACTATTTACTCGGCTTTTGCAAAAAAGGTGGTTTTACAGTACTTTGAGAACCACGTTTTTTGTTCAAAATTTTCTCATGTAACGCAGGTACAGAATATGATTGATATAAGCCGTCTTCGCAGTGATGCCAGTGCCGTTGCAGCACTTCTTAAAAAAGATCCATCCTTTCCGGTAGATCAGCTTCTTGCTTTTGATAAAAAGATGCGTGAGTTGACTTCACATGTTGAGTTGTTGCGTTCTCAAAAAAATGACCTTGCCCAACAAGCAAAATCAGGCATTACCGACGCACTCAGAGAAGAGTCGGTTAACGTCGGTAAGGATTTGAAAGAAAAAGAAGCACAACTTAAAGAATGTTCTGAGCAGTTTATGTCACTTGCACTTGCCTGCCCTAACCTTGCTGCGGCTGATATCCCGGAAGGCAACAAGGAAGAAAATAAGGTAGTGAAGGAATGGGGGAAAAAACCAACATTCTCTTTTCCGATCAAACACCATCAAGAGCTTGGCACCCAGAATAAATGGTTCAGTTTTGAGTTGGGCGCTCAGGTAGCCCGTTCCCACTTTGTATGGTATGAGCAAGCCGGTGCATCAGTTTTGTACGCTCTTGCATTCTTCATGCTCAAGAACAACAAAAAACATGGGTTTGAAATTGCACTCCCGCCAGAGATGGCAAATGAGCAGACGTTGACTGTTTCTAGCAACCTGCCGCGCTTCAAAGAAGAGCTTTTTTCAATGCCTGCCGATGGTCTGTATGCAATTCCGACAGCCGAAGTGAGTTTGGTTAACAAGTATCGTGACACCATTCTGCCTACCGATGAGCTTCCTTTGCGTTTTACGGCGTGGACCAGTTGCTTTAGAAGCGAAGCAGGAAATTATGGAAAAATGGAACGCGGTCTAATTCGCATTCATCAGTTTGAAAAAGTTGAATTGGTGACATTTTGTGAACCACAGCATTCTGCAACCGAACAGGGACGTATGCTGGCGTGTGCCGAAGATATCTTGCAGCAGCTTGGCTTGCACTATCGCATCAGTTTGCTTGCCGGACAAGATTGTTCATTTGCGTCCGCAAAAACGTACGACATTGAAGTCTGGTTGCCGGGTCAGGAAAAATATTACGAAGTATCATCCACCAGCAACTGCACTGATTTTCAAGCACGTCGAGGCAAAATTCGCTATCGCAAAGAAGCCGGGGAAAAGACGGAATTGGTCCACACACTCAACGCTTCTTCCCTTGCACTTCCGCGCCTGATGGTGGCCTTGATGGAAACGTATCAACAGCCAGATGGTAGCATCAACCTACCCGCGGTGTTGGAGCCGTACTTGCTGTAAGGCGCATTGTAACGGAGAAAAGGAGTCGTATGAAACTCAGTAAAGAGGTTTTGCAGAAAGTCAGAAATATTGAGATCCACACGAGAAGGCTCTTGAGTGGTACGCTCATTGGTGACTACAGTTCTGCCAAAAAAGGTTCAGGTCTTGAATTTGACCAGATCCGTGACTATCAAGAAGGGGACGATGTTCGTTTTATCGACTGGAAAGGTACGGCGCGTCAGGGAAAGTTACTAGTGCGCGAGTATATCGAGGAACGTAATCGTGCCATCATCTTGGTAGTGGATGGATCTGCCTCTACATTATTCGGCTCCTCTGAGGAATTAAAAAGCCAGCTGTTTGCGCAAATTGCGAGCGTTCTGGCGCTTGTAGCTGATTACGGCAAAGATCATGTGGGTCTCATTCTCTTTTCTGATCAAGTAGAAACGGTTATTCCTCCCAAAAGTGGCAGACAGCATACGCACCGCATCATGGAAACGTTGTTTGCACATCAGCCTGCCGGCAAAACATCATTTGAAGGTGCTTTTCATCGTCTCATTCAGATGAACCGAAAAGATGCAATGGTGTTTGTGATTTCTGATTTTATTGCTCAGCAGGGGTATGAACGACTACTGCGTATTGTTTGTAAAAAATACGATACGATTGCGGTTCGCTGCCTTGATCAACGTGAACGGGAGCTGCCTCGTGCGGGGTATCTTGCCGTGCGAGATCCAGAAACAGGTGAACAAGGGCTGATAAAAGCCGGTTCGAAAGACGTGGCCTTCTATCTGAAAGAGTGGCAAAAAGAGGTTGAGTTCTCTTTGAAGAAGTGTGGAGCAGATCTTGTGGATCTTGAGGTGCAGAAGCCGTTCATGGGTGAGTTAGTGAGGTTTTGTCGTCAACGCATGTTCTCATAGGGGGGAGGAGGTATGAATAGTCAGCAGCAGTTACAGTTAATCGACATTTACGATATCGTCTATCAACCATGGTGGCTGTCATCCACAGCAAAAATTGGGTATACGATCTTCATTTTTTTGCTCGGTGTTGGGGTTGGCTATTTGATCTACAAAAAGACGCGCAAACCACTCATCATCCCGTATTGGCAGCAGGCATTGTATGCGATTGCTGCATTAGAAAAAGAGGGCTATGCGAATGGCCAGCAATTTTATCTACGGCTTACTGAAATCATGAAGTGCTATTTGCAAGAAAAGTATGGTGTGGCATTGCTCGATAAAACCGATACGGAATTACTTGAAATCTTGAAAGCAACGCCGGCCGTTCCAGCCCATGTGTTTGATACAATCAAGGAACTGTTTGATGGTGTCATCTTTATCAAATTTGCCCACCAAGAAGCAGCACAAGAACGAATGGAATCAGCCGTTAAAAAGTCACGGGAACTTATTCAGTCTCAGCTGTCAGATCAACCCAACTGATAGTGTCAGTAGTAGAAGAACCGGATTGTTCAGCTACGAGATGACGAGTATATCCGACATGTCTTCTTCCAGAAGGACGTTCGGAAGGTAGCACAAACCTAACGATGCGGCGTCTTGATTCTTCTGAACGAGTCCCCGATGACCGTGGTGTCCGCGGACCTGGAGTGGGAATTTCATCATCAAGAATAAGAGGAGTTACTGGTGGTGTTATTGAGGCAGCAGCTAGTCGGCTCAGTTCATTGTTGCGGTTCATCAGCTCAGCAAGAGATTTTCGCAACTCACCAACCGGATCGGATGACGAAGAAGCGATCAGAGATGCCCCCGATAAGAAACAGAAAAATGAGAAAAAATGCTTTAGCATACGTGTAAATCCTTATCCTATTAGTGTGTCAGAGATAACAAAAAGGAAAAGGCCTGCGTTCTTACTATGAGGGATAGAACGTCAGACCTTTTCGTTAATGCGTATGTTTTCTAGGTGCGATTACATTAGAAGATCGATAAGTCCTGCTGCTGCAAGTGCGGCAATTTTGTAATAGCCGTTTGTTTGCGTTAGGCCTTGATAAATTAGACCGTATTTTCCAGCCTTGAGTGCGTATTTTCCAACAGTATATAAAGGCCCTCGATACGTTTCTGGGATGTTAAAGGTGGTGGTAATTCCACGGTCTACGTCTGCGCATGGGCTTTCTACGTACTGTTTTGCAGTAGCGGCTTCGATGTATTTTGATCTGCAACTAGTGTCGGTTACGGTAAACATAATCCCACAAACAAGTGCGTTGTCGGCATCATAAATCAACATCAATTTTTCAGCAGTCTTTGTCACGCCATTCAGTGTCATTGTTCTAAGATAGGGTAACCAGCAGGCTCCTGCATTTGAGGTGCAACCCTTTGTCAAAGCGTTCCCATGTAAAGCAGAATTAATGGCATAACATGCCCACGCGGCAGCACTCGTGTTGATTTTTCCCAAAGATTCTCTAAGAGCAGCGTCTTTTACCTCGCTGTTATCTGTTCCGTCGGTCAGTGGTTGTAATGCTGTTTTAACGTTATCCATTGAGACAGCTGCTGCATTGAACGGAGCTGCGACGATTAATGCGCCCAACAGAGCGCTGTATGTCTTGAATTTCATAAGTAACCTCCAGTTTTTTATGAAAAATTTAAACTTAACAATAATTCTACAATAGAATATTTATTTTGCAAGGGCGTCGTGATTGAGCTTGTTTTATAATCAGGTAGACAAAAATAAGCTTCGAGTGATGCTTTGCTTAATTCTAATAATTAATTCAACAATGAGCTTAAGAGAATTTTTGGTCGAGTTAAAACGCTGTTTTAGTGTTATCTCCAGCGTGGAAAGGAAGAGGCGGGGTGGTATGGGGATCTTTAAAATAGTGAAAAAATCAATTACCCTAGTCTTTTCCCTTCTCTTAATCAGTGCAATGGAGTGGATCAGGTGCGGTATACCACGCAGGCTCAAACGGAATCTTTATATATTCATTGGCCCTTTTGTCCTTACAAATGCCATTTCTGCCCGTTTGTGGCTTTAGATAAGCAGCATGAGCATATGGGGCGCTATTCTGCCGCAGTTAACCAAGAGCTTATTCGTTTTGCTCAATCTCAAGAAAATCCAGTTCCGCTTCGCACGATCTACATTGGCGGAGGAACCCCAAGTACCTGGCCGGATCATCTCCTACTTGACACGTTTGATAGACTGAGACGTACGTTCGATATGCGATTGATATCCGAAATCACCATTGAAGCTAATCCGGGAACCGTTCGGCCTGAACAAATCGCTATCTGGCAGCAGGTAGGCATTACCCGAATCAGTGTAGGAGTACAAAGTTTGAACGATCAGGTGCTTCAGAACCTTAATCGCCATCAAAGCGCGGCCCAAGTCCGTCAGCTTATCAAGCAGCTTGCCGGCAACTTTTTTTCAGTTTCGGTTGATGTCATTATCGGCTTGCCGGGGGTTGAAGAGCAGGAATGGAAGCAGTTTATCGAAGAACTCGTTACCTGGCCGATTCAGCATGTATCGATGTACTTTTTATCGGTGCATGAGGGAACCCCGCTTTATTTCAGGTTAGCTCGAAATCAGATAACATTACCGCCTGATGATGCGATCGTTGATTTGTATTATTGGTCGGTGAATGCGTTGGCTCAAGGTGGATTTGAGCAGTATGAAGTTTCCAGCTTTGCTCGAGCAGGTTGTGCTTCTCAGCATAATCAAGTGTATTGGGATCGTAAGCCGTTCAAGGGATTTGGTATTGGAGCATGGTCATTTGACGGGATTGCACGCATCCAAAATGAAAAGAAACTGCTTACATACATGCAAGCGCAAGAAGAAGATAGAGATGCCGTGGCTATCTGGGAAGTTGTAACGCCTGAAGCAGCACGTCTTGAGACGCTTATGCTTGGGCTAAGGAGAATGACAGGGGTGGACATTACGCAGGTAACGGAAGGATTGCCGGAGCAAAAACGAGAACTCTTTTTAAGCCGCGTGGAGGCGCTAAGAGAAAAAAATCTGTTGGACAGAGAGGGACACAAAATTAGGCTGACGCCGATGTCTTTGGCGTTAGAAAATGAGGTTTCTGCACACTTGTCTGTGTGAAAAACGTAAGAAAATGAACTATTTCTACTCAAGAGGTATGTGAGATTATGGCAAAACATGTTGGGGTTAAATTACCAGAAGATTTGGTAGCGGTATTAAAAACGGGGCAAACAGTAGCAGTATTGGCTACTTTTTCTGAAAAGGGACTTCCGCATACGACTCCGATTCAATGCATCTATCCTAAGGGGCTTGAAAGCATCTTGATCGCGATTCACAAAGATCACACCGGTTATCACAATATGGTGTGGCAAAAAAAGGTGATGATGTGCTTCATGGACGAAGGCAACGTTGCGTACAGCGTGCTAGGAAGAGCAGGAGTAGTTCGAGCACCTTCACAAGTGCATCCTCTGATCAACATTGTGCGCATCGACATTATCGATATTAAGAGTGATCGTTCTATTTTGACGCGTGTTGACGCTGGGATCAAATGGAGCTATACCTCATGGGAAGCAGAGGAATTATCAAAAAGCCTGTTCAATGAGCTGAAAGAGCTTGCTAGAACGTTGTAGCAGGAGAGAGAGGGAGAGGAGTCACACCGTGAAGAAGAAACTGTTGGCGCTGATTGCGATTGGGGGGTATACGGGGGGATGTCTTGCGGGGGAGCCAGCTTCTCCGTTCGGTCCGCATCCTTTTGGAGCTCCAGCCTCATTTGATGAGCATGCACAGCCCCATGAAACTGCCCTTTCGGAGGTAGCGCCAGTCCAGCCGGGTATACCGGCTGATCACGCGAGTCCGTTTGGAGCGCCGGAAACCGTTCATCCTCTAGGTCCAGTGCCCGCTGTACGTTCGCCCTTTGTGGCAGAACATCCTGAAAGTCCAGTGGCTTTGAAAAGCGAACATTCTGAAGGCGCGCCTGAACAGTCGCATGGTGGCGTGTCTCCTTTTGAGCATCCTGTTGAACATTCGGACATACATCCGCTAGTGCCTTTTCATCAAAGTGGGGAAAAAAAGGCGGTTGTGGCGGAAATGCATGGGCACATGCATCCTGAGCATCAAGGAGAGCATCCAGCGCAAGAACATCAAGCAGACGTTTCGGGCCGTGAGTGGGAAGCAGCGCCTGATGCTGCCGATTCCACAGAAAAAGAGTCAAAGGAAGATGAAGAAATCGACGGAAAAATAGATACCATCGACCGTGAAGGGAGTGGCAACTGGTTGCTCAAACGTATCTGGTGGGAAAAAACCGAACCCGTCTATGAAGAGATCAAACAGGTATTTAATGAGATCATGAATGCGCGTATGGATTTCATTTCTCAGCGTAACAGGCTGGACAGAGAACTCGATGTGGCATACGGTCAAATTGGTCTTGAAGAAGGTGAATTACAGGACATTCTCGAGCATTGCCTCAACCTGGTCAAGCAAGACAAAAAAGAGCAGGGTTTTCTCACCAAAGAAGAAGAAACGCTTTACAATACCTTGTTGCACAAACAAAACGATCTTGAACAAATCAAACTTGATATCAAGGCTTTGCAAGCAGTTGATCAAAAGATAGATGAAGCGCTAGAAGCTCTTTTTAAGCAGATTGATGTTGCCAATCAGTATGAACAAAAGGCCTGGGAAAACTTCAAAGACATTGCGCGGGAGCTGAATGATAAGGTGGCTCGTAAGAGTTACTACGAAACAGAAGGTTTGCTTAAAGACGTTCAGAATGTGCACAGCTACATTACGGGTGAGTTTTCAAATTACTTTAATCAGACACTGCAAAGTGCACGCACCCATTCTCAAAGTATCACGTCACAAGTACATGCGCTCAAGCAAGCCGGCGTTGATCTCAAACAGCAATTGGAGACATTAGAACGTACGCAGGAAGCAGACCGTATGAAAAAAGAAATGGGTGAGCGTGATAAGCAAATTGAAGCCGAAGCTAACAAGAAGGCTGACGCAAAAATTGCGCAAGAGAAGGCCAACGGCTTTTTTGGGAGCATCCTGTATTCAGTCAAAACAAGCTGTCTGCAAGCTGCAGATTGGGTGTTGCATGGGCTTTCAAGTGCACTGAATTGGATAAAGGGATGGTTTGTTAAGGGTGAATCAGCAGTTGCGGAGCGTGAAAAAGCACTTGTTCTGAAGATAGAAGACACCGAAAAAAAGATAGCTGAACAAGAGCAGAAACTTACTCAAGAGCAGACCGCTGAAAATGAGGATCACAAGCCAGAGGGGCGTCAGTATGAATCAACAGGAGTAACGCATGATGAAGTGGGCAAATCGGGTGAAGAGAAAAATCCTTTCAAAATAAGTTTGCCTGCCGCAAGCCGTCCTTCTGTGATGCCTGAGGCACAAAATCCTTTTGCGGCACCAGCCGCTCCTGCGCGTCCGGTCTCAGTAATGCCACACCAACCAAAGAATCCAGTAGCTGCCTTTGGCGCTCCTCCTACTGAACACAAGGAACCTGAAAATCCTTTTGAAAGAGCTCAGTCTGGAGGGCAACTTCCTCCGCCTCCAGCTCTAGCAGAGGAAACGAAGCGCGCTATTTCACCGTTTGTAGGCTAAAATCAAATTATTCGAGTTTGATAAGCATGAAAAAATCTGTTACATTCAAGCGCATCTAAATTGTAAGCGCCGAAGTGGTGAAATTGGTAGACACGCAGCCTTGAGGTGGCTGTGGGAGAAATCCCTTGGGGGTTCGAGTCCCTTCTTCGGCACCAGTTTTTAAAAAGAGTAGTAGTTAAAGTGGTTTAGAGATTCGGGAGGATCTATGACAAGTGTAACGAGACGTTCATCAGCATACGGCTTCTTTTTCTGGATAGCCTTGGCAGCGGTGGGTAGCTACTTTGTATGGCCTCTGAAGGATCATTTGAAGTTGGGAACCGACTTGGTTGGCGGGTTCTACATTACCCTGCAAGTGCAAACGGATGAGGCGGTAAAAGTCGAACTGATCGAGCGTATGCGCGATGCGAGTCGTCGTTTAAGAGATCAAGGCATCAATCCTGTTTCTCAAAAGATCGAAGGCCACACCTTCCTCTTTACCTTTGCAACGTCAGAAGAAGCACAGAAAGCAACTCGATTTTTGAAGAGCAGAGCGGACGAAGGCGGTGTTCACAATGACTTGGGAACGGAAGTAAAGGTTCACTTACCTGAGCACGCTGTGCAACGCATCAAGGATGACGCTGTTTTAAGCATTATCGAAGTATTACGTAAACGTCTCGATAAAACCGGTGTTGCGGAGGTTGCAATATCTCGCCAAGGCGAACGTGGCATTGTGATTGAATTGCCACAAGTTGACGATCCAGCGCGTGCCAAAGAGATGATTGGCAAGACGGCTCAACTTGAAATTAAGTTGGTTGAAGATGTTGCTGGTTCGGAAGAAGACATTCTTGAGAAATACAATTATGCGCTTCCTGAAGGCACTATGATTGTACCGGGTAATGACAATCGTTATTACCTTGTTCCTGATTATACAGATTTGACTGGCCGCGATCTTAAAGATGCGCAACCAGGATTGGGTGGTGTTACAGGTACTGAGCCTGTAGTGCAGTTCGAATTCAGACCAGAAGGTGGCGACAAATTCTATGAACTAACGAGCAAAAACCATGGTCGCTTAATCGCGGTAATTGTTGATGGTCAGGTTATTTCAGCTGCAGTGGTGCAATCGACCATTCATACCACCGGTAACATCACGGGAAGATTCACCTGGGAAGAGGTACAAGATCTTGCGGTGAACTTTAAGTCAGGTTCGTTCAGTGCTCCAGTAAAATTTGAGGAAGAGCGACGCATTGGCGCTTCGTTGGGTCAAGAGTCGATCAAGCAAGGTATTATGTCATGCTTAATCGGTATGGGGCTGTTGCTTCTGTTCAGCGTGTTCACCTACAGAACCAGTGGGTTCCTTGCGTTCTTGGCGCTGCTTTACAATCTTCTGTTGACGGTTTTCTGCCTATCATGGCTTGGTGCTACCCTTACCCTCCCTGGTATTGCAGGCATGTTGTTGACGGTGGGTACTGCTATCGATTGCTCGATTCTTATCTATGAGCGAGTTCGTGAGGCTCTTAAGACAGGTATGAGTTTTGCTAATGCGGTAGAAACTGGGTTTTCAGATGCGTGGGTCGTCATTCTCGATGCTAACATCACGACGTTCTTGATGAGTATCGTGCTGTACAAGTTTGGTACTGGTCCGGTTCAAGGATTTGCCGTAACAATGATGTTGGGGATTATTTCAACGCTTGCAACAGGATTGCTTTTCCTCCGTTCGTTATTTGCATTCATCCTTACTTCCACGAGAGTAGGAAAACTTAGCATATAAAAGGTAGTGGCGACGTAGCTCAGGTGGTTAGAGCAGCGGAATCATAATCCGAAGGTCCGGGGTTCAAGTCCCTGCGTCGCTACCAGATTTCTCGATGTGCCTGGCACAATGATGATGACGCTTCGGCGTCATTTTTCATGTAGAGGTATTTTTGATTATGATGAGGACTATCAAAAATCGGTGAAACAAAACGGGGAGAACTATGAAGTTTATCGAAGTAGCCAACGCCTTTGCGCATATCGAAACAATCCAATCACGTCTTGCGATTACCAAAGAGCTGGCACAAGTGCTCAAAAAGGCAACGCATCAGGAGGCGCAAGAGTTGTGCTATTTGAGTCTAGGTATATTAAATCCCCCTTATATTGGAACACAATTTGCTATCGCCCAAAAAACAATGACAAAAATTGTGGCCGAAGTACTTTCCATGTCGGAATCAGAGGTTACCAAGCTTGTGCAAAAGACAGGGGATTTGGGGTCGGTATTGGCACAGTACGAATGGAAAGCAAAAGAGAGTGTGACGGTTCACCAGCTCTATCAAAAGCTTTCGGATCTTGAACAGATCTCTGGCGCTGGATCGCAAGAGAAAAAAAGTAGTGCATTGCAAGAGTTGTTGCTAACTGTGGACCCTGTTTCTGCAAAATATATTGTTCGGATTGTGCTAGGTACTTTGCGCTTGGGATTTTCTGACATGACGGTGATTGATGCATTGTCTTGGATGGAGACGGGGGACAAATCGCTCCACGCTGAAATAGAGCATGCTTACAACGTATGTGCCGACATTGGTCTGCTTGCGTTTACTCTGAAAAAAGAAGGAATCGAAGCTATCAAGAAGATGGACATTCACGTTGGCATTCCTTTGCGGCCGGCAGCGGCAGAGCGGCTTCCCGATGCTGAGGCAATCATAGAAAAACTGGGGCCTTGTGTCGCTGAACCTAAGTTGGATGGATTCAGATTGCAGGTGCACATCGATAAAACGGGTAAGCACCCGAAAACCACTTTTTTCTCGCGCAATTTGCTTGATATGTCAGCTATGTTTCCTGAGTTTCTCAAAGCATGCGCTGAGCTTCCGGTAAAAAGCCTGATCGTTGATGGGGAGGCAATTGTTTACGATCCTAATACTGGAACCTTTTTGCCCTTCCAGGAAACGGTAAAGCGTCGGAGGAAACACGGTATTGACGAACTTTCATCTGAATTGCCTTTGCAGTTGAATATTTTCGATATCATGTATCTGGATGGAAAAAGCCTGCTGCACACTTCACAGAAGGAACGTCGGGTGCTTTTGCAAAAGGTGTTTGCAGAGTATGTAGTGGAACGTCATCCTGGTGGGCAAAAAAAACACAAAGATGGTTCACCTGTTCAATTAAGCATGTTTGAGGCAGTGTCCGAACATGGCAAAGTATCCACGCAGAAGGCGCATCACACAGAACTAGAAAAGGTGGTTGAGAACTATTCGATACAGACGTTGCAGGTAATTCAAGAAATTCCCATTAGGACGGCAAAGCAGCTAGAAGATTATTTTGTTCAAGAAATTGATGCGGGATTAGAAGGGCTGGTAGTCAAAAAGCCAACTTCCTATTACCAGGCTGGAAAACGAAATTTCAACTGGATCAAATTGAAATATCATGCGGCACAAAAGTTGGAAGACACGCTTGATGTAGTTGTTTTGGGGTATTATGCGGGTCGAGGAAAACGGGCGTATTTTGGGATTGGAGCCTTCTTGGTCGGGATCTACAATCCGCATGCCGATGTGTACGAAACAGTAGCAAAAGTGGGTACCGGCTTGAGCGATGCTGAATGGTCAGAACTTAAGAAAAAATGTGATGCTTTGGCGGTGAAACACAAGCCCGTTAATGTTACATGCGCGCCTGAACTTACGCCTACGGTCTGGGTAAATCCGGAAATAGTATGTGAAGTGCTTGCTGATGAGATTACCGTATCTCCTGTGCATACCGCTGGTAAAACAAAACACACATTGGGCTTAGCTTTGCGTTTTCCTCGCTTTGTAAAATATCGTCCAGACAAATCTCCAGAACAGACGACCTCTGCGCAAGAGCTGAAAAGTCTACAGGTTCGTACAACCAGCTAAGATGCCGTGTCCTGGTTGCCGTAAAGAGTGGCAAAATATTGAGCTTTTATTCCCCCAGTAGTAAGACACATTCTATTCACTTTTGACGGGTTTTAGAGCAAGAAAGGCAAGCGTAATGGAACATACGAAGAATAGGAATGGGCATCCGCATGTTGTAGTACTCTTTGCGCTTCTGGCAATAACGAGTCAGTCTATTGAAGCTGCCTATGGCTGGGCTCCTGCTCCTACCCATCATCAATCTCAGCAACAATCCAGTGCCCCTGGTGAATTCGCTTGGGTTCCGCCGACTACTACGCAAAAGCCGGTGACTCCTTCGCCAGCTGCTGAACAGTCGTACGGCTTTGTCGAACAACAAAAAAAAGAGAGGCAAGCGGTGGCGCCTGGCACTGCGCAGACCTATGGATTTGTGGCGGTTCAACAAAGTCGTCCTGAAACAGACCCCGAACAACTTGCTCTTTTTAAAGCACTTTCGGATACGCAGATCCAAACACTTACTCTTGCTTCTGCTGTTGCAACGCTTCTCAAAACCTATCAACCAAAACCGGTAGCAATCTCTCAGGTATTCGGTTTTGCTACCAAGGCAAAGCCGGTAGTCCTGTCGGCAATGGGAGGTTCTCCCGTTAACATTTTTGATAAGAAGATTTTTGCGCAACTTACGGATTATTTGGGAGGAGACCGAGCGTCGTATTTGACGTACCTTGGTGGCCTTTGGAGCATTTATGGTCAACAATTTGAAGAGCTTGCAAAAAAGGGTAACAAGGACCAAGCACAACGCGTTGTAGTTAGTGCGTTTTCTTCAGGGTCCTTTGCATTGGAAGTATATAGCCAGCTGGTTGGTCAAATTTTGAATTTCATAAAAATGAGAATCAGTTCCTTCTCGCTTGAAACGTTTGGCCAATCAGGTGCGCAATACTTTCTGACCACAGAACTTCCTGCACTCGATGCCTTGGTCCAGAAGGCACAGGCATCGTTTGATACACATTTTAAAGGGGGTGTTGATGGATTTCCTGCAATCAGTCCATTGGGTGGTGATGCCTCCGTTTACAAGTCGGTTTTCACCAATTACCAGGAGCAGAAGGGAATCCTTTGTGCAAACTTTGCGATGACGCTTGCTCAATCACTTGCAACGTCTTATCCTCCTTCGCTTGCCATGGGGCAGTCAATTACCAAAATTTTGAATCTTCCGTTTGGTTCTCCTGATTTGGTTGCAACTCTCAACTGTCTGGATAAGTTCTATCAGATTGGTCAGCAAGGCCTTGGGCTACTGAATCAGAAGACACCTCAACCTCCTTTTGGCGTGTATAAAAATCCTTATCAAGCATTGCAGGCGATCAGTGGGAATATTGCCTCATTCTACTTGTATGCAGCCCTGATCGGACAAAACGTTATTACAGCATCATGCAAAACCCCCGATTGTGTGGCGTATCAAAATCAATTGGTTTCTCCTACAGGTGGGGCAACTCAAAATAATTTTTACACAAACATGCAAACAGTTATAGCGTGTACTCAATCCTACTATCAAAGTGCGTCACAGTATTATGCTGCGCAGTTGGATTCGATGAGATCAGATTTGTACAATCAAGTTGCCTCCTATTTTATCGCTGGCAATACCTATTGGAAGAATGCCGAAGCTTCCTTGGTACGGAGCGATTTTCCAGGTGCAATCAATGCATACCAGTCTGCTGCGGATTCTTTCAAAAGAGCAGGCAATACAGATCTTTCGACAACGTTGAGTCGTCGAAGCCAGGTTGCTGCACTAGCCTATTACCAAATGTTACTGCAATCGTATGCTCAGTTTTATCAACTCAATGTTCCTAACTATGTCCAACAAATGACTACGCCGCTCTCTGATGGCATTACAGCTGACCAGGCAACTTCATGGCATACGGGGTATCCCAATGGGTTTATTCAATTTTTTTATTATGATGCTGCCGCTAATCAATCAGGGCTTACCCCAACCTTTCAGGGCATAGCGTGGCTGGCAGGGCAAGCGATACCAAGTTACACGCAGATGCTGAATGCTTACCAAAGCGATACGTCGCCATCAGGAGCGGTGATTCGTCAAAATCTACAACAATCATTGGTAGTGCTTGAAAACGTCACACAAGCTGCGCAGGCCATGTTCTATAACGATGATGCCGCGGGTCAGGCAGGAAGTTTGAACGATTTGAGTATTGCAGCCCAGCATCTTGCTGCCAATGCAAACATTGGATCGGGCACCGTTCAAGGAGCTACGCAAGCGGAGCTTCAGTACATTAAAATATATGAGCTTTTTACCAAAGCAGATGCGGTTCTTGCGCAAGGTGCTTCTACAGCACTGGTATCGTCTTCCCCCTTACAACTGCCTTTCCAAAATCTATTTACTGGCCAATCGGTAAATGGCTTTGCGCAATTTAGTTGTCTTGCGCAGGTCTATTGGTCATTACTCAACATTGATCCGTGTTTAGCGCTTGCAAAACAGCACCCATCGTATGCCTCAGTGTTAGCAAGTACCACCCTGATTCTTCTCACGCAAGCACAGGCACTGTGCGGTAGTCAGGACCTCAAAACAGTTGTTGCGCCATCATACGCAGATGCCATTACAGCAAAGATCAAGCGTGTTGTCGCCCTTTATCCGGTGTCGTTGGTCGCGACAGAAGGCGATGCGTTCATGAAGGTTGCCAAGGATACGCTTGATTTTGAATCGGCTATTGCCTGTTATCGAACAGCGGCGTTGCTGGGTGATACGCAAGCGCAGTTGAAATATACCACGGCGCTCGATACTTTTGCCACTTGGTACATTGCCTCTTCGCATGTTAATTTTTCCTCTTTTTACGCAGCTATTCAGTATTATCGGGCATACCTTGCAAAACAAAAAGGGTGGGCAATTACTTACGATCCCCTTCAGAAGATGACAGAGCAACTTAAAAATTTTGTGACACAACTAACAGATGCCCTGGGTAAAGTGAGTAGGTCTGTGCAATCAGGGGCGTATCTTGATGCAATTTCTCAGCTTGCCTCGTGTGTGACATTGCAAGATGAGATGAACTTTATGATGGTCCGACAAAAGCGCGAACAGGGATTGCTTGGCGTTTCTGGTGATTTTCTGAATTCTGCGCAAACGACGGGTACCAGTGCTGCATTTGGACAAATTCCGATGTCGTCTCCGGTGACGGCTCAACCAGTTGTCAATATGCAGTTTCCGCTTGCATCGTCTGTAAGCTGTCCTCCTTTTGTTAATCCGCTTTCTAACACTGCCCAACTTTATTTAGCTCAAGGACAAATTTCTTTGAAAAATCTCAAAAAAGATTTCGAAGCGGGAAAATACGCATCCTCGGTTCAGAAATTGTACGAGGATATTTCTAAAAATTTCTCCGAAGCAATTGACTTCTTTGGCAAGAGTAATGAGCAAGAGATGATATTAGTAGTGCAGCAAGCCATTACAGAAGCTGCTGCCTTTGCTTACTATTCCACCGTCATCCCCTCTAAAAAAATAACCGATCTTTTAAATGCAACAGTGGCTTTAAAACCGTCATTTTCTGCCGATTTTGTAACGAGCCAGGTGGAAGCAAATGCTTCTAAAAAAACCGGCCCTGCACAAACAACCTTTGCCTTTCAGGAACCGGCAAGTCCTGTCAAAAAGCCTACGCAGTCAACAGACTCAGGGCTGTTTGGGTTTAGCTCTGGTAAGAAACGGGATGCTGCGCATGTGCAAGATCAAGCAGTACCAGCTCCATCTTCGGCATTAACACAGACGACGCCGCCGCCAGTGGGGCGTCTTTTTTCTGCAGGAGATCCTGATTTTCTTATTCGTTATGTTGAACAAGATTTGACGGTTGCTGCTCAACAAGAAAAAGCAGCAGCTCCTGTGAAACAACTCTCCGAAGTGGCTCAAAAACAGGCGCAGGAAATTATCAGCAAAGTTCCCGGTGCGAAGGTTATTGTGCCATCGCCTGTGCCAGTTCCGACCCATCAGGGACTGCTTTCGGTGGCAGAAAAAGCGTTGGGTGTTGAAAAAAGAGTACAGGTTAGTCCGTCATCATATGCACTAGTGAGTGATTTGGTGGTGCCGCTTTATCGGCTTTTCTTAGTGGAAAATGGATATCAGAGTGAACTTTGTCCGTTGGATGATGAGGTGAATCGCTACAGCGAGCAGGTAACTAAGCTGGTTACGCAGGGGATGGCATTTGATGAAAGTACACTGTTTACTTCGTACGCTTTAGAAAAACGTACGATGCCAGATAAAACAGAACACATTATTTTAATTACGACCAATGGTCCTTTACAGGCTGTGCCGCGCTTTCAGGGTGAGCTGCAGTCAGCCCTTGTCTATTACATGCAGTATAGTCAGTTTTATGCATACAACCCGCAAGTAGTACAAGTAGGCGGATCATTGTTCTACCAGATAGAGGATCATGGGTTTTCACACCAAGCAAAAGCGTTTAAAGCGGTCATTGGTGCCTATCTTGCTCAGGTGACGGATTATGAGAATGCGGTTCGTACCATTATGAAATCTGCGCCCAACATAACGCAAACAGCAGATAGAAAAAAATATGCCTTTGCTGATTATGAACAGGTATACCATCTGCTGACGAGCGCCTACACATGGCTTCTTTCTGGGCTTGATGGTATTGGCAGTTTGCAGGAAGAACATGGAATTTTCTGGATTTCGTCAACATCGTTCAATGCACTCAATGCGCACCATTTGCAACGCTACATGAAAGACAGTGCTCTTTTTCTGCTGGGTTATCCTTTGAGTGCTCCTTACAAGAAAGTTTTGCAAGACATTTCTGCTCTGGGAATTCTTCTGTCAAACTACATTTCTGATCAGACACCTATTCTTAAATTTAACGGAGGCCTTTATGAAGATGCAGCAGATCTTACGCTTCTTTATCCGCAAGCAGTGCCTGCAATAAACAGTTTTCCTTCTCCCGCGGCTACCAATTTACCGATTGGCTCTCTAAACCTTACCACGCAGTATCCAAGCTGTTCTGTCCCACGCCCCTCTTCTGGCCAAGCTCCTGCAACATTTGATATTTTCTGGGGCAATTACGATGCGAGCTCAAAATTTTATCTTGTGGCGTTCCAAAAATTTCAAGAGGCCTATTTGACTGCCTTTGGTGACGGTAATGTGATGAAAGATGATGTGAATTTCCGCCGCTCCTGGGGCAACTATATTCGTGTACTTTTTGAAGCATTAGCGGTACGAGTTGCGTTGTTCGGTAGAAATTCGACTTCGGTTACTCTCAAAACGGTAGGACAAAATAATCAAATTTCATTTGGCCTGAATCCCTACTTCAGTAAGGTGATTGCTCAGGGCCAGGCAACCGGTACTACCGCTTTGCAAGGATTCGCGGCATTGCAAGGGGGTGCAATGACGGCGGATAATTCAGCAACGCTTCAAAATCAATATACGCTGATGCGTGGCTTGTTGCTTGACTCATTTATTTATGGTGCTGCTGTAGAGAAAGCAAGCCAGGCAATGTCATATGATCCTACAGGTAAAGAGGGACTCGGCCAAAAAGGAACATTGAAGCTTGCTGCAGTTTTGAGATGCGCCTTTGCGTACTACATGCCCGGCATGCAGGTGTTGCGTGCTCACGAGACAAAGGTGGGTGCTGCCTACGAAGCTGGTACCGTCGGTGAGGATAAAACGGAAGATATAGAACTTGCCACACCTGTTTTATTATTACCTCTTGACCAATTAAGGCTGGATACCTTGGGAGGGCCTAACTTAACTCAACTTGCGTACGCAAAAATTTTCCCCGCCTTTGTGGACTATTGTCTTGGTGCCATTATGGGAACAGAAGATGATCCAGAAGGTCCTTATACCGGTCTTACTGATCCGGAAAATATATCCGCACTTAACAATTTTGCATCGCAACTGTATGCCATGGTGCAATCGCTCTATGCTAATGCATTCCTTCCTCAATCGGTTCAAAATGATCCTGATCAACTAGCCACTGACATCAAAGCCGCCATTCAGGCACGAGAACAGGATATGATCATTAATCCTGAGGCATACGTTGGCTAGGGGCAGGTAGGGTTTTTACAGCTACTCGTAGGGCCATACACCTTCACAGTAACAAACATTATTTCGGTCTCATTCCCAACCTACGCAGTAGGTGGTAAGGGAATTTTTGAACCGTAAATCATTCCTTCAAAGGACTCATAAATGTTTTAAGGACCCCCGTACCGCTTGCGGAGCAAGCTGGGGGGTGACACATATGGTTTTTTCTATTTTCACTAAAGGTTCACAGGTTTCATAATCCTGTTGAAAAATAAGCTCATTTTGATTTTTTAAAACAAAACCATTGATTTGATTAATTCAGTTTGAAATACTGATCATGAGTTTGAAGGGATGGAAGATCGAGGGGGATCGATGAAAAAACGAGCCATGAGTTTATTGTTGGGTATCAGCGCACAGCTTTTTGCCGGGGCGTTACCATCTGGAATCTATCAATATAATTATTATACGCCTGCATTGTATGGAAATGCACTGAGCGGATTCTTTGGAGATTGTTTCCCTGTCGGAGGCGCTTCCGTTCCGCTCTATTCCCGTTTGTATGCTCCACCGAGCTGGAGCTCAGCCGTTGGTTCTGCTACCTATAATCTCGACCAAATATTTGGGAAAAATAGCTGGATCAATTCAGGGTTGACCGAATTTAAGTCAAAGAAAAATCAATTGGAAAAAGGTTCTGACAAAGATCTTATTCCTTCCAATTTCTCGAAATATCCATTTTTGCTCAAAGGTGGTGCAGAGTGGGGTGTTAATGCTCCTAACCTCGTCTCGTACATTCAGAATAACGAAGGTACTCAGCCATTCAACTATTATAATGCGGCACTCCTCGAATATTTCTCCGCACGTCTTGCGATGGCAGCTTCTGCTTTTACTGCGCCAGCTGCGGGGGGTAACACAACCAGCGGCTTTTTAAATATGCTGTATCCAAATTCAGCTCAATATACGTATAGCGAACAAGCAATCCTTAATAACTTTGTGACTGCTGCACAAAATCTTTTTTCATGGGCTCGTTATCTCAGAAACATTACCGTGCCCGATAGCATGAATCTGCCCAGTGTAGCTTCGATGAATGGTCAAAGTCCCGTCACGATGACGCAAGCAAATGGCTATACGTTAGGGGGTCTTGATACGTTTGTAGGAGCTATTGTCATTAGTCCAGAAAGTGCGCCAACGACGGCACCAGCAACTCCTGCATCGACTGATGCGAACGGAAACCCAGTTCCCGCACAAGTGGGCGCTTCGGTTGCCGCCGAAAATTATGGGATGCAGCAAGTGGTTTACCCAAGCTTTCAAAAACCGGCTGAACCGAGCCAGGTTCCAAGTGCGGGCGGAGGCAATGGCCAAGGACTGCTCACCAATATGGCGACACCCATTACCGTAAGCGTACCGACACAAAATTTGAGAGACCGATTCCAATTTCCTGGCTACAGCAGCTTTATGACAAGAATTCCAAATAACTCCAACCTTTATTTCTTCCCCGTTGCAAGCCAGGTATACAACATTTCTACCAATGGGACACCGAACTATTATGCAGTGCAGGAACCGGCTGACAATTGGGCAACCGCTTCCACTTCGACTTGTAATTCCGTTGCCACCTGCAACCCAGGATCAGTATATTTTAGACAAGTTGCGTTCCGTCCAAGTATCAACGGTGGATTGAGTGGCGGCGCGGTCATTGTGGGTGTGGGGGTAACCAGTGCACCTAACGGTACTGCCGCTGTTCCAGCAGTGACCACTATCACCGTCGGACAAGTTGCTGCTTACGATCAGAATAGCGCTTCTGCTCCAGCTGCAGGGTATCCAGTGCAACTTGATACGCAAGCAGGTTTTACTGTAGCAAACTTCAACTACTCAGATCCGAGCTTTTCAAACTTTTTTGCCGATAGGCAACCATGGGCTGTTGTTATCCAGATGGTACCAACGTTTGTTTCGCCTACAGGTACTACCAATGGTCAACCTAATCCTGTTGTTCCTGGTTTTCCGAATGGTTTCTACCAGCTGAATCCGACTGTTGTCGGGGTAGTAAAACTGAACTCCTTTGATTTCCCTCTGACCTTTGCTCAAGATCCATTAGCACAGGGATATAGTGCATATCAATCTACGCAAAACACAAAGCAAGGAACATTAGGCATGGCTTCGGTAACGCCACCTACAAGCAGTTCTGCGGGTGTGTGGGTGGGTAGTTTGCCTGATGTCTCTAATCCATTGCTTCCATCGTTGGGACAAAGCGGTGTAACGGTGGGTAATGGAGTGGGAATTGCATTCTCACAACGTGATGTATGGGAAGGGGTTGAGGATCTGTATGCGTTAGCGGTTCAAAAAATTACCTATCCTCCTTATCCGACCTATAACTATTCATTTGCCTATCTCTTCTTGCAAGGGCTCTTTAATGGGCATCTGTACAGTTCTACAGCGAACTCGCTTTACAGTGTGATGCAGCAAAACAAAACGATCAAAGGAAGAAAGCAATCGGCGGTGAAAGAGCAGGGCATTATTGGTAGCGTGACCTATGACTACATCAGTGAAACAGAGTTGCCTCTGTATTCGATTACCAACAACTTGCCATTAACGCAGAACAGCACACCTGCGTATGGTGTGTGGCCAGTAAATGAGTTCCGTAAAGAACCGACGTCTGTTGATTGGCTTAATCCGGGAACGCCACTGGATTGGGTTTTCTTACGTGCGTTAATCGTTGGAAGAGCGCTCATGGAAAATGTGGGTGTAACCATTGAAGCTCTACCGTATCTCGAAACGATTCTGAGCAATCCAACAGCATCGTTTAGTGTGACGCGTCGAGGATATGTTCCTGCGTCTAAAAATAGCCCAGAGCTTCCTTCGTACATTGGCCAAACAAGTAATTATCAAACTGTGCTTACCGTATTACCGACCACTGCAAGTACCTCAAATTAAAAAGGAGAGCAGATGAAAAAAATACTAAAACCATCGCGCCTGCTTGCTGGGCTATGCCTAGTAGCGGGAGCGGTACACGCCTCACAAAATGGGGTATTGTTCTCGATCTTTATGCCACCAGCATTTCAGCAGCCTTATTTCCAAGCGATGGTAAAGGCAGATAATGCGAATGTGATAAAAAGCTTACCGGTTAATTTTACTGTGCCGCTGCAAACGCAAGAGGGACTGACGCCAGCAACTGTTTGGGGAACCAGTGATTACATTAGCTATTACACGGACTTTCCTAGTGATAATCGCTATGCTTCCTACGAAACGGTAGTGTATGGGTTAACCCCCTATGTGACCAAAGGATATACTGAAGGCTTTGCATCGTCCCTTTATCTTCAACGACCAGCGCAAGTGCAACTTCCTTTTACTCCTCCCGGTGGATCGCCAGTGTATGCGACCTTGCCTGATTACATAGATATTTTCTTGGCAAGTCTTGATGTTGATACGCTAAAAAATCTCCCGTGTGGAACACCGGGCAAACCATCATGCAATATTCCGAGCAAAGGCACTACCTTATCAGCTTGGTCAAAATATATACCAGTGAGCATTTGTTACTCCGCTGCGGGGGGGCATTGTGACCATCTCAGTCGAAATTTTGCTAGCAGTATTGTCATGTATGGTAAACTTCCTGATTTGGCGAATCGTGCTGTAGCTCATCCGGTGTCAGGAATGAACTGTGCTAATGGTAATGGATACAATACTGATTGTAGCTGGGGTACTGTCTGCGGATTTCCTTGCTCAGGTTTTAATCCAGCAGCTGCTTCTAATCTGAATATCCTTTCTAATTCTAGTGTGTTAAGGTCTTTGCCAAGACCATGGGATGATAATTTCGACCATCCAGTTTATCTTTCAGGTTTCAATACTTTGCCAGTAGCGCCAGTAGTTCCAGGAGTTAGTGATCTACAGGGCAATTTCTCTTTTGCAAATAACCCCTATCTTCCGACGGCTACCAATTCTTACAACGGAACATCTTTGCCCAATGGCATGAGCTACTTCCGTATTTTTTATGAAAACATGCAATGGTTCTCCATGGCCGGAAATACGACCTATGTTACTCCCGGGCAAGGCGTCACTTCAGATGCGCTGCAAATAGCAGCGATGCAAGCTGTTCCTGCGTCAGGCACCGTAGCGGTATTTACGGGATCAACGGGAAACTCTAACATCACAGGTCCGATTATGATGACCGGGACGGCGGGTCAAACATCGTTTTCATTGCCTCAGGCATTCTGCTCAACAGTAACCCCCACTAGTTTTTTGTCAGGCATCTATTTCCAGGCGCAACGGGGTTCAACTGGTTCACAATCGGGATGGGGAGGTGCCTTGGGACCGCAAGAGTCGCCGCTTGAATATTATATGGGAGTCATTCCTCGTTCAAATGCTATGATCCCCTATTTGCCCTTGTATCTTCTCGATCCAGGATATGATCTGCAAAAAGATTTCCCTTTGGGGTCAAATCTGTGCTCTGAAAAAGATTTTCAGCAGTTGCAAATTAATTCATCCTCAGCGCAACAAATGTGGGTAAGCAGAGACTCTCTGCCAATGACAAACTTCCACGATACGTTGAGCGGAACGCGAAGACGCTAATTGTTTATTTCTTGCATTTATCGTAAAAGAACTGTGCTTCGGCTACCGGATCTGCATGTTCGGTGATTGCTTTGCCCACCACAATCCCATCAGGATGGAGTGCAAGCATCTGATCAATGTTATGACGGCCAACTTTCGAAGAGATAAAAATGGGAACATTCGTGTTCCCTTTGAGCATGTTCCAATCTTCTACAAAGATGAGCGTTTGGCTTTCTTTATCATACGGTTGATGAAACATGAGTGCATCAACCCCGAAGCTCTTTGCATCCAGTGCTGCTTGGCCGGGTGAGCTGACATCAAGCATGTCGAGAATGACCTTTTTACCCATGTCGTGAGATTTGGTGCAAACATTCTGGATGACTTCTTTACTGGTTCCCCCCATGATGGAGATCCAATCAGCCCCGGCTGATCCAAAAAGGCCAACAATTTCGCGTCCTCGATCAACGATTTTGGTGTCGGCAAAGATAAGTTTGTTGGGGAACTGTTCGCGGAAAATTTCAACGATTCTCACTCCATGCTTGAGAATGGGCAACGTCCCGATTTCAAGACAGTCAGCAAGAGGAGCAACCAGATGCGCTATCTTGAGATTCTGCTCGAGATCCAAAGCATCAAAAGAGATTTGAAATTTCATGTATATCCTTTGTCATAAACAAGCCTCACTTTTTTTGTTGAGTATAACAGGAATCCCAAAAAAGAGAGGGGTTAGCGTTTAAATGATGAGTGCAGCAGCATTTCTAGGCAGCTTCTCTGACAACTTTTGACTGTACGTCTGCCCCCTCAGTCTTAGTTGACTGATTGAGCGATTCGAAAAATTGCCGATAGGAAAGTACCGAAAGCGCATTGTCTGAGAGACGAATCGATTCTTTTACAAAAATTTCTGGAAGCGCCAGCTGTGGATTATTGCTAGTAGGGGTTATTCCCGTAGGGATGTAGAGTTCTTCTGGCTTTGCAATGAACGTGATTGCGTCAAGAGGGATAATGCGATCTTTGGGAACTGTTGTTTTCTGTACATCCCAGAAATAGACGTCGGTTTTTACATCTTTTTTGCGTTCTACGGTGTAGTAGGCGCACGAGCTTTTTTCCGGAACCCGCCACGTGCTGATGGTATTTTCCAGCATGAAAATAGGTTCTATTTTATCGGTTACCACAAGGGTAAAGCTTGTATCATGATGTTTACGCGGAAAAACAATTTGTCCCACGGCATTTGAAGCATTCAGGTACCCGAAATAAGAAGCATAAATGCCTTGTGTTTGTCGCGCAGTGTGTGCCGCATTGAATTGTTTTTTCTTTTTAGCAGAGGCAGTGGGCAGACAAGGATATTTCTTGAGGGTGCAAACGAGCATGTGGGGACTTTGTCCCTGAATAGAGGTGATGGCAAGACAGAAGAGCGTCAATACTACAGGCTTCTTTTTCATGGCAGGCTTTGTCCCTTTTTTAATGGAGAACAACAACGCTTAGTCTATCACGGGTTATTTTTTTAAGAAAGAGTTTGTAGGTTGCTATTTATTTTCCTCTGAAATTTATAGGATGTTTTTGCCCTGACTATAAATTCTGTTGGAAAATGAATCACTACTGATGGTATACGACTTTTGTGAGCATTGACGATCAACAAACGAATGCGCCACGCTGATACCACTCTGCACAAAAACGGAAAGGAGAAAGAGTGAAGCGTCTGCTTATATTTTTCGTGATAATGAGAGCGGTGGGAATGGAAGAGGAGACTTCCTCTCATTCTTACTTATTTCCCACACAGGAGACTTTTCAACAGCACAAACAGTTTACCGAACTGCACCAGCTGTACCATAGGTATCCGCATTTGAGACCGGTGCCCGAGCTCACTATGCGTGCTGCCGGGACTACTTTGCCCTTGTTAAACGCTTTTGGTCAGGACATTGCATTTTCTCCTAATCCAGCCTCTCCGACATTTGTGGTTGCAGGATATGGCTATCAGTACAATCCCTCTTACAATTCCGGCAGTACCACCTCCATTCAAAACCAGACAGCCATCGCGATGCTCTGTTTGGCACGTTATAACTACAATACCTTAGCGCTTGATACCACCTTTAATCAGCAGGGTAATGGTCCTGGAGGAGTTGGCACAGGTACCCCTGGCAAAGTGGTCACGCAGTTTCAGAGTAATGTGTTTCCCCTGCGAGTCCTGATTCAGCCTGACAGACTTATTCCTCCCCGTGTGGATCGCCAAAAAATCCTTGTAGTTGGATATTTTTACCTAGTGACAGGAAATCCAAACACCAACTACTATCAAATTTTTGCAGCACGTTATAACTGGGATGGGAGCTTGGATACCACGTATAATGCAAATGGGACTACGCCTGGAGTGGCAACGACTCCCGTCTCTCTTATTCCTACCCAGCCAACTATTACTGCAGGTATCAGTGATCTTGCCTATGACGCAGCGTTGCAGTCGGATAACAAACTGGTCATTGTGGGAACCGCTACAAACCAACTGTTCGTATTGCGCTATAACATCGACGGGACACTTGATACCACCTTCAATGCTGCGGGAGTGAGCTATAACTTTAATACGCTTCCGGTGGCAGTTACTCCTGGAGGGTCTACGCCGGGGGTGGTGATATGCAGCATTTTGAGTAAACGGACCGTCAACAATGCCGGTCTTTCTGTGGTGGGTTACGACAATGCGTATGCAGTCGCAATTCAACCTGACGGCAAAATTGTGGTAGCGGGAACAGGATCAGCGCAGGTTCCTCCTCTTAATTCCAGCCTTAATTCCACAACTCCTGGACTTACCGCTGTTGTTGATGGAACCGGAGTAAATACGATTGGGGCAACCGGTGTTAATCAGATTATTCTCATGCGCTTTACCTCTGCTGGAGTGCCTGATAATACCTTTGGCAAAAGGATAAATAGCCTTCTCTCGTCAGGAGTTCAAGTATCAACAGTGGCAGGCTTTAACGATTCGGCTTATGCAGTAGCTCTGCAAACTGATGGAAAAATTCTGGTGGCCGGATCAATGGCTGACGGTTTTGGTAATTTTAACATGGTACTTATTCGTTACACGTCCACGGGCATAATCGATCCTTTGTTTGGCGCAACACAGACGCTTAATACGTTGAATGGTGTCATTCGCATTCCCGGCAGGGTTGTATTGCCTATTGCACAGAGTCCTTTTTCCCTTGCAAATGATGTGTGGGTACAGCCTGATGGCAAAATTGTGATTTCTGGATACAACATTTATTACACCTCAATTCAACGTTTTACCATGACTGCTGCGCGTTATTTATCCACGGGAGTGCTCGATAAAAGTTTCAATCCCACTGGCTATCCTCAAGGTTTTGCTCCTGCTAATGCCCCCATTCCTGTCGCCTACAAAGCCCCAACACAACCGGGCGTTCAAACTATTTCATTGAAGGGGCTCTACGATCAGTCGTATCAAATGGCTCTACAACCAGGTAACTCAGGAAGAATCTGGTTAGAAGGCTCTTCCTTTCTGAATAATGCGGTGTACGAGTTTGGCACTACGCGGCTTAGTTCAACAGGCGCGGTTGAGAAAACCTTTCTAACGCCTTTTTAAGTAAGGTAAGGTCTCGAGACTTCATAACGTAATGAAAAAGATAAGGTAATGAAAAAGGACATATAAAGAATGAAGCTAAACGTTTGCCTAGTTACGTTTTTGGTTTTGTTGAACAGTGCAGTGCATGGTAGTTCAATATATTTTCAACCCACATATTGTAGTAGCTATATTGCTCCTCAAGGAAGAGCGGTCATTGCGTCTAATGCCCCTTCTTCGCAGCAACAGTCAGCGCAAAATGGTAATGCAAAGCGCTATTGGGCAGTCAATCAAGGTTCAGAAAGTGCAGGGACGGTAACTGCCTATTTTGGCGCACCGGGTTTGCAAGATACTCCTCTAGGGGGAACGGTGGCAGGCTATGCACAAAGTGGTGGCGGTGGCAATGCTCAGGGATATCTTGCCCGGTATAGCGCAACGGGTGTTCTTGATACTACTTTTGCAAATCAGGGGGTGCTTCTTTTTAGTTTTCCCGGTGATGGAGGAACCAATACTATTCAGAGCTACTGCTCAGACGGATCTGGGGGATGCTATGTGGGCGGACAGACGGGTAACGTCAAACCAGCGATTATCACTCATGTAACTTCTGCAGGAACCATAGATACGACGTTTGGCACAAGTGGGTATACCCAAACAACGGGAAGTGGCATTATTGGGATTGGGGTGCAGTCTACGGGCGCCATTGTGTATTGGGATGGGGCTCACGTCAATCGTCTACTTTCATCTGGCCAGCCAGATAGTTCGTTTACTTCGGTTGCACTATCTGCCACTTCCTCTCATGCAAATGCTTTTGCAGTGGACAACGAAGATCGCATTCTTGTGTTGGTCAATCCTATGGCGGGTACAAAGGCGGTATACCGCATTAATCCAAATGGAGGTCTCGACACTACTTTTGCTTCAGGTGGTCATTATGCGATATCAAATGGCTATGCGCTGTGTGTTTTTGCTGACAACAGTATAGCGGTAGGAGGAGGGAGTAACGCTTTTGTTACAAAATCGAGCTCTGCAGGACTTTTGGACACTACTTTTGGAACAGGGGGCACAACTACTTTTGCTCCACTCAACAGTGGAAATTGGATTTACGGGATGACTCTTTTGCCGAGTAGACAAATAGCTTCGGTGGGGACTGGCTATGATGGCGTAAGTTACTGGTACATTGTAGTAATTCTGAATGCTAATGGGACATTTGATACCTATTTTTCAATTCCAGGACAATCAACATCGGTCGGGGCAGGCACCGCGCAGTATCGAATTCCTACGGGCACTAGTGGCACTGCTTTTTCTTTTGGTTCTTTGCCTTTGAGCAATCAGCTTGTGGTTGCCGGAGCATCGGGCTATGGAAGTGGCAACGTTACTTTGATGTTTTATTTAGTTGGCGCGTAAAATAAGATTTTTGAGAAGGAGTTGATGATGAAGCTGCAGAAATTTTACTTTTTGCTGTGCGTCTTGGTAGCGCACTCTATGGTGAATATGTACGCAAGCTCTTATGGGAGAGCGCCACAGGGAGGCGTAGTGATAACGCCATCCACCTTATCTACTGTGATAGCGAGTTATGTTCAGCCCATTACTACCGCAGGTCTTATCGATCAAAGTTTCGGGGCAAAAGGAACCGTAACTACTGATGTAACGGGACACAATTCCGTGGCTTATTCCTGCCTTGTTCAGCCAGATGGCAAAATTGTCGTTGTAGGGAAAGGGAATAATGGCGTTCACGATGAAATGATTGTGGCACGGTATAACAGTGATGGATCGCTGGATACCAGCTTTGGAATAAATGGGGTGGTGAAGACTGACGCGGGTACAAACGGTTCTGTAGCTGCTTCCTGTGGGATGCAATCTGATGGAAAGATAGTGGTTGCTGGATGGGAATCAGACCTTGGTCTTGGTTATAGCATCTTTGCTGTGGCCCGCTACAACACCAATGGTTCACTTGATACAACGTTTGGAACCAATGGAATAGCAACGACCAATGTAACCACCGGTAATAATTCTTATGCTAATGCTACTTCATGCATAGTGCAGCCAGATGGCAAAATTATTGCTTCGGGCAAGGGAAACCTGGGTGGAGGCCACGATGTTATGGCTCTTGTACGTTACAACGGAAATGGATTGGTTGATACAGCGTTTGGGACAGCTGGAATCGTCACCACCGATGCTGGAGGAATTGCTTCAGTAGTTGGATCTTCTTTGCTCTTGCCAAATGGAAAAATAGTGGCCGTCGGATGGCAGAGTAATGGTGTTTACACCATTTTTACGCTGGTGCGTTACAACAGCAACGGACTTGTTGATACAACGTTTGGAACAGGCGGCGCAGTTACGACTGATGTGACCTTGGGCCACAGTTCGCAGGCCTATTCCGCGTTGTTGCAACCGGATGGAAAAATGATCGCTGTTGGGGTAGCCAATAGCCTTTTTGCTTTGGTGCGCTATAACAGTGATGGGTCTCGTGACACTACATTCGGAAATGGTGGAATTGTTACCACGGATGCAACGCCAGGAGCTGCTTCTCAAGCAAATTGTTGTGCATTGCAGGCCGATGGAAAAATTGTGGCAGTGGGGCAAGGCAACAATCAATTTGTTGTGTCGCGTTACAACACCGATGGATCTCGAGATACCACCTTCGGGGCAGGAGGAATAGTAACCACGTCTGCTGCTACCATTGGAGTGAGAACAACCGCAGCTCTTGCCAACGGCTGTGCATTACAACCTGATGGCAAAATCGTCAGTGTGGGATACACCTATACCACTCTAAACATAGATGGTTTATTTGCGTCTGCGCGCTACATTAACCCCTTCACCCTTGCTTCGTTTACTGCTTCGTATGGCGGAGTAGGAGTGCTGTGAATATGTGAAGAATTTTTTTCTGTGTAATGCATAAAAACTTACAACACACGCTGCCTTGCCGCCTTGCATTATTTTGTCTATCTTTGACTGCACTTGTCATGTGCAAATCTGTAGGTGCCAAGTCGACTTTTCAGGGGAGAAGACAGTGAAGAAAAATATTCTGCGCAGTTACGTAACAGGAATAAAAGATCAAAGTCATGGCGAAGGTTTTTCAAAAATTCTTCGCTATTTTTTTCCGGAATTTGTTACTGCCATCATCCTTTACTCACTTCCACTTCTCATTGATGCTCGTTGGATTGCGCATTTGCAATCAACATCAGCATTTGCAACGTTAGGGATCACCAATACCATTCTGCATTCGATTACTAAAATCGCAGAAGGATTGTCGGTCGGAACTATTGTGATGACCGGGCAACTCAATGGAATGGGTTCAACAAAACAGGTGGGAAGAGCCCTGACGAATGCTTTCTGGACCACGATTATTGTAGGAGCGCTTGTTTCGTGCGTTTTGTATTTCGGTGCGTATCGACTCTATGCCTGGTATCGATTGCCCGAAGCAATGGTTGTTCTTGGAGCTCCCTTTTTAAGAGTGCGTGCAATCGGGGTTTTTTTCACCTTTGTCTACTTTGCGCTTATCGGTTTTATGAGGGGTATCAAAGATACACGGACACCGATGATGATTTTTATTGCGGGATGTGTGCTTTTTTTATTCTTTGATTATGCACTGATTTTTGGCGCATTTGGCTTCCCTGCATGGGGTTTGATGGGATCAGCGGTTGCTTCGGTTATTCAATCGATCGTGATGTGCCTGATTGCCCTTTTTTATGTTCTCAAAAACAGTACATTGCGTACCTATCAAATCCAACTTTTTTCAGCTTTCACCTCAACAAAATCTGTGTGGGAGCTGTGCAAGTTGAGTTTGCCGGTGGTGATCGATAAGGCGGCACTTTCTTGGTCATATGTGTGGTTAGGGTACTGTTTGGCCCCGATGGGTACCTGTGTGTTGGCAAGCTTTGCAGTGGTAAAAGATCTGGAGCGGTTTGCCTTGCTCCCCGCCATAGCATTTGCGCAAGTTATCACTTTTTTGGTGAGCAATGATTATGGTCGGCATGATTGGGATGGCATAAAAACCAACAGTAAAAAAATTATTTTTATGGCCTCCATTTCTGTACTGGGGATTTTATACCTTTGTTCCTTGTGGCCTGTGGAAATCATTCGCATGTTTGATTTTAAGGGAGAATTTACCGTTTTTGCGGCTAAAATGTTCCCGGTGGTAAGTATACTTGCCTTCTTTGATGTGCTACAATTAATCCTTGCTGGAGCCTTGCGAGGAGCAGCAAATGTGCAGGTGGTCATGTGGACGCGGCTTCTGGTGTGTGCAGGTTTCTTTGCTCCCTTGGCATATATGTTTTCAAGAATTACTACGCCGCACATTCTCATCAAATGCGTGCTGGTCTACAGCTGTCTCTATATTGGAAACGCGGTGATGGGCCTGGTGTACATTCGAAGGTTTAGAGCTGAGGCATGGAAAACAAAATCAATTGAGGTAGAAGCATGAGTATTTCACGGGAAGAAGTATTAAAGATTGCGCACATTTCGCGTTTATCCCTGCAAGAGCATGAGATCGAACCGATCGTCAAACAGCTCAATGAAGTGCTGGCGTATGCCCAATGTGTGCAAGATCTTGCCAGTGAACTTGAAGATCAGCCTTCCAATAAAAATGTGAACGTTATGCGCTCTGATGTAGTGCAGCCTTCTCCTGCTGAGGCAGTGCTTGCCTGTGCTCCTGAAAAAGAAGAGCACTACTTTGTGGTTCCTCGTATCATTGATGCCAAGTAAAAAGGCCCTCCTTCTATGAATAAATATGCGTATGCAACGATAGAAACTTTAAAAAAAGCAGTTGCTGCCAAAGAAACTACTTACGAAGAAATTTTGGACGAAGCGCTTGAGCGAGCTGAAAAACTTAAACACCTTAATGCGTTAGTTGAAGTTTTTGATAAAGCATCAATTCTTAGAGAATCTTCTTTAAACGGTCGCCTTGCCGGTATCCCTGGATATATCAAAGACAACATTTGCCAAAAAGACCGTTTGCTTTCGTGCGGTTCGAACATCCTCAGAGGGTTTCGTTCGACGTACGATGCAACCGCAGTTTCTCGTTTGAAACAGGAAGGCGCACTACTCCTGGGTCGGGCAAACCTTGATGAGTTTGCAATGGGAAGCTCAGGTGAAACTTCAGCATATGGCAAGACTCAAAACCCTTGGAATCTTGAATGTGTCCCAGGCGGTTCCAGCAGTGGCTCTGCGGCAGCGGTTGCTGCAGGTCTTGCATCTTGGGCGCTCGGATCGGAAACAGGTGGATCGGTCAGACTTCCTGCCGCCATGTGCGGGTTAGTGGGGATGAAGGTGACGTACGGTCTTATTTCCCGTTACGGTCTGGTAGCTTATGGCTCCTCTCTTGATAGCATTGGCGTGTTTAGCCGCACCGTATACGACAACGCATTGGTGGTGTCGGTATTGGGTGGTCATGACGAAAAAGATTCTTCCTCTTTAAAAACTGAACCAAAAGATTACACAAAGGAGCTGACTGGCGAGTTAAAAAAAGGTTTAAAAATCGGTGTAATCACCGATGCTCTTGATGCACCTGGTATTCATCCGGAAGTTCGTCAAGCAACGTTGGATGCGCTGAAGGTTTTGGAAAGCCAAGGTGCGGTAGTACAGCACATTTCTATCAAGGCATTGCAGTATTGTGCTGCTTCTTACTTTATCATCAGCCGTGCAGAAGCCGCTTCTAACCTGTCTCGTTTTGACGGGGTTCGCTATGGTGCTCGCGTTGCCGGAAAAAATTTGCTTGAGATGTATGAGAATACCCGCTGCGCAGGTTTTGGGCCTGAGGCAAAGGTACGTATCATTCTGGGGAACTATGTGCTGTCGGTAGGACATTCCCGCGAATTTTACGAGAACGCTCAACGAGTACGTCGCTTGATCAGAAAAGAAATGCAGGATGCTTTCAATCAGGTAGATCTTCTTGTGATGCCAACCCATTCAGTACCCGCGTTCAAAACGGGGACGTACGACAACAATAAGTTGGAAATGGACTTGCAGGACTATTTCACCGCACCGGTAAACTTGGCAGGAGTTCCTGCTATTTCGCTTCCTGTCGGATTCACCAAGGACGGCAAGCCGCTTGGCATGCAACTTATCGGCCCACATCTGTCTGAAGAACTCATTTTTCAGACAGGGCATGCGTACCAACAAAAAACTGACTGGCACACACGCACCCCATCGCTTTAATGACTAACTGAAAAACCAAAAGGTTGCTCTTCGCTCCTCCAACGCTTTATGCTTTTCTTTCAAGGGATTGCAGATAAGACGCGGGGGAAGGGGTATGAAGAAAATTCTTGCTAGTCTTTTTGTTGTGTTGGTGCCATTCATGCTTGATGCCCAGCGACAAAGATTTACTACCCAGGTTCAAGAACTGTCTGATCAAGACAATGATGAACCAGAAGAAACGGAACAAGACGAAGAAGAACGTGCTCAAGAGCGTAAAGAACTGGTCAAACCTGATCGTACCCTGCTTGCACGTTGGAAAGGCCCTAACGATTATTTGCGTTGTTTTATTGTAGATACTGTCGACGTTTGGAAGAGTCTGTTTACCAAAAGCTCCATGCATGTTTTAAGCGCGATTATTCCGACCTACCTTGCCACGCGGCAGGCGAATTACGTGATTCACAAGCATTTCTATCGCCCAGTTACGCATGAAAACGTTAAGCAGCCACCAAAGTTTTTGTCAGAAATTGCGATAGCAGATGCCATTGTTGCTATTCCCTTTCTTGCTCTCAACATGTACGGCTGGTGGTTTGGCAGAGATCCGCTCGAATTCAGGCGGGTCCAGGTATTTAACGCTGGTCTTATTTCAACGTGGGTGGCGAAACTTATTCTCAAGGAATTGAAACACCATGATGCCTACCGTCCATGGTCTGGAGAATTCTCATCCGACGAGCAAGCATGTAATGGTTGGCCGTCGGGGCACTCAGCAATGATAGCATATCTAGCCACCTTCTGGGGACTTGAAAAGGGATATAAGTGGGGGGTGCCCTTCGGCATCTTTACGCTGTATGCGATGGCAATAAATGTGGTCACTAACCATCACTACCTCTCTCAAACATTTGTGGGAGCGGGACTGGGACTCCTCTTTGGTGTTTCTGCTCACAAGGTGATGGGACATATAGTCAAAGACGAGAATTTTTCTGTGGGCATGGGTACCAGTCACTATGGAAAGCCGGCATTGCGCCTTGCTTATGATTTTTAAAAACGCTGACCGATAAAGATTTTTACATTTTTGAGGGCGGCTTTTATTGAGTTAAAAAAAAATCTTATGCTACGGTGGTTGTACAGTTTTTTAAAAATAGTAAAACTGCGGCTTTTAAAAAAAGGAGACGGCAATGGAAGGATACTGCGTTAAGTGCAAAGCGAAATGCGAAATCAAGAATGGTAAGAACGTTCTGATGAAAGCAAAGGGTGGCAAGCAACGCAACGCCTACAAAGGTGTGTGTGCAAAGTGCGGTACCACCGTCTTTCGCATCTTGCCTAACAAATAACTATCTCTGGACATTAAGACCTCCGGTTTGGCTGCAAGCGCTAAAAATGGAGGTCTTGTCCTTGGTAAGGCTATCCCCTCTGGATAGCAGTATTTTTTGAGGTTTACATGGTTCGACAGCTTGGGCTTTTGGTGGCCTTGCTACTGGTAGGGGACACCGCTGCAAGTAGCAAAGAATCGGTACGACGTTTCCATCTCAATGGCTGGTACGAAACAGAACCAGAAGCACTTCGTCGACAACTTGTTGAGTGTGCAAAAAGAGCGAACGATCATTACAATGCAGATCTCAAGGAAACGCGCGCTGTCATTATTCCTCACGCTGGCTATCGTTATTCAGGGGCGCTTTCTGCGGCCGGCCTAAGACTCTTTGATCCCAAATCTATAAAAAAAATAATTCTCCTTGCTCCCTGTCACTCGTGGGTAGCAGCTGAAGCGAAAGCTTTTGTCACTAACGAACAGCGCTATGAATTACCGTTAGGATCTCTGGCCTTGGATCTTGAGGGTGCTCAACAGTTGGTCAAAAAAAATAAGAAACTCTTCATGTGGGGCGCTGATGTTAACCAGGTGCAGCATGGTTCTGGAAATCCCTTTGATAAAGAACATTCGATGGAAATTGAGCTTCCGTTGCTTCAGCACTATCTGCCTGATGTAGTAGTTTTGCCCATCATCGTTGGCCATGATCTTTCGCCAAAGCAGTGCGAAGAAATAGCAAGAGCTTTGAAGCCGTATATTGATGCATCTACGGGGATTGTGGTGAGTTCTGATTTTATCCATTTTGGTAAGAGTTATGATTTCTTTCCATTCAAAGAAAAAACATGTCAATTAGAGCGGCTACGTGCGATTTCTAACGAGGTGATGCAACCCATTTTTGATCGCTCATTTAGTGCCTTTCAGGCTGTACTTGAAAAAACGAAGGCAAATGTGTGTGGGTACGAGCCTATCTCAATTTTGTTGTCATTGCTTACTGATGCGCAATTCAAAAGATCTGTTGCGTATCTGGTGGGTTATGCCACTTCTTCGGATGGCAAAAATGACCAGAAGGAAATCATGGAGGGGACGGTAACCTACGGTGTTATCGGATTTGCACGGCCTCACATAACAGCGATTCCTTATCTAACTGAATACGAAAAACGTGCGCTGTTAACCTATGCAACAGAAGCGGTTCAGCAGCGTTTTTCAAAGAAATGTGGTGCAGACCTGATCATGCCGATCGTATCACCAGGCTTGCAAGAAGAGTGTGGCACTTTTGTGACACTCAAGGATGCTAAGGGGGTGCTGCGAGGTTGCATTGGTACGGTAATTCCTCGAGAACCACTGTATAAATCAGTAGTGAATAATGCCTATTCGGCTGCTTTTGCCGACCGTCGTTTTTCTCCGCTTGAATCCAGGGAGCTATCAGGGCTACAAGTTGAAATCTCACTGCTTTCAAAACCGGTCGAAGTTGGTCGCGACAAAGTGAAGCTGACAGACGGTGTTATTCTTGAATTTGGTGAAAAATCAGCGCTCTTCTTGCCTGAAGTGGCACAGGAACAAAAGTGGGACTTGCCAACGATGTTTACAGAACTTTCTCGTAAGGCTGGTCTACCTTCGCAGGCATGGAAAGATAAGAAGGCGGTTTTTAAAGTCTTCAATGCTGCAAAAATCAGTTAATCGCATTTCACGGACTCCAAAATGGCATGTTTTCGTTGGCGGCCCGGTTTTCTTTTCACTGGCAATCCTTCCTCTTTTCGCTTGTCATGCAGAATGTCTTTCCGTTTTTGTACCACAAATTCGAGTAACTTCAGCGTATTTAATTTGGCTTTTGTTTCCTCGCTATCGGCGGATCCTTCCCGTAAGGAAATGCGTCGTAGCTTTATCCATTCAAGGATACGAGTTTGTTGGGCCCTTCTGCGTAGTTCAATAGACCAGTCCTCACTTTCGTGAGGAACTTCAAAAAGCGCACTCAAATGGCGGAAAGCTTGGTGACATTTTGAGGTATACCCATCTTTGATGCAGCGGATACTCGATTTTACGAATGCGTCAAACTGGGCGGAAGTCCAATATGACGCCCAGTGCGCATGACACAGAAAGTTTTCGATATGATCTTCTCCTGTCTGGGCGTCATGAATAAGTTGATAGGGATTGAAGATAAGAGGATCTTGTTCCTGGCTGGCGGTTATGGGTTGTGATCCTACGAAAAACAATGCGCCAACGATGATTGCAATGAGCTTCATAGCCTTCTTCCTTCTCCCAATAAGCTTATTTCGACATTCTTTTCTCCAAACCTCCCAAGACGACACCTGCTTGTTGTGTTACACTAACATTTTCCCCTTCTCAAAAGTAGATAAAAGTAAAAGGTTTTAAGCTCCATGTCCTATTGGAATGAACATTGCAAAATTTCCCATCTTAGCTTTCCACGCTTCATCGGGGGGCCGCTTGATGGTATTACCGATTCTCCGTTCAGAAAATTGGTACGCACTTTTTCGACTCATGAATTGCTTTATACCGAGATGCGTCATGTTGCCTCAGTGGCAAACGATAAGGGAAAGGTCAGAGCATTGGATTTTGAACAGTTTGAACGTCCGCTTAACTATCAAGTATCAGCAAATACCACTGAATTTATTGAGCAAGCATGCGATCGCATACTTGCAGCGGGAGTGGATATTGTTGATCTCAACATTGGATGTCCTGCACGCTTAGTGGTTAATTCTGGCGCTGGATCGGCATTGATGGGTGATGTGCCTCGCCTCAAACAGATTCTTGAGACGTTCAGGAAGAAACTACCGATTCCATTTACTGTAAAAATGCGTGCTGGTTTTAAAGTGCAGAATGCGGTTGAGGTAGCAAAACTTATCCAAGATTGCGGCGCCGATGCGCTTGCCATTCATCCCCGGTTACAGACACAACATTTTGCAGGGCAGCCCGATTACAGAATTGCCGCAGAAGTAAAACGTACAGTGAGTATTCCTGTGATTTTGTCTGGCGGTGTGGTCAACTGGGCAACGGCAAAAATGGCCTACGAACAAACTGGTGTCGACGCGTACCTTATCGGTCGTGGCATCTGGTCAAGACCGTGGAAACTTCATGAGATGTATGAACATTCTCAGGGGCGTCCGTATCGTGCAGATGACGCATTAATTCTCCAGTCGGCGTTAGCCCATGCAGATGCAATGGTCGCCTACTATGGGGCACGGGGGTTGCCAGCTTTTAGAAAACACGTACCTTTTTATGTGAAAGGTAAACCGTCGGCTTCAGATATCCGCCAAAAACTTATGGTGGCGTGTGATGTAGAAGAAGTAAAAGCACGATTGCGACAGTTTTTTGGAGCGTAGAACAAGTGAGCAAAAAAAAAGGATCATCGCAAAGAGTAGTAGCGCTTTGCCTTGCAGCGCTTGTCTGTTTTTTTCTGGTGCACCGTTCGTATGATCTAGCACCAGGAATGTGGGATCGAGCAGCCTCGTACCTCGCGTTTCCCCTTCTTCAATTTCAGAATAAGGTGCTTGCTCCTGTTGCGCTGTGGGTAAGCGAATGGCAGAGAAAATCTATCATCGAAAAAGCCTATTGGGACGTTGTTGCAGAGCGGGACTTGTTACGCGCTCACCTTATTGATCTTGAGGCAACAAAAACATTCAGTGATGAAACGGAAGAGATTCGATCATTTCGCAGTCAGTATAATACATCGCGAGCCGTCTTGGCGCGGGTGTTGTTGTATCACCATGATGCGCACGGTTGTTTTCTTATGATAGATACGGGTGCTAACAAAGGGCTGCATAAAGACACTCCAGTGGTGTATCAAAACTGCCTGGTGGGCAAAGTAGCCGAAGTATATCCCTATCATAGCAAGGTGGTTCTCTTGTCAGATCGTACCTGCAAAGTTGCTGCCTATTGTGACATTACTGGTACTCCGGGAATTTTCGAGGGGATAGGTGATGCACATGAGGGAATACTTGCTCATGTCGGACATCTTTCGCAGGTGCAAGAAGGGGATCTAGTGTTTTCCAGTGGTGAGGGGATGGTCTTCCCTAAAGGTTTTGCTATCGGTACCGTACGTTCTTTTTGTAAGAACGAGGGGGATATGCAGTACAGCATAGCGGTTTCTTTATTAGTCGATTTTTCGACTATTCGTTATTGCTACGTGTTAGAAAAAAGCTGATGCAGGGGTTATGCCTTCTCTGCGGGCCCGGTTTTTATAAGTCAGCTTCCTTCTTTTGCCAGACGCACGTGCCAAACAAACGAAGTAGCCTTATTGTCCTATTCTGGTCGTAGCGTGCTCATGCGTCTTGCGCAAAGAAGAAAATCGGTCCTGGGCCAGAGTCCAGCTTTATGTAAGGTGGTGATCCGGGAAAAGAGGGTAGGGCGTATTTTCCTACATTCCCAATGTAGCTTATTTTTTTGACTTTCCTGTTTCTTTCATTTACAATTTCTTCCTCAAGTGCGAGGGCGGTTAGCTCAGTTGGTAGAGCATCAGTCTTACAAACTGGGGGTCACTGGTTCGAGTCCAGTACCGCCCACCAAAAATCGCAAAATTGAAATCTCAAAGATATGTTCCTCGGTAGCTCAGGGGTAGAGCAAACGACTGTTAATCGTTGGGTCGCAGGTTCAAATCCTGCCCGAGGAGCCATCTCCGGAGCTGTAGCTCAGTTTGGTTAGAGCGTCCGCCTGTCACGCGGAAGGTCGCGAGTTCGAGTCTCGTCAGCTCCGCCACTTTTTTTGGAGGAAAGTGGTCTATCTATTAAAGAATCCCTCTATTTTTGGAGACGAGCCGTGTTAAGGCAAACCATTATCGGTGTTATCAATCTTTCTTTCCCTATTATTGTGGCCTGTCAATTTTATCCTGCATTGCTCACCTCTGTCTGGGGCAGACTGATTTGTTGTCTGTTGCTGGGTTCCTATGTGTATTACCTCAATAAAAAAACTGCCGATACTATGGTTACGTCGTTTAGATTTACGCCATCTGCGGCGTGGAAAGACGAACTGAGCACGCTTGTTTCAGATTGTGGGGTTGATCCTCACACAATAACCATCAACTATGCTTATACCGCGGAAAACACGGCTATGGCAGTGTATCGTACGCTTGTGCTCGACCCGGTAGTTGCTTCAACGATTGCAGAAGATCCCGAAGCGCAGAAAGTTATGGATATCTTTCAAAAGTTTGTAGAGCCTGGCCTTTCCCCTTTGCAAAAAACTCGTCTGGCAGAAACAAAACAATTTTTTACACCCGCCGCCCAGCGTTTTGTCTTCAGGCATGAGCTAGGGCATGTCGTTTACAACTTCTCCCAGAAAAAGTTGGGCGTGATATTTTTGATTGGTGCGTCTTCTGCATGGTGCGCCTTAAGCATTGCGGCACTGGTGGTCTCAGTTAACGGTATCGCGGCAATCGTTGCGGGTATGGTTGTCGGAGGCGTTGCTGATCTGGTGTTTACCTACACCTCCAATTTTTTCTTCAAAATTCATGAAGAAAAAAAGGCAGATCTTTTTGCTGCACAATACAGTAGTCCAGAAGAAATAGAGGCGGCGGCTTTGTTTTTTGAAAAACATGCCGAACTGCAGGAACAGCATGGCGATAAGAATTTTTTGGCTAAGCTGCCTTCTGCTTGGCGCAGTGGTCATCCTGAGGGGAGAGACCGTGCTGCATATCTGAGGGGTTTGCTTTCAAAATAAGGTTGACCACGCCTTACGCTCTTGCCCTGTTTGGATTTTTTATTGAAGGGAAAAAGCCGCTTGGTATACGCTCTATATTATAGTGTATATTCAATTGGAAAACCCATGTTGAAAAAAGTCCTTATGGAAACGCCATTTCCTAACCGAGATTTCCCTCTTTTTCGTAGACTGCTGCTATGCGGAGCCTTCGCTGTGCTTGTTCGTCCAACAGATGCATTCGCAGCTGAAGACATGCCAAATAAGGAAATCGTGTGTACTCGGGTTGAGAAAAGCATTCCGCATGATGCTATCATCAATCTTGGTGGCGACTGTCAGGTTGCTTATCAGCTTGCGATGAATGGTTTGAGAAAGTATGCACTTCCTTTTGATGCGCTCATTACTCCTTACGAGTCCTTGCGAGGGCTTTTGCGGCATGAGTTTGAAGGGTTTATGATCGCTGAAAATTTTGAATTGCAGGAGGATGAAAAAGGCAACAAGTATATTCTTGATAAGCGATATGGAGCTCGTCTGATTCATGATTTTCGGCGTGATGAAAAGTTTCTGGAAGATTACGAAAAGGTTTCTTCAAAGTACCGCCGCCGTATTGAACGTCTTTTCCACCTGATTCGTACGGCTGACCATCCCCTCTTTGTTCGTAAGAGGATTACCAAGGAACAAGCAACCGAATTAAAACATCTTCTTTCGGTGATGCGTAATGGAAAACCGTTTTTATTAGTGGTGTTAGATGACGGTGAAGAAATTGCTTCTGATTGGCACATAGAAGCGGTTCGCAATTTTTATCTCAAACAGCCGGAGCCGTATAGTTGGAAAGGCGATTCTGAAGCATGGAATCTCATCTTTGTGCAATTGGGATTAGAGACTAGCAGTGTACCAAAGATAAACCTCTTGAGCGTTGCGGCATTGTATTCTCAGGCAGCTGAATAATCAGAGAAGGGGTCTCAATGCATAGTCTTGAAGATATCAAACGCATAGCGGTGGTCGGCAATGCAGGCTCAGGTAAATCAACTGTTGGGCGAAAATTGCATCAGCTTCTTCATCTCCCGCTCTATCACCTTGAGCAGTATTTCTGGAAAGCCGGCTGGGTGCATCCGGATCGTGATGCCTACAAAATTATCCACCATGAGCTGTGCGATCGCAATGAATGGATGATTGAAGGAATAAACGTGTCGTTGTGGGACCATCGGATGAGTCAAGCGCAAGCAATTGTGATCCTCAAAATTCCGTGCCTGTTGTGTATGTGGCGCATTATCAAACGAACCATTCTTTATTATGCTGCTGAAACCCCCGCAAGCCCTCCGGGCTGCCATGAACGGATCAGCCCTGAATTCTTCAAATTCCTGAAATGGATGTGGGATTTCGAAGCAAAGTATAATGCCAAAGGTACTGAACTGATCGAGCAATACGGAGCAACCAAACAGATCTATGTTTTGCATTTGCAAAAAGAAATTGATGCGTTTATTCGAAATGTTTCTGACGAAACCGTCTCATAAGAAAAGGGAAAGTATGTCATTGCTAAAAAGGGCTCTGAAGACAACGGTACTCTTGGTTGTAGCCATTCTAATCGGATGGGGCGTGCAGCAGTGGATATATCAGTCAACAGCTGATGCAATTGGATGCGTAGAGCTCGTTGATAGTATCCCTTGCGTAATAAATCGCGCTCCTGCTCAATGTGCTCAACAGATTGCTGCATCATGTGCGTACATAAAACGCATTGCGGTGATCGGTAATGCTGGGTCGGGTAAATCTACCTTGGCTGATGATCTTCACAAAATTCTGCAATTGCCAGAGTACCACCTTGATCAATATTGTTGGCAAGCAGGGTGGGTGCGTACGGATGATGCGGAGTGCAAGGCTGCGCATGACGCCTTATGTGATCGTAACGAATGGATCATTGAGGGTTTGCTCAATTTTTCGTTGTGGAAGCATCGGATGGACCATGCCGAGATGATTGTCATTATCTCGATGGGGCGTCTAGCATGTCTGTGGCGCATTATTAAGCGAGTTATTTTGTACTACGGTGTTGAGATGCCGGCAAGCCCTGCCGACTGCCCGGGTAAGATCGACCGAAGCTTCTTCGAACTTCTTAAGTGGAGCTGGAATTTTGCCCCGGTCTATCAAGCGCATGTAGCAGACCTTATCAAGACATACGGGGCCACAAAAAAGATCTATGTGTTAGATTCGCAAGCATCAATTGACGTGTTCATTGAGGCGGTAGCTCGTCGTACCATCAGGTAACGTGAATTTTCATGAATTCCAAGCAAAGTATAGCTGGCAATTTGTTGCGGAACCTTGAGTATTGGTTTGAACTGTACGCGTTTGTACAGTTTAATGAGTACATCCTGCATACGATTTTATGATAAATAGTGGGCAGAACTTGCCCGATAGTTTGGTGTCCCAGGTTGCTGATCACGCGCGGCAGAGGGAGGGAAGCTCTAGTGCAGAAATGTACGAGTTCCAAAATCGTGACCAGGGTTCCACATCATGTGGATGTAGCTGCGTTCATACTCGGTGAACTCGGTTATGCCCACTTCTTTTAGAAAATTCTGAATGCTCTTTAGGCCTGCCTTGACATCGTCGGTTGGTTTCTTCAGTTCGATTTCAATGAATTTTCCTACCGACTCAACGTCATCAAGCACCACTTCAAAAGTGTCGCGTACGAGGTAGGTGGTGCGGATTTTTGATACGAGGGTTATGGTCGAGTATCCCAAGCTTCTGAGGATATCGAGCATGATAACTCCATCTTGAACTTTTGTTTCGAATTCATCGCGATGAGTGCGTTTCTTGGTGATTGGATCATAGTGTGCTTGTTTAAAACAGACAGAGTCACCTTTTTTTTCGCAGCGCACACGCAAGGTTTGGGAGGCATCCTTGAATCCTTTGCTGGTATCCCACGGTTTGTCGGGATTGGTCAGGTAATATTCTGTCTGTTTGCTGGTCCCTTTGCAGACAGCGTTCTTCGAGAGCCATTTTTCAAGTGAGGCGCGTTGACCATCATCCACTGAGATTTTAAGTTCGATTTCTTTTGTGGCGTAAAGAGCTGATGAACTCAGCAGGAAAGCGCAGAGGATCTTTTTTAACATGGTTGCTCCTCAAAAAAGGGAAGGATGAATAATGCGTGTTATCCTAGCGCGTTTTTATGTAGAGTTCCACCTCGCCAAACCGCTTCTGCTCGGTGGCGGGGCCATATTTTTAAGATGCGTAGCTCGGAGAATGTGTTTGCTGCTACAGAAATTGCTTTGCCAAGTCGTAGGTACTCAGGAGGATGATGAGCCCGATGAGAAGCGAGATGATGTAGCTGAGCGAGGTGTTTTTAGGGAATAGATGCAGATCCATAAGCCCCCACGCTCCGCGCCAGAGGGAGACGACGCCCAGTACAACAATGAAGGTGAAAGGGAATTGAGCTTGGGCCATGCCAGAGAAAAGTTGTGAAAAAGTCATGCGCGCTTGCTCGAGCAGAGGCGAGGCCGCCGCATTCAAAAGTGAGCTTGAAAGGGCGAAGTATACAGCAAGAAGAGGTATACTCATGATTGATTCCTTTACGGTTAATAGGCTCTTTCTTATTCCCCACCTGCATAGGGTAACTAAGCTTCTTAATTGGTCAATATATTTATAACGGTTTCTTGCACAATCTGGCAATTAAAAAATTTTCCCTCTCCAAAACCGCTGGGCGCCAGGGGAGCTGCTTGCAAAAATTAACCGGATGTATATAATTCAAATGGAAATAGCATTTTTTGACAGGCTTATTTGAATAGATACTAGAATAATGTCCTCACCATTGAGCTTATTTTTACCTGAATGTAGCGAAAAAGCTGATCAGGTTTAAAAGTGAGCTTAAAAATACGAGGGAGCTTAAAAAGGAGGCATTCTCAATGAATAACAAAAATAGATTACTTATGCTTGGTCTGGCGCTGGGCTTACACATTGCATCGCTCGACGCTATGGGTGGGGCTCGTCAATTTGCACGAAAAGTGTTTTTGTCAAAGACAGCTGCCGGTGCAGGGCTTCTAACAATGGGTTTGATGACTGCAAAATCTGCTGCTGTGTACCAACTCGGGTAACAGATTAATGAAGCACCAAATCCTTTGTCACAAACTGCTCAACAAAAAGTCCGAGAACATTTTGAAAAATGGGGAATATCAGACGTTAAAATTGTGGAAATGGAGAGGCCTGGAATGGTTGGTCCTTCGGCCTATAGTTTTTTTGGGGTCAATGCAATTGTGATGCCACGGCATTGTGTAGAAGCTTTAGAGGGAACCATCCCTGGCGCTTCAACGCATGATTTGAATGAGCAAGAGGCGCTTGCCCTTCTGGAACATGAAGCGTCCCACCTTCGTCATCGAGATGGAGCTAAAGCGTTGATTTCAGATTCCCTTCCATCCCCTGCTGCAGTTATGGCGTGGAAAGCAGTGCGAGTAGCAGGTGGAAGTAAAAAAATAGCAGCTTTAATGGCTTGCACAAAATGGCTAGGGCTGTCGTTGCTACAACGGAAGCATTGCCGTTGGCACGAACAAAGAGCTGACGATACTGTTGCTCCAAAAAATGCAGGCCATCTTGCTTCGGCGTTAGAGAAGATTTTGCCATCGGTTAGACAGCAATTTATTGATGTCTACAACAAAAATGCAGAGGAAGAAAATGAACGTTCCTACGAACAGCTTGATGCCGAAACACGAGAACAAGTTTTAAAAGCGCATGAGAGAGTTGTTGCGTTGCATGAATTGACTGCTTTTCACCCACCTGTCGAAGATCGGATTGCTCGTGCACAAGCGCGATTTGACGCGTATCAGAAAGAACAAGCGGCGAAAGAACTACAACAGGGGCAAGGAAAGTAGTGCTCTTAGCAAAAAGAAAAATGGAGATAACATGAAGAAACAAATGCTGAGGTAGAAGATGAGGACTAAGCAAATTTTGTTCTGAAAGTTTGATAGATATCGTAAAATTCCTATACTGTGCATCGTTTTTAACCCTTTATAAAAGGATGATGAAGATGATGCACGGTTTTTATTTTTACAATAGACAGGGCGTTCTTATGGGATTATTGATGGCTTCAATTTTGCCAGTGCATGCGAGCTTTGCTTACAGAATGTTGAGCAAACCAGTGGTGGCTGCGCTTGCGGTGGGAGCAGCTGGTCTTTGTGTTACAGGCTTGGAAAAAGAACAGCGTGGGATTGCATTGCAAGAATCAGCCAGTCGAATTTTATATTATTCGAAAGACATGCGACAAGTAGTGCCGAGAGGGGAATTGCTGTGTCTCTGTAAAAAGGAAGATATTCCACTCTGGGGTCTTGATCGGTTGGAAAGAGCCATTGCAAAAGTGTGGGGTGCTTCACCACAGCCTGACACATCATATGTTACCCGAATGAATGGGAGGACCTATGTGGTGCTGACAGAGCGTGATCGAAAAGCATTAGAGGGTCAGGGGGAACATGGGTTGACCAATGAAGAAGTTCTAGCGTTTTTAGAACGAGATGCCATGGGAAAAGATCTCTTTAATTCATTCGAAGGACAGGCAGCTATGGCAGCGCTTGTGCCCGCTGCATCAGTAGCAGGAAGGGCTGCGCGTCTTTCCGGAGGACGTGCTGCGGGAGCGATAGCTGCGCTTGGAACGGTCGCAGCATTCTTTGGTGGTTCTCACTGCCGTGAAAAATCACTCGATACAAAATTTGCTACGACATCCAACAACTTTCCATTACAACAAGGATGTGACGTGAGGCCTGCTGGCGCAATGAGAAGGGGAGAATTACTGGCAGGGTATTTGGATAAAACGGTTTCGCGTCGGGAACGAGAAAATGGTTTGATGGGCAGCGCCACGCCTGAGCGTGTAGATCATTTACGAAAATTGGTGCGCGCATCAGCACAGCCTTCTCTCGCTCCACTGAAAAAATAAAGTGTAGAGCTACGAAAATAATAAAGGCCGGAACTTTTCCGGCCTTTATTATTTTGTTTCATATAGTGCGATTTATTGCGCATCAAAAAGTTCGATGTCGAAAATCAAATCGGCGTGGGGAGGGATTGCAGATCCTGCCCCGTACGCACCATACCCCAACTTTGAAGGTATGTAGACACGGCGTTTTTCCCCAATCTTCATGCCAGCAACAGCTTCATCCCACCCGGCGATGACGTAACCTTTGCCTAGGGGGAATTGGAATTTTTGTCCCCGGTCGACAGAGCTGTCGAACTTCCTGCCTGGTTGGCCGTTTTCGTCGATCCAGCCAGTGTAATGGACCGAGACGGTTTGTCCTTTTTGAGGCGCTTGTGCTCCTTCAGCCGCAGGGGTCAAAATTTCGTAAGAAAGGCCGGAAGCCTCAGTGATGCGTTTCATAGGTTCCTGTGTTTGTTTGGTGTAAAAAAAATAACCAACGTAAGCTGCCCCGCCAATAAGAAGGGCAAGGCCTACATATTTTACTAATGTGTTCATAGACGTCTCCTTTTTAAAACAATGTTAGGCCGCGCTTAAAAGTTCGATTTCAAAGATAAGCGGCGCATTTTGGGGGATCACACCTGCTATACCATTCAGGCCATACGCAAGGTTTGCGGGAATATACACTTCTCGCTTTTCTCCAACCTTCATATCTTTGATAGCCTCTTCCCAACCCTTGATAACACTGTTGGTGCCTACAATGAAGCTAAACGCCTTGCCTTTGTCGAGTGAACTGTCAAACTTCTTACCCTTCTGACCTTTTACGTCGAGCCAGCCGGTGTAATTGACGGTGACGCGCTGCCCACGGGTAGGATTCTTTGCCGTTGCCGGTGCTTCGAGTAAAATCTTCGATCGCAAACCGGTAGGGGATACTTTCTCTGATCCTTTGTGGGTAGTCGGTACCTCAGGCTTCTTCTCTTCGGCTTGAGCTGAAGACTGGTGCGTTAGCGGGAGCGCGAGTAATAGTGTAATAAGCTTCTTCTTTTGTTTTTTCATGAAAACTCCTTTATCTCAAAAAAATGAACTATGAAGGCTACAAAGGCTTCAGGATACACAAATAACCTAAAAATCGAAGAGCGCAATCCGGGTTGAGTGGCAGCTCTTTTGTGAGCGGAGGGTGGAGGAACGAGCATGGGCTGCGTCTTTTTGCCTGCCGGTCTTTACAAAAAGCTCCTTTTACAGGATACTGGAGAAATATTTAATGCCGTATACGAAGACTAGAAGTAGAGAGAAAGAGGTAGCCCTTATGAAAAAAGATCTCCATCCAGAGCTTTTTGACGTAACCGTTCACTGTACCTGTGGAAACCAGTTTTTGACACGTTCGACCGTGAAAGAAATCCGTGCGACGCTGTGTTCAGCATGCCATCCGTTTTATACCGGACAGCAAAAGTTTGTTGACACTGCTGGACGTATCGAAAAGTTTGCGCAACGTTACGCAGCTACTTCTAAAAAGAAATAATCGGCGACTACCTTACGACCGGTGCCTTTCATGTCTAATTCCCTTCAGCAAACGATGCAAGCTCGTTACGACGAGCTCACCCAGCTTTTGTCCGGTCCTGCCGTTGATTCCCGTCAGCGCCATGTTCTGCAGAAAGAGCTTTCGCAATTAACCACCTTTCTAGAAAAGATGCGTGCCGTTGCTGGCTGTGATGCTGAGATTGTTTTGCTAGAACAACAACAATCTCAGAACACTGATCCTGAGATGGCACAGCTTTTCTTGGAAGAGCTTGAACTGCTCAACGCTAAAAAGCAGCAGCTTCAGCAGGAACTTGATGATCTCATGTTCCCTCCGAACCCCTACGATAAAAAGTCGGTGTTCTTGGAAATTCGTGCTGGTGCTGGTGGTCAGGAAGCAGCGTTGTTTGCAGCTGATCTTCTTAAGATGTACACGAGCTATGCCCTTTCTAAGGGATGGGACGCGCGGGTTGTGAGTGTCAGCGATACTGATCTTGGCGGTATAAAAGATGTGGTGGTGAGCGTGGAAGGGGATGGTGTCTACGGTCATCTTAAACATGAATCAGGTGTACACCGCGTCCAGCGTGTACCAGCAACTGAAACTCAGGGGCGTATTCATACCTCTACGGCCACCGTTGCCGTATTGCCTGAGGTTGATGAAGTGGACGTAGATATTTCTCCTGATCAACTTCGTATCGATTTTTATCGAGCAAGTGGAGCAGGTGGTCAGCACGTCAATACAACCGACTCCGCTGTTCGCATTACCCACATTCCAACGGGTGTGGTAGTGACGTGCCAAGACGAGCGTTCCCAACACAAAAACAAAGCTAAAGCGATGAAAATGCTGCGTTCCCGCATTATTACTGCTCACCAAGAAAAGCAAGAAGCTGAACTTTCTGAGCATCGTAAAGAGCTTATCGGCCGCGGTATGCGTGCCGAGAAAGTACGCACCTACAACTATCCCCAAAATCGTATTACCGATCATCAGGTTGATCTGACGCTTAAGAAATTGGACTTTGTGATGACCGGGCAGCTTGATGAAATCATCGAAGCGCTCATGCAGCATGAACGTGATGAGCGGCGCAAAAAGGGTTTTACCCCAAACGCTGTGGGCAAATAATTTTGTTACCATAAAAAAGCCGGACTTCAGTGGCTTTTTTTAAATGTGTCGTTTGTGGAGCTTTTTATCTCCTGCCTCGCGAGACATGATTATTCTTAGGCCACCAAACCCTGAGCGGATGTTCTGGATGCGGCCTCACCAATTCTGAATAGTATTGGCTATCTGTACGTTGTTGGGATCTACAATAGCTGTCCATAATGGTTCTTGCAATGCCAGCCTCCGTTTCTGGTTTTACTACGGCGTCGTCGCCAAAGATAAAAGCATAAGCGAGAGCGGTTCTAAGATTTTCTGCGATCCTCTGTCTGTTCTCAGGTTCGGGAGGTAAATGTAAGCACAAGGGAGAAGAATCTCGCTGAGCAGCAATATGTCGTTCCCAGTCGGGTGTGGCGCACCTTGGTATGTAGCAGTTTAAAACAAGATTTTCACATATGCCGTCTGCTTGTTGAGCGGGAGAAAGTTGAACAGGAGGAAGAGGCATTCCACCTGCCTGGCTGAGAATTACTGCTACGGCAAGTGTCGAGAGTGCTGCTGACATTGTTTTACTTTCGTTTGCTACAATTACCGTCTTCCACGGTCATTAAAAAATTTTGCTGGTTTCTCGGATCGTGTATTTGGCTTTGAATCACTGTAGCCGTGCAGATGAACAGTTGCATCTTCTGTGAAACGACAGTCTTTTCTCCCTCGACATGCGTTTTTATAATTGCAAAAACTTTCTATACCAGCTTGTAATATGTCTATTACTTCTTTTGGGGTTAGTTCTTGATCAGGGGGAAGTTGACGTTGTGATTCTCTCAATGCCTTTTTCAGATTTCCTTCGATCACTCCTCGCTCTCCTGAGGTGGCGGGAATTTCGGTGGACCAGGTAAAAGAGCCCTTTTTTGGATTGTCTAGACCAAGCTCTAACGAGACCCAATCTGGCTGGCTACAGCTTGGCCGGTAGAATTCAGGACTACCAGGCAGCTCTGTGCCGCTTATATGATTCCCCCCAGTTTGTGCGAGAATTGCGGCTGCTGCCAGTAGTGAAAGTGCTGCTGACATAGTATTCCTCATAAAAAAATATTAAAACAAGCCTAGTGTAGAATCGTTCAGCATGTTTTGCAACACAAGAAAGCCACGAATCAGCGTGGCTTAGAAGTACGAACTATGGTGAAGGGAATGGGAAGATTGATCTTATGCTGCAGGAGCGGCTTCACCCAGAATGGCAAACAGTTGCCCCGTATCCTGATGGACAGGTAATTGTGCAGCGGCTTGTTGTGCAAGATGAGTAGCGACATCAAACTCATAAGGGACATCGCTCATCCAGAGTGCATGCCTCAGTGCTGTATTTGGTTCCTGTTCGACTCGGTTTAAAACTTCATCAATGATTTGAGCACCGTTGGGACAGAAAGGAGCGATTGCAGCTGCCGCAAGGCGTCCATAGCCGATGCGTAACTGTTCTTCTGCAGTAAGATCAGAGGTGAGCGGCACGGTATGTGGGACAGGTCTTTGGGATCGATACTGGATAAACTCGTGCCACGCTGCTTGCACAATCTGCTTGAAATTGTGAGTGGTCTGTGCTGCTCGCTCGATATCTTCGACAGGAATCTCATGAATCTTGATCGGATCGATCGCAGTATAATTCCGGTACGATGGAAGAGTCGCTTGGGCTGTCATCGCAGCTGGTGTTGTATGTGTGGCCTTAACGAGTTGCGGCGCTCGCTTTGCTATCGTCCCAAAAAGTTGCAGACGGGCAAGCCTTGCCATGACGCTGATATTTCGAGAGCACAGCGGCGTCGAAAACAAAGCAATCAAAACAATGCTTATTCTTTTCATAAGGGTTTCCTCCCCATTGTGTCGCATAACGAAGAAAATACAGGGCCAAGTGTAACAGAAGGAGGTTCTTTGTAAATGAAGGGCAGCTTGTAAAGGCGATATTTGCTTAGGATATGGTCTGGATCATATAAAATAAGGAAGAGGATGGTAGAATAAGCCAGGAGTGGAGCTAGACGAAAGCTTTTTTTGTGGTATAGTAGAAAGTATCAGTAGTTCGAACAGAGCTACCCTTCTAAGATAGTAATAAGCCCTGGGTAAAACCAGGGCTTTATTGTTTAAGCCTATTCTGGTCGCCTTGCTGCAATCTTCTCTTTCCTGCGCCTTTTCGATATCCTACCCCTTCATTTTGTGTTGTGAGCCAAAAAGGGAAAAATTATGGAAAGAAGGGTCATATTGAAGGTTTTGGTAAGTGTGGGCCTTGCAGTAACACAAGCGCCGATCGACGCGCAGGGAATTCGGACGGCCGTGCGCTTTTTCCATGCGACACATTCGGTGGCAAACAGTCTCCCTTCTCTTGATTCAGCGCGCCAGGTTTTTGCCCGAGTGCGAACGGAAATAGCAAAGGAAAATATGAGAAATACGTTGCGACTTTTGTGGGAACAGGCCGCTGTGGAGCTAGGCAAGAAACATGCATGCCCTCATGGCGCGGAAGATCACTGTTCAGACCTTCACTTTCATCAGGAAGGGTTACGTTGTCTTGCTGAGTACCAAAAAGATTTTCCCGAGTTACAACCGATCTTTGAAGAAGAGATTGAAAAATATTATCGACGTATCATTTTCATCTACGATGGCTCAGACGAATTACCCTACGAGCGAGAGCAGGAGTTTGTAGCGCTCCATGCAGAAACAGTCGCCAACATGTTGTTATCTCATATTCATGATCAAGAATGCCGCGCCGGTCTGTGTAATGCTGGGTGTCGCCACGATCAGGAATGAGCGATTGCGGTTACGTGCAGCAGATGAATGTAACGGTCTACGCTTTGTGACATTTCTAAATTCTGGGTTTTTTTCTTTTTTCTCGTATACTCGATCGGGTCGTTTTACCCCTTTTTTTACAAGGTTGCCTCTATGGAATTTCTCTCCTACTTTCTCGAGTACAATCGTTATTTGAATGCTGTTGGTATCCCGGTCGTGCTGGGTCTGGCGTACTGTTTTTCTCGTGCGCGCAGACAAATAAGATATCGTCTTGTGGTAAGCGCGCTTGCGTTGCAGCTTTTGCTTGCATTTGCGGTCTTAAAAACGGATGTGGGGACAGCAGTTATCGCCTCGATTGCGCGTGGTATTAATCACCTCTACGATTACGCTGGATGCGGTATTTCATTCGTATTTGGATCATTGGCCAACAATAGTGGTACTGCATGGGGAACTATTTTTGCTGTAAAAATTCTCCCCATCATTATTTTCTTTGGTGCGTTCATGGCGATCCTTTTTCACCTTGGAATTGTGCAGAAAGTGGTTGCTTTTCTAAGTTATCTTGTACGTCCGTTGTTGGGTACCACGGGAGCTGAGACGTTGTGCGCATTGGCCAACAGCTTTCTGGGCCAAACAGAATCGCCCCTTCTCATTAGAAATTATTTGGATTCGATGACCAAGTCAGAGCTTTTTGTAGTCATGGTCAGTGGCATGGGAACGATCAGCGGATCTATTTTGGCGGTGTATGCCAGTATGGGTGTTTCCATTGAACATCTTCTTGCATCCTCTGTCATTGCAATTCCAGCGACCATCGTTATTGCCAAAATTCTGATTCCCGAAACAGAAAGCAAGACAAGTGATGCTACACAAACAACGGTGTCGGTACAAGAGAGCAAGGGTAATCTCTTTGAAGCCGTTTCGGCAGGTACTTCTGATGGATTGAGCCTTGCACTTAACGTAGGTGCTATGTTGATTGCTTTTATTTCACTTATCGCGCTTTTGAACGGGATGTTGGAAGGGACTTGCTCCGTCTTAAATAGTTGGTTCTCTCTGAGCCTCCCGCTCATCAATCTTGACTATGTTTTCTCAAAACTTTTTTATCCATTTGCCTTTCTGCTGGGCTTTACTGGTTCTGATGCCGCTTCGGTTGCTCAGTTGCTGGGCACAAAGATAGCAGTCAACGAATTCCTTGCCTACCATAAAATGATCGGTATGCAGTTGCCGGAGCGGGTCCAAACGCTTGCAACCTATGCTCTCTGCGGATTTTCAAACTTCTCTTCCATTGGCATTCAGGTGGGAGGAATTGGGGCTCTTGTTCCTTCCAAACGCAAATGGCTTACCGAACTGGGATTGGCAGCAGTTTTTGGAGGGGCCTTGGCAAATCTACTTACCGCACTGGTAGTGGGGCTGCTTGTTTAATTTAAGAGGTTGAAAAGCCGCTTGTACCCTTCTGTCACTGTGTCAGTGGCAGTAAAGAGTGCAAGCGGCTCATCTTGTTATGGTGCTTAGATTGGGGAGTTAAACGGTCATTGTTCCCAGAAACGAACAGTGATTGTCAACTATTGTAGGTCTGTTTTTTCTGTTAACCATGCAATCGTGTTGTTGTGGAGAACTTTGAGACCCACTGCCTCATATTCCAAAAGCTTTGTTGGACGAGAGACCCAGTTGAGCGGATTTTCTTCCCGAAAGAGTAACCCAAAATCGCCTGCGCATAGATACTGCAGTATCTCGTGCTGCGCAACCTGCATGACTTTGTAAGCATGGCGAGGGAGTGTGGTAGAAGAAAGCAAAGCACTCATCTGGACGGTGTCTTGGGTAAGAGCCAAAAAGAAAGAACGGGCATCTTTAGCATATGCTTCTTGGAAGACTGCAATTGTTTGTTCAGGGCATTGCCATGGCTTGAGCGATCCATTGTAAATGTACACACTTGCGTGCGGCGCAATACCGAGCTGCTCACGTATATGTGAACGATAAAGAAGTCGTGCTTTCTCAGGTAGGGGGTCAGGGGTGTCAAAGAGAGGAGCACTAAACTGTGTTGGATCAGCGGCGTAGGTCTGCACCAGATAGTTTTGCAATGCAGGGCTTACCGCTTCGATCTGAAAAGCGCCCGGGGCGTAGCATGCCTCTTCAATATTCCAGTATTGTGCCCAACGAGCTGCGTGAGCAAGGGCGCGTAGTCCGGTAGCGTGACGGTGCGTGTAGGCGTATTCCTGAGCGAGCAGCCCGCGTGCTTGGATAATGAGAGTTTTGCAATCCGAAGCGAGAGCTTTTTTTGCAATATACCCAGCGAGTGGGCCACGAGCCGAAACGGTATAACCAGCAGGTATTTTTTTGAGAATCCGACGCAACTGCCATGCCTGTTGCAATAATAAAAACGGAGCAAGAAATCGGGGGCGTTTGATAAGTGAAATCGTTATACGCGGGTCGCGAGAAAAGCGATCCCTGGCTGCAAGCAGCTGCGGCGAAAGCGTTTCTTCAAAACTGACAATGTGAGCTGTTGTATGGAGGCCGGCATCTATCTTTTTGAGAGTCGGGATGAGAACTTGGCCTTCAAAAATAGAATGGTAGATCCCATCATAGACGACACATATGAGAGGGGCTGACATCCGACGCTCATTTTGCTTAGAAGAAGTTGCAGTAAATGGAGAGCAGTAGGGTTGCTAACACCGGAATTTGTACAGGAGTAAATCCCCATAATTTGTAGGCAAGGTTGCACAAGGTGAGCGTGATAATAACGGGATACAAGGTGTTTATGAAAGCCCCAGAAGAATGTAGAATCGTTTCCAATCCGTAGCACGAAATAAATGAGGTAGCTCCTAAAACAACGATGAGCGATTTGGTGTAAGAGAGCCGATGGTTGGTAACCCTGTTATTCATAAATTCTGCCAGCACTACAGCTAAAGCCATCAGTGTTGAATAACATGCCAGGGAAGCGGCCATTGCGATTACTAAACCACCATGGGCGCCCATGATTTTTACGCACATTGCGATAAACATTTGAGCCGGACTGAAAGAGATGAATTCCCGACCGTGGGATGCTCCCAGAAAAGCGAGGCCGACATACAATAATCCGATGAAAACACACGCGATGAAACCCGCCTTCATAGCGATGATAGCTAATTTCTTGAGTGAATATTCGTGGTCGTCATCAAATGACTTCTTGAGCAAAGTGAGCGTTAAAAAGCCAAAAAATAGTGCGCCTAGCAGATCAAGGGTTTGATAGCCTCGTTTTGTTTGGTCCAAAAATATCGCAAGCGCCGAACTGTCTATCTGTTGGAAGGAGATGGGGGACAACAACCCTTTGATGATGATAATGCCGAGTGATCCCAGTAATGCGGGAGTAATGACATACGCCAAAATATTCATGATCTTGCTTTCGCGATAAATGGCCAAGAAGGTCAAGATGCAGAAAACTACGCTAAAAGCAGGCAGCGAAATAGCAGGGATAAATGGCGTAAGGATCTCGTACGTCAGCGTCACAATGCGGGGCATAGCCACCATGGGTCCAATAACAAACATCGAAAAGAGTATGAGTAAGAAGCCACCTGCTCGGCCGACACGATTGAAAAACAGTTCGTAATCCCCATTGAATAAAATAATGGCAGCCAATCCGATAAGAGGAAGAACGACTGACGTAGAAAGAAATCCCACGAGTCCTACCCAGAAATGTTGACCGGAAATGACACCAGTTACGGGTGGAAAAATAAGATTCCCTGCGCCAAAGAACATAGAAAAAATAGCCAGAGAGGCTGTTATTATCGTCGATGTCGTCTTATTCATAAGCGTCCTTCGCTTTATTTGCACACGCATCCACAGCTGGGATACAGTTACACTGTGAGCAAAATACCATAGCGATTTGCAGAAAAAATGCAAGGAGATAAGCTTAGGGAGCCTTTGTTCGAAGGGTGAAAACAAAAAAAGCAACGTTTGGAAACGAGAGGGACGGTTACAGATGCGCTACATAAGAGATTTGAGGTCATTAGGACTGCAAGATGTTGGGCTGGTAGGTGGTAAAAACGCTTCCCTGGGTTTTATGCTGCAACAGTTGGGCAGTGCAGGCGTACGTGTTCCCTCTGGCTTTGCGATAACGGTCGACGCCTACTGGCATCATCTGAAAGTTAGTGGTCTTTCTGAAAAAGTCACTACGCTTCTTAAAAAACTTAATCGTCTTTCAAATTTTTCTTCGGTCAAGCAGGTGGGGCGAGAACTGCGATCGCTTATTGAATCCGCACCTTTGCCTGAAATACTCGTGCAAGAAATCACAGACGCCTATCGGTTGCTCAGTGAGGAGGCTGGTCAAAAAGCATGTGTGGTTGCAGTCCGTTCTTCGGCAACGGCAGAAGATTTGCCCGATGCTTCGTTTGCCGGCCAGCAAGAAAGTTACTTGAACGTTCGTGAGATAAAGAACGTTCTTACGGCGTATAAAAAATGTATGGCATCGTTATTTACTGACCGTGCGATTATGTACCGCCAGGAACGGGGCTTTCATCATCACACAGTGGGGATTTCTGTAGGTATTCAGCAGATGGTGCGGTCCGATCGCGCAACTGCGGGAGTCATGTTTACTCTGGATACCGAAAGTGGATTTGAGAATGCAATTGTCATTACATCCTCTTACGGACTGGGCGAAGCGGTGGTAAAAGGTGAAGTAGTACCTGATGAATTCCATGTGTTTAAGCCCATGCTTACAAAAGGGTTTGATCCGATTATTAAACGCACGTGTGGCAGCAAAAAAACAGAGCGTGTGTGTATTGCTCGAGGGGTGGGAACCAGTAAAAAAGCGGTATCTGCTGAGCGTCAGCGTGTTTTTTCTTTGAACGACGCACAGCTGTTTGAGTTGGCCCATGCAGCTGTTGCTATTGAAAAGGCATATTCTGCATCGGTTCATTGCAACGTGCCGATGGATATTGAATGGGCTTACGATGGCGATACTGGCCTATTATATATCGTGCAAGCACGGCCTGAGACGGTCCATGCTCGTAAGCGGGAAGAACAAACGATCATAACCTATCGACTTGCTCCTCATCAAAAACTCCAGCCACTCGTTAAAGGACAAAGTGTGGGGCAAAAGATTGCCACGGGAAAGGCTCGTGTGATTGTTTCCCTGCAGGAGGGGGTAGAGTTGCTTGAAGAAGGTGAAATTCTTATTACCCGCATGACTGATCCTGATTGGGTCCCTCTTATGAAAAAAGCAGCCGGCATTATTACCGAAAGTGGCGGCAGGACGTGTCACGCGGCTATCATTTCTCGGGAGTTAGGAATTCCTGCGTTGGTGGGAGCTGCTGGCGTTCTTAAAAGTGTTCGTGATGGCCAGCTCATAACGCTCGATTGCAGTGCAGGATCAGAAGGTACGGTATACGAAGGGCAGCTTGCCATTGAAATGGAAAAGAATGTGTTAGGGGAAATAACCAAGGCCCCAGTGAACGTGCTCGTCAATGTGGCTTCGCCCGAACGAGCCTACCGCTACAGTTTTTTGCCTGTTGATGGAGTAGGGCTTGCACGTCTTGAATTCATCATTACAAATGCTGTTCAGGTGCATCCTATGGCGTTAGTGGCCCCGGAAAGAGTGACTGATAAAAAAATAAAAAAACAGCTTGCCGACATTGCGGCACCCTATGCTTCTGCTCAAGAATTTTTTATCAAAAAAGTTGCGGAGGGAGTGGCAACCATTGCCGCAGCGTTCTTCCCGCGTCCTGTGTTGGTGCGTTTCTCTGATTTTAAAAGTAACGAATATCGTGGTCTACTCGGTGGTTCCTATTTTGAGCCGGTGGAAGAAAATCCGATGATGGGACTACGCGGTGCGGCTCGCTACTACCACGAACTGTATGCTCCGGCGTTTGAGCTAGAGTGTCAGGCGATTCGGTATGCTCGGGAGGTAATGGGGCTTCATAATATCAACGTTATGGTCCCGTTTGTTCGTACGGTGGAGGAAGCACGTAAAGTTGTTGAGCTTTTGAAAGCCCAAGGTCTCGTTTCCAAACGCAATGGGTTGGAGATCTGGATGATGTGCGAAATTCCTTCGAACGTTTTGCTCATAGAACAATTTGCAGAATACTTCGATGGCTTTTCCATCGGATCGAATGATCTGACGCAAACAACGCTTTCGGTAGATCGTGATTCTGGTCTGTTGGCCACGGTCTTTGACGAACGTAACGAAGCAGTTAAGAAAATGATGTCGCTCGCGGTGCATGGGGCCCATTTTGCAGGTAGACCTATTGGTATTTGCGGGCAGGCGCCCTCAGATTACCCTGAGATTGCACGATTTCTGATCAACGAGGGTATTAACTCGATTTCACTTAACCCCGATTCAGTGCCGTCCTTCTTGTCTGCGTTTGGTTTGCCTGCAGCAAAGGGCGAAAAAGGGCCTGCCAAGCAGCGGTTGCTGGAAGAGATTATTCCTGCCCAGATGGCGTAGAAGGACTCGTGGAAGCTGCCCTGCTTTTTTCTTGAATGGTTTGCTTTAACGATACAACCCACCCACTTTCCATTGGTTGGTAGTCAGCTGCTTGTGCAGGAGACATAAACGAAATAAAGGTACCATCAGTTTTTGCATTTCGAATGACGGTGCTGCTTGTATGTTTGTGGTTGCAGTTGATGCAGCGTGAATCATCAAGCCAGGTCCATTGAGAGCATGTGCATGCGCAGTTGGCGGGTGCGATTGAGTGTTGTTCCCATACAAATGTTTCAGGATTTTGGGTGACGATATCAATGCACGAATCATTACCCTGAGTAAAAGAAGGCCCGATTAAGTAGATAACAAGGGCAAGTGTTAGAACATTTTTCATAGTGCGCTCTCAGTAAAACCTTCCATGAAAGGACCACCATAATCTCCCCATGAGGAGCAACCATCTACTTGATCTGTGTCATAAAGCGTGGTCGAATCTTCACCAACCAGTGCAACCTCATCTTCTTCGATGCAATAGTGCACTTCATTGCCTTCTGGGCCTACGCCCACCACACAAGGAAGAGCTATACTGATGTTCCCCGCTAAGCTTACAAACAAGAATGCTTGCATAACTTTCTTTTTCATAACCGCCTTCACCGTTTAAGCCTAAGCAGCAAAAATAGTGCTGCAAAAGAAGCTTCTGGACTATCATTTCATAGACTATGATACTATTTATTTTTTTCTAATTGCAATAATAATGAGGCCGGATGTAGAAATAGGCTTAAAGCATGGTGCAACGGTGCGTATCCCTCCGCCGCTTCTCAAAACTATTTATTTTTGAAATTTAAATGAGGTACGCTGACATATGAAAAACTTTTTGAAAACGGAGGGGAGAATGAAGGTTCAGAGACTTTTTGCTGCGGGGTGGGTGCTGGCTGTGCTTTTTGTGCAGAATAGCGTTGGAGCGGCTGCGGCCACTGATCAATCTGTGGTGGATGCGGTCACTCTACAATGTACCAATGGGCAAATTACCAATGTTTCAAAACAACTCTTAGCTGACAATTTTCGTTTTTTCAGAAGCTGTTTTGAAGTAGCCGCGACGGGGCGGTTTGAACCAGCTGATAGTATTACAGTCAATGGAACTGTTGAGGACATGCAGTATTTACTTTCTTTTGTTTCGGGAAAAAATCTTTCCCTTACAGACAAAGATTTCTCAGCTTTATCGGTATTGTCTCTGGCAAACTATTTTCAGCTTACTGATCAAAAAATGGAGCAACTCAAGGTGCAGTGTGGTCAGAAAATGAAACAAGAACTTTACAGCACATCTGCCTATGAGCAGTTTTTGAAGGGGGATTTGATGCCTCTACGAGCTGCGTGTGAGGTAAGTGATGAAAATAAGCCATCGAATTATTTTTCTGCCGTGTATGACTCACCTCTAAAAGCACCAATTTCGTCCAGTCGAGTGCAGATGATAATGCAGCCCAACAGAAAAATCATAGTAGCGAGCCTACAAGAATTTTCCGATCCGGAGCTCCTAAGGATAATCCGCTATAACAATGATTTAAGGCTCGATCAGTCTTTTGGAGAAAGCGGAGTGATAAACCATTCTACACAAGAGATCAAGGATTTTGCTCTTAAAGTATGGGAATTAGATCGAACAAATCCAGGAGACCGAATGATAAAAACTCTATTTCTACAACTTCTGCCAAGAAAAGAAGGAGGGTTTTTTGAGTGTTGGACGCTGAGTGCTCACACAAATCCAAAGAGCGTAGGTTGGAATGGTCAAGATATTGAATGGCAAACTAACGCAGGCAGTTTATTTTTAGCACGAGCTTTTGACGAAAGAGGCCTTCCAGACAAGAATTTCGGAGAAGAAGGTTATGCTTTTATTAATCTGGGTTCTTCCCCTCGAGAATACCTTACATTTAACCCATGCCTTATTAAAGACGATGGTTCCCTCTTTATAACAGGCAATGGTCTTCTTTTCGGTGGTAGAGAAAAATTGTTCGGCGCCGAATTGAGCGCCCAAGGTGTACCCAAGAAATTTGGAAGCGATCAAAAAGAAATTAAAGTCTTGGGAGACCCTGAATTTTTTGTACACATTGTTCAGCAACCGAACCGGACGATAGTGGGTTTATCTCCTGCTTGGCAATTGACAGCTTTTAGTCCAGAGGGGGATTATGAGAGGGCTTTTAAAGTAGGTAATGCTCCCGAGAAAGGCCAATTTTTTTATGAATCCTCCCTCACGTTGCGGCCAGAAACAGGTGATATGGTAGTTGCTGGTCTTAAGGGATCCGGATGCTCTTATGATCCTCGTGATCCATTACAGGTGGCGGTCGCACACTGTTCTTCCAATGGAAAGTGTGGTTTTAAATCTCCAATTCTCTCTGATTCGACACCGCCTTATGATGTTTTTATAAGGCCGAAAATTGCCATTAACAAAGCAGGAACGGTGTTTGCTTTGCTCAATAAACAAAATGTCCTTTCATTTTACAGAATTGACGGGGAAGAATTTTCGAAAAAAATTTCTATGGATGAGGCTGTAAGTTCGATGGCGTTTGATCCGATGGATGATTCTCTAGTGCTTTGCTTTAATTCAACCCTCCTTAGGAAGATAAAATATTCTGCACTTGAGGAACAAAAGGCATTAAGGGGTTTTTCCGACGAAGCGCAATACCTGTACTATGCTCTCAAATCGCGAGTGGAACAGGCGGGAGAACTTCTTGAAGAGCTAGAGTTAACGGATGAACTTGCTGAGATGTTTGAAGATTTTCCACCAGTGTTGCGGGATCGTATTCTCTCTCCTGGTAAGACTGTTACGCGAAAACTAGACTCCTCAGCGGCAGCGGCTGGAGGAGGCCCAGATAATAATGATGAGGAAGATTTTGACTTCGGGCAATATGTTCCTGTTGCAGCGTTACCACCACTGCAGATATATGATGCGACCGATTTTGATTTCGGTGACTAAGCATGCATTCGTGCTGTATTACTGCCTGATCCCTTAAGCCGACTAAATAGACAAAATTTATAGTGAATGCTCGATGTTCTTTGTCTGGTTGTAAAGCGGGGATTCGAGCGTGTCCAGGTCGGCGAGGTATCGTTTAATGGGGCCTTGGTACTGAGGATGCTGCAGTGCAAGGCTGATGACTGCCTTGACCCATCCAATGGGATTACCAATGTCATAGCGTACCCCTTGGACCTTGCAGGCAAACACTTTTTCATTGTTTTGAATGAGATGTGAGATACCGTCGGTCAGTTGTAGTTCGCCCATTGAATAGTTTCTGGCATGCTCCAAAGACCCGAAAAGCTTTGGGGACAAGACATAGCGACCGATAACGGCAAGGTTAGAAGGAGCATTCTTCTGTGAAGGTTTTTCGACCACATTGCCCACCTGGAACAGGTGTGGCGTGATCTGTTTTTTGACCTGAATAATCCCGTAGGACGAGACGCAATCCATAGGGACTTCTTGCACTGCAATCACACTTGCCTTCTCCTGGCGGGCAATGCGCATCAGTTGGGCGAGTGCGGGTTGTTTTCCTACAATAATATCGTCAGGGAGCATTACGCCGAAATATTCTTTTTGGATGGTGTGGCGTGCAAGCCACACAGCATGGCCAAGCCCTAGCGGTTCTTGTTGGCGCACGTAGGTGAACTCAGCCGTTTTTATAATCTTTCCCAATCCTTGCAACAGTGACTCTTTTTCTTGCTCTTTGAGGAAAGCTTCAAGGGCGAGATTGGTATCAAAATGCTCTTCAATTGCCGATTTTCCTGGAGCGGTGACGATGGTGTAAGTCCGAATTTCAGAGGCTATTCCTTCTTCGATTATGCGTTGGAGAGCTGGCTTTTCAAGTAATGGCAACATTTCCTTTGGCATAGCCTTGGTGAAAGGAAGAAAGCGTGTCCCGTGTCCGGCAGCAGGGATTATTACTTTACTGATATCTTCCATTACTCATTCCTTTTTCTTTTTAAGACTTAAAACTGTTTTAAGAACTCCACCGATGAAGAGTGCAAAAGTCGTATGTCAGAGATGCCGTATTTCAGCATGACTAAGCGCGTGAGACCAAATCCGAATGCAAAGCCACGATATGCGTGAGGATCCACACCACCTGCCTTCAGGACATTGGGATGAATAAGTCCTGCGCCAACCATTTCGATCCACCGAGAATGTTTGCAGGTTGAGCATCCGTTTGTGCAAAAGGGACACGAAGCATCAATTTCAATTCCTGGCTCAACAAAAGGGAAATAGCCAGGTCGGACGCGAAGTTTAAGATTTTTATCTTCTAAGAAGGTTTGCAGAAACAGTTTCATGGTGGCGATTACATGGGCAAGCGAAACATTTTTGTCGATGAACATACCTTCAAGCTGTTGGAACATGCAGTCGTGAGAAGCATCGGTTGCTTCATGGCGATACACTCTGCCCATCGAAATTATCGCAATCGGGGGGGTGTATTTTTGCATAGTGTGAATTTGTACGTTGGAAGTGTGTGTACGCATAACGAGCGAAGGGGCGGTGAGAAAGAACGTGTCTTGCATATCACGTGCCGGATGGTGCGCAGGAATGTTAAGCGCCTCGAAATTATAAAACTCACTTTCAACTTCGGGACCATCAGCTATTTGAAATCCAATAGAGTTGAAGAAATTAGTTACCAGAGTGCGTACATGCGTGTATGGGTGGAGCGACCCTTCGGTCTGGCGTTTGCGGTAGGCGGTAACATCAAAATCTTTGAACAGTTCCTCTTTGTCAGCCAGTGCCTTATCGACCAGTGTCTGTCGTTTGGTCTCAAACAATGATTCCAAACGCGCCTTCAGTTCATTCATCGCCGGACCAACCACTCGTTTGTCTTCAAGTGAGAGAGAAGCAAGCTGGGGCATGAGTTCAGCAACTTTGCCTTTCCTTCCCAGAAACTCGACGCGAGCAGCCTCGAGCATTTCAAGAGAAGAGCTTATCTCGATGGCGGTGCTTCCGGCCTGCGTAAGTTTTTCGATGTCTGAAAGAATGGAGTTCATAGGTTGTAACCCTGGGTTTGTGGGGCAGCTCATTATGGCTATCAGGACGTCTTTTCGAGCGTGCCGGTTGCTGTTTTACGCGCTTCAATGAAAGTGTCACAAGCCTACCAGACACTGCCGTGCTTAGCAATTTGCCCTGGTTTATATTGACAAAACCGCTGGCACCGGTACCATGAGAGCATTCTTTTACAGTTTCGTAAGAATGCCGGGGTAGCTCAGTGGTAGAGCATGCGCCTGAAGAGCGCAGTGTCGATGGTTCGATTCCTTCTCCCGGCACCATTTTTTTCCTACCTTTTCTTTTTTCGGACGGTCCTTTGTGCTACCGTGACCGCCTCCCATCGAATTGCCCGCTATCGTGTATTTGGCCCTCTTTTATTCTCTGGGCTACGTCATCTTTTATTCCTGTTGTAGATATATTATGGTTGGTAGCAACTATTTTTTGAAAAAAGGAAAAAAGGATCGAGTAGATGAAGGCAGAAGTAGGAGAAAGAAAGAACATTGCGTGGTTCAAACTTGCAGAGTTTGTTACGCGAGGAGAAAAGGAGCGAGCGCTTGGGCTCTTCCGCTTACTTACCCATTCGTTTGAAGATCGGGCATTTATTAAAAAACTAGAAGCCGAAATTTTAGCTTCTTTCTCCGATGAGCAAGCGTTTGCTGAATACCTTCAGGCGGCTCATCTCTATCGTGCTAATGGTCAACTCATTGAGGCAGTTTCGATTTTTGAAACACTGACACTTTTCCAACCAGAGCGTTCTGAACATTATGAAAAAGTAATTGCTATTTTTCATGAACTGAATAACCAAGAAAAAGTACTCTCCTACCAAAAACAACTTTGCAGTCTCTTTGTTCATCAGGACAGACCTGACCGAGCTTTTGCCGTGTTTGAAAAAATGAATGGCTTAAATGATGTTGAACGGCTTTCTCTTCAGCAGGGGCTTGTGCTAAGTGCAGTCAAGAATCGTTATCCTCAGCAAGCTTTGATTACTAACCATCTGCATCGAACGTTAGACGGGTTGCTTCGCTTTGCGGGGGAAACTGAACTTAACAAATTTTTGGCATCACTGCAGGTGCTCAACGCCGTGTGGCATAAGGATGCAGTTGATTATCTGAAACAGTTTTAAAAGATCTTTTTCGAATGACAGCAACTGTCAGGATACTATAATGGCTTGCTCTCTCAAGAAGGCTTTAAGCAAGTATGGACATGCCCTCCACGGAGTACATTTAAGTCTAAACAGTCTCCCAAGCAAAGACTTTTCCGTCCTAATTGTCGCTGGGTGCTGTAATTTTACGCCAAAATCTGATCTTGAGCCCAGTTTTTTCAAGCAGTTCGCTAAGTGCGAGATGGAAAGCGATTTTCTTGCCCGTCTTCAGCTGCAACTTTTTGCCATTTTCGTAAAACTCTACCGCTCATCAAAGCCTTCTTGCTGACACTAACGATTTAATAAGGTTTAGGTGTTTAATAGTCGTTTATACAACTGGATAGTTATCTTACTCCGGCTGTGTTTTGTCTGTATTTCATTCTTAAAAGCTGCTATTATTAACCCCTTTAAACAATGTTCTGTAATAAGGGTGTGCTATGAAAGCAATTATTAAAACAGGGTGGATTTTGGTCGCATGTGTTGTACAACTTTCCCTGCATGCGGGGGATCGTAGACTAGCGCAAACGGCAATGCCACAAGATCCATCGCAGAGCCGTTCACGTTTTGATATGCAAGACTTGTCAGGCAAATCGGTTTCTTATCTTATTCAAAAACTCGAGGAATGTGGTTGTGGAAGCGCGCTTTTCGGTGTTGAAAGAGGTATCAAAGAAGATATGATCGGTTGGGCTCGGTATGAAGAAGAAACTGAAAAGTCCGTGTGGGACAGGCCTGCGCGAGAATGGATAATAGCAGTTTTACAGGTGGCCCTCTATCAGAAGTTTTCCGAATATCCTGCGTACCAGGCAAAATGGGTCGCTATTAATCGGCACCAACGGATTACAGCTATTCTTAAGGCGGTGCGGCAATATAAAAAGGATCCTTATCCCCTGGAACAGATAGGTCAACTAATTGACGTCTTGCAACCGGGTGACATAACAGCGGCCGATAGCGAAGAGTTGTGGAGCTCACTTTGCATGATTGATGATACTGGTCTAATCCGCCACGCGGCGAAACGCGGTTTGGAAATCACATGGCCCGGTCAGAATAGAGGCGGAAGCGCTCGTGGAGCTGCAAAGGACCTGAACAAGCCACATCTCGTCGCATTATTTGATGCTCTTCTGGATGCGAGAAAATAGGTTGTGCTCTCAAGGGTGAAAAAGCCATACGGTGCAACTTTATCAGGAAATAAACTGGCTGCAGAATGTAGGGTTAGTTAAGTTAAATGTCACGCTAAAAATCTCACCCTAATATCTTGCTGTTCAAGATTTTCTACCAACTTTACATCAAGGGAGACTCGCTTTGGTGTCTTGAGTTGTAATCGTTTGCCATTTTCCAAGAATTCGAGTGCCAGAGAAAGCTTGCCGGCAGGCAACAGTGAGTGAACTTTTTGAGCCAGCTCAGCAGTAGGAGTATCAGGGAATGTGATAATCGCACCCTGTAAGCTTTTCCATTCTTCAAAAAACAGTTCGAGAGGTACCATTTCGTTCGCCAAGATTTTGCAGGTGGTGGAACTGGTCTGGTCAACTGCTCCTTTAATCACAAAAATCGTATAACTTTCAAGCCATGCTTCAACTTTTTTGTAGACGGAGGGGAATACCACAACTTCTGCGGTGGAACCATAATCTTCCAACTGCACAAACGCCATGCGGTCACCTTTCTTGGTCGTGATGATCCGTTTGCCCTTGAGCATACCGCAGGTGACGACAATGCATTCTTTGAGTGAGTTTTGCTCTCGTACCCGTTTCAGCGCTTTTTCAAACGGCCACAGTTCAAGCCGATCAAGTTGTTTGCGGTAGGTATCTAAGGGATGAGCGCTTACGTAAAAGCCCATGACCTCTTTTTCTTTCTCGAGCTTTTCTTTGTCTGGCCAATCAGCAAGAGGCTGGAAAGCGTAGTCGTCAGATGATGCTGACGAGGTTGCAGCCGAAGCAAAGAGTCCCATTTGGCCAGTTTCGCGTTCTCGTTTGCGTTCCATTGCTAGATCGATGACCGATTCAAGTTCCGCTATTTTCTGTGCGCGGTTGCCCGGGAGGCAATCGAATGCGCCGGCAAAAATAAGGTGCTCAATCACTCGTTTGTTAGAAAGCCGCAAATCGACTCGCATGCAGAAATCAAGCAGAGAGGTGAACGGCTTTTTCTGGCGCTGTTCGATGATATTGTGCAGTGCGGTAGGACCAACATTCTTGATACCTTGCAGTCCAAATAGGATTTTCCCATTTTCAGGCACACTGAAGGCGATTTGCGAGGTGTTGATATTCGAAGGTAAAATCGTGAGCTTCATCGACTTTGCTTCTTCCAAATAGAACGCCATTTTTTCTGCGTTTGTCGATTCCAAGGTGATCAGTACCGCCATGAATTCAGCCGGGTAATTTGCCTTCAGGTAGGCGGTTTGGTAGGTGACCAGCGAGTAAGCGCCTGCGTGTGACTTGTTAAAACCGTAGCCAGCAAAATAGGCCATCAGATCAAACAATTCGCCTGCTTTTTTGCCGTTTACGGAGCGTGCTACTGCTTTGTCGGTAAAGATCTGCTTCTGCTCGGCCATCACATCAGCCTTCTTTTTACCCATTGCGCGTCGCAGAATATCTGCTTCGCCTAGTGAGTAGCCGGCAATGGCAGAAGCGATCTTCATAACCTGCTCCTGGTAGACGATCACTCCATAGGTTTCTTCTAAAATTTCGCTGAGTTCAGGCAGTAGGTAGGTTACTTTTTGTCGACCATGACGACGTTCGATGTAGTCATCCACCATCCCTGACCCGAGTGGGCCGGGGCGGTAGAGTGCGTTGAGCGCAATGATATCTTCGAATTTATCCGGCTGCAGTTTTCTCAGCACTTCTTTCAGCCCATTCGATTCAAACTGGAACACCCCTGAGGTGTTACCGGCACAAAACAGGGCAAAAGTCTTCGGATCATCAAGCGGGAGCATATCGATGTCGATGCTCACGCCGTGCTGCTGCTGAATCATCTTGACTGTTAAATCGATGAGGGTAAGTGTTTTGAGCCCCAAAAAGTCCATTTTTAAAAAGCCGAGATACTCCAGTTCCGTCATGGCGTACTGTGTGACCAGATCAGTGGTTTTTGGTGGGACGTAAATTGGCAACACATCGTCCACTCGCTCGGGTGAAATCACAATCCCTGCTGCATGCTTGGATGCATGACGGGTAAGGCCTTCAAGCCGTTCAGCAATTTCGAACAAATGAGCCACCCGTGGATTGTTTGCAATCATTTCAGGCAAACGGGGTTCCTGCTCTTTTGCCTCGGCAAGGGTGATGTTAAGTTGTGCAGGTATCAAGCCGGTGAGCATGTTGGCGTCTTCAAACGGGATACTTAATGCACGAGCTGCGTCTTTCAAGACACCTTTGGCCATCATGGTACCGAACGTGATGATCTGGCAGACGTTGTCATGGCCATATTTTTCACGAACGTAGTCGATGACTTTTTCCCGTCCCTCAATGCAGAAATCGATGTCGATATCAGGCATCGACACTCGTTCAGGGTTTAAGAAGCGTTCAAAGAGCAGGTTGTATTTGAGCGGATCGATGTTGGTAATTTGTAATGCCCACGCAACCAATGATCCGGCTGCCGAACCACGTCCAGGGCCGACAGGAATGCGTTGCTCTTTGGCCCAGTGGATAAAATCACCAACTACTAAGAAGTAGCCGATGTATCCCATCTTGGCGATCAGATCGACTTCAAGATCAAGACGTGCTTGGTAGTCAGCAACACACTCGGCAGGAATACGTCCTTTGGCCACAAGGGCATCGAATCCGGTTTTGCAAAGAGATGCGAAATAACTTTTTTCGGTGTGTTCTTGAGGGATCTCAAATTTAGGAAAGTGGAGTTTGTCAGTCTGGAAATCAAAATTGCAGCGATCAGCAATGACGCCGGCATTCCATACTGCCTCCTCGTGATCCTTAAAAAGCTCAAGCATTTCTTGAGGTGTTCGAATGTAGGTGCGGCAGTCACCAAACGTGTACCGGTCCGGGTCGGTCATTTTTCCATGGGTCTGAATGCTGAGCATTACTTCATGCGCTTCATGGTCTGCTAAAGAGGGGTAATGGCAATCACCAGCGGCCACCAACGAAAGATCTCGCTCTTTGGCAAGTGTGTACAGCTTCTGATTCAAAATCGCTTGTTCTTGTTGATCCTCAGGTTGCACTTCAAGATAGAACCGCTCTTTGCCAAAGACGTTCAAGAACCAGTCGATACGGTTGTGAGCTGCTTCCATTTCGTTTGCCATCAATAGCTTGGGAATATGACCACCCAGGCACGCGGATGTTGCGATAAGTCCTTCTGAATGTTTTTCGAGCATGCGGTAGTCGATGCGGTTTTTAAAATAGAACCCTTCTTTAAACGAGTAGGAAATCAACTTGCACAGGTTTTTATAGCCGATCTCATTTTCGACGAGCAAAATAAGGTGGTAGTACTTATTTTGAGGCAATTTCTCCTGAGCATCTTCTGCAAGATATGCTTCCATGCCGAGTACCGGTTTGATCTTTGCCTTTTTGCAGGCTTGGAAAAATTTTACAGCACCAAAGATATTGCCATGGTCAGTAATGGCAAGCGCCTTGAGTTGATGCTGGGTGCCGAAAGCAACGAGCTTATCAAGGGCGATCGCCCCATCAAGCAGTGAATAGTCGGTGTGAAGGTGAAGATGCGTAAAGTGTTTTTCCATGAGAAAAGGTGCTTCATTGGCTGGATCCCCGATGCTCGTGTGTCTACTGGGGATAAGGATATCGTGAAAAGTTTTTCTCAAGTGTACGCAATGAGTAGGGATTGTCTATGCGCTGGCGCCGGGACCTGAAAGAGCTGCCTGCAGCTCTTGATAAAATCTTTGGAGCTCTTCCCAATCGAGGGAAAAATCGTTTTTCCCGTGGGCTTTTTGCAGCTCGACCTCTCGCTTTAAGCCTCGTAAATGTTTAATTCTGGCAATATCGTGAGGGTGTGATGAGTTAAATCCTTTTTTGACCGATTCTGCTGTGATACCAGACTTTTTTTCTTGAAGAGACATCCGTCCCCTTCGCCAAGCAATTCCTTCTTCGGGTTGTGCTCCCAAGCCCAACACAGCAAAACGGTCAGCTTCGTACTCATTAATGCGGCTTGCTGCTTGGTCTAGAAGATGGCCGAAGGAAAGAGAATGATCATCCTTGTCCGTTTCATCACTATTTAATTGTGGTAAAAAATGATTACAGCGATCTTTTCGTACAAGGTGTTTTTTTACGTAGTGTGCTAATTCGTGAGCAAAAATAAAACGTTGCCAGGCACGAGGCATATCTTTTACATCGCTTCCTATTTCAAACTTCGGAAGACCATCTGATGCGCAGAAGACATAGGCCCCGGTCTTTGTTTCATGGCGTCCAATGTGTTCCGCCCCCGTTGAATCAACTTTCTTTATCAGATCATAAAGTCCAGGGGCTAATTCGCGGATGATTTCCAGAAAATGGATTCGTTCAGCGTGGGGGAGTTCGGAGGGAGGGTTTTCTTTGTAAAGCTGATACCATTCCCTGACCAGTGGTTCTAGGTCTTCTGTTTTGAACAAAAACCACGCTTTTTCTAGTGGCAACACCATGATGGGACCCTTATCTGAGGAAACAACGGATGGTCCGGTGTAACCGACTGCTGCTTTTTTAAAACAATGAGGGACTTCTTTTTGGACCCGGGCATGGATAGCGGGGTCTATCGAACGGACAAGACTTGCATAATAAAAGGGGGCATCTCGTTCTTCTTCATAAAATCCTTCGACCATGCGTTTGTACAGGGGAAGAAGTTTTTTCTTAAGGATATGAAACAAGAAATCTTTTCCTTCGGGAACTGCTGGCTCCCGTTGTAAAAGAATCATTGGATAACCGTGTGAGTCTTGTGTTGGTGGAAGGATTTTCGAAATTTCTTCTTCAGTGAAAATCAGACAAGGTTTACCGAGTTTTTGTTCGCATTTTTCAAGAAAGGAATAGCTAGTTGGATCAGTTTCTTTAACATAGGCCATGAACTGACGGTAACGATCACTCACTGCGTCTCCCATTGCCACGAGGGACAAGGGAGAAGAAAGCAGTGCAAGAAATAATTTTCGGCAGAGACTTTTTATTCTTGGGTTTCTGCGATTTTTTATTAGTACGATCATTTTTTTGATCGCCCCTATGGTTGGCGTAACATTACTATTCCTGGAAGATTTTGAGCTGCTCTTCGAGTGCTTTTATTTGTGCGTCTAATTCCCGTGTCATTTTTTCCCGCAGCGCTCTATTTCTTTCGAGTTTTTTGTCAACTTCTTCTGGTGTACTTCCCGTTAATTTTTCAAATGGGGTCGAGTCTGATCGAGTTATCCCTTCTGATGAGATGCCCAGGGGTCCATTTGTAGCCTCCAAATCCCGCGTGGTTTTTTGTCGGCGAGCTCTGTTCCTGGAAATTCTGTCTATGAAATCATCGTGATCTGTGTAGCCTTGTAGACTCTCGAATCTATCGCTGCGCTGTTCTCTTGCTACCCGTGCCACTGCAGCTTCGTCGCCCGTATTTTCTGGTAGATAACTGTTACCAGCTACATTAATGATAAGTGAAGAACTGTCTGCTCCTGGTGTGGGTGCACTTATGACTGATTCTTGAGCGGTAGGAGAAGTTCTTTGGGATCCACCTCCGCTACCATAATCGCTGGTATAATCTTCTGGTCGTGAAATAGCAGAATAATGTCTTGCTTCAGGCCGCGTATACTCGTCTGATGTTCTTTGTCGTTCCAATAAAATTTCGTCCATTTCTGCCATTCCCACTGTAGTGGACGAAGCCACGGATAGTAACAGCAAGGTATACAGTTTTATTTTTTTCATAGTTTCTCCATTTTTAACGCTTGAAAAGGTTCTTATATTTAGCATAAATGAGCCCGGAGGCCGATTTCAATAAAATTCTATTTGAAACAATTTAAATAAGGAGGAGAAGGCTTATTTTAGTAAGTTTTTGACTTGAACTGGTTTTTTGAGATTGGACGAAGAGGTCATGCTGATAACCGTTATTTTATCTGGAGAGGGGCATTTAGAGCTTGCGGTTATTTTGCTGCAAATCAATACAGGAAGAAGTTCTCAAACCATGTCTTTATTCTCTATGCATCCGCTTGCGTGTCGCCTTCGGCTGTCGGTTCAGTTTCTTTACCTTTGTACTCTCGTATCAATGCTTTCCAATCAATCGATGGCAGCGATTTTCCCTGAGCGCGGTGCAAAGCAACCTCATCGCGTAAGCTTTCAAGATGCGCTTGGCGTGCTCCGCCCGAAAGTGGATGGGTCCTTGTGAATGTTTCTTTTTCTGGATGGTCGTAGGATTCTTCTTTTGCCCATTTTTCTGTCAGCTCAATGCCCGCATTAATGTCTGTTCCAAAATACATGGTGGAACCCCTGTCTGCCGCAAATTCTTGGGTGCGACTTTTTGCCTTTTTGAAAGTTCCTTCAAAGGGGAGCTGTACGCTTAATTTCTGGCCTGGTGCATACTCTTGTAGCGTGGAGTCGTTGCCACCCATTGCCTTGTGTACAAGCGGGGAAGAAGGTCGATTATCACCATTAACGTAGTGTGACAGTTCATGGCCAATGGTCCACAGCAGCTGTCCTTCAGTTTCTTGTAGGGTTTCTTCTCCTATTAAGAGAACAGGAAGTCCATCTTCAGACGAAGCTCTGACCGATGCGCCTGTGGCAGAACCATCTGCTTTAATGTGATCTTTGCCTGTTGGGTCCATTGCTATCATTTCGCTGTACAATTCAGGAGCAAGTTTCTGAATAATGGCGAGGATTTTTTGTCGAGATTGCTCAGGCAGGGGTGTTTCTTTTCTAACTCGCTCCTCTTCTTCTATCAGATAAAGATTGGTAAATACTTTCAAATAGCTTTCTTCCAAATCTGAATAATTCCGTATTGACGTTATCGCAAGAAGGTTTTGCTTACTCCTGTTCGAAGTAGCGAGAATAACCTTTTCATCTTTGCTGTCCTTTGCGTGTAGTAGACATGGCATTCCTCGTGCTTGTTCACAGGCTCTGAGTGCGTCATAGGCTGGTTTGTTAATTCTTTCGATAATTTCCATGTAGTGGTCGTATTCGTCGCGTGGGAACTGTTGAACGGGCGAATTGGCAGATGCTTCTTTGTATTTCTTGATAATGTCCCTGAGCTTTTTAATTTTTTCTTCTTTTGACTCTCCAGCCATTGATTTCATATCGATATAAGGTATCCATCCATTCCATTCGCTAGGAGGAACTACTTCCGGTTCTTCATCGTCTCTACCCAATGCTTGATGATCTTTTTCTGTTGTCTCCATATTTCTCAGCTGCAGATAGACAATCGGATCAATTTCTTTGATGAGTTCCATATATTCTTCGTATTCTGCGGGAGGGAAAACCTCTTCTTCATCGTCCTCGTCGGAGCTTTCTTCTTCGAGTTTCCGTTTGCGGTCGTGATATTTTTTGATCACTTCTTTTAGATATTCTCTTTGTTCTTCTTGTGGTTTATTGAGTATTGATTCCATGTCGATTTGCATGTGTCCTGGCTGGTTGAAAGACGCCCCTCCTGAAAAATAGGCGTGCGCCACCCCGTCTGGGCTTTTGGAAAGGTTACGGTTGCCTGTTTGCCATTCGTAATTGCGTAAATCTTGATACACTTCGGGGTCCAACTCTTTGATAAGGTTCATGTAGTGCTGGTATTCCGCATCAGGGAAATCATGGGGCTTAGGAATAAATGCTTGTCGTCGCAATGCTTTGTACGAAGCAAGGTAGCGCTCGAGTTCTTCATCGGAGATGAGTTCATCGGGGAGGAGCATGACCGGATATCCGTGAGATCGTGCGCTTGGCAAAAGTACAGTGGGTTCCCTATCAACTGCCTCAAAAAAAGCATCATTGTGAAATTCATCTTTGTAATCAATTAGTTGCTGATAGACTTCTGGGTTGAGCAGTGCAATGCGGTCCAGGTAGTTTTGATATCCTTCAGGAGAAAAACGGGTAAATGTTGTATCTCCTGATGCTGGCTGGTGGTGACCCGCAATATGATGGTGGCCTTGGGCAGCAACTGCTTTGATAGCTTCATCTTCACTCTCACTTTCAGACTCCTCTTCGTCATCGGGTGAGGTAGCAACGGCGATGGTTTCTACTTCAGATCCTCGAATCGTTGTTTTCTTTCGTCTGTTGCGCCTTCTGGTAGTCGAATCTTCTGGTTCATGATCGCTCTCGTCGCTCTGGCTATCGCTGCGGTATCCATCAGAGCTGTTCTGTGGTGAAGTTCGTTTATGAGGGAGTTCGTCTCGTTTCGGTTCAGAAATCTCGGATTCGTGGATTAGAATGTCGGCTTCCTGTTCTCCCATGCCCCACACAATGGCAGACGCACCAAAGAAAATCAAAGCGAGCAATTTTTTTATGTAAGTATTCACAGGTTTCATTTTTCGGGTCTCCGTTTTCTTGTTTTGTGCTCTTCTGCGTCTTTTCGAACCGCTGCATGATCTTGCGTGTCGCCTTCGGCTGTCGGTTCAGTTTCTTTACCTTTGTACTCTCGTATCAATGCTTTCCAATCAATCGATGGCAGCGGTTTTTCCTGAGCGCGGTGCAAAGCAACCTCATCGCGTAAGCTTTTAAGATGCGCTTGGCGTGCTCCGCCCGAAAGTGGATGCGTTGTTTTGAACGTTTCTTTTTCTGGATGAGTGTAGGATTCTCTTTTTGCCCACTCTTTGAATAGTTCAGCTGCTGCATCTATATCGGTTCCAAAATACATGGTCGAACCCCTGTCTGCCGCAAATTCTTTGGTCCGAGTGTGTGCCTTTTTGAAAGTTTCTTCAAAGGGGAGCTGTACGCTTAATTTCTGGCCTGGTGCATACTCTTGTAGCATGAAGTCGTTGCCACCCATTCCCTTGTGTGCAAGTGGGGAAGAAGGTTGATTATCACCATTAACGTAGTGTGAGAGTTCATGCCCGATTAGCCATTCCAATTGTTCTGTAGTCGTTTTTTCTAGGGTTTTTTTACCTATCAAAAGAACAGGCAGACCGTCTTGGAATGATGCTTGAATTGCGGCCCCATCCCCTAAATTGTGTGGCTTAATGTGGTCTTTTCCTGTTGGGTCAACTGCTACCATTTCGCTGTATAGTTCAGGTGCAAGCTTTTGGATAATACCTAAAATTTTTTGTCTGTCTTGCTCAGACAGAGGAGTCACTGTTTTGAAAATTCCAGCTCCCATTTGGAAGCGCCTTATTTGTTCTTGGTCGTCATACTGTGCAAATTCAGGTCTTATAAATAGTATTGGAAACCCGTGGGTTTCATCAGAAGGATCTAGAACGGCTGGACTTTCAGGTGTTCTTTGTCGAAGACAAGGGGTTCCATTTACTTTTTCACATTCCACTAGTCGTTCATACAACGTAAGGTCAAACGTTTTTATGAGATCAAGGTAGTGGGTGTATACTTTGTCAGGGAGTAATTTGCCTACGGTCAAGGTGCTGGACTCACTAAGCTTTCGGTATTTCTGAATGAGTGATTCTATCTCTTTCTCGAGATTTTCAGCTGAAAACGATTCTAGGCGTATGACAGGGTACGTGCCGAGGGCGGGATGTGCAGGATCTTTAGGCATCATGACGATACTACTTTTTTCATGATCTGGTGCATACAGAATAGGCCATGAGCTTTGTGCATTGTACTGGCGATCGTTTTGCAGAGCATCAAAGACATCGGGCGCGTGTTGTTGCACAAGCAAGAGAACCTTCAAAATAGTATGTAGGGGGGGCAAATCTTGAGGAGAGAAGGACAGACTAGATGCCCCCTCTTTTTCGCTGGTTACATAGTGATAATCTTCTTTTGCGCGGATTATTTTTTGGATCTGTTCTTGTGGCGGAAGATTTTTTAAAGGTTCTATCAACAGTCTTGGCAAAGGGTTTTTTTCTCCTTCTCTTGCAATGACTAATGCGTGTAAGTCTCCAGAAGGAAATGGGCGCACAATTTGGCGTGTTGCGAGAAGTTTTTCGTTTGTTACAAATTCTTGGTAGATATCGGGTGCAAATTCTTTTAGAAGGTTCATCATGTGTTGGTATTCATCTTCCGGCAGATCTTGTTTGTTTGGTTGGAATCGCTTTTTGAGCGCCTTAAATGAGTCCAGATATCGTTGTAATTCTTCATCAGATAGATCTGAAGGTAGTACCATGCGCGGAACAGCTGGAGTTTCAGCAAAGGGGAGTAGAACGGTGGCATCTTCCGGTGTCTGAGCAATAAAGAATGCTGGTTTATGGAATTTTTCCTCATACTTTATGAGGGTGTCGTATACGTCTTGGTCAAGCTTTTTAATACGCTCTAGATAATTTCTATATCTTTCAGGGGAAAATTCCGCGAGATCAGTGTTTTTGTATGTATGTGCATGTGCCAATCGTATGTGCTGATAACCCTGGGCAGCAATCGCTTTGATAGCTTCGTCCTCATTCTTGGTTTCAGGCTCATCGTGGTCATCGGGTGATGTGGCAACGATGGTTTCTAATTCAGATTTTCGAATCGTTGTTTTTTTTCGTCTGTTGAGCCCTCTGGTAGTGGAATCTTCTGGTTCATGGTCGCTCTGGCTATCGCTGCGGTATCCATCAGAGCCGTTCTGTGGTGAAGTTCGTTTATGAATGAGTTCGTCTCGTTGCAGTTCAGAAAGCTGTGATTCGTGAATTATAGTATCTCGCTCTAATACTTCCATTGTCCATACGGCGCTTGCTCCTGCCAGCAGGACGATGGCAAGCAATAGGGTTACATGTTTCTTCATGGCTTTGTAGCCCGGGCTTTTTCATGAATCTCTTTGAAATACGCGTGCATCGTCTTCTCCATTTCCACATAAATGCTCTTGTATTGAGCATAAACAAACCTTGTTTCTAAATTCAATAAAAATTCTATTTGTAACTTTATTATTGCTTAATATCGAAAGCAGTCGGACCCTTGAGTCTTCCTTTTTCTTTCGAATTGCTAACGACCTAAAATATGCTATCTTTTGCCTCATTCCCATACAATTTCATAGAGGGATACGCTATGAAAAACTTTTTTGGGAAAAACCCTACCAGCACGTGCTTGAGAATAGAGGAGCGGAAGGCATGGTATTAGTATTGCTTTTTGTGAGGGATGTAAGTGGTGCGCACGGGGCTTAGAATCTTTTTAATTTCGTTTTCGGTCAAAGGTGCTGCTGGTGAAGAGCGGGCTCCTCACCGACACCGGCTCTCGCTCGAGCAAGCTATCTGTGTGGGGAGTGCTGCCGGAGCAACTGAGGTTGCCTCGACCGGACAGGTGCTGAGATACGTATCGAATATGAAAGCACTTCGGTTGCCGTGTTCAACTCATCCTTTGCATTGGTACAAGGGAACTCTTGTTACTATGAGTAGCATGGTGCCTATCACCGCAATCCAAAAAGTAGGGCGTGTGTATGGAGAAAACCTACTGAGACAGCGCTATCATCGAGAGCCCTCAGATGGTCAAAAACTTTTCATAGCATCCTTCTCTGGAGCCAGTTCAGCACTTGTGGCTACACCCTGCGAAGCGGTTCCCTTGTATTTGCAAGTACAGCAGCATCATAAAAAAACTTCTCTGACACCTTGGCAAGCATTGAAAGAGTTGAAAGGAGCAGCATGGCGAGGGATTTCGTTGGTTGCGCCGCGTAATGCTTTTTATGTGGCGTTTTATGGGTCTGTCGCTGGACTCATGAAACAAAAAGCTGAGATGCAATGTGGGCCATCACCGGCAACTACCGTTTTTTCAGGAGTAGCGACTGGTGTAGGAGCTGCCGTGGTGACGCAACCGCTGGCTGTTCTCAAAATACTTCTGCAAGCCGATCCTCATAAAGAGCGGTATCCAACGATCTCTGATGCAGCTAGCAGTCTCTACAGAAAAGAAGGGGCGCGAGGATTTTTCAGAGGGTTGCTACTTGGGCGCGGGCCACGGGTTGCGTGTGCGGTCCCTATTTTAGCTGAGTCAGAACGGGTGTATACCGAATTAATCACCGCATACTCTCCTACGTCAAGCTGATAAGGCAGATGAAGTAGTTGCAGGCGCGCTGAGTTCTGTTACTCTGAAAACTATGAAGATATTTAGAAAGACCCCTCACAATTCAGTTTCGAACACCCCTGTTTCTGCTTCGGCTTTTTCTGACGGCCAGTTCTGTGCCGCTTATTTCTCTTTTTATTATTATTACTTTACCGGCGGGGAATCGCTTTATGCCTAAACGATAGTGGTATATACGTAAGGCCTAAAAGTGAAATCCCCAGTTACAAGCTGGGGTTTTTTGTTTTACAGTGTTCAAAATGAAAGGAATTTAGATGAAAAGATTTTTTTGGATAGTTCTCTTGCTTGTAGGGGTCTCATTGTTTGTATTCAATCGTCGTGAACTTTCTCAGAAGGCACATAAAGATGCACGTTACACGATTGGTATTTTGCAAACCGCTTCTCATCCGGCACTTGATGCGGTGCGCGAAGGCTTTGTGGAAGCTATACAGCAAGGCTTGGGTGATGACGTGACCTTCATTGTGCAGAATGCTCAAGGCTCTGTTGCGCAGGCACACTCGCTGGCTCAACAGTTTCATGCACAAAGAAAGCTAGATGGTGTTCTGGCGATAGCTACTCCTGCTGCGCAAGCTATGAGTGCGATGGAAAAAGAACGCCCTATCTTTATTGGAGCAGTGACTGATCCTGCAGCATTAGGATTGGTATACAAAGGGTCTAATGTATGTGGAACCCGTGATCTGATCAACGTGGGCGCTGAGATTGAAATGATGGTGGTGCTTGTTCCGGAAGCAAAAACAGTAGGGCTCTTGTATACCTCCGCAGAAACTAACTCGCTTGCGTTGGTAAAACAGATGCATGAAGAACTGGAAAAACGAGGTTTGCAGGCGACCGACTTTACTGTCACCGGCGAATCGGATGTGCAAGCAGTGACAGAATTAGCCTGCCGTAAAGTCGATGTGCTCCTTGCCCCTACCGATAATACTATTGCTTCAGCGATAACCCTTGTTTCGTCGGTAGCGCAAAAATATAAAAAACCGTTGATTGTCAGTGACAATATGTTGGTTGCTGCAGGGCCCCTTGCTGCCCGGGGCATTGATTATCGAGCTAGTGGGGTGCAGACAGGAAACATTGCTGTTGAGTTATTGCAGAGTGGCAGGAAGGCAGCTGATTTTCCTATCGAGCAAGCGGAAAGCAGTGAGATTTTTATCAATAAAAAAACGGCAGCGCTGCTGAATATTCAGATTCCGGACGGGCTTCAGGTGACGTTGGTCGGAGAGGAGAAATAGTCATGAACGAACTCGTGCAAATCGCGCAGGGTGTTATTGAACGCGGCCTCATTTTTGGTGTAGTTGTTGCGGGTGTGTATCTCGCTTCTCGTCTTATCGACTTTGATAACCTTGCCGTTGAAGGTGCCTTCGGTTTGGGAGGGGCGTTGACCGCCCTCCTGATCAGCTGGAATCTTAATCCCTGGCTAGGGATTTTCGGTGCGGCAGTAGTGGGGGCACTTTCTGGTATTGCCACCGGATTGCTTTCGACCAAGTTAAAACTTAACAATTTAATCAGCGGTATTGTGGTAACAACGGGCCTTTTTTCTATCACGCTCAAAATTGCAGGTTCAAATATGCCGTTGGGCGGAAAGCCTACGATCTTCACGTTACTTCCTGAAAGTTTTGCGCCGTATCAAGCGCTTGTGGTGCTCGCGTTAGTCTGCAGCATTCTTTTCCTGTTCATTGCCTGGCTTTTAAAAACGGAAGTGGGATTTTTGTTGCGTGCTGCTGGCGATAGTCCTCAAATGATTACCAACGTTGGCAAGAGTGTGCAGTTCTACAAAATCTTGGGCTTGGTTCTTTCAAATGCCTGTGCTGCGATTTGTGGCGCGCTTTTTGTGCAGTACGCTGGGTATTTTTCAATTTGGACGAGCGTAGGAATATTAATCATCGGATTGGCGGGCATGATTCTTGCAGAAACGGTGAGCGACGGTTTTGGAATTGCATTGCTGATTGGATCAATTGCCTACCAGACGCTTATTGCGCTTACCTTTGAGCTGCAACTTGACCAAGACTGGAATAAGCTAATCACGGCGCTGCTTATCGTGCTGCTGATCGTTTTGAAGCAGTCGTTGCATAAAAAATAAGAGGTCACATGTTACGATTAAAAAATATTAACGTATCATTCGGTTTACACGCTATTTTACGTAATCTTTCCTGCGACATAGAACAAGGGGACTTTGTTGTTATTGTCGGCGGAAACGGAGCTGGGAAAACTACGCTTTTTGACACGATTGCAGGGAGAGCAAAGCCTCAGCAGGGAACGATTACGATAGATGGAGCCGATGTTACTCAGTTGGGTGAACAGCATCGAGCAGGCTTGGTGACGCGTATCTTTCAGAACACACGCCTTAATTCGGTTGGTGGGTTTACGGTACATCAAAATCTGGCAATGGCCCACTACAGTCGTCGTCCAGCACGTCTTGTGGATGGCATGGATGTCATGCCTCGCGAACAAGCAGAAGAATTAATGCGTGGTATTGGTATGCCGCTTACAATACTTGATAAAAAAATGAAATCACTCTCGGGTGGTCAGCGCCAATTGATTGCATTTGTGATGGCAACCCAGTTGATACCAAAGATCCTGCTGCTTGATGAGCCAACTGCCGCACTTGATCCTCAAGCAGCAACTACGCTTTTAACCCATGCTGGCCGTTTTATTAAGCAGCATGCTATTACTACCGTTATGATTACGCACGATCCGTATATTGCTTTGAATATGGGCAATAAAATTTGGGTACTTGAGCAGGGTGCTATTGTGCGGCAGTTCTCTGCCGATCAGAAGAAAGATCTGCACCCTGATGAGTTAATTGGGCATATTGATTACAAACAAATTGCTCTTTAAGAGAGCCATTTTTTAAGTGCCCGTTCAATATCTGCTGAATCAAAACGCCATTCAACAGATAGTTTTACAAAGAATGCCACTTTTTGTGTTGGTGTTTCTTGGATGGGTGTTTGTGCCCCATCAATAATAGCGCTGATGGTATTTTCATAGACAGTGAGCTGATCTTTCATTTGCTGATATATTGAGCCAGGGAAAAAGAATCCGCTTGCAAGTAAGAATTTAAAGTGGGGAGCCAAGTTCATCGAGAATTTTCCATTTAATTCGGTGCCAAGGTAATGAGGGAGTGCACCCATATTTGTTGTTCCCGTTTCATCAACAACATCCAGGATGGGAGCAAAAGGCTTGAAATAGGTTACCCATGCAAATGATCCGTAGGGAACTAGTTTTGGTTCTTCGGGGGTGTAGTAAACGGAGGCGCTTAGTGCAGCAAGATTGGTCAGTCGATAAATGCCGGGGCCGAAGTAAATACCGCCGAGGTTACCTGCTTCAGTAAATTGGCTGATACCGACGAAACTTTTATAGTTTTTGTTGTAGTCTTTATAGCGGACATTCGGTGCAAATTTGGTGAAAAAAATAGTAGCGAGGGAATCATTGGGAGCTTGTCCCCCGGAAAGATAGACTCCACCTAACCTTATGTCTATAGGATCTCGTTTTATATCGAATTGTAAGTAGAAAAGGCGTCCCGTATACGCATTGGTATAAGCATTTCTGTAACGGTCATTAGAATTTTTAAAAATATAACTAGTCCCAGGGGCTACGGGATACACAAAACTTCCTCCATTGCCATATTCCTCTGCAACGGCAGGGGATATAACGTAGGGGGAGTTTCGAAATGCAGAATAGGGAACAAGGTTAGATGGGACATTAGGGTTCACGGTTGGCGCATAGAAGAGATCGGTGTTGTAAATATAGGTAGGAGAAAGCCTAAAGATATAATTCTCATCGATAGCAGATAGCTGTTGCTCGCCAAAGTTTTGAGAGTATTCGAAATTAAGTGTGTATCGGTCAGAATTGTACTCAAACATGAGGCCGCCGGTCTGAAGATTAGAAACAGCATCGTCATATGCTTGGACTACCTGTGTTGCTTTTAAGAAAAAGATATAGGGCTGAAATTTAATCGGATGCCTCTCAAAAGGCCTGATTTGAAGTTGGACAGCGCCGCAGGTGCCGTTTTCCCAATCGATGTGAGCAGAGCTTAGTTCTCGTACAATGTCATCAACAAATGCTTCAAGTGTACCCTGTGGCTGACCAGTGGGGGCGTTTTGGCTGACCGGAAGAATAAACCCGACGTAGCCATCCACTTCGCATGATCGTTTGTGATCTGACAAGTGCAATACAAATCCTGGTCGGTATTGATTGAGTTGTTCATGAGTATATTCCCACACGTTGGGGATGTTGATGTTATAAGCGGTTCCGATAGTAAATCCGTTGGCGATTTTGAAAGGGAAATAACCGATTTGAAAATAACAATTCTTATTTCGGCCGGGCATTAACTTCAGGTTAAAATTTCTGATCCACACTTCGAATTTTTCCGTTTCCTGGAGGGGGACCAAGCCTGAACCAAGGTCTCCAAAAATACCTTTGAATCGTGCTAGGGCGGTAATTGAGAAAAACTGATTAGTGTTATTAATTGGTTCGTCTTCGATTTGAAAGCCAAAGTCATAGATGTATTGGAATTGAGAATAGGGATCAAAAGGGCTGTTGAAAATATCGACGTTTTGCCCCCAGAAAAAATTCGTCACAAAATTACTCACAAACAGAGGCGGATGGGATGTTGCTTGCGCGCCGCAAAGGGAGAACAACAGAAACGAATTCAGGATTTTTTTACTCATCATTTTATTCCTTACCAAGTATTAACAGAGCCATTTCTTGATTTTTCGTTCGATGTCCGTTGAATCAAACAGCCATTCCACAGAAAAATTAACGAAGTAAGCGACCTTTTGGGTGCGGGTTTCTTGAACTGTTACAGTGGTACCCGTAAGCATAGTAAGAATGTCGTCTTCGACTGCCGTAAACTGATCCTTCATTGCCTGGTAAATCTTGCCCGGAAAGAAAAATCCTGTGATAAAAGACAATTTAAAATGATTGGTGAGGTCATATAAAAAACGGGTGTTAAGTTCTGTGCCTACATAGTGTGAAAGGGGTGTTGAGAATACTATGCCGTTTTGATCAGTTACGTTGATGAGTGCTGCAAAAGGTTTGAAATAGGACACGATGGCCAGTGCTGATGTGGGATGGTGTGCGGTGGAGTTTATATAGGCAAGAGATGTGCCAATAGCGGCAATATTGGTAAGTCGATAAATTCCAGGACCGAAATAAAGCCCACCAAAGCCGCTTGCTTGTGCAAATTGATTAATGCCTAAAAACCCCTTATACGTCTTATCATAGTCTTTATATTTGATGTTGGGAGTGAGCCGTGTAAGAACCAGCGTGGCGAGGGAATCGTTGGGCGGGTTGTCCCCTGAGATGTAAACAGTACCCATTCCCCAGAACAGCGGAGAGCGCTTTAATAGAAATTGGAAATACAGCATGTTACCCGCGTATCTGTTGACGTAGGCGGTTCGGTAGCGGTCATACGCATTCTTAAAGATATAAGAGGTTGAAGAATTTACAGGGAACACGAAGCTTCCCCCATTACCATACTGAGCGGCGTAGGAAGGATCAATCCGATAGTTTGAAGAATTAAAGTTTGCTAGTGGTACAGAAGAGACAGGAACAGCAGGGTTGACGGTGGGTGCATAAAAAAGAGCGGCATTGTAAAGGAGATCGGGTTGTACATTGAAAACAAGGTTACGATCCAAAGCATGTACATATTGATCACCGAAGTTTTGTGCAAATTCAAAATCCCATTCGAAAGAGTCGGATTTGTATTCGAGTGCTATGCCGCCAGTTTGTAGATCAGCAGTTGCATCATCTGGCACTTCGATAAATTGGGTAATGTGCAAAAAACAGGCGTAGGGTTTAATATGAATGGCATATTTTCTAGATGGACAGATATTCAACTGAATCGCTCCTACTTGTCCTTTTCCCCAGTCTATGAGGGGAGCGCTCAGTTCTCGTGCAACATCATTGATATACGTTTCTAAAGAAATGCCGCTTGGGTTACTGAGGGGAGAAAGATCGTTTTGAGGGCTGAAAAAGCCTACATAGCCGGTGGCGGAAAATGAATTGGAATTATTTGCAATTTGCAGTTGGATGCCTGGTCTGAACTGATTGATCTGTTTGTACACGTATTGCCATTGCACTGGAATGTTGACGCTATAAGCATTGCCCAGCGTAAATCCATTACCTAGCTGAAAAGGTAAAAAACCTGCTTGCAGGAAATTGTTTTTGTTCGCAAAGGGCATGTACTTAAGAGTGAGTTCTCGCATCCAGATTTCGAATTTTTCTGTTTCTAGCAGCGGTACAAGCCCGGAGCCACGGTTACCGAAAACGCCTTTCATACGTGCAAGCGCGGTGAGTGAAAATGTTTGGTCTGTGTTATGAATAGCCTGGTTTTCCAGCTGGATTCCGAAGTCGTAGATGTACTGAAATACTGAGTAGGATTCAAAAGGCGTGGTGTTTAGTACATCGATATTTCTACCCCAGTAAAAGTTCGTTACGAAATCGCTGGAAAAGAGAGGAGTGGGGGGGGAAGCGTGCAGTGAGCTAAGAGAGAGCAAAAAAAAGGTGTAGAAGGAGTTTTTACCCATGGGTCACGGTCCTTGCAGAAGGCATGAGATCACAATTCCATACCACTCCGAAGCTTATAAAAAAGGGATGATTTACTGGTCTAGTATCAGAAATGGGGCGTAGAGAAGGGTCTTGGAAAGCGTAGATAGAAGCAGTCTGACCCTCAATAACAAGTTGCTGTTTTTTTAATTCTTTAAGGTAGGCTCCGGGAAAAAAAACTCCTCCCAGAAGGAAAATATCGAGATCGTCATGTTTGTTGCTGTACGTGATTTCATAGTTGATTTCTGTTCCCAGGTAATGCGGTAATGGGTTTGTGATCAATGTTCCTGCTGAGTCAATGATGTTCATGTTAACAGCATGCGGCTTGAAGTAGGAAAAAACGGTGAGTTGTGCCGCGAGTGGTTGGTAGTTTTCCTTGCTCCAGCGGTATTCAAACGTAGAGCCGACAAATGCAAGATTACTGTAATTAAAATCCCCTGTGCCGTAATAAAGGGGATTGAGATAGGCAACTTCGTAATAGGGGTCGACGCTCACAAAGCCCTTGTAGGTTTTGTTGTAGTCCTGGTAGGTCACCCCGGGAGTGAGACGTGTTAACAACAAAGTGTCCAGCGAATCGTTAGGATTATCATCTCCGGATAAGTAAGCACCCACCACAGCCCACGTGATGGTACTGGTGGTTGTTAAAAAATCGGCATACGCCAACCAACCGCCGTATTTATTTTTGTAACTTTTACGAAAGCGATCATAGGCGTTTCTAAAAATAAAGGTATTACTGGCAGACACCGGATACGAGAACGTTCCCCCATTGGATGCTGTGTTTGCAGCAGGAACGTTAGATAACGCAAAAAGTGACAGCACAAAAGCGCTGTTGGGTGGAGCAGGAGTGAGGGATGTTCCTTGGGTGGGATCGTAATACAGATAGTCGTTATGGGTTATGTTGCGATCGAATGCTTTTACGAGCTGATGACCACAATTGCGAGCAACTTCGATACTAACGCGCCAGGGCTTGTGTTCAAATACCGCATATAAACCAGGGGTATACAAAGTGCTTTCCGTATCATTGGGCACTTCTATTTCTTGATTGTTTCGTTGGAACACGAAATACGGTTTTATCTGCAGGGCGTGACTGTCAAAAGGATCAATAGCGACTTCAAGGGCAGCGGTGATATCAGCAACGGACTTAGAGAAGTAAGACGGAGCGTTCTGAAAGAGAGGTTCGAGAAAGTTACTCAGGGTAGGTGAAACAGTGTCCTGAAAAAAATTATTGGCATGGGTGGTTGCCACATAGGCTTGTACGGTGTATGACCGGTTGCGGTTACTTACACGAACGAGAGCTCCTGGTCTAAATTGGTCGATCTGTTCATCAATGTACTGCCACGAGATGGGAATATTGATGTTGTAGGCGTTACCCAACACAAAGCCATTACCAACTTTGAAGGGGAAAAAGCCGCCTTGGATTGCTATATCACGTTCCTGAGTTGGGCGATAGAGCAAAAAACCTTCGCGTAACCATGCTTGGAATTTTTTGGGTTCTTGGGCAGGGAAAGTCCCGGTGCCCGGATGACCTATCAACTGTTTTAAACGTGCTTTTGCGGTAAAAGAAACTGTTTGATGTTCGAAATTTCTGACAGCCACATTTGTTTTTTCGATGCCAAAATCAAAGATGTATTGGAAAAGAGAATAGGGGTCCGCTGGCACTTGTGTACCTACGTTCAGGTCCTGACCAAAATAGCAGTGAAGATGAGGCTCTATAAAAAGGAAGGAAGGAATTTCTTCTTCGATCCGTTCAGCAAAAAAAGGTGATGGAGCCTGCTGCGCGTATCCAGCGCCCATGCACAGGGCAAGGAGCGCTGACCACAATGCGCCTTTTCTATTCATCACCCCTCCTTTTTTATGGGGATTTCAGAGTCTCTGTTTGGTGTAGCAATGAGCTACTACGTAGGGAATTACCCTATGTTAGAATAGACGTTTTGTATATCGTCAAGTTCGTCGAGTGCTTCTAAAAAATCGATTGCTTTTTCTTCTTGATCAGCAGGGGGAGTAACCAGATCCTTTGCAACCCATTCGACTTCTGCTGACTCAATCGAGAGACCTGCATCCAGCACCGCTTTTTTAACTCCTTCCAGAGCTTTTAGTTCACAAGTAATGATGAACGAATCATCTTGTTTGCTGATATTTTCCACGTCGTAATCAAGAAGTTTTTCAAGTAGATCGTCTTCTGATAGTGAGCCGGTGGCTTTGATGACCCCTTTCATGCTAAACATCCAGTTGACCGTGCCTGTTTCGCCAAGGTTGCCGCCTTTTTTAGAGAACACGTGACGCAGTTCCGCTACCGCGCGGTTCTTGTTGTCGGTAAGCATTTCTACCATCACAGCGATGCCACCAGGGCCGTACCCTTCGTACATGTGCTTTTCGTACGCGACGCCGGGAAGTTCGCCCGTCCCTTTTTGGATAGCTCGCTTGATATTTTCTTGAGGCATGTTGATCTGTTTTGCTTTGTCGACGAGTGTACGCAGACGTGGATTATTATGCAGATCACCACTCTCGCGGGCGCATACGGTTATTTCTTTAACAAGCTTGGTAAAAGCCTTGCCGCGGAGTGCATCTTCTTTTGCTTTCTTATGCTTAATATTGGCCCATTTTGAATGACCTGCCATCGGAAATCCTCGTTCTAAAGTAGGGTGTTTTGTCCAAAGTATTTTTTTTGTAAAAAGGGTAGCTTTTTGTACGGAATCTGTCGACCCCGGGGGGTTTTTTCAAGATAGCCTTTGCGTAAAAGAAAGGGCTCGTAGACCGCCTCGAGCGTCTCTTTGTCTTCTCCAATGAGCGAAGAAAGGGTTTCTAACCCGACTGGTCCACCGTTAAAATTTTCCAATAATTTCTTGAGAATAAGATTATCTACCCCAGTAAGTCCCTCTTCGTCGATTCCGAGAAACCCGAGTGCTGCCTCGGTAAGCGCTTCGTCTACGGACATCTGTTTTTTTACTTGTGCAAAGTCTCGCACACGGCGAAGAATCTTTTTTGCAATTCGTGGCGTTCCCCGAGCTGAGCATGCAATCCGTAGGGCTGCTTGATCCGTCATTGTGACGCCTAAAAACTGTGCGCTCTGAAGAACAATTTTTTTAAGATCTTCTTCCAGATAGAAATCGAGACGTTCAGTGATACCAAATCGGCTGCGCAACGGTGCTGAGATTTTGCCTGATTGGGTGGTGGCGCCTACGAGCGTAAATGGGTTGATCGGCAAATTAATCGATTTTGCTCCTGCTCCTTGGCCGATGATAACGTCAACGCGAAAATGTTCCATGGCGGTATAAAGCACTTCCTCCACCGCGGTGGGCATGCGATGAATTTCGTCGATGAATAAGATGTCTCGTGTTTCCAGACTAGAAAGAATGGAAACTAGATCGCCGGTGCGTTCCATCATCGGGCCGCTACAGATTTTGATTCCTACGCCCATTACTTGTGCCATGATAATCGAAAGAGTTGTTTTACCTAGCCCGGGAGGACCAAACAGCAACAGGTGATCAAGTGCTTCCCCACGCATTTTGGCAGCATGCGTGTAGACGACAAGTTTCTCTTTGAGTGCATCTTGTCCCAGATAGTCTTCAAACGATTTGGGATTGAAATCGTACTGTTGTTCCTCAGGTGTTTCCTGCAGAACAATCAGGTCTTGTTCAAGAATGAGAGTGTTTTCTGTTAATTCCGACATGCGTCACCTTTTGCGACTAAAGATAAGCTTAGACATTGATTTAAAATACTATGACAGAAAGAGAATGTAACGCGTTCTTTTGTGCGGCTTTATCTTTTTCTGTTTATGTTTGTCCGAAGTCCAACCTTAGGAAGGTTGATTGATTGAGTGTTTTTGCTGTATTTTTTCCTGTTTACCTTTCCCTGGGCTATTATTGGTTGTGATACGCCTGGATACTTCTTGTGGCTTGGGTATATGCGAAGCGCGAGTTTCTGAGAACCAGCGGGTACGGGGCGGCAGTCAAAAAAATATAAGCAGGTGAAGGTATGGATAAACGAACTTTATTTTTTGTGGGTGGTGCATCCGCATTTTTAACCACTTTGATCTTTTCTTCTGCTGACAGTCTTGAAGAGAGAGAGGCGGCGTACGGCTATTAGAGAGTGGAACATCAGAAATCGTACTGTGCCCGGATCTGTTCATGCCAGCACGCGGTTAACGTGGGCTGACGAGTCTGGAGATTCCGAGATGAGAGCAACATTTATAAAACAAGGAGAAGGGGCACCACAAGCTGAACGTGACTCTAATGGAGAAAAAACCAGCTGCAAGAGAAGCCTTGGGGAGCGGGGGGTAACAATCCAGCAACTGCGCACGGAATACGCGGAGCTGGTGCAAAAAAAATTTGAAGAACTTTTCAGGCAAGGGCGTGAACTTATCTTACGCGATGCGGCTTCTGTTGCTGTCCTGCGCCACATCGTCTATGACTTCCTAGGAGTTCTGTGGGAGGAAGAGTCACGGTATAAAAACTCATTTCTCTTAGGTATTGCCGAGCAAGACAAAGTGCGAGCCTTAGGGGAATATAAAGAATTCTTATCGTGGGCAGAATCCCATAGGAAGAAATTGGACGAAGCTCGTGCCGAGCTCAGAGTTCTCCAGCTGTTGGATGAGGTTCAAAGTGAACTCATTTTATAGCCAGCTGATAGACCTTTCCCAACTATCAATCTTGCGTTGGACGAAGGCACAATCATCGACTCTGGTTTATTCTGGCTTAAATTATAGAAAAACAGCGGCAGAAGTTATTTTTTTTGTTGCGACCTTGATGAGCTTGATAGTATACTGGTGCTAGGCGGTTAGTTGTTCTAGTTGCCTTAAATGGAGAGAAACGTGAAGAAAAAAACGATCATATCAGTATGTGTGACGAGCCTAATGCCGATGTGGCTTTGGGCAGCATCTTCCTTGCCGCATGGTGCGGGGAGCGATACGCAGGGCTGCTTCGACCGTGTATTGTTGCAGGGTGCAGTTGATGAAGAGGTGCTTGCGAGAAAAGGAGATGATGCTCAACTACACAAGCCTGGGAAAAAGCCCAGTAACAAAAAATTAAAATGGGCAGATGAGTTGATGGAAGGGTCTGGCGCTACCATACAATGGGATGAGAATGGAAAGAGCTACGACTATCGGAGCAGAGATGAGGCACACCCTCTAGGAACCTTTTCCCATACGTATCCCAAAGATCAATACGAAAGAAGGGGGAACTTCTATTCCGACACGATAGATTCAGGTTTTGGGGCTAACCGTCTCACTTTGTTGGATCTCGAACAGGAATTTGACCAACTTTTCAAAGCAGAATTTGAAGAACTACTAGCTCTTGAGCAGCTCTCTGAAGCTCACCTCGCGCATATATCCCAATCACTTAGATATATCAGTACTGTTAAGCGAATTCTGCAAGGCGAGCTCGATTTAGGATTACCGGGCCTTTTGTTTGGTCTTGATGATGAAGAAGACAAAGATGCGATACAGGATGAGTTTGATGCGTTTTGGGAAACGCTTGAGAGATACGAGCAAAGGTTAACAGAAAAATGTGCGTCTGGTGGTGCATGCCAGGCAGAAGCGTTGCCAAGTAAGGACATCCACGCATCGCACGCAAAACGGAGAAGAATTTTGAATGAATAATCTGACGATAAAACAGGGGGCGACAATTAGATTTTTAAAGAACGCCGGAATGTGTGCAGTGGCAAAAAATGGAGAGGTCTCATGAAGAAAAAACAGATAATAATAGTGTATATAACTGGTCTCATGATGGGCGGTATGCTGGAAGCTTCTTCCTTGCAGCCTGCTCAATCTCGAGGCCCTGTGAATCGGCTTGACTGGGAAATCTTTTATGGCACGCCAGGCCGGGTGGTTTCTAACAAAGTGAAAAAACCAGGCAGTGAACAGAAAAAGTTCGGCTGGGCTGACAAAGCAACGGAAGGCACTGGTTTTGTGGTGGATCATGGAGATGATGTGACCTCTGCCGCTGTGAACCGATATGATTATCGTGATACGGATGATACGTTTGCGATAGGTACTCGCACGTGTACTTACACAGAGGATGAGTACCCAGATGTCGAGGGGTATCCGCAGCCCTCGCAAGGTAGGCTACCGGCTCGAAGAGGGAATTTTAGTTCTGCAAAAATCTCCCAGGGCTTTACTGAAAATGAAATGACACTTACAGATCTTGCGGAGTATTATCGACTCTTTGCGACAGAAATAGATACATTACTGGCAGCTGCTGCGCTTACCCAAGTGGAGCAAGCTCGTGTGTATGAACTTTCCCAACTTCTAAGAATTGCCCAAAAGATAATGCGGGCTGAAAAGGGAACACGTGAGATCGAATTATTAGAGAGAGAGCAAGATGTTGCGGCTAGTAAAATGTTAGCGGAGGTAATGGAAGACGCGCGGGATATGCAGGCTCTTGAGGAGGCTGAAAAGGCTTTCGAAAAGATCACAGAAGATTTCATGGATTTGACTGATTTGCTTAGTTTTATGGATGAGGATCAAACCAAATTGGAAGCAAAGCTAGCATCAATCAGAGAGCAGCGATCTCAAGAATTGAGACGAGCGATGACTCAAGCTAAAATGGAACAAACAAAGCAGGAATTAAGAAAACCAATAGGCCAGTTTGATACGAAGAAGGTTCCTGCTGTTGGGCGATTGCGTTCTACTAAAGGCTCTTTTGGACTTACGCCCGTGGGAGAAGAAGGAGCTGCTGAGTAGCTCATGTCTCTCGATTTGAAAGAGGTTGAGTAACAGCAAACGACGATCATGTAACTGCTTTCAAATAAAAAAGGAGAGTAGAGAAAAATGCGTATAAAGAAAAAAAGTGTGTATGTATACACAATTGGTCTGTGTGTCACTTCGTATGCTGTATATGCTCCTGATGGGATGTTTGAAATTCCTTCAATGCACAGTGAACAGCAGCAAGATGTGCAATCTCGGACACAGTATTTGCATGTTACCGACCGTTGCTCACCTGATGGAGCTCTCTCTGGAGACAGTGGGCGCTCGTCTGATTTCTCTAACCGTCATGCGCGATTTCTGCACGTGTCTGGGAGTGGAACGGCACAGGCAGAAGATCCTATTTTCGTAGCGGTGAGCCCTGACTCTGGTTCGGATGACCGAGACGATGAAGGCGTCACTGCTATCAGAGACGAGGTTGGGCGAACTGCTGCATGGCGTCAAAAGCGCAAAGATATTGAGCGCCAGATAAAACGTGAGCAGGGTGATGATGAAGAAGAAAAAGTTTTACCACTTGATGAAATGCAAGCTGAATACGAAGCACTGGCAATGCGATCGTACAATCGACTCAAGGATCTTGATCCTAAAACGATGTCTGAAGCAGAAATAAAATCCCTTGGCAAAACGATTGCCTATTTGGGGGCCTTTAAAGGGGAAGCTGCAAAATTAGCTGCGAGTGAAACTGAGCCGCAAGAGCAGGTAAAAATAGCTGATTTTAAGCAGATGGTTATCGCTCAACGAAAAGAACTTATGAAGTTACAAGATTCTGCGGAGACATGGAAAGCAAAAAATGTGCAGGAAAAAGATCAGGAAAAAATTCTCATCGTTATTCCTTGAATCCATCCCAGGCTTGCCAAAGTGATCCACAGCGAAGTGAGTCCATAACTCATCAATGGTAACGGGATGCCAACGACTGGGAGCAAATCGCACACCATTGCAATGTTGATGAACGCAGGCAAAATAATGGCGGTAAGCATGCCGATGGCCAGTAGTCGTGCGAAAAACGTAGGTACTTTTTTAAGACGCGAAAGAATGCGTGCAAAAAGTAAAAGATAGAGCATCACAAGCATGAATGCCCCGGCAAACCCCCACTCTTCGCAGAGTACGGCAAAAATGAAATCAGTTTGGCTTTCAGGCAGGAAAAGAAGGGTGTTTTGGGTCCCTTTGGTAAATCCCTTACCCGTCAATTCACCCGAACCAATTGCAATTTTTGACTGTTCGATTTGATAGCGCTCTTTGCGGTTATCGCCAGCTCCCAAAAATACAAGTACCCGCTTTTGTTGATATGGTTTCATCCCCTTCCAAGCGAGGGGTGCACCGAGTAATGCAAGCAGGAGTCCCCATCTAAAAAAACGATTCCCAATACCCGAAAACCAGAGCATTACCAGTGCTGAACCAAAAAAGATGATTGCTGTTCCCAAGTCCGGTTGCTTGAGAATCAGGAGTGCGCTGACAACCATTGTGGCAAGAATGGGCAAGAACGTATCCATCGTGTAGAGTGGCACATCTTTTTCGGTGTACAGGTAGTACGTTAAAAATGATGGGAAAAAGAGTTTTGCAAGTTCGGATGGTTGAAAGCGGAAGACTTTGAGATCAATCCAGCGTCGAGCCCCCATTCCGATGCGCCCTTTAATCAATGTGAATATCAACAGTGCGATAATTGCAAAGTAGGCGAAATATCCAAAGCGGCAGAGTTTTCGATAATCTTTAAAACAAAAGACCAGGTAAATAAAAAGTCCTAGCAGTAATCCCACCATCTGTTTTTTAAAAAAGATTGAGTAGGGGACATCGGGAGTAGTGGTAGAACTGTAGATAAATGCAACGCCAATGCATGCGAGAGCAAAAGTAAGCCCGAAACTTATCCAGTCAAAATGGAAAAAATAGCGGCGATCGATCACCATGGAATATCCTCAACCAGGTATTTGAATGATACCTCGCTGGTGTGCAGCGTGGCTGAGGGCAATAAAGATAGCTCTGCGTTTCAGTGAACCATCTGCGGCCAATTGTTGTGCATGTTCAACCATAGTGCGAGTGATAACAGCACCCCAGGGTAGAAGCCCATTGACTAGTTCGTATTGACCGCTGTTGATTGCGATTTCTAGCGCCTGCTGTACATGTGCGTATGCACCGCGGTCAAGAAGGGCAAGAGCCACGAAAAGGTGATGGTTTTGTGCTGCAAAAACAAGTGCATTCCCCCGATCTGTTGCATCGTGTGCCCCATCGCGTTTTAAAACTGCTCTAACCTGGGCAAGATTACCGTCTTGTGCATAATGTTGCAGCTGTGTTTGTGGTTCTTCAGGAATGCTTTCTTCTACGCTGTGAATGAATTGTAGCTGTGTAACAAAACTAATGAAAAGTAGAAAAATAAACCGCGCCTTCATGCAGGGTAATCCTCAAAAAAGGGTGTAACAATATCAGAATCGTTATGAGCATGGCTGTGGTACTGGTTCTGGTTTTTTAGAGCCTCCTGCTTTCAGAAGTCCCTCCATTTTTGCTTTAGCTTCCGGGTCCTTGGATCTTGCAAGCTTGTGCAATTCGGTCCCTTCAGAAGGATAAGGATTACTTGCCTGAAGGAGCTTAGTGTACAGTTGAGCATCGTTACTTCCTAGTTGTCCGAACTGCTTTCGATGGTGGGCAAGTAGCAAGTGGTATATCGTCTGATCCTGAAGATTCTTTTTGTATTTGTCCGCAGGGTCCTTTTTTAATAAAAATTCGATACTAGGTGAGAGCTCTTCCAAAGACAAGTCCTTTCCTGCCCGTAACAATGCGTGGCCAAGCGTAGGGTCCTGCTCTGCATGCCATGCAACGTTGTCAAAGAGCTTACCCCATCCATAAAATCTGCCTGAACAGAGAGCCAGAAGGCTGAGTTGAGCCGGACCAAACGGCTGTTTGCGATCTTTGAATACTCCAGCTTCATTCAGTTCTTTAGCCCACGTTGCCAAGTCGCGCAGTTGATCGGTAGTGTATTCTTCAATCACCGCTGCTGGCGGTAGAATATCTTTAACGAATGCACAAATAAGAGAGCGGCTTTGCGGGGGATGGCATGAATTTTTTGAAGATTTACTTTTGCCATCAATGATATCGCGCAAATGGTGTGATGGTGTTTTTCCTCTCGCTTTGGGGGAGTGGGGTACTGTTACAAATGCCGCCGGGTGAGTTTCAAAGTAAACTCTGAATCGCGCCATTTGGTTCTCGGTAAGTTTGACAGTACAAAAATCGTCAGCATACAAATGAGCTACAAATTGCGCATCACCGTCAAACGGTTTCAGAGCAGCGTGACAACCGTGGTGCCAGATGAGTGCGATGCCGAGTATGATCAGTTTAGGAAAATTCACAGCTACCTTTCATAATGTGATAAAACTTTCTCCTTTTCATGTGAAACGACGACACGCATAGTGTACGACAGATGTGCCATTTCTCATAATTGGGTGGGCCATTATTTCCATTGAAGAAATAACGGCCACATGGAGCAATGAGTTCTACGGTCTGCGATTTTCAGAAAGGAGTGTAAAAATGTCTCCCGTGTGTGGCTCGCGTGGTGATACATAATCTTTAGCGCATTGTATGATCTCTTCATCAATTACTTCTGGACATTGTTGCACTAAGAATCGAATAAAGTTGAGGTGCCCATTGGTAATTGCAGCGATAAAAGCATCTTTTCTGCCTGTCTGAGCACCACGACTCAAAAGAAGTTGAGCGACAGCTACCTGGCTTTGTAGGGCAGCTGACAGGAGCGCATTGCCTTCACCACGAGCGTCCCGAGCATCGGGGGGAGTTCCTGCGTTGAGTAACGATCTTACTTTTTCTATTTCGCCGGTTGCTGCAGCTACATGCAGGTTGAACCCTTGGTCGCCATTGTTTTTCATGTGGGGTACAAGTGCACCGTCGGCCCCATACGAAAGCGAAAGAAAGGTGAATGTTGCGGCTCCTACAAGAATTTTAAATGTTATGACACCGCCTAGGATTTTTGTTGTTTTCATGTTTCATCCTCATAAGGAGAGCGTAAGCTCCCTCAAAAAGTTCTTATTTTTTACGGAACAAGTTCCGCTGACTGCGTAGTGCAGCAACGCGAAACACGGGGGACGCACTTTTGCATGCGCACTCACCAGAAGGTTAGGAAAGGGAATGAGAGTTAGGCCGAGGGCCACATATACAACCAAAGCCCACAAGGACAGCCGAACGCTTGAGCTTTGTGATGGAGGAACGTGTGTGTGATAGAAATCATGGTACACCCTCAAACTTTGGTTGAACAAAAACTATCTCTGATGATGCTCCATTCATCCATAAAATGCAAGGGGTGTCCAATGACCAGCCAATGGGGATGAGCTTTTTAAGCAGCAGATACTAAAAAAAGTGCGCCCCATTAAGCGAGCGCACTTTAGATTTTTTAAATAAAAAGAAGAATTTTTATTTGGTGCCACCAAAAAACTTTCTCATTCCTTTGGCCCATGTCTCCTTCGATTTCTCATTCCACTTGTCTTTAAAAATGGTGACACGTTCCGCTTCTGGGATAACAACCATGGTCTCAAAGTAATCATTATTGAGCGCTAAGGTTTTACGCAGCTTCTCCTCATAGGCTACGCATCCTCCATCTTTAAAGGCAGTGCGCGCAGCTTTGACGGCATCTACTAATTTGAAAATAGGCCAGCCTTTGGCGGTCTTTATAAGAAAGTTGTACTCAGCATCGACGAATGAACCATCGCTTAGAAAGATTCTTTCTTTTCCTTCTTCGGTGCGATGAATAAACACAGGTGCCTTATCTATATAGCCACTTCTGTCGGAGGGGTGTAGGTTGTGAGTTTTGAAGAGTTCCAGAACTTGCGATTGGACTTCTTGTTCGTCGTTAGGGGCTTGTTCTGAGGCTGTCAAAGTGGTAGCAGAAAACAGTTGGACTGCAATCAAAAAAGAAACGCGTACAGGCTTTGTGAAGAAATTCATTAAGATTCTTTCGATGAAAATAAAAATTTGGACGGTTGATGCAGACGGGCAAAAATTAGTGTTTCTTGTTAAACATTCCATGCAAACCGGGTAGGCCTTTTGCAAGTCCATCACCGGGGCGGTCTGCCTGAGCAGCTGCCGTTTCGTAGGCAACAAAAATTGAATTAAACCTTCTGTGATCAATCCTCATGACCATGGTGATAATTTCTTGGTAGTTAGCGTCTGCGCTATGAGCAACTACGGCTCGAGCTGCTTTGACGGCTTCTATCACTTGGAAGAGCGGAACCGGTTGTCCACTGGAAGAGAAGCCAATCATGAATTCTCGGTCTCCGCACTGTTTGTCTATGAAAACTCCGTGTTTAAGACCGAGAAGAATGCCGGTTTCGAAGTACACCGGGGCGTATTGATTTGAACTGTTTTGTTTCTGGTCGATGCCGTATGATTTAAAAAGTTCGGTGGATTGTTCGAGAGCTCGACTGATTTCGTTTGCCCCCTTTGGTAGTTGATCTGCTGCAACTAGTGGTGTGGATGAGACCAGGAGGGCTAAGAATAGTTTTGATAGGTGATGCATGGGAGAATCCTATTTTTATGGTGGGGGTGTTAACGATTATTTGCTTGTGGGGCGTGTACTCTTTGGTAAAATCTGTCAGGCACACCGATCATTCGAGTATTATTTGACTGGAATATATTATACAGGGCAGTGCCAAAATTGTGAGTTGTGGAGCTTCTGGCTTGAGTGATGGCCTGAGCGACTTCTTGTTCTGAGATAGCTCTTTCCAATATAAAAGCGAATCTGTGTTCGTCCCGTGTGTGATCTACAAAAACGCCACCTTTCAATAAGGGGCAGGTACCATCCATAACGGCCACGTTGTGCCATTTTGCCTCCTCGACATCAATTCCAATCTGTTTCAACAGAGAGCCGGGGGAATTTGGGATTGAAGGGGTTTCTGCTGCTTGTGCGGCATTGATTGAGTGAGGCATGTTGAGGTACCCAAGCAACAAGCTGAAGAGCACTATTTTTTGTAGTGTGAATTTCATGAAAATCCTTACAGTGTGGATTGATCAACCGATTTAGACATTGAATTTTAAGATAATGAGGTGAGAGACAAAATGCCGAGCTGCATGGTAGCTGAGATCATCTAGCGCTTTGTTTTGAAAGATAAATTCCTGAGTAAGAGTGGTTGCGTTTTGTATCGAGGTGATGGGTACAGCAAGGTCCGAGGGAATTTTGATGGAAAATTCCACATCTGCACAAACTTGTTCAGGGTCAGAGCAAGCTGGGGGCGTGAAAGTGCAGTAGAGTGTTCCGTCCGAAGCATAGACGGTACGCGACTGTTCATCAACAGACCATCGTGCATGTGTCCTGATGCGACAGTCTCGTAAGGTCTGTGCTGCGTCGCTGAGTAAAGTAAGGCGATGAGGTTGCTGACATGACGTTTGTTCAGACTGAGCAGAATGGGCGAAGTAAGAGATGGTGAGAGAAAAAGTGATCAGAAGAGAGTTGGTTACTGCATTCATCGCATACATTCTAAACTAGAAAGGTCTTTCATTGAAGAAAGACCTAGAAACCTGGTCGGGATGGCGAGACTCGAACTCACAACCCCTCGCTCCCAAAGCGAGTGCGCTACCAATTGCGCCACATCCCGATACTTTCAAATTTGGGGTGAATGGTGGGGATCGAACCCACGACCCTCAGAACCACAACCTGATGCTCTACCAACTGAGCTACATTCACCAACGCTACTTTTCAGAGATCACACCCTTTTTTAAGGCCCTCTAAAGCCAAGAGTGAAACCTAGTATAAAGAAGGTTTTTCAAAAAGCAAAGCGCAATAACGCAATCTGATTTTATGGTATGATAGAAAGGTTTAGGTTTGTTTTAAGGCGGGGGCGTCGCACATGTCAGAAAAAAAGTTCCGTTCTTGGATTCGAGTGGTAGGAGCTCGGGAGCACAACCTCAAAAACGTGAGCGTTTCCATTCCCAAAGAGGCGTTGACGGTTATTACGGGGCCTTCCGGCTCAGGTAAAAGCTCATTGGCTCTTGATATTCTGTTTACCGAGGGCAAGCGTCGTTACACTGAGTCGCTTTCCACGTATGCGCGCCAGTTTTTAGGCATTGCAAAAAAACCAGATGTTGATCAGATCGAAGGCCTGTGTCCTGCCATCGCTATTGAGCAGCGCACGGTTGGTTCCAACCCTCGCTCGACCGTGGGAACGATTACTGAGATTTACGATTATCTGCGTGTCTTGTTTGCGCGCATTGGTAAAGTGCATTGTCCTGATTGCAAAGCACCCGTGGGGGCTCAATCGCCTGAGGCTATCGCACAACACGTACTCGCATTTTTTCCAGGGCATACGGTGACGATTTCTGCTCCGGTGGTGCGTCAAGAAAAGGGAGAGTTTAAACAGGATCTCAAGCATCTCTTTGAACAAGGATTTTACCGAATGGTGATTGATGGTAAGTCTTATAAGTTTGCAAGCATGCAAGAGATCGAGGCAATCAAGTTATCAAAAACCTACAAGCACGATATTGAGATCATTTTGGATGCAGTTACTGCGTTGCCTGAAGAACACTCGCGTGTTCAGGAAGCGATAGAACGTTCGTTGCAATTGGCCAGCGGGCTTGCCAAAGTGTCGAGTGGCAAAAAAGAGCAGTTGTATTCATCATCCTGCATGTGCATCAACTGCGGTCACTCCTTTCCTGAACTTGAACCCCGTTTTTTCTCTTTCAACTCACCGGTAGGTGCCTGCGCCGATTGTTCTGGTTTGGGTATTATTGACGAATGGCCGTGGCAGGAGGGTGATAAAGATTATTGGAAGACGAACTACCCAGATTTTTTTGGGAAATACGCTCAACGTTCCACCTGTAAAACATGCATGGGTCGGCGTCTAAACAAGTACGCATTGGCTGTTACCATTGGTGGCAAAAATATTTTTGAAGTGTGCGAAATTTCGATAGAAGATGCGTTCACCTGGTTTAATGAGCTGCAAGTTGATGAAACTTCGCTTAATATTGCCCACTCTCTGCTAGTCGAAATTAAACGTCGCCTTCAGTTTCTGAACGACGTTGGGTTGACCTATCTCACGCTTAATCGTTCAGCACGAACTTTGTCGGGCGGTGAAGGCCAACGTATTCGTTTGGCTACACAGATTGGTTCATCGTTGAGTGGAGTATTGTATATTCTTGATGAGCCCAGCATTGGTCTCCATCAGCGAGACAACGATCGCCTTATCGCAACTTTGCAAAATCTGCGAAATCTCGGAAATACCGTTGTGGTGGTTGAACATGATATTGATACGATGCGTGCGTCTGACTATCTCATTGACATGGGGCCCGGCGCTGGGATTCATGGAGGCACCGTAACAGCTTCTGGCACGCCTGCAGAGCTTGCTAATAACCCGCATTCGTTGACGGGCGCGTATCTGAGTGGAAAAAAAGAGATTGCTGTCCCAGCACAAAGGCGTTCTCCCAATGGATATCTGACGCTCAAGCATGCACGTAAAAATAACTTAAAAGATGTGACGGTACAGTTTCCACTGGGGGTATTGTGTGGGATTTCCGGGGTGTCCGGGTCAGGTAAAAGTACCTTAATCATGGAAGAACTGGTCCCTGCGGTTGAACGTGTTTTGGCCTCAAAACAGACAAGTTCCGATGAGCACGATGATCTGACTGGGTATGAAAACATTCAATCATTGGTAGTTATCGATCAGAGCCCCATTGGGCGTACGTCGCGATCCAACGCAGCCACCTACCTGGGCATTTTTAATGACATTCGCGCGCTTTTTGCTTCCCTGCCTGATGCCAATGCGCGCGGGTACAAACCAGGGCGGTTCAGCTTCAACTGTGAGGAGGGGCGTTGCTTTGAATGCCGTGGCGACGGTTCTATTACGGTTTCCATGCACTTTTTGGCCGATGTGACCATCACTTGCAAGGCGTGCAAAGGCAAACGTTATAATAAGGAAACGCTGCAGATCCTCTACCGTCAAAAGAACATTGCCGATGTGTTGGAAATGACTGCAGCAGAAGCGGTTGAGTTCTTTTCTGCCCACAAAACGATAGCCCGTCGATTGCAGCTATTGTGCGACGTTGGCCTAGAATATTTGAAACTTGGTCAAGCTTCAACAACCCTTTCAGGTGGAGAAGCGCAGCGTATTAAGCTTGTGGATGAGCTTGCAAAGCGGGGGAGTAAGACCTTGTACATCTTGGATGAACCGACCACGGGACTGCACAGTAATGACATTGAACGGCTTCTAAAGGTTCTTACCAACCTTGTGGCCAAAGGCAACTCGATGGTGATCATTGAGCACAACCTTGATGTCCTTAAATGTGCTGACTATCTCATCGACATGGGTCCTGAGGGGGGCAACCAGGGAGGTACGGTGGTGGTTCAGGGAACGCCCGAAAAGGTTGCACAGAGCTCAATCAGCCATACAGGACGCTATTTGGCACGGATTTTATAGAGGCGCCAGATCGCCATTATCAGGGCTTTATGGGGATTTTGTACTGATTAGGAGGGCTTTGCGGAGTGCTGGTTTTGATTTTTCCTAGGCATCGGGTACACTGGTGTTTCTTAAAAATGCGTGTTAGTTAAGGTGTTTTTCCATGCATAAACGTAGTTTTCTTTTAGCTTTTCTTTGTATTTCTTTTTTTCAAAATAGCGTTACTGCCTCAACTTCTTCTGCCTCGTCTTCCGGTGCAGGCTTTATGGAAGGCATGCTTGCTATGGGTGCTCTGGGTAGCTTTGCCAATCTTGTAACGTTAGCGTACAACGATCTCAAGCCTAATAATCCAGTAGGGGCGTATACGGTCCTTGGTCTTTTTGCCCTCAGTCTTGCCCAGAAAGAAAATAAAGAATTCTTTTCGACGTGTGCGCGTGCGGTTGAATGGCCTTTTATATGGACGTTTAAAAAATTAGAGCAAAAATGTACGGGTGGATACTCGCTTACTTACAATCATATTGCTTCCTGGCACAACCGTGTGGCGCGCGTTTTAACGCCACTCACCAAAACGACAGCAATGGTTGATTTAAGTAAGGATCGTCGTTTGCGTATCATGGACCAAGAAGATGGCCAAGATGATGGACAGGATGATCAGTGGAAGAAGCAAGTAACACATATTGAACGAGAGTTTGGATTTATGTCAAAAGCTCTGGCGTGCCGTCTTGCCTACTACAAAGATGTTAAAAAGCATTCTAAGGACCGCGGAGTTACGCGTGCGCCGCACCGTGTGGTGAATTCCATTGGTAAATCGTTTGTTCGTACATCGCTTATTCGTAACGAAGAAGTTGCTTTCCATTTGGAAGAGATCATTTCGTATCTGAAAGAAACCGTTGAATACTGCAAGACAGTGCCACATTTTTCTGCTTTGGACAAAGAGCACATGAAGCGATTGATGGGCAATATTTGTAATGCATTTGAGCATCTGAGTGTGCTCGTTGATGAGCGTTCTGCTGCTGATCGTGGCAAAAATAAAATTCCTATGACAGCAGATGGTTCACTTTTGGGGCGTAGTAGCTATTCAGGAAGTTCGTATACTTCCTACGATTCAGGCTATGGATCGACTAACCTTTACTAATGACTAAGAAATTTTTAACACACAGCGGAGGTGTTTGGTTATGAAATTGATGCGAGTAATGCTGTTTTCCCTTGCTTTTGTTGCCTTGTCTCATGGTGCAGCGAACCGATTGGAAGCGGGGAGCAAAGAGAGTTCTGAGGCTGCTCAAAAGGCACAGATTTGGGAAATTAATCGGCCAACTGTTAATGCCCAGAAAAAGGTGATCAAACAGTACATGCAGCGCAATGCAAAAATGCGCGTTGCAGTGCGACTTACTTTGGCTACAGCTGTTACAGCAGCGGTGGGATATTATCTTTTGAGAGATACGGCTCCTGCTGTCATACCGCAAGGAGAGCCGCTCAAAATTACCCAAGAAAGCTTTAAAAATTTGCAAGGTACCGTGGGTGCAGTGGTCGTTAATCAAAATGTCATGCTGAGCGAGATGCAGCAGATGAGTGCTCGTATTGATGTGTTGCATGGTCAACCGCTGCCAAAAGTTATCCCTCTGCCTGGTGATTACGGTTCTTTGATCTTGCAAAAGGCCAAGGGAGTGGCCTATGGAACCTATGGTTTGGCAAAGGATCTCGGCACCTATTTCATTCAAAACCTGCCAGCAACGGTTGCGGCATGTATCGTGAATATTCTCATTCTGCGTGATTTGCCAACATTGCTTGAAACGTTGAACTATGTGATTGTGCGGCCAATTAAGCAGATCAATCATGTGATCAATGTCGAATGGTTTTTAGTTTCGCAGTTGAAGGTCAAAAAGATTTACCTGAGCGCAGATAAGACCGAGTATCGTTTGGCATACGAAAAGTTCTTTGATTCAAGTCTTGCACGTGCTATTTCAATGCTTCCGCTTGCTTCAGATGATTTTGAACGAGGACATTACGTTAACTCGATTGTTACCGATCTTAATCTTCTTTCTCGCCAGCTTTCAAAGTTTGTTGCTTTCTGCGAAATACGTACCGATCATATTACGCCTCATAATAAAGTATGCGGAAAGCATCTGAAGGATATTTCTGACTATATGTTCTACCTGGTACAGAAATTCAGCCGCGAGATGGCAGAATTGCTTGCATCCCGTGAATCTCACGTAAAGATTCCGGCAGCATTCCAAGAGTTCCAATTCAAGTTGGTTGAGCAAATAGAAGCATTCCGTATGTACGAACGAGCTGCGTATTACGACATTATTCCGTCAAAATAACACGGAGTTTATTGGGGCAACTGAACTTACTAGGGGTGATACCGTGAAAAACAAGTGTCTTTTTCTTGTGCTTTGCGCCATGGTGTTCCCCGTCCTTGCTTCTGCAAGTCAGCAAAAGACTGATGACACGGTTGATTCTCCTGTAAAAAAAGGGGCCGCCGAGCAGTTCATTGCTGACATGGAGAAGTATTCTATTGAGCCAGGGTGGGTTGTTGTCGCGTTTCTTGAAATGGAACTGACTGAGTTTGATAAGGCATGGGAGCATTTTATGAGTGTGCTGCATGATGCCCCTTGGAAGTTCTTTGCCAACCGATCGAAAGATTACTCAGAAAAAAAATGCAGGGAGCTCTTTATCGCGCATTGCGCGCAGTATGACGTTTTTCTACAAAATCTTTTGGTGGACGTTGCTAATAAAAGGCTTTTTTTAGTGACCGGTGCTGAAAAAACGAATGCTCTTAAAAAGGGTACGGTTATTACGGTGTGGCAATACTGGAAAATGAAGAAAACGAATTCATACCAACACTTCTACGCTTTTTACTTCGATCGAATCATTATGCAACTGTACGAAACAGTTATTACTGCGTGGTGTCAGCATGATACTCCCGACTATTTCGCTTTGCATAAGAGGGCGCATAGTTATTCAAATAAACTACATGCCATTTTTAAGCACCTCAAATCTGGCATGTATGACGAACGCTATGCGTATCACCTCAAACGGTATCAGGAACTACTTGAACTTTTACAAAAAGAACGTAAAGAGCATATGGCTGGAGCGTTGTGAATGATGAAAAAGATACTCCTCAGCCTGTTTTACTTATCCGGCATAATTCCTTCGCTGCATTGCCACGACAAAGCATTCTATGAAAAATTCCTCAAAAGTTTTGTATTGCATTATGACTTTTCTCCAGAAGGGCGCTACACGCACGAATACCACCCGTTTTTGTTGGAGAAAACCCGCAGTAGTTTTGAACGTTTTGAAAAATTTCTAGTCCAAGCAGGCTTTGACTGTGTGGGGCGAACGGTCATCATGGGATACCAGCAAGAAGGGGTGCCGAGCTACTACTCGTGCCTGACAACCCCCGCGCTTCAGGACGAGGCATCGCTTAACAGCAAGCGCGGACGTGTGGTTCCGGCGCATAACATTTTTGGTTTTTTGACAGGATTTCTTTTGAAAGATGCAAACTGGTTACAGAGAAAATGGCATCCAGGAACGCCACTCTTTGTAGAGCATGTACTTGCTGAACGGGTGGACCTTTTTGACGATTACGCTTACATCTTTCAGAAACATGCCTTTGGCAAAGATTTTGAGACAATTCTCAAATGTCGAAAACGCGTTGAGAAAAGTCTTAAAGCTGAGCAACCAACGAGTGTCTTACAAGAGCTTATTTACTTTTGGGAGTTGGCTTACAACGGTGAGTTAAAAAGTTGTGGGCAAGAGGTTCTTGCAACACAAGATATTCTTTTTTCTATCGACTATGGAAAACATCTGCTTGCCTCGACCGTGCCTGTATCAAAACTATATGTGGGTCCTGACATTACGTATCCTATTGAGGTTTTATCCTTTCAAGAAGAGGCAGCAACAGAGGGAGCCCAGCATTTTGTAAAGCTTTTTACCCAGACACTTAAGCCATGCGATGGTAAAAAGACCGCCTATGTTTTCTGCAGTTTTGTTGATGGGGTAGGTAAGAGCACTCTGCTGGGCAACGTCATTAACTGGGTAACCTACAAAGATGACATTGCATCCTACCAGCGTGTGGATAATGCTTCTTCGCAAAAGGGAGTGTTGTATCCACTCAAGGAAGACGTTTTTATTATGGATTTGCCAGCGCAATTAAGTCACTGGATAGGAAAACCGGATGGTCAGGTGTTTGTTGATGCTGCAAGCATTCATGAATTGACAGCTGAAGATCAGCGGGCCATGGATGAGTATGTCCAAGTGCATTTGGAACAGCTGAAAGCCGAATTTGAAAGCCAAAAGAAAGCGTGCGACCAGCAGAAAAGAGCTACCACTCCCCTTGAAATGTATGTGCAGAATGTTCTTCTTTTTAAACCGGAACGTGAGTGGATTCCTTTTTCCTACAAAGATTATCAGTGCATTTTCGATGAAGCAGACCCTTCGCGCATTCGCCTTCTGGTACCGCTTGAAGGCGTGCATTCAAAAGGGCTAAAAACTGCTCAGCCTGAACACATGCTCTTTACCAAAGGGCTTATGTTGCCTCCACGTTTTGAGGTTTTCATGGAAGATGTGGCCTCCCAGTTCAGAACAGCGGGGGTGGAAAAATTGGTATTCGTTGATTTTTTGAGCATGTATCCTCGTTCTTCACGCGAAAATATTCGTGTTATCTTCTTGCTCCAACAGCTGAAGAAGATCTACCAAGACTACTTTTCGATTGACATGAGTCTTTATCGGTCGTTTGTGAATCGTGAAACGGAGCTCTATCATCTGATTTCATTTTTCCGTGAACAGTTCTTTACCAGCTTGTTTTTAGAGTCAATGGGTCGCAGTTTGCTGTACTCCATCTTCACCGAAAAAAGCGGAGCAGAATTAACAGTGCTCTCCTTTGATCAGGTTACTGAACTATTGCGCAAGGCAAGTGCGACGTTTCTTGAAACTGCGGCACCGCTTGCTTCAGAACTGGTGGACAAAAAATTGGATACAGAACATCACCTACTGCAGCGTTACGCCTATGATCGCAAGTATGAAATGTTTACGCGATTTTCGTGGGAACCGTTATGTGCATTTTCATCATTTTTGGAAAATCTTTTTGGCAATCAGTTTGACCATTCCTACTTCCGAACACTCTGGGAGGGTATGGATGCGCCCCTGTTCATGCCTTCAGGGCAGATGATGCAAAAAACCGTCAGTTGGGGTAAAAACGCCTTATCGGCGTCACTCTTGCTGGGTGCAGCAGCTGAGGATGGTATTCATATGCTTAGTTCTGGTGTACAAGTGCGTTGCCTGGAAACGGTTCCTACTGCGTGCCGTGACAGTGTGACTCTTTCGCCGATTTTCCCCGTGTTGCGTGCTCATTGGTATGTGGCCTTATCAAATTTGTTGGAAAGTGAGCATGTCGGAGGTGGAGCATTTACCATCAAAGAACCGCGTTATTACGTGCCCCCGCTTTCGGTCAAGCAAGCGCCCGGCCAAAAAATCGCGGTAGTGCAAAAACAGCTCGACCTTTTTGACGGCAAACCTCCGCATCAATTTTCGCGTGACATGAATCTTTTTAACAACTTTAGTTACTATCGTGATATGGCATGGGGCGAATTTCGTTCAATTCCTCATTGCTTGGAATGGGCAGAAACAGAAACTTATTTCGGAGTGTATGCCTTTGCTTATGATTGGGATTCACCGACCGTACGTAAGCTGGTTGATGGAGAGCGTGACAGGAAGCTAAAGGCAGGATACGAAGATCCAGCAGTTTTTATGGTGGAAGTGGCGCAGATGTTTGACCAGCAACAATTATGGAATACTTTTGCGGCAGGTAAATCATTTGGCAGTGTCGGTGCGCCAACTCAAACAAAAAAAATTGCTGTGAATTCTGCACGTGGGCAGGCAATTGCGCTGTGGGTACGTGCCATAGCAACTTTGGAAATGCTGGTAAAAGATCAACACAGTTATGCCATTGCTCGCAAAGGGGTTAAAGAGGATTTCATCGCTACGATGCGTCTGCTAGAGCGTGTAACTCTGCCACGTTATTTTGGCATCTATTTGGATAAGAGCTTGTTCGTTGACTATGCCAGTGTTCAGCCGGTTATCCCGTGGGAACTCATCGTCTAAAGGAACGTTATGCAAAACAGAAAATATTCTAGCCCACTGCTCTCTTTCTTGGTCACTTTTGTGGCGGTTGTATGTTCTTCTGATCATGCCAATACCCTTAGAGAAGAGGCTGGAGAAGAACAAAAATATTCAGAGCGTGAAGCGGCTCTTGAAAAATTTACTGGTCAGTCATCTGAAGAAAACAGGTGGACTAAGGAATCCCTTTCTGCATGGACACAGGATGCTGAACAGAATGGAGAAACAGCGATTTTTCCCGGGGAAAATATGTCGACGGTGTTTGACACATCATTGGAGTTTCAAAAAAAGATTCCTGCTATGAATATCAGAAGAGATGCTCCTGATCGGGGAAAGGATTTGGGAAGGGTGAAGCGTAAATTACTCGAAGAAGTGAGTAACAGCCGAGATGTGACCAATTATTTCTTGAACCAGTATGTACAGTATCTCCACCGGTATCCCTCAGCAAGCCGGTCTCGTTTCATACTAAAAAAGATTGAAAAATCGAAACAAATATCCACGTGCTATTCTGAAGTCGTTGAAGAATTAAATGTTGGCCTGCTTTCTTATTCAGAGTTCAGAGCAAAGGAAAGGAAAATCGGCGAATGGCTGGTTCGGGTGCCGGTCACAAGAGTTACTCATGTATGGCACCACCGATTTGGTGTAATCTCTGAAGACGCTCTCGAACAAGAAGCTTCTTAATGTTTTTTGGAAGACCGTTTTGATTGGCGAGATCTTCTGTGTGCACCTGCAGGAGAGGTGCGTGGAGAACGGCCTCGTGTCGTTGTGCGTTTGCGACTAGCAGATCGCGTACTCTTGCGAGTGCGAACCTTTTGCCCATCCTTTGTCTTCTTTTCTGCCGGAACTTCCAAAGCCATTAGTTTTTTAAGTTCTGCTGGTCGCAGAGTACGTGAGTGGCCAAGCGGAATATTTTTGCAGGTAAGAGTAGCGAAACTCATACGTTCAAGTTTTTTGACGGTGTAGCCAAGCGCCTCAAACATGCGTCGGATAATCCGATTGCGTCCACTATGAATAGTGACCTTGATCACGTTTTTATCATAACCTTGGTATAAAGAATCAACGCGTGCGGCGCCGTCTTCAAGATACACACCCCTTTTGAGAGTGGAGCATGCTTCAGACGTGACATCTTCCTTCAGCGTAACTTTGTATACCTTTTTGACCATCGAACGCGGGTGGGCAAGCTTTTGTGCCAGATCCCCATCATTGGTCAGAAGTAACACGCCGGTTGTGTTGTAATCGAGTCTGCCTACCGGGTACACACGGTTTTTTACACTTTTATCCAGCAACTCCATCACTGTAGGACGATTAAGCTCGTCACTTACGCTGGTGATGTACCCTTCAGGCTTATTCATGATGATGTAGGTAAGCGCTTCAGGTTTAATAACTGTTTTTTTATACCGCACGGTGTCTTTTGGTTGGACTTCGTAGGCCGGATTGGTTTGCGGCCAATGGTTGACGGTGATCTCTCCCGCCTTGATAAGCTCATCCGCTTTACGTCGGGAGCACAATCCTGATTGAGATACGTATAGATTAAGGCGGATGGACTCCATAAAATTCCTTTGACTCTTGAATTAATTATTCAGATTGAAATATTATATATGCAGAAGGGCTATTCGAGAAGTATAGCATGATTAAGGAAATAAATCAGGTGAGAGGTTGTGGATGACAAAATGGCTTATTTCGATCTGTTTGGCCCTGCCTATGCAGTACATACAGGCTGCATTTTGTGTGAGGCCTATGGCGCGTAAGGCCCCCAGCTTCTTGACTACGATGGTTCGGCAACAGCAACCTGTGCGACAAAAAATGACGTTGGCTGCGTTAGGTGATTCTTTGCAGTATTATTCTATGTCACCGCATATACGGGCGGTGGTTGCAGCAGCTCTTAAGGATGGCAGTGGTAATTGGGCCCGAGAGGTACAAAGAAGAGGTCTTGCGACAGCTTTTCTAAATAAACCGGGGATTGCCGATCCTAACGTGCGCTTTACCATAGCATCGGGAAATCCAGCGCGATATCTCACGCCAGCATTGGCCGGCGAGCTTCTGAGATTGCATAACGGGGGAGAGCTTTATGATAGAAAAAGATTTTTTGAAAGCGAGACCTATAGAAAATGGGGTGGATTATACACGGGGCCAGAAGATGAAAAGGGTTTTGCTGCCCAAGTGAGAAAATTGCTTAACCGTATGGAACAAGAACCAGATAAAACAAAAGTTATACACCTTTTGGCATCGGCAGTGTATTACAAAGGTGAAACACCGGAAGATATTGATTCATTTTTGAAATCTGCTGGTGCGCCTTCTCAGGAAAAAGTTGATGCTCTCGTGCGCGAATACGGCGAAGTGTTATCAAGTCTTGTTGGTGGAAAAAAAGACATGACTTTTCTTCAGGCATCTGAAGGAGTTCCCATTTTAGGAAGGCGGTGTGGGGAAAAGGCTATATGGTCAGTTCTTAATGCACTTTTATATAACGAAGCAACTGGTTTGCTTGATCTTTCTAAACTTTCACAAACGACTAAACCCAGTCCTGAATTTGTAGCATTTGTTAAAAAGTATTCGAATCCAAGAGATCCCCATTTGTACAGTGCGGCTGCTCAAGAGTTTTTGGATATGGTGGATACGTTGCCGGAAGTGCAGTATCACTCTGATAATCAGGAAATTCCGGGCGACCGTGGAGAAACTCTTAAAATTGCTAATAAACTGCTGTTCTCTGATGCGTATGCTTGTAAGAGTTTTCAAGAACTGGCACAGAAACTTTCTGAAGGCCATGCACGAACTGTAACATTTGAAGAACCAAGCGACCCAAAATATGGCATTATGAAAACCGAGGTTGTTGATAGCGCAAGTGGCTATGTAGCAAAAGGGGAATGGGGTTTTACTCCCGGCCATGTATGGTTTGCTTTCGAGAGGCCTGCTGTTGATAAAACTCCTGATGAGTTACGTGAGATTGTTGAGCTTGACGCACAAATGGGAATCCCTGGAGGTCTTATAAAGCTTGTTCCTGGTTGGCAGTATCGCTTGATTGATTGGAATCTGGATGATGTTGCTGATGTGAAGAAGTGGTTTTCTAAAGTGGAAGCAACTAAAGAAGAGTTGAGAGCGCTTGTTCAAACATCTGATAATCGCCAGCAAAATTTACTTCACATGGCTTTGCAAAACGGAAGAGCAGATTTAGCTCAGTATTTCGTTGAGGAATGCGGTATTGACCCTCGAACCCCGAACAGTGAGGGAGAGACTCCGCTGATGATGGCGTGCCAAGCCCTCAAACGTCGAGAATCGGTTGTGGAGTATATTTCGCATGTGTTGGGTCTTGATCCTCAGACAGCCTGTACTAAGTGATGTATTCTCGAGATCTTGCTACATGAGAGGTTTCTTGAGAAAATAAAGGCCTCTCCTTTAATTTTTCTCTGCCAAAGGCTTAAACGCGTGACAAAAACGACACCACTCATGCAGCAATATTGGGCTATTAAAAATGAATACCCCGATGCGCTCGTTTTTTTTCAGGTTGGAGATTTCTACGAACTGTTTTTTGAAGATGCCAAACGGGCAGCGTCGTTTTTAGGTATTACTTTGACCAAACGCGGTAAGGATAAAGGTGAAGATATTCCCCTGTGTGGAGTTCCCATTCATGCACTTGATCACTATCTTTCAAAGCTAGTGAAGGGCGGATTTTCGGTTGTCTTGTGTGACCAGCTTGAAGAAGCTTCGCCTGGAAAAATTGTGCGACGAGGAGTAACACAGGTATTAACGCCGGGATCTTTAACTGATAGCAGATTATTACAAGATCGTACTGCTTCGTATGTGTTGTCATTTGCTCCTCACGAAGACCATTGGTCACTCGTGTTTGCTGAACTGCTTACAGCGCAACTTTATGCCACAACTGTTTCGGCGGGAGCGATCAAAGCGCTAGAAACGGAATTAGTTCGCTTTTTCCCCGATGAAGTTGTACTGGTACGTGATGCATCTTCTACTGCCGGTTTCCAATCGCTTTTTCAAAAACAAGGATACTTTACTTCTACGTTTCCGACTGATCCTGCTATGCCTGAGTGGGCGCAAGAACGATTACAGAAGGCAGTGGTTGATCAAATTCAGGCAAACAAGTCATTGGAGCAAGCGCTTAGTTCTTTGTATTCGTACTTCAAAAAGAATAACGAGGCGGCTTTGCATGAATTTAGTCAGCTTCATTTTTATCAGCCTGATGACTATTTAGTGATCGATGCTTCCTCTCAGCGCAATTTGGAACTGGTAAAAAATAATCAGGATGGAACCGTTGCCCATACATTGGTATCAGTGCTTGATCATACCATGACCTCAATGGGGGGACGTATGCTCAAAAAATGGCTAGTACGTCCGTTAGTAAATCCGACCATGCTCGAACATCGCTTGGATGTCGTGGACTATTTTAAAGCACGTCCTCAGGTAATGAAGCAGGTGCAGTCAGTGCTACAAACAGTAGCGGATTGTGAGCGAGTGGTAGGTCGTATTGCGCTTTCTCGTGCTCGATTAGAAGATTTCTTGCATTTGTTGCGTGCACTTGAAGCGGTTCCTGCTCTTGCGTATCTTGAGCGTCCATTGCCGCCTTTTTTGGAAATGGTGCTTGCGCATGTCGGAGATTTCAAAGAAGTTACGGCACTTTTGAAAGCATCGCTCAATGATGATAGTGCCCATGAATGGATCATCAAACAGGGATGGAATGAGCGTCTTGACCGACTGCGTTCGCTAGTGGCTGATAGCCATGAAGCGATCAGCGCATTAGAAAAAGCTGAACAACAGGCGACTGGCATTAGTTCTCTCAAAATCAGGTATACCAACGTGTACGGCTATTACATCGAAGTAACCAATGCGAATGCGGCACTGGTTCCTGCACGTTATAAACGACAACAGACGCTTGTGGGCCGTGAGCGTTACATGTCTGCTGAGTTGCAAAATCTGCAGCAAGAGATTATGACGGCTCGTAGCGAAAGCGAATTACTCGAGAAAGAACTGTTTATCCAAGTGCAACAAGAAGTGCGCCCCTTCATTGGCGCATTGCGTAAAATGGCCCACGCGCTTGCGCAAGTGGATGTGCTTTGCTCATTTGCGTGGTGTGCGTATGAACGTGGCTATGTGCGCCCGGAATTTCATGAGGGACGAGACATTCTCATTACCGCAGGTAAGCATCCAGTGGTGGCTCATGCCCTTGGGTCTTCGTTTATCGCCAACGATACGGTGCTTGATGATGCGCATGCGTTGTGGATTATTACCGGTCCTAACATGGGTGGTAAATCGACGTATTTGCGACAAGTGGCATTGCTGTCTATCATGGCGCAGTGTGGCTCGTTTGTGCCTGCGCGTTCAGCGTGTTTGCCATTGTTGGATGCTATCTTTACGCGTATCGGGGCTTCTGACAACGTAGCAGAGGGCAAGAGTACGTTCTTGGTTGAGATGGAAGAAACAGCACACATCTGCCAGTATGCTACCGAGAGAAGTTTGGTGATCCTTGATGAAGTGGGGCGTGGCACCAGCACCTTCGATGGACTAGCAATTGCTCAGGCGGTCGTTGAATATCTCTACGCTACGGTCAAAGCACGTTGTTTGTTTGCCACCCACTACCATGAGCTGACGGCCCTTCACGAAAAGGCTCCTGGCATTGTGAATTATCATGTAGCAAGCAAAGAGACGGCAGAAGGCATTCTCTTTTTGCACAGTGTAATTCCGGGTGTTGCGCAAGGGAGTTTTGGTCTTTCAGTAGCCCAGCTTGCGGGCCTTCCGCCTGCGGTCATTGCACGTGCTCATGATGTCATGTATTCGTTGACCGCGGCTGATAAAAGGAATCAAGTTTCTGTCGTGCCTGCGGTTGAGGCAGCTCCTGAAAGAGAGCGATTTAAAGAGGCTCTTCGGGAAGCAGAAAATAAGTTAGAGCTTATTAAATCGGTTGACCTTGATCAGCTTTCTCCAAAGAAGGCTTTTGATCTGATTTGGCAGCTTAAGAATTCGCTTTAAGCATAGCTTAGAAGAGTTATTTACTATTTGCATTGCCAAAACGCCAACCAGTTGCTATTATGCTGCTGGTCGTTATTCTGAAAAAAGATAAAGCTGTGTGGAGGTTACTATCATGAAAAAATGGATTATGGGTTTACTCTTGTGCACTATTGCGCAGGAGGCAGTAGCGAGCGGTCACCTTGCTCGAAAGTTTTCGTTACGTGCTTCTACGGATTCAAAGTGGCGTGACCATGTTATTAATGCAGTGATTGCATTCATGGTGGGTTATGGAGCGAATGCTGTCCATGGCAAGATTTCAGATGATGGTGAACTTAAGCGTGTAGAAGAGAGCCAAAAACAGCTCATTGCTGAATTGAGGACACTACGGGAAGAGCAGTTGAAGCAGAATGTTCTCCTGGCTGAGATCAAATCTGCAACTTCAAAATAACAACCGGGCACCTCAGGATATGCGCACTATCTGGACCGAAATGAAAGCTTCTGCAGCTTTTTCTAGCTCTCAGAAAAAATCTGCTCCAGCTGACTTAGCAGACACGAAATAATAGTCATACGTTGTTCGGGTAAAAGTGCCTTATCACCAAGTTCGGTAAGGAAACGATGGTAAGCTGCTCGATACTGCGAAGGTAGTGCGTCGTAATATCTTTCAAGTCGGCCCATCCAGTAAATGCATTCTCCCTTGTGACGAGATGAAATCATGGTCATATCTTTTGTGTAACGTTCTTTATTGAGCAGTAATTGAAATTGAACAAGATCAGTTTTAAGTGGCTTTATGACTGTTCGAGTAGACAGGTGACGATAGAGGTTTTTTGCGCCAACGTATGTCAGATACGAAGCGAGCATGAGAGGAATGGTAGCGCTCAGTTCGACGTTAAGTCGCATGCGTTCTGAATAGCTATGAATAATATGGCCCAGAGCTGCTCCTTTCAATTTAAGTTCCAAACCATTCACGATCAAAATTCGGACAATCAGGGTCGCAAAGTCGCTGTTTTTTTGTGTAACGTTGTGCATCGAGGCAAGTAATTCCTTTCCCTGTGTGACAGCAGCCCGTGTTTCGTTAAGCAATTCACCCACCTGGTCGGCCAGAGGGTCAGCCTTGTCGAGGAACTTGTCCCCCTTCTTTAAAATAAGATTTGCTTGTTGAGCAAGATCATTAACGCCTTGAGGCGCAATCCAAATAGATGTGATATCTCCGACGGCAGGAGGCTGTTGCATCATAGGAGGTTGTTGGCCTGTTTTCAGATGTTCCATTTTAGTGGCAAGGTGATCTGCTTTTTGAGTAAGCCCTTCGATGTTATTTTTCAAATCCTTAAATCCTTTGAATATTCCGCTCGTAGGTGGATGGGACGCTGGTGGGGGTGGTGGGCTATCGTTTGATTGATGGGTAGGAGTGGTGACCGGAGATCCTGTTTGGTACAGTTGCTGGATACCTGAGCGTAACTGTGCTGGAACGAGTTCTCCTAACGAGAACATGAGTGCTGTAAAAGCGTTACGCTTTTCGTTGAAATCGAGATCTTCGATTTTTCTCCCGTTCAGATGAGAGGCAATGAAAGGTGCGGTCTGTTCAACCGTTTGTGCATCTTTGAGCAGCAAGGTCATCTGTTTTTCATATTCATTCTGATCAAAAACAACATCGGTGGTGAGGACCTTGGTTTTCAAAGGGCTCTCGTTACGTAAGATGCGCCAGCTTTCACGAACGGGCTCAACCAGATGCTCTCGGAGTAGTTTTGATAGTTTGTGTTCATTATTTTCTTCGCGCCAACATAGACCATAACGAGGATCTGCCTTTACTGCCTTGATGCGACGCAATTCGAGGAGCCTAAGAGCTTCGTGCTCCTGTCCCTTTTTTATTTGTAAATATTGAGTTCCCTCTTTATCGATTACATAATCGTGCCCCAAAAAAGGGCGGGTGGCATGAAGGGTGGAAGAAAGCTGCTCATTCCCTGGCGGGATGATGAAAAGTACATGGGATTGAGAAAAATGATGAAGATACAAAGCAGCTCCTGCCATCACAGTTGCCAAGGCTGCGTAGGAGAGCCAGCGTCGGTTAAGGTGCGAAGGAATACCATGGCTTTTGAGCAGACAACTGGTCTGCCGGTGCAGGCGGGTTACCCCTTCGTAAGAGATGCTTTTTTGCTCATCGGCCAGCTGTCCCAATAGGGTTAAAAGTTCATCCTCCGCTCCCCTGAGGGCATTCCTATGAACAGTGACATCTTTGTTCCAGGATGGGCTGAACCATTTGTGGGCAGGGCGTTTGAACAGGTTAGTTTTGCTTTCCCGCGCCATGAGATCCCAATAAGCTTGGGCATCCTTGACTTGGTCGATAAGATCTACAATTCGTTCTGACGTGCTTCCATAAACCTGAGCTGACCCTACGCTTAAAATAAGCGCCATAAGCAATCTGCGCATCATCGAGTAATCCCCCCTCGTGTGAGCTTGAGTTCTCCTTTTTATGCCTGTTTACTGTACCAGGGGGTGACTTTTTTCTCAACAGGGCGAGACAAACCGCGAAACTTGTGCTACAGTGAAACCTTAAAAATCAGATTTTTAAAAAGATAAAGGTAGACAGCATGTCGATGATTCCAGAATTTGAGCGTTACGCCATCTTTAAGACAGGCGGGAAGCAGTATCAAGGTATTGAAGGTAAGACCGTGGCAATTGAAAAGCTTGATGGTCAGCTGGGAGACAAGGTTGAGTTCAACGAAGTCCTGTTCCGCAAGAAGGGTTCTGAAACCTACGAAGTAGGCCAACCGACTTTGAAAGGTTCTGTGACCGCTTCTATCGTGAGACAAATGAAGGGCCCAAAGGTTATCGCCTTCACCTTCCGTCGTCGTAATAAGACCCGTATCAAAAAGGGACACCGTCAGCCAATTACGGTTGTTCGCATCGAGTCTATCGGCGCGTAAGCAAACGTAGCTTTGCAGAAGAAATGTAAATGCAGTCTTTCGAGGCTGCATTTTTTTTACAGGGCGCCTACCACTCCGCCAACAACAATCAGCGACACACCCACGATTTCAGGGGCGTGGATCTCCTCCTTTAGAGTTAGATAGGCAAAGGCCAGGGTGAGCGGCACACTAAATTTGGTAAGTGCTACGACAACTGCCTGATCGTTATTTTGATAGACGTAGTAGTACAGATACTGTGAGAAAAAGTTCGCAATAGAAGCCCAAAAGATTCCTGATTTTTGAAGATATAGTTCTTTCCAGATGTGTTTCGGGCTCTTTTTTGCCGCGAAAACGACATAGCAGAAAAATATCACAATAAAAAAGAATGAACTGACTTCGAAATACTCAAGCGAACTAACGAACTCTTTGGTAAAGAGAGTAAATCCATGGGTGTGGAAAAAATCGATGACACGCTGGGTGGTTGCGTTTGCTTCGGTGGTGAGGTACACGATCAGGTTTTCAGATGTCTCCAAAAGCGCCATTGCCAAGGCTCCTAGGTAGAGAAACAAGGGCAAGTTGAGGAGCGGCTTTAAAATGTTAGGGAAGTAGAAACGTTTAAAGCCTGAAATGAATGCCCCAGCCGAAATAAGAGCGATTCCCAACGTCTCCTGCGACGACAGCTGGTCTCCCAGAAGAAAATATAAGAAGGCAGTCAGAGGGGTACCAATTTCGAGAATCGGGATGATCTTCGAGAGTGAATAGTGGTGGAATAAATACGCTTTGAGCGCAATGCTTAATACCACTACAAGGCCTACTATCAGGTAGTTAAAAATGTTTTCGCCTGCTAGTACCCCCATCCGTTGGGTAATGGCAAGCAGAGAAGAGCCAGCGGCAAAGTTGTTCTGGTAAAACATCCCGGTCATGCCGATGAAGGTAAATACCTCTACCCAGAATGAAAGGGCGAGTTTGTCAGCACTCTTCTTCAAAAAAATATTGTAGCAGGCCGCTGTTACTGCCGATATCACCAACCATATAAACGCAAGAACTACCATCTGCTCTCCTCTTGGCGCCCCTTGTTAGATCTCTAGGTGCGCGATATAACGGATGACCTAGTCTTAAGTGTAAGGGGGAAAAGGAGATAGATGCCAGAACTTGTGCAGTACAAGCTCAAGATCTGATAATTACGAGAGCCGTGCTATTTTGTTGAGGTCTTTTTCGGTGCCAGAAAAGAGAAGTAGGTCGTTTTCTTTGACGGTGTAATTTGGCGCCACAGGAACAAAATCTTCTCCTTCTTTCAGTGCGACGCATTGCACGTGGAAGTTCTTAAAAAGATCGAGGTCTTCAAGGGTGCTGCCCACGAAAGAAAGAGGTGCGGTAATCTGGCTCAGTGAAAATTGCTTGGAAATCCTAAAGAATTGGCTGAATGGCGAACCCAAACGCTCTGCAAGGCGGATACCAATATCCTGTTCAGGAATGATAGTTTCGTCAGCGCCGATAAGCGTGACAATTTCTTGGTGGATTTCATTGATGGAGCGAGTAATGATGCGCGGTACTTTGAGTCGTTTTTTAAGGAGAGCGGTAATCAAAATAGATTGTGCAAAGTTTTCCCCCATTGCCACAATGACGACGTCCATTTCGTCAACGCCAATGGAACGCAGTGAGGATTCATCCAGCACTCTCATGCAGATAGCCTGCGTAACCGAATCTCGAATAGAGGAAACAATCGAATCGTTGCTGTCGATAGCAAGGACCTCCACCCCTTTTTCGTGGAGTGTGGTTGCTACACTGTAGCCAAATCTTCCCAGTCCAATGACACATACTTTCATATCTTAAGATCCTCCCGTTAGGTGACCATAACCCGTTCTTCAGGATACGTATATTCTCGCACTCCATGCCGTTTGCGTAAGGCGATCAGAAGGGTGAGCGAACCGACTCGTCCAATGAACATGCTGAGGGCTATTAATAATTTTCCAACTACTGAAAGGTGCGGTGTGATGCCGATAGTGGCTCCAAGTGTGGAGAATGCCGAAAGAACTTCAAACACGATATCCAAAAAGGGCCAGCTATTTTCGGTGATAAGCAAGCAGAAAATCGTGAGAACCACCCACAGCATACTGAGGGTGACGATTGCCAAAGCGCGATACACTTGATCTTTACTAATGGTGCGCCCATTTAAGTCCACATTTGTTTTGCTCATGATGGCTGCATTGATGGTGGCAATAAAGATGGCTGCTGTTGTCAGTTTTACACCGCCTCCTGTTGACCCTGGAGCAGAACCGACAAACGCATTGATCATGACCGTAAACAATGAGGCATGCTGCATGTCGTCAGGGTGTACAGAAAAGAATCCGCCACCGCGAGAGCTGATTGATACAAAGAAGGCATTAACGTACTGCAGCGGTTTATTGAATGATTCAAACGTATTGTTTTTTTCCAGCAGCCAAAAAATAAACGCGCCTGCCACCGAGAGAAAGAAATAGTACCAGAGGATAATGCGTGCTTGCAGAGAGAGACCTGAGCGTTTGTTCTGGGTCCAGAGCCGAAATTTGGTTACCAGTTCTCGCCAGGTTAAGAACCCGAGCCCGCCGCTTATCATCAGGAAACTGCTTACCAACAAAATATTGTAACTTTCTGAGTACACCACCATATCACCAGGAAAGGGCGTAATGCCCGCATTACAGAACGAAGAAATGGAAAGAAAAAGCGAATAAAAGGCTGCTTTTAAAAGGGGGAAATCATGGCGTAATGTTTGGAACATGAGGAGTGCTCCGACCAGTTCGATGATACCGGTGAGCGCTATGATGAAAAGCAAAATTTTCTTAGTGTGTTTCCAAGAGTCAAGGTCAAGCATCTCCCCTGCGATAACTTGGCTTGAAAGTCCGAGATTCACGAACAATGACACCACAAAAAAAGTGAGCGTGATGAGTCCAAGCCCTCCAATTTGGATAAGCAGCATGATGATTGCTTGCCCAATCGGAGTGAACGCATCCAAGGGAACGGTAAGTTGTCCCGTAACGCAGGTGCATGATGTGGCAGTAAAGAAAAGATCAACGAGGGCTATTGACTGTGCTCGGCACATGGGAAGGCTCAGAAGAAGCGTTCCTAAGACAATAGCGAGTGCCATCGACAACAGAATTGTGCGGCTCGGTGAAAAAAAATGATTTTTACTCATTCCCATAACATAACCCTGAAAGCTTTTTGCGCATAAGTTAGGTAATCGCGAACAGTACGCATAAAACGATAACAACAAAAAGAACAACGAGACTATTAAAATAGCGGTCAATATGACTTTTAATATGCGCACCCCAGGTGAACATCACTGTGCCAATCAAAAACAGACGGATACTCCGGACGATGAATGAGCACACAATAAAAGGAACCAAAGGAACTCGGCAGAACCCAGCCGTAAGGGTAATCACTTTAAAAGGAAGAGGCGTAAGGCCGGCGATGAGGATAGCGCTTGCTGAGTGGATCTGGTATTGCGTGCACAGATAGTTGAACTTTTCAGGTGTGGTAACCCACGCAACGATCTTTTGTCCTGCTTGTTCCCACACGTACAACCCAATGTGGTAAGCGGCGATGCCACCTAGCACCGAAAATATCGTTGCTACCAGTGCGTAAAAAAAAGAACGCTTAGGGCGTTCTGAACAAAAAAGTACCAGCATCGGGCCGGCAGGCAGAATGACAATAGCTTCGACGAAAAAAAAGAGTGCCAAAATGAGAACACCCCACGGGCGGTGTACAAGCGTTCCCATCCAATCATAAAGGCGCCGAAGCGCCTGTGCAGCTTTTCCTACGAGCGGTACTTTATTTACCACGGCTTTCCGTCCCCTTTTTCATCGCATCCTTGATGTACGTGAGGAGTTTATCAATTGCCACACGTTCCTGTTTGGTAGTATCACGATCTCGAACGGTGACGCAATGGTCTTGTTCACTGTCAAAGTCGTAGGTGACGCAGAACGGAGTTCCGATTTCATCTTGGCGACGGTAGCGCTTACCAATAGAGCCGCTTTCATCAATCTGTGCGGTAAGACCACCTTCTCGTGCTTGGTCATAGAGTTTTTCAACCGGTTCGGAAAGTTTTTTAACCAGCGGCATGAAAGCGACGGTTATAGGAGCAATAGAAGGAGCAAGGGAGAGGACTACGCGTTTTTCACCTTCTACTTCATCTTCGCGGTAAGCATCAAAGAGTGTGGTCAAAAAGAGACGGTCAACGCCAATCGAAGATTCAACGACGTGCGGTACATATGACTCCCGTGTTTCTTCGTCAAAAACAGCCAGATCTTTTCCGGAATGTTTGCTGTGTTGGGTGAGGTCAAAGGCGCCGCGGTGAGCGATACCTTCCAGCTCTTTCCATCCAAAAGGGAACTGATATTCAACATCTACGCAACGGGCTGCATAATGAGCAAGTTCATGTTTTTCATGTTCGCGGATGCGTACTTTCCCAGGAGTGATACCAATCATCTTGTAAAAACCAAGGCGATGCTCAATCCAGAAAGAGAGCATATCATTTGAAGTTTCTGGTTTGCAGAACCATTCAATTTCCATCTGTTCAAATTCGCGCATTCTGAAGAGGAACTGTTTAGGTGTAATTTCGTTTCGGAACGCCTTGCCCACCTGAGCAATCCCAAAGGGGATTTTTACGCGGCAGGTAGTCAGCACGTTCTTGAAGTTAACAAAAACGGCCTGAGCTGTTTCGGGTCGTAAATAGCAGGTGGATGAGGCGTTTTCCAAGGCTCCGAGTTGTGTTTTGAACATCATGTTGAAATTGCGAACCTCGGTCCAATCACATTTTCCGCAAGAAGGGCAGGCGGTTAAATCAACATCATCAGCGCGGAATCGGTGTTTGCAGTTTTTGCAGTCGATCATAGGATCGTGAAATCCATCAACGTGGCCGGAGGCCTTCCAGACTGCTTCTGGCGCGAGCAGCGATCCCTCAAGTTCAACTATCGGCCCGAGCTTATTTTCTAGGGAAGTCAGCCATGCATTTCTGAGCTTTTTCTTAAGCAGGGTGCCAAGGGGCCCGAAATCATATACCCCGTTGATACCGCCGTAGATGTCAGCTGCCGGATAGACAAATCCACGGCGCTTGCACAGACTCACTAAGGTTTCCAACGAGACCGATGTTTCGCTTGATTTCATCGCAATATTCCTTATCCTTAAATTTCTACAATGAAGTCTTTACTATACCATATTTTTGTAAGTACGCACGGGAAGGTTATCATGCAGAATCTAACAGGTTGGAGGGCGCATATCTACAGGCATGTCAGACATGTTATGGTTGGTTTGCTTCTACTAGGAGCCGTTTTTCAGGCAGTTGCCAAGTCGAATGATAAGGTTGCAGCAGCAACCGGTGCGAAGACTCGATGGCAAAAGGTTCAAAATGACGCCCAGCACGCGGTAGTGCAAATCCTTTCTTATGCGGCCGAACCGCATATTTTACGTCCCTACATTCGCGAAAGTAGCGAAGGCCGTGGAAGTGGTTCGTTCATCCAAGAGGGCACCGGCCTCATCTTGACGTGCTACCATGTTATAGAAAATGCGGTTAATGTGGGGATTCAAATGCCCTTGTACTGCGGAAAGCGGGTGCTACCTGTACGCATTGTAGGGGTATGTCCTGAGTTTGACTTTGCTCTTTTAGAACTTGATCCAGCGGTTCGCGCTGAACTTGAAAAGCAGTTTGGTGCATTGCCCACCTTGAAACTAGGAAATTCTGATAAAGTGCAGCGTTCTGAACAACTACTGGGCCTTGGGTTTCCTCTCGGGGACGAGTCTCTCAAAAGTGTGACGGGGGTGGTAAGTGGGTATGAACATGTTGTCTCACGTAACGGCATTCGGTTCCACCAGTCATATGCCATTCAGGTTAGTACGCCGCTTAACCCGGGAAGTTCGGGTGGGCCAGTGCTTAATAAAAAGGGAGAGATTGTCGGAATCTGCATGTCGGGAAATCCAGAGGCGCAAAACGTTGGATTTGTAGCGCCTATCAATCATTACAAAGTGATTCAGTCGCGCCTCAAACAAGAAGGGATTGTGCGTAAACCGTACCTTGGGGTCTTCTTTTGCCGCGCGAAAGATAATGAATTAGCGCAAATGCTTGGAAACCCTGTTCCTGCTGGATGCTACCTCAGTTATGTTTCTTCGACTGGTCTTGCTGGACAAGCGGGCATTAAGGAAGGGGACATGCTCTACTCCATTAATGGGTTTTCTGTAGATCCCTACGGATGCATCTCGCTCAAAGGACAGTCGGGTGATCGACTCTATGTTCAGGACTATTTGGCAACGTTGCCTTTGGGGTCTGATGTAGAATGCGTCCTATATCGTAACGGAACAAAGCATGAATTCACTATTCCATGGAAGCTTTCTGAAGAACCTGCCATTCGGTGGAGATATCAACCTTACGATCAAGTTGATTATGAAATTATTGGCGGCTTGCTTTTGCAAGAGCTTTCGCTAAACATCATTGCGCTTTTTGATCATCGATCAATTGGGAATGATTTACCTGCTGTTCGTTCACGTCTTGACCAGTACAAAGAAGATGCTAATCGTCAGGAATCGGTCTTGGTGGTGACTCATGTGTTTGCTAGTTCTGCCGCCTACATGGCTCGCTCCTGTGGCGTTGGTTCAATCATTACAGAAGTTAATGGTCAGCCAGTGAAAACGTTGCGAGATGTGCGTTCGGCATTGAGCCAACAGGGTTCAAGGGATTTTGTGGTTTTCAAAACAGATGAACAAGAACCACTTGCCTTGCCAGTTGCCACTATCGTGCAAAACGAAGAAGCGCTTGCGAGGGCATTTGGCTATCGCATTACCCCTGGAATGGCCCATCTGATCGCCGACAAAAAGCAATAAATGAAAGCAGAGAACAAAAGAGGAATGCATGAAGTATTTAAAAGAGGTATGTATTTTTGCAGTGGCATTAGTGCTTTCGGGCTTAATGTATCAACTTTTTAGGAATCAGAAAGAACTGTTTCAGGCACTTTCAAACTATGGGGTGATGGTCAAGCAGACAGCAGGTGAAGGGCCAGTCGAGCAGCACATGGTGCTTCGGCCCCAGCAACCGTGGGCTCAAGTGCAAGAAAAGGCGAGAAACACTGTCGTGCAGGTGATTTCCCAAACAGCTGAAACCAATATTCTCGAGCCTTACAAAACTCCTAAGCAGAATGTGCATTTTGGAAGCGCCTTTTTTATTAATGAAGAAGGTGAGCTTGTTACCAACTACCACGTCATTGCTGAAGCGCAAGCAGTCTGGATCAAAATTCCTTCTTTAGGTAAAGCAATTATAGATGTTGAAGTAGTAGGCAAAGCCCCGGAACGTGATCTGGCGCTCTTGCGGGTAAACCCAGAAGACCTGGCAAAAATCAAAGATAGGCTGGGCGCCGTTCCCTTCTTGCCCCTTGGAAATTCGGATTTGATTAAACGTGTTGACGAGGTTTTGACGCTCGGATACCCACTCGGGCAAACATCGCTCAAAAGTACGTGTGGGGTGGTGAGCGGTCGCGAGCATATTGCGGGACGACTCTTGATTCAGATCGATTCCCCGATCAATCCGGGAAATTCTGGCGGTCCGGCTCTTAGCATGACAGGGGAGGTGATTGGTGTTTCGTGTGCGAGCATTCCATCGGCTCAAAACGTCGGGTATATCATTCCAAGCAATGAGCTTAAGATGATTTTGCCAGACTTACATAAAATACCTCTGTTGCGCAGACCCTTTCTTGGCTTCTTTTTGAGTAATGGTAGTGAAGAATTGGCGAGCCACTTGGGGAATCCATTGCCTTCTGGTTGTTACATCATTGATGTGTACGAAACGAGCCCCTTGGCCAAAGCAGGCGTGAAAGCTGGCGATATGATTTACGAAATAAATGGTATCGCAGTTGATGAGTATGGCGACCTTTCTGTGTCGTGGAACGAGGATAAATTATCGCTTATGGACTACATTTCGATGTTAGAAATTGGCCAAAAAGTTGACTTGGTTTTCTATCGAAATGGCAAACGTCGTGAAGTGAACATTATTTTCAACCGCACTGAACTTGCTCCTGTGCGTCAAATATTCTTGGATCATGACCGTATCGACTATGAAATTTTCGGCGGGATGCTCATTCAGCCGTTGATGCTCAACCATGTTCCTGTATTGGTAGGCAATGCACCAATATTAACACGGTATGGAGTCCCAAAAAATCAGATGGAACCGGCTCTGATCATTACGCATGTGGTTCCCAACTCTCAAGTTCAGCGTTTGAATTTATTGGGAGAAGGGGCACTCATCAGCGAAATTAATGGAAAAAAAGTGACTACGATGGATGAAGTACGTCATGCGATTGCGCAAGGCATAGACAAAGAGCGCATTACCTTCAAGACAGAAGATGGTGTCTTCTTTGTGCTGAATGTGCAAAAAGTGCTTGAGGACGAGCCGAAACTTTCCCAAACGTACCATTACCCGATTTCACCCTTCATTCGGAAGTTGCTTGAAAAACAGAAAGGACATGTAAAAGCCCAGTCTCCTGTTGGACATGCGGTAACCCCGAGCGCTGCGGCGTAACCGTACCAGGAAGGTCAGATCATGATAAAAAAAGAGCGTCTTGATATCCGACTTCAGGAGTTGCACCCGCACTTGAGCCGTAACCAGCTGCAGAGCTTCATCATGCAAGGCAAAGTACGGGTGGATGGTGAGGTGGTCACAAAATCGGGCCATCTTGTTTCTCGTGATGTAGCCATCGAACTGATTGATGATACCCCGCGCTACGTCTGTCGGGCGGGGTTCAAACTTGAACGAGCACTTGAAGATTTTGCGCTTGATGTTACTGGATTTGTCGTACTTGATGCAGGTCTTTCGACGGGCGGCTTTACCGACTGTTTACTGCAAAAAGGGGCCACTCGTGTGTACGGGGTAGATGTCGGTCATGGCCAAGTGCACGAAAAAATCAAACAAGATTCGCGTGTTATGGTGATGGAGCAAACGAACTTGCGCTATCTGACTTCGGTCGGTCAGCTGGTAGATCTAGTAACGCTTGATCTTTCTTTTATCTCAGTTTTGAAGGTCATGGATGCTGTTAAGGCAGTCTTGAAGCCTCAGGGTTTTCTCCTCGTGCTCATCAAACCGCAGTTTGAAGCGGAGCGGCATGAAGTGGGACGCGGGGGCATCATCAAAGATGAGGCAGTACATGCTCACGTCATTAAAAAACTGACGGAGGGGATCTGCGCCCACGGTTTTGAGTGTAGGGGCATTCTTGATTCACCTATCCTCGGGTCTGCGGGCAATAAAGAATTCTTGGCCTTATTCCGTCGGACTGCCTGAGTCTATTTTCTCTTCCTCGCTACTAATCATTGCGACTTTCTGCTCTATCTTGCTATTATCAAATAGAAATATTTTGCAATAAAGAAGGGATACGGGGATGGGTAAGAAATTTTTTTTGACCGCACTCATGAGTTTGGGCTTGGTGGTTGCGGCTGCCGAGTTGCGCGCTATGCACATGGCCGAAACAGGGCTTGAAACTCTTCGCCACGAAGGTTTCGAAGGCCAGCCGCGCCGAGAAGAAGGGCCCAAAGAGCACGTCGATTATCTGGCTCAACTGGCAAAGGGTAAAAAAGACGGTGGTTTTTTAGGAACGGGAAAAATGGGCAGCTCTGTCGAAACGGGATTAACTACCGATCGTACAGGGCAAACTACTGACAATCCAGTAGTTGACGTTGCACCTGCAGCTGAGGGAGATACGCTTGCTCAAGATGCTGACGAAGTAGCTGCTATTCGTGAAGTTGCTCAAAGAAAGATAGAGCGTTCTGGTAAGAAAAAAGCCGTTGTGCCGGCTGAGCTACTGGGGCAGGCAAAACTAACGTTGATGCGGGAATTTCATGACCAGGTCAGGAAGGCCCTCGGTAAGGACATCATGGATAATCCAGCCGAATTCCGGGAGTTAAAAAGTTATCAAGCTCTCAATACTTTTATGCATCGCGTCCAGTTACAGATTGCACGAGCGGAAGACGCTGCGGAGCTTGAAAGATTGCGCAGCGCTATGCCCAAAGTACTTGATCAGATACTTGGCGTGCGTGAGGTGTTGCGGGACTATGTAATACAAAACAAAGCGGCCCTCAAAAAGGCAGAAATGGAAGCCAAAAAACAGATCAAACAAAGTACTGGTAAGGTAACAAAGGACCAAAAAGCCCAACAAATAGCTGATGCGAAGGCAAGGGTGCTCGCCGATGCCCAAGAAGTTCGTGTTGAACAGATGAAAAAAACTTATCGGGAACGAAATAGGAATATAGCTTCAAAAAGCGATGCTGTGCCACGTACCAACGACGGACGTTTGCAGGACATAGATCTGCGCGTTTCTGATTTACAAAGAGCGCGCTCGGAACTGTATCAAAAAAAGGGGGACAGTAGTTCACGCAGCGTTAAAAAACAGCTTGATAAAAAATTAACGCAAATCTCCAAAGAGCTTGAGCAGTTGCGGTTGGAGCGCAATCTGATCAATGAACAAAAACAAGTTGACCCTCCAGCTAAAGAGATTATTCATGGAGAAACCGTTCTTAAAACAGCTGACGCTGACAGAGTGTTTGCAAAATCAGGCAATCTATTGGGTGGAAGCCGTAATAGTCCCGTGCAAGTGCGTGAGGATTTGACAACAACGGCCGAGCCGTCTCTTCAAGGTCCTCAAGCGCGTAGGGAGACTCCATTTATATCTCAGGTTGCGGAAGATTTGAGACAGCTCAAAGATCAAGTAGATCCAAAGGGAGTTGGTGGGAAAATCGCAGATGATGCTGATATTCGTTCGCTCAACAAAGATCTGGAAGAATTGGCAACCAATAAACTGTTCCGAACACAGGCACGTAGAGATGCACTCAAGCGAAGAATTACTGCTACCCTCGAGCGTATTAAACAGCAGGTACAAAAGAACAGTCAGGTTGCGCAATTAGGAGAGTCGAGAGCTGCAAAACATTCCGTGCCAGTTGCAACTATTGCACGGGCGGGAAAAATTCCGCGTAAAAGGGCCAACCGAACCTTGACTCGAATTCCTGCTGATATGGCGGTGGGAGAGGTATTGGGGGGATCTGATGGTACCACTCCGGTATGGAAGTTTGAAAATAACCGCACGGACAGTCATGTGAATGAGAAGTTTGATGAAACCTATGGCGAAGTGCGCGATCAGTTGCGACCAGCACTCAGGAACCTTAATCAACTCCAAGGCAAACAACGAGCGAAAGCTGTTAAGAAATTTCGGGAGCAGTTTGATGAGCTTAACAAACTGCTTGAGAACTTGGTGCAACCTGGTTTGACCGACAAAGAAATCGATCAGATCAAAAAGAAGATTGTAAGCATAGCAAACGAAATTAACAAAACAGCAATTGCGATGAAATAATGAAATGAGAAAAAAGAAGGTGAAACGTATGAAAAAACATGCGGTTATTTTTTTCGGAGCGATTGCTCTTTTAGTGCCGTGTTTTTCTCCCGCTCCCGAGAGCACAGCTGCTACTCTTGCTAAGATGCGATCGGCGATGGAACCCCACTTGGGGCCTGACGAATCGTATGGGGGGCGCTATACCGATGCAGAACAGGCTGCTCGTAGGAGACGCCTCCAACAAGAAGACAAAAATAATGATCAAGGCAGAGGCTCTTCAGGAGGGAGAAGCGATGGCACAACAGGTGGAGCTTCTGGTGTTCGACAAAATCTCACAACGAAAGGAACTGGATCAACTGGTGGAACAGGTACCTCAACCTCTTCTGGATCGAGCAAGCCTACGGTTTTTGATGTGGCAGGTGAGCGTGGCCAACGATTGAGCCAAACTGAACAATCTGCTGTTAGCGCAGAGGTTCAAGCAGGTGAGTTTGCCAGAAATGCTGCTCGATTAGCAGAAAAGACAAAAAAGCCAATTTCTTCGAAAGACCAGGCACTGCATGATCAAAAAGCACAGGCGCTTAAGGATCTTGAAAAACAGCTAAAAGAAAGTGATGTACGGCTCTCATTCACTGATAAAGAGTTAACATTGTTAAAAGAAAGCATTCTGAAAGCGAAGGATGCCAAAGCGCTTGCAAAGGCCCAAAAAGCGGTAGATGCGGCGTTAACGAATGCGTTGGAGATGCGTTTAAGAGTCCAGCAAACTAAAGATTTGAAAGGGCTTAAGCCGCGAGAAAAAGTACAGGCATTCAAGGATCAAGTCAGTGAGTGGTTTACAACAGGTAAGGTGGCGGGCGCAAAAAATGGCTTAAAGCTGAGACGTGCATTCTTAGATTCGGTTACCAATCTTGAAAACGGAAAAGGCAAATTTTCCGATGTCGAAAACAACTTTCTTGCTCTTAAAAAAGCTGTCGGTGCTTAATAAAAGGTAAGGGTGGGGTAATGAGGCTGAAAAGAGCGGTAGTGCTTCTGTTGTTTGCGATGTGGGCCGGGTTATATGCCCCCGAAGGCTTTTTTGGTGAATGGCATGAGATGCAGCCGCCCGAAGGGGGCAGGTTGCACCGTCTTGTTACGAACCTTCCGCATACGCTGGCGCCTTTCGAGGAACCTCCTGCAGGACAACATCTCCACTCCTCCTCATCGGCACGGAGAAAAAAACCAACAGTCTCTGCAGCGCCTATTTTGCAAGATGAACCCATCTCGGTGTTTGGATTGGGCACTCAGCTGGGCAGAGTCAAAAATGGAAACGTGTTGCGTGGTTTGTCGTTGCATGCTTCGTTGCTGCCGCCGGGACCCGTTGCCGATACCATGCAACGGCTTAAAGATCAGCAAGAGATCGAGGAAGAACTTACTGATTGTCGAATGCTCCTTTCGCAAAGCGCTCAACGACTCTCAGACAAGAAAGCATCCGCCTTTTTACAGACAAAAACACAGTATGACGAGGCAGAATCCATTTTTGCCAAGAGCCTGGAAGACAATCGGGTAGGGAATTTGAGCACACAGGAAGTGGAACAAGCCGCTTCATGTGTGCAGATCATCCAGCGCTCGCTGATGTCGCAGTTTGGCAGGCTGATTTTTCATGACTTTCTTTGGCAGGCTCTCGCTCAGGCAACCCGCCACCTTTCTCATTTGCACATGATGGTTTCGTTAGCCATTCTCAACCAAACAAATGCAATTCTTAAAAAGCGTCGGGACGATAAAAAACGTCACATAGACGATGAAAAAGACGGTTCTAGCAAGAAGGCCAAAAGGAAAAAAAACAACAACAGTAATTCTGACAGCGCAACGTAACTGAGTATCGGTGTATGAGCTGATGCATGCCCAACTCTGGACAACGTTTTTATTGCTTTGCCAGCCTGAAAATAATTTCTGATCAAATCGAAGAGGAGTGCGATGAATAAAAAAAGAGTACAAGGTCTAGTGCTAGTGGTATCCATTCTTGCACTGCCATTGAATGTGATGGCTCCTGGCCCGGTTGCCGATCGAATTCAAGAGCAGCCCACTGTTGATCGCCGACCAGACGAAAAACCCCGAGAACAGAAAGGCGGAGGTGGATTTTTCAGTCGTCTTTTTGGTTCTAAAAAGGATAGCGAACCAACCAATGGCTCTCGTACAGGTACTGCTAGTGGAAGCGATCAGCGAGTACCAAGGCAAGAGGGACAGCCAGGAGGTAGTTCTGTAACTACCGTACAAGATACTGGTCCATCCGATCGTCTTGATGCAGCTGACGCGCAAGCTATTGAGGCAGTAGCGCGTGAATCACGCCGCTCCTCAGAGCAGAACCGGGGTGAAAAGAAAAGGCCGCAAGACCTTACCCTGGGAACATTGTCGCCTGTCCAGCGATCAGTGTTAAAAAACTGTCTTTCCAATTTTGAATCGTTCAATGGAGAACAAGATCTTTTGGCATTAAAAAAAGCGTATGAAAACTCATTTGAGGGTAAATCGGACGTTGTTCAGGCCCAGTTACGTGAACAGATAAAAGCAATGGACGCATTGCTAGAAAATCCAAAAGCTCTTGCATCATTTACGCGTGTGACAGAACAAGTGGCGACGATTCTGCGAGCTGAGAAAATTACACCCGTGGAAAAGCGAATGCTCACTGAAATCCCTACTTTTCCGGATGCACATTCGTTGCACGCTGACATTGGTGCGGTCAGGATGGTTGAATCGGACCTAGTGGAAAAAATAGTAAACAATAAAGTGGCTCGACGGGAAAATACGAGACACACAGGCGTTCATGATGACGAGCAGGATGCCCTGAGATTCTTTGAAGACGCATACCAGTATCGAATGAGTAATAAAAGTCTTTCTGAGTCTGACCGTACCTATGCAGCAAAACAGCTAGGTATAGTCAGACGACTCCAAGCGGATCCCAAGACTCTGAACAGCTTGCTCGATCAGAATAAGTCAGAAATGGATCGGCAGTATAATCAGCAAATGGCGCTAAAGTACCGCTACGACCGTTAGTCTAAGAAAAAGAAAAAAGGGTGAAGGATGAAAGTACAAACGAGAATCTCGGTCTTGGTAGGTGTCCTCTTGCGAGTGTTAGATGCGAATTCTTTCTCCACCGTGGCTGCCTGGAAGACCCTCGTGCGTACGTGGGTGCAGTACGCAAAGCAAGCAGAAGCAATTCTGAAAATGGGGAACATACGAGTGAGTAAAGAAGCACTTCTTGCTGAGCATGTAGAAAGAGGTGTCCGTTTTTTCATTCAAGCGGCACGGAATGAGGAGTTGCAACAGTTACGAGAAGAATTAGAAAAAATAACCACATAAAACAAGGAGAGGTCAAAATGAAAAAACAGTATCTGATAGCATGGTCTGTAGTGCTGGTGTGTGCTAGTGCACTCCACGCAGCCCATGACGTTCGAGGAGGTTTTGGAGAGGATAGCGACGGAGGAACGCAGGTAGCGGGTGAGAGACCAAAAGAACAACCGAAAACAAAATGGTGGGATCCGCGTACCTGGAAATGGAACGCTCAAAAACCAACGATTGTCAAAAGTCCTGACACCATTTCTCAGGGATCCGGTCCGTACGAAAATCCAATCCCCCCATCACGTAACCCCCAAGTGAAGACTGCACCTGCTGACCAAGTGTCTTTTGCGCAACTTGATCAAAAAGAACAACAAGCAATCCTTGATGTTGCTAACCATACAACGATTATGTCGCGGGTGTGGAAACGAACATTAGATCCAAAAATTGAGCCTCAAACACTCTCTGTAAATCAACAAGAGCTTCTGAAGGAGCTGATTGCTAAGTTTGAAGAAAATCCCAATGCCCAGGTGAGTTTTTCAGATTTGCAAGCCTTGACTAAGGCTGATCTACCGTTGGTTGAAAGACTTGCCAACACAGCACGGGAAATGGCTGCGCTTAAAAGACAAATGCTCCAAAATTTGCCAGAAGAAGGTAGGAAGTTGATCAACAAAGTATTGGATAAGAACTTCTTAACTGACAGCATTGCACTGTGGAAGGTGCGTGTTGCTCGATTGGTGGAAGCTGAACAGCTCCTTGCTAAGATGCTTGAGGGAGAGTCATTTACAAATAATGTAACTTCGGAAGGATATTTGAAAAAGGTTGAGACTGCTTTGAGCGAAACCCCTAAGACAAGAAATGATCAAGTGCTTGCTCAATGTTTGAAGGACCTTATTGCCACGGCAGGAGATGCAGGATTGCAGGTGTTGCATGCGGAAGTGAAGTCAGCACAAACGACTGTCGTGGCAACACCTGAAAGTTTAAAGGCTTATCAAAAAGAACAGGCAAAAATCGATAAGCAAGTACGTGCTCGCCTTGCCAAGTTCAAGGAGCAGAGACTGCGGGAAGCGAATTTTTCAAAAGCGGAACGCCAGGTTTTCGATGCACTTTTTTCATTGGGTAAAGACAAGCTTTCAGAGCGTGAAGAAACAGTTATCCAACAAGAGATCGAAGGCCTGATCGCAGGTGAAAAAGCAGTTATGGCCCAGATTGTAAGCGATATTGGCACTTTGCATGCGACACGTATTGTTACACCGTCTGTGCATACGGTGGCGCTGAAAGCCACATTCCGTGGGCAATTGCCTGATCAAGGAGAGGGCTATGACACTGATGGCTTTAATGCAACCACGGGACAGGTTAGTTATCCGATGCGGGTTGCTGATTTTCTGTCAAAACCGGAAAACGAGAAACTGTTGAATGCCTTCTATGACCAGGCTACCGAGAAATTTGGAACCCAACAGGCGGGAGCAATCGTGGAAACGCAAGGTGATGGCATTCAGCCAGGGGGCCCCGAGGATGCTTCTGACGAGTAAGAGGCAAAGAGCTTTGGACAGGATGGAAAGCTTTGCTCGTTGAAGGGGAGGCTACCGTTTCTACCTAAAAAGCTTAAAAGAGGGGCTTGTGTTTGAACCCTTGTGTTCGGCCGAGCCCCTATGTTATTATTCAAATAGAATATATAAAATAAGCCGAAAACTGTGACGACAGGCCAGGCTTACGTACGGTGGAAAAAGGGAAAGAGTGAGTGGGGCGGTAATGAAAAAAATCATGCAACTGCTAATGACAGTTTTACTGACGATAGGCTCTGCTTCGGTGTGTGCCATGCACTTCGTCGAAGGGGACCTTGGTGGTTCATTTACTCCACGACTACACAGTGATGCCGAGCCGCATAAACAACAACCGCGCGAACCACGGGGCGCGGGACGGGATTCTGCCTACCACACCGGAGGGCGTCCATCGCCCGCACAACATGGCGGCACCCCAAGTTCGCAAGGACTAACACAAGACGATAGCCCGCCGGGCAGTCGATTGCCTATCAGCATTGCTGGAGACCAAGATATTACAGATTCTGGTATTTCATCTGCTCCTGGAACTACTGGAGGACCTCAGCTTATCATTTCAAAAGAGGATGCTGGTGCCATTCTACGGGTAGCAAAAGGCCAAAGTCATCCTCATTTTCTCGTTCATCCCAACGGGACCCTTTTACGTAATCCCCAAGCAGATTTCTCACCGATGGGTTTTTCGCATGCAGATGAGGATTTCTACGAAAATGTGCGCCGAAAAATACAAGAACAACGCGCACAGTATGCGACACAATCTTTGACGGTAGATCAACAGCAAGTGGAACAAGCCTATGTTGAAGCTGTCAATGGGGCTCTTCTTCACTTACGTCAGTTACAAGAGACTTCTCTGTCAAGTGCGGATGAGATTTCTCAGGAGCGGGAAAACATCCTGGCCCTGGTTGATCGGATGAATCAAGCGGTCACTGGGATTCCTGCAGCTGATGAGCATCCACTGGCTGAAAAGTTGGCAGCAGATCGAGCAGAAGACGGTAGTGGGTTTGATGTAGATACCGCATTAGAGGAAATTTTGGTCAGGGAGGCAGGCGGAGAAAATGATAGGCAAGGAGAGCGGTCTCCAACTCCGGCTGCTCCAGCAGATCCTGATCGAGCAGCGCCGGCTGAATCAACAGTCTTTCCTGACACGCCAGAAGCAAAGGTGGTCACAAAAAATGAGGAAACGATCAATGGTTTTCTGGCCGACATGAAATTGAATCCAGCGGATCTTGCAAACCCTCAAAAAAGAAACTGGGGATTTACAAGCATGCGTGATGTGAGGACGGGATTGAGGCTAATCAAAGATATAAAGGATCAGGCACAAGCAAGGGGTACGACGGGTGGAAAGTTGACTCCGGGTGAACTTGACTCGATCAAAATCGTCCAAGAGTCTGTAATTGCACAGCTACAGGTTATGTTTGCCAAATTTTTAAAGCGAGATTTATTTAAAACGACTGCTAAAGAGCTTGATGGCATGGAAAAGAAAATTACAGCTAAGAAGAAATTATTGAAGGGGAAGCCGACCGCACTCAAAGACTTCTCTGCTAGGACAGATCAATTAATGCGCAATATTCAAACACAGCTCAGGGCGCTCAATAAAGTGTCTCCAAACGATTATGCTGAATTTACACAAAGCTATCTGCAGAGACATACAGAGTTGAACGCATTGTTGCAATTGTTGGGTGATCTCATTGATGGCGTAAAAATTCAACATCCTTCCGATACCGCTCCTCTTGTTCCTACTAACCAGCCGAAGGGCTTACAGTCTCCTGCCGACTTCTTTAAGAATGGTGAAGGGGCCTTACTGTTGAAGAAACAATTTGACGAAAGTTTCAAAACAACGCCAGATGTTGCGCGTACTGATGCTGAAACAGTGGTGCAGCAGGTGTTAGAAGATGATCAAGCATTTCAAGATGCATTTGCACAACTTCAAAAATTAAAAGACCAACAGCAGCAGAAACTAAAGGGTGTAGGAGATCTGTTTGCCAGCGACACTCCTGCCGATAAAAAATTGAAGAAACAGATTGCCGCTCAAATGGCTGCTATCGAGGCACGTCTTGCTGCCGTCATTAAGCAAGAACTGCGTGTGCAAAAAATGCTTAAAGCCACAACGCCACCACAGAGCGCAGGACAAGTTTTACTTGAATTAGGCAAGCAACAGCGTAGTTGGAAGGCACGAGTATCGTCAGCTACACGAGATGATCTTGCTCTTGCGATTGCTTTGACTCATAAAGTGGCAGACTTGCAAGATAGTCGTGGGTTGGCCGAAAGCCCCGCAGAACGGTCTCCAGCAGAACCGCAAAAGAAACCTCAAGATGAAGGTGTTACGGCACAAGAACCTGCGCGGAGCGGACCCTCAGAAAGAGAACTGTATGCCCAGCAACAGCGTGAAATAACTGATGCTGTCACACAATTCTTTGCGCGTGGTCAGGCAGGAAGAACCGGTGTTCGTAGCAAGATTAATGATCAATTCCCAGGGACCTTCCCTGCCGTAAAAGATGCGGCCGAAGAAGCGGTGATCGAGGTTCTGACACATGATGTCCCTTTCAGAGGGTTATTCTCTGACTATCAAAAGGCAGAGGGTGCTCCAAAAGCACGGGCAAAAAAACTCCTGTTTGCTCGTCGTGATTTCGTCATCGAACAATGTGTCGAACTAGTCAAATTGATTGAAGCTACCGATAAGGGTACGCCAGGGGTGGATGTTCTCGAGCAAGTGAAAATCCAGTTACGAGATACACTTTCTTCTGCAAGAACAGGTATGCGTGACAAGTTGTTGCTCCAATATAATCTGGTTATTGATTTGCAAGCTGCGCAAAAAGCAGCGACTGACAGTATCCAGGCTCAAGTGCGTACTCCTGCGATTACCCTTGCAATGGCTCCCGCTTCTGCTTCTCTTGCTGAGCTGCAAGAGCGAATACAGAAACTGGATGCGATGAGGACCGCTGCGGAGGATAGTCTCGCTTTGACCCAAGATGCTCAAGCAAAGCGTCAGGCGGTGGTGACGCGCTTGGAAGGATTGCAAGAGGTTTTGAAGCGTGCAATACGCGATAAAATGAAAACAGAAGGACAGCCGTTGCTTGCACAACTTGATCAGCTGTATGATGCGCAGGCGTTTGAACAGCGCCAAAGACTTTTGGTAGAGGGTAAAGCTGTGTCTCGTGAGCAACTGCAAGCAGCTATCCAAGATACGCAAGCTGCAATTCGGGCATTAGAAGAACTTACGATTCCTCAACAGTTTCCTCTCATTGATGGTGCGCGGAACGATCATATCGCAGACCTTAAAAAGCAAGAACAGGCATTGCAAGAACGGTTGAACCCAACCGTAAAACCGGCAGAATCGGTTCCATTACAGGGACCGGCGGAACAAGATGAGCCGCAGCAAGAATCTGATGATCGGGCGGAAGCTGCAAACGAAGATGCGACTGATCGAGTAGTAACAAAACGAGGTGAGAAGGCAGTGGCAGATTTCTTGGGCAGTCAAGATGGTTCAGCAATGATACAAAAACAACTGGAAAAATTCTTTTCTCAACCAGGAGCAGACCGGGATAATGCTCAGATTGTGTTGACGCGATTGCTCAAGAGCGATCCGCAATTTGCAGTATTACTTGGTAGAAAGTCACAGGCAAACTCAAATGCTGCGCTTGCAAAATGGAATGCATCGGTAGAGGGCTATTGTGCGGACATTCTTAAACGAGAACAACAGGTAATGCAGGCGATTGCAAAGATGAAAGCTCCTCGTGGCATTGCGGAGAGTGAGTTTGATCCTTTAATGCAGTTGAGAACTCAGCTGGAACGAGAACAGCGAGGGCCGCTTGCACGTGTGTCAAGCGGGGTGCGTGCGGCTAAGGATTGGGCGATTAGAATTGTTGACGAATTGCAACAGATACGCATAGAACAGGTGGGCAAGATACCGAGTGTTATGGATATTACACAATTGTCGCACAGGTTAACAGCAATTGTACGCGATGCAGCAATGCACCGAGAACTTTCAATGGCCGATCACGACGCCTTGTTGGGGAAAGTGGATGGCATGGTGAGTCAACTTGAGATGATACAGCCAGTAACTCCTGATGTCGCGGT